>Ga0335081_10004694_pt1 | contig 21585 bp, 17 predicted proteins | sample Lox_Sample_35_FD_206713 | JGI IMG/M metagenome (GOLD analysis project Ga0335081, IMG submission 206713) | Soil microbial communities from Loxahatchee National Wildlife Refuge, Florida, United States - Lox_Sample_3.5 | ecosystem: Environmental > Terrestrial > Soil > Wetlands | place: USA... | reverse complement strand
GCCCCAGGACCATATTGAGGAGCGTCACAAGCGCCACCAGCACGACGAGCATGGCCGTGATGTTGGCGATGAAGACGATGCCGTCGCCCGTGCCCCTGGCGACGGCGTCCATGGTGCTGACCGGCGGATTGGTGATCTCGAGATGCGCCTCGGCCGCCGCATCCGGGCGGAACGGGATCATGAGCGCGGCAAGCGCGAGCGCCGCAGGCGTCGAGATGATGGCGGCGGCGAGGATGTTGCCCAGCGCATCGGGCACAACGGGGCCCAGGATCGACGCATAGAGCACCATGACGGTGCCGGCGATGCCGGCCATGCCGCAGCTCATGAGCGCGAACAATTCGCCGCGCGCCATGCGCAGGAGATAGGGCCGGATGAGGAGCGGCGCTTCGATGTGGCCGACGAAGATATGGACGGCGGCGCCAAGGCCCAACGGACCGCCGACGCCGGCCGAGCGCCGCAGCACCCAGGCAAAGGCGGCGACGATGCGCTGCAAGACGCCCCAATAGAAGAGCAGCGTCGCAAGCGCGCTGATGACGAGAACGAGCGGCAAGGCGCGGAACGCGAAGATGAAGGACCCGCCGGGGCTGGTCTCGGTGAACGGCAATGGGCCGCCGCCGAGATAGCCGAACACGAAGCCGGTGCCGGCGTCGGTCGCCTTCTGCAGCGCATCGACGCCGTCATTGAGCAGGAGGAATGCCTGCGCCGCCGGCGGAAAGCGCAGAAACGTCACCGCCAGGCCGAACTGCAAGAGCACGCCGGCGATGACAACGCGCCACGGCACGCGATAGCGATCCTCGCTCAGCGCCCAGGCGAGGAGCAGCAGCGCAGCGATTCCGAGCAGCCCGCGCGGCATGCGGCGCGGCTACGACAGCGGCGTGATGTAGCGGCGGTCGATGATGACGTCGCCGCCGATGGTGCCCTTCACCATGCCCTGCGCCTTGTACCAGGCGAGCTGCCGCAGCACGTCCTCGACATCGAGGCGCCCCTCGGGGTCGATGTAGGGCAGGCTCGCGCCCGCGTCCTCCGGGTTCTGGTTGGCGCCCTTCGCGACAATGGCGAGAATCTCCGCCTCGTTCGGGCCCTTGCCCGGCTTGCCGCCCGGCGTGAACGCGTCGTAATAGTCGCGCGCGCCCTTCTTGAGCGCGCCCAACGCCTTCCCGATCATGTCGCGGCGCTCGTTGGCGGTCTTCGTCGAGACGATCGTGGCGACGAGCTGATAGGGCGCGACATCGCCGATATAGCCGAGCAGCTTCGCCTCCTTCTGCGCCAGCACGGGCACGGCCGTATTGCCCGGCATCATCGTCGAATCGACCTGCCCGCCGACGATGGCGGCGGCAAGATTGGCGATGGTGGCCAACGGCTGGATGCGCACGGTCTTGACGTCGAAACCGAATTTTTCGGCGATGAGGCCCAAGGCGTAATGCGGCGGCGAGCCGATTTGCGACACGCCGAAGGAATGGCCGGGCAGGTTCTTGAAATCATGGAGGCCGCCGTCCCAGGCGTGGTTCGAGACGAGGAACGGCTGGTAATGGAAGCCCGGCGTCTCGCGTGCGCCGCCGCCGACGATGCGCAGCACGCCCTGGCTCGCGAGGCCGTAGAAGCCGCCCGTGAGGCCGGTATAGGCGATGTCGATGTCGCCCGAGGCGGCGGCGATCGAAATGGGCTGCGCCGACTCGAAGAAGACGATCTGGGCATCGAGCCCGGCAGCCGTGAAATAGCCCTTGGCGTCAGCGATGAAGACCGGGCCGGTGCCGGTCGTGTGCAGCGCGCCGATCTTGATCGTGTCGGCTGCCTGCGCCGCGCCGGCGAAGAACGCGGCCAGGGCCGCCGCCAGCAGAAGTCGCTTCATCGTCCAGTCTCCCCCGTTGCGGCGCGATGATGGCATAGGGAGCGCGCCGCTGGCTATGATCGGCGCGTGGAAAGCCGCGGGGGCACCATGGATTATCCGACCCTTTCGCCGGGCGAGCGCGACCGGCGCTGGCAGCGCCTGCGCGACATGATGGCGGAGGACGGTCTCGACGCGCTCGTCGTCGTCGGCATCAAGGGACGCGAGCATTTCGAAGCCTATGTCGCCAACGAATATATCGAGGGCGTCGCGATCCTGCCGCGGCAGAGCGAGCCCGTGCTGCTCACGTGGCACCCGAAGATGGTGATCCGCCGCATGGGCGGGAAGACGGACCGCAGCCGGTTCTGGATCGACGACGTGCGCATCGGCAAGTACGGCCCCAACACCGCCGCGGTGCTGAAGGAGCGCGGGCTCGAGCGCGGGCGCATCGGTGTCGTCGGGCTCGAAGTGCCGGAGCCCGGCTGTCCCGAAGGGATCGTGCCCTATCCGATGTGGCGCGCCGTCATCGAGGGCTTGCCGCATGCCGAGTTCATCGACACGACGTGGCGGGTGCGCGCGATCATGGTCGAGAAGAGCGCGGAGGAGCAGGTCGTGCTGCGCCACTCAGCCGCGATCGGCGAGCGCGCCGCCGCGGCCATGCTCGAAACGGTGAAGCCGGGCGCGAGCGAGCATCGCATCTACGACGCCATACAGAGCGCCATCCATGGCGCGGGCGCGGTCCCGCGCGACCCGTTCCTCATCATGACGTGGGGGCGGGACGATCTCGGCTGGTTCGAGCCGCACTGGACCAGCGCCGGCGGCCCGCCGCGCACGATCGAGCCCGGCGACGTTGTCATGACCGAAATTTTCCCGGCCTATGCCGGGCTCGAGACGCAGCAGCAGATGTCGGTCGCGGTGGCGCCGGTCGAGCCCGTGGTCGAGGAGCTTGGCCGCACCGCGCGCCGCGCTTACGAGGCCGGGCTCGCGACGCTCAGGCCCGGCATCACGTTCGAGCAGCTTTGGAGCGCGATGCTCGAGCCGGTCCGCGCGCTCGGCGGCTGGACCTTGACGCCGATGGTGCACTCGCTGCCGCTTGGCTGGACCGGCGGCATGGGCTTCGCGCCCGAGCGCATGCCGGAGCATTTGCGCCGCTGGAACACGATGGGCGTCATCGGCCGCGAGCCGCTCGTCATCCGCCAGGGCATGAGCTTCGCGCTCGAGCCCAATGCCTGCCTCGGGCAGCGGCGCATGAATGTCGGCGGCAGCGTGCTGGTGACGGAGCATGGCGCCGAGGAGCTCAACCAACTCCCCAACCGCATGCACGTGGTCGGCTGAATGGATCCTGCTTCGTAATCCAGCTGTATTGAAATGCGGCTGCTCTCTAACCCTCTCCCCTCCGGGGAGAGGGAAGGGTGAGGGGGAATGGGCGACGGGCGTATGAGCGATTGCCCCCTCACCCGCCCGGCGCTCACGCGCCGTGCCGCCCTCTCCCCGGCGGGGAGAGGGTCATTCCAACTCGACGCATCTGGAATCTAGGGCAACCGTACGTCGCTCGCCCCTGGGTTCCCGCTTGCGCGGGAATGACGAATGGGGTGAATGGATCGGCCCTAGTCGCCGATCTGGACCTGGATGCTGTCGCCTTCGAGCCGCACCGGGAAGGTCTTGATGTCGCACTCGATCGGCGGACCCAGCCCTTTGCCGGTCTTCACCTCGAAGCGGCCGCCATGGAGCGGACACTCGATCACGTCGCCATCGACCCAGCCGTCGCTCAAATAAGCATAGGCGTGGGTGCACACGTTCTCGGTCGCGTAGATCGTGCCGTCGAGGTCGTAGAGCGCGATCTCCTTGTCCTTCGCCTGCACGCCGAGCACGTCGCCAGGCTTCAACGCCGAGCGTTGCGCGACTGTCACCCATTCACCTTTTTGGTCACTCATGTCCCACCCTTGTCTCCCGCGGGATATTGCAGAGGCGGGGCCATTTGGCAAGCCCGCGCCCTTGGGTCGCTTGCGGCGCTCGACGCCGATCTCTATACCTTTGGGCGATGAGACGCGTCGGCGCGATCGCGCTGGGATTGATCTTCGCCCTCCTCTCTTGCTGGGCCGCCGCGGCGGCGCCCGCGGGCGAAGTGCTGGCGATGGGCGGCCAATGCCTGCGCACCGCCGGCGGCCAGAGCACGCCGCTCAAGATCGGCGACCCGGTGTCGGTCGGCGACACGATCGACGTGCCGCCGGGGGCGAAGCTCAAACTCAGAATGGCGGACGGCAGCATCCTTGCCGCCGGCTCGGGCAGCCGGCTCGTGATCGCGGCCTATGCGTTGGGCGGCGACAGCAAGCGTGACGCCAAGATCGATCTCGCCTCGGGCCTCATCCGCGCCGTCGTGGCCTCGGTCGGCGAGCCGCAGAAATTCGAGGTCGATACCGCGACCGGCGTGGCGGCGGTGCGCTCGACCGACTGGTTCATCGAGGCGCGCCCCGGCTCGACCCAAGTGGGCGTGCTCGACGGCGTCGTGACGCTCGAAAGTGCCGCGACACAGCACTCGGTCCGCATCCCGGCGCGCTGGGGCGCGCGGGTCGAGGCTGGACGCGACCCAGTGCCGCCGCGCGTGTGGGCGTCGTCGGAATTCGACGACGTGATCCAACGCACCGACGTTCCCTGAAGGGCGCGCGTTGCGGCTGCTGCGCGGTACACGTGAGGCGGGGCTGGCGGTCGTTGCCGCCCTTCTGATCCTGGTCATTGCGATCCTCGATCTCTCGTCGACGCTGCGCGGCGCCGAGACTGCATCCTTCGATCTGCGCTTCCGCCTGCGCGGCGCGGAACCGCCCGGCACGCCGATCGCCATCGTCATGGTGGACGATGCGAGCCTCGCGGCGCTCGGCCGCTGGCCCTTGAGCCGCCACCTTTTCGCTGACGCGATCCGCCAGCTCCATCGCGACGGCGCGAAGCTTATCGTGTTCGATCTCCTGTTCGCGGAGCCCGATCGGCCGGTGCCAGCGGAACTCCAAGCAGAAGCGCGCAGGGCGGCCGCGCGGGCGGACGACAACGGCCTGCGCCAGTCGCTCGACCGGCTGGCAGGCGATGATCCCGATGGCGATCTCGCGGCGGCGATCCACGAGGCCGGCAACGTGCTCCTGCCGGTCGCGTTCAGCTTCACCGGCCCCGCCGGCAACGAGCCCGACGTGCTTGCGGCATCGGCCTTCCAGAGCTTCGATAGAAGCTCGATCGCGCCCGCCTTCCCGCTCGAGCCCAAATCCGCACTCTTGCCGGTGCCGCCATTGGCGGCGGCGGCAGCGGCGCTCGGCCACGTCGACCTCGCCTACGACCGCGATGGCGAGCCGCGCTACGACTATCTGGCGCTGCCGTTCGCCGGCGATTTCTTTCCGTCCCTGCCGCTGCGCGCGGCCGCGAGCTTCCTCGGCGTGCCGTGGAATGACGTAGCGCTCGCGCCCGGAAGCGGCGTGCGCCTCGGCACGCTCGACGTGCCGAGCGATCCCGGCATGCGGCTCCTCATCAACTACCGCGGGCCGCGCGGCACCTATCCCACCTATTCCTTCGCCGATGTCATGGCGGGCCGCGTTCCTGCCGGGGCATTCGCCGGCAAGATCGTGCTCATCGGCGCCTCGTTCCTCGGCAACGCCGACAGCAATGGCGCGCCCTTCGGCTCGACGCAGCTGCCGGGGACCGAGCGCATGGCGAACATCATCGACACGGTCCTCACCAAGGATTTCATCACCGAGATCACGCCGCCGCAGCTTGGCCCCGTCGTCATCGCCGTGGTGCTGCTCGCCTCGCTCTCGGGCCTCGCGATGGCGCACATGCCGACGCGCACCGCGTTCCTTGCCGGGCTCGGGCCCATCGCGATCTGGGCCTTCGCCGTGCAGTGGGCCTTCCTGCACGACGTCTGGCTGCCGTTCGTGGGGCCGGGCGCGGCGCTCGTCGCCGCGGCCATCAGCGTCATCATGTTCCGCTATTGGATCGTCGATCGCGAGGGACGCTATGTCCGCTCGGCCTTTCGCCACTATCTCTCGCCCGACATGGTGAACCTCCTCGCCGAGCAGCCGCATCGGCTGAAGCTCGGCGGCGAGACGCGCGCCATGACCATGCTGTTCTGCGACGTGCGCGGCTTCACCGCGATCTCCGAATCCTTCAAGTCGAACCCGCAAGGGCTGACCCAGCTCATCAACCGCTTCTTGACGCCCTTGACCGACATCATCATGTCGCGCGCCGGCACGATCGATAAATACATGGGCGACTGCATCATGGCGTTCTGGAACGCGCCGCTCGACGATCCGCGCCACGCCGACCATGCGTGCGAGAGCGCGCTTGCCATGATGCGTGCGCTCGACGGCGTCAACGCCATGCTCGAGGCCGAGGCGAGCGCGTCGGGCCGGCCGTCCCATCACTTGAAGATCGGCATCGGCATCAACACCGGCGAGTGCGTCGTCGGCAACATGGGCTCGGACCAGCGCTTCGATTATTCCGTGCTGGGCGATGCCGTGAACCTCGCCTCGCGGCTCGAGGGGCAGAGCAAGACGTACGGCGTCGGCATCGTGATCGGCGAGACGACGCGCGAGGCCGCACCCGATTGGGCGGCGCTCGAGCTCGACCTCATCGCCGTCAAGGGCAAGCGGGAGGCGGTGCGCATCTTCGCGCTTCTGGGCAACGCGGCGGTCGCCGCCGATCCCGCCTTCCGGGCGCTCGCGGCGCGGTTCGCGGCGATGCTGCACTGCTACCGCACGCAGGACTGGGCCGGCGCACGCGCGGCGCTTAACCAGTGCCGCGCGCTCGATCCGTCATTGGCCGAGCTCTACGCGCTTTACGACGAGCGCATCGCGCAGTACGAGAGCGACCCGCCGGGCCCGTACTGGGACGGCGTCTACGTCGCCGAATCGAAATAGCGGCGCCCTCGGGGGAACGGGCATGAGAACATTGGCGGCGGCGGCGATCCTCGCAATTTCGGCGGCGCCAGCGCTTGCCTACACCGACGCCGGCGACCGGCTCTTCCCCGCCACCATCCTCCTGCCGCAGATCGGCCCGTCCGACGACCTTTACATGACGCCGAGCACGATGCCGCTTTATGGCGCGAGCGGCGCGCACGACCGCCTCACCAACACCAGCGTCGTCTACAACAAGACCATCACCGAGCGCTTCTCGATGGGGATCGAGGATGGCTGGAACCAGCTTCAGCAGCCGGGCAGCGCCGGCGGCACCGCCTATGGCTGGCAGAATCTCGAGACCACGGCGAAGTACCTCGCCATCCTCGACCCCGAGCACGAATTCCAGCTCTCGCTCGGCATCGACCGCGAATGGGGCGGGACCGGCGCCAAGTCGATCGCGAACCCGGTCGGCGCCACCACGCCGCAGCTCTTGTTCGGCAAGGGCATGAACGAGCTGCCTTGGCCCGACCTCAAGCCCTTCGCCATCGTTGGCGCGTTCGGCTATCAGATCGCGGATGCGCACACGCGCGCCGATCAGATCCTGACCTCGATCGCGATCGAGTATTCGATCCCCTATCTCGAGGCGAAGGTGGCGGATGTCGCGCTGCCGGATTTTCTCCGCCGCGTGACGCCGATGATCGAGTTCCAATTCACCACGCCCGGCAGCCCCGCGCGCGGAGCGCAAAGCGCGGGTCTGATCGCGCCCGGCTTCAACTATGCCGGCGAAGGCTGGGAGCTCGGGCTCGAGGCGCTCATCCCGGCGACGAAGGGCGCCGGCAGCGGCCCCGGCGTCATCGCGCAGCTGCACTTCTCGCTCGACTATCTCTTCCCCGACACGATCGGCCGCCCGATCTTCGCGCGGCACTAGGCCCGTCGATTATCATTGCGAGCGAGAGCGAAGCAATCCCCGGCAGATTGCTTCGTCGCAGATGCTCCTCGCAATGACAGCAACGTCTTGAGATGTCGTTCCCGCGCAAGCGGGAACCCAGGGCAAGCGACGTGCCGCCACCCTGGACCCCCGCCTTCGCGGGGGTGACGGAGAACGAGGCGGGACTGTTGGTGAAGCGCCTTACCGCGCGAGATCCTGAAGCTTCACGGCCTTGTCGGCGAGGAGCGCGGGATCGACCGCTGTCCCGCGCTGGATGAGCATGCGGCCAAAGCGCATGTCGCGCGGCGCGTTGACGGTCGTCACCGCAACGGGCTTGCCGTCGGCGAGGTGGAAGACGGTGAAGCTGCGCTCGGCCGGCTCGCCGCGGAAGACGAGCTGGTCCCAACGATCGGGCGCGCCCGCCATCTGCAGGTTCATGTCGAACTGGTCGGTCCAGAACCACGGCACCTCGGCGAACGCTACCTCGCCGCCGGACATCACCTTGGCCACCGCGATCGCCTGGTTCTGCGCGTTCTGCCACGCCTCGAGGCGGATGTGGCGGCCGACGAGCGGGTTCAGATGGCGCGTCACGTCGCCCGCGGCATAGATGAGCGGATCGCTCGTACGGCCGAACTCGTCGACCTTGATGCCGTCCTCGACCGCGAGCCCGGCGGCCGCCGCGATCTCGGTGTTGGGCTGGGCGCCGATGCCCACGGCGACATAGTCGGCGGCGATGCGCTCGCCGTCCGATGTGACGATCTCGACCTCGCCGCCCTTGTCCTCGAGCGCGGTGACGCCGACGCCGGTGCGGATCTCGACGCCGTTGCGGCGGTGGAGATCGGCGACATAGTCGCCGATCTCGGGCGGGCAGACGCGCGCCAGCACGTGCGGCGCCAGCTCAAGCACGACGACCGACGCGCCGCGCTTCTTCGCCGTCGCCGCGACTTCGAGGCCGATGAAGCCCGCGCCGATGACGGCAAACCGCACGCCCGGTACGAGCAGCTCGCGCAGGCGGAGCGAATCGTCGATGTCGCGGAGATAGAGGATGCGCGGTCCCTCGCCGCCCGGCAGGCGCAGCACGCGCGGCCGCGCCCCGGTCGTCACCATGAGCGCGTCGTAGGGGACGTCGGTCCCGTCCTTCATGCGCACGCGCTGCGCGGCGCGGTCGATCGCGACGGCCTCGTTGCCGAGCCGCAGGTCGATCTCCTGCTCGCCGTACCAGGCGGGCGGGCGGATGAAGGTCTTCTCGACCGCAACCTGGCCCGCGAGCAGCTCCTTCGAGAGCGGCGGGCGCTCGTAGGGCGGATGGCGCTCGGCGCCGAGGAGCGTGACGCGGCCCTTGTGGCCCGTGGCGCGCAGCGCCTCGGCCGCCCGTCCGCCGGCATGGCCCGCGCCGACGATGACGAAATGCTTGTCGCTCACGTCAGGATTTGTCTTCGGAGAAGGCCTTGTAGGCCATGATCGTGAAGGTGTCCTTCACGTGCGGCATCGTCTGCAGATGCTCGACGACGAAATGGCCCACGTCCATCTCGTCGGGGAGATAGCATTTCATCAGAAGATCATACTGGCCCGAGACGGAATAGACTTCCGAGACCTGCTCCACCGTCTCGACCGCTTCCTCGGCGACGGCATAGGCCTTGCCGAGCTCGCACTTCATCATGATGAAGATGGTCTTCATGCGGCAGCCCTCCGTTGCCTAGTGTGCCGATTCCGAGGTTCGCACGCCAGGGCGGAGGAACTTCACTTCCGCCACACTAGCCGCGCGTCGCCCTCCCGGCGCGGGCGAGGAAGGCGGGCATATGGTCGCCGAAGCCGACGATACCGCGATCCTCGTCGCCTTCGCTCGGCGCCCGCTTCTGCCGCACCGGCAGCGGCGTGACGTTGTCGGCGGGATCGATCGGCACGTCCTCCATGCTCACCGGGCGGAAGACCTCGGCCGGCGCGTGGCGCTCGGGCTTGCGTTCGCGCGGCGGCTTCGGCGCGCGCGGCGGCTCGGCCGCCTTGGCACGTTGCGGCTCGGCCGCCTTGGCACGTTGCGGCTCGGCTGCCCTGGGCGGCCGGGCGGCGCGATCGCGGCCACGGTTGTTGTTGCCGCGCCCGGAGCGGCGGCCACGGGAGCGGCGCCCGCCGTGCTCGGCATCGGCGTCGGCATCGAGCGCGGCGCCGGCGATGTTCGGCACCTCGATATGCGGGATGGGCTTGCCGATCAGTTGCTCGATCGCCTGGACGAAGCGGCCGTCGGCCGGAGTCGCGAGCGTGAAGGCGCGGCCCTCGCGTCCGGCGCGGCCGGTGCGGCCGATGCGGTGGACATAGTCCTCGGCGTGGATCGGCACATCGAAATTGAAGACGTGCGACATCGCTTCGATGTCGAGGCCGCGCGCCGCCACGTCGCTTGCGACGAGCAGCCGGATCTGGCCGTTGCGGAAGCGCTCGAGCGTCTCGGTGCGTTTCGGCTGCGGCATGTCGCCGTGGAGGGCAGCGCAGTTGAAGCCGTGCTTGGCGAGCGAGCGGTAGAGGATGTCGACGTCGCGCTTCCTGTTGCAGAAGATGAGCGCGTTCTTCACGTCCTCGCTGCGGATGAGGCGGCGCAGCGCTTCGCGCTTGTCCATCTCCGCGACGATCGCGAGCCCTTGTGTGACGAGCGCCGCGGGCGAGGCCGGCGGCGCTACGGAGATTTCCTTGGGGTTCATCAGGAAGGCATCGGCGAGCCTTCTGATCTCGGGCGGCATGGTGGCCGAGAAGAAGAGCGTCTGCCGTATGCGCGGCAGCAGCCCGACGATGCGCTCGACATCGGGGATGAAGCCCATGTCGAGCATGCGGTCGGCCTCGTCGATCACGAGGATCTTCACGTCCGACAGCAGGATCTTGCCGCGGCCGAAGAGATCGAGAAGCCGGCCCGGCGTCGCGATCAGCACGTCGACGCCGCGATCGAGCTTCTTCTCCTGGTCGGCGAAGCTTTCGCCGCCTATGAGAAGCGCCATGCTGAGCGTGTTGTACTTGCCGTAGATCGTGAAGGCTTCGGCCACTTGGGCCGCAAGCTCGCGCGTCGGCTCAAGGATGAGCGAGCGCGGCATGCGTGCCTTGGCACGGCCGGCGGCCAGGATATCGATCATCGGCAGGGTGAAGGAGGCGGTCTTACCGGTGCCTGTCTGGGCGCAACCTAGTACGTCGCGACCGGTCAGCACGTGGGGAATGGCCTGCTCCTGGATGGGGGTCGGGGCCGTGTAGCCCGCATCTTCGACCGCCCGCAAGACCTCAGCGGAGAGGCCCAGTTCGGAAAATGACATTGAGTGGGAAATTCGCTCTATCGATTGTTCTGACGTTAGCGTCCCCTCTTAATTGGCCCTTGCCCCGCAGAAGTCAAATAATTTCCCGTGCAATGCCGCCATCGAAATTGGCTTCGTTCGGTCGATTCGCGCGTCTGGTGTTTGCACGTTTATGACGTACAATCCCTGGGGCCTGGCCCGCGCGGGCAAGCCCTCCCCGGCGGCGGGCCGGGAGGTTAGAGTGCCGGCATGAGCGAGACGCTGCGTTTTCCGCCGGTCGAGCTGCCGCCCGAGGCCGAGGCGCTGCGCGCCGACGTGCGCCGCTTCCTTGAGGACGAGCGCCGCTCGGGACGATTCGCGCCCTCCTTCGAGGGCTGGGGCGGCTTCTCGCCCGAGTTCAGCCGCGCCATGGGCGAGCGCGGCTGGATCGGGCGCACCTGGCCCACAGCCTATGGCGGGCAGAACCGGCCGCCGATCGAGCGCTACGTCATCACCGAGGAGACGCTCGCCGCGGGCGCGCCCGTGCGGGCGCACTGGGTCGCCGACCGCCAGTCCGGGCCCACCATCCTGCGCTTCGGCACCGAAGCGCAGAAGCGGACATATCTTCCCCGCATCGCGCGCGGCGAATGTTTCTTCTGCATCGGCATGAGCGAGCCCGATTCTGGCTCCGACCTCGCCTCGATCCGCACGCGCGCGCGCAAGGTCGATGGCGGCTGGGAGATCGAGGGCGCCAAGATCTGGACCAGCAACGCGCATCGCTGCCACATGATGATCCTGTTCGCGCGCACGGCCGCGAAAAGCGAGGACCGGCACGCCGGCGTGAGCCAGTTCCTCGTCGATCTTTCCGCGCCCGGCATCACGGTGCGGCCGATCATCAATCTCGCCGACGAGCACGACTTCAACGAGGTCGTGTTCGATCGCGTGTTCGTGCCGGACGATCACGTCGTTGGCGAGATCGGCAACGGCTGGAACCAGGTGACGAGCGAGCTTGGCTACGAGCGCAGCGGGCCCGAACGCTGGCTCAGCTCCTATGGCGTGCTGCGCGATCTCATCGACGCGGTCGGCACGGAGCCCGACGCCAAGGAAGCCGAGGCGCTGGGCCGGCTCGTCGCGCACATCGCGACGCTCCGGCGCATGTCGATCTCGGTCGCCGACATGCTGCAGCAGGGCGCGGCGCCCAATGTCGAGGCGGCGCTGGTGAAGGACCTCGGCACCACCTTCGAGCAGGAGGTTCCGGCGGTCGCGCGCCGCCTCGTGCCGCAGGAGCGGCGCTCGGCAGAGTTCGCGGCCATGCTCGACCGCACGACCTTGTGGGCGCCCGCCTTCTCGATCCGCGGCGGCACCCGCGAGATGTTGCGCGGCATCATCGCCCGCGCGCTGGGCCTCAGATGAGCGAGATGCGCGCGCTTCTCGTCGAGACGGCGCGCCGCGCGATGCGCGCGCCCACCGACCGGCTCTGGTCCACGCTCGAGGAAGCGGGCCTGACGCGCGCGGCGATCGCGGAAGCGAAAGGCGGCGTCGGCTCCGATTTCGGCGATTGGGTCGCGATCCTCCGTGTCGTCGGCGAGGAAGCACTTATGGCGCCCCTTGCCGAGACAATGCTCGCGAGCGTGATGCTCTCGGAAGCCGGGCTCGACGTCCCCACGGGCAAGCTCACGCTTGCGCCCGTGACGCGCGGTGCATTGCCGACGCTCGCGCGCGCGGGCTCGGGCTGGCGGCTGTCGGGTGCCACCCGCTTCGTGCCGTGGGCGCGCGAGGCCTCTTTCATCACCGTCGTGGCGGAGTTCGACGGCCGGCTCTTCGTCGCGCGCGCCGGGATCGCCGGAAACGCCGTGACGCGGGCCGAGAATGTCGCGGGCGAGCCGCGCGACGAGGTTGAGCTCGACGCGCTTGATGTAGCGGAAGCGGCACCCGCGCCCTTTCCGCGCGAGGCGCCGTTCCTTCTCGGTGCGCTTGCGCGCGCCGCGACGATGGCGGGCGCGCTCGACGCCGTGCGCGACCTCACCGTACGCTATTGCGGCGAGCGCCAGCAGTTCGGCCGCCCGATCGGCAAGTTCCAGGCGATCCAGCAGCAGGTGGCGGAATTGGCCGCGCATGTCGCGGCGGCGGGCGCCGCTGTCGATGCCGCCGCATCCGCCGCCGAGCGCGCGCCAGCGCCCTTCGAGATCGCCGTCGCCAAGGCGCGCGCGAGCGAGGCCGCGGGGCTCGTCGCCGCAACCGCGCATCAGGTGCATGGCGCCATGGGCTTCACCCGCGAGCACCGCCTCAATCTCTTCACGCGGCGGCTCTGGGCCTGGCGCGAGGATTTCGGCGACGAATGTTTCTGGTGGAGCTGGCTCGGCCGCATCGTCGCGCGCCGCGGCGGCGACGGCTTCTGGCCGTTCCTCGCGAGCACCGACAAGGCCGCGCAGGTGCCGTTCCCATGAGCCTCGCGCAATTCCTGCATCCGCGCTCGATCGCGGTCATCGGCGCAACCGAGGGCGTCGAGAAAATCGGCGGCAGGCTCATGAACAACCTGCTGCGCCACAACTATCCCGGCAAGCTCTACCCCATCAACCGCGGCCGCAAAGAGGTGTGGGGGATCGCGGCCTATCCCGATCTCGCCGCCTGCCCCGAGACGCCGGAGCTGGCGCTCGTCGCGATCCCGGCCGAGAGCGTGCTCGGCGTCATCGACGAATGCGCGGCCTGCCGCATCGCCAACGTCATGATCGCAAGCTCGGGCTTCGCCGACGGCGGCGCCGCAGGGGCTGCGCTGCAGGACCGCGTCGTCGCCGCGGCCAAGGCGCGCGGCATCAGGCTCGCCGGCCCCAACACGCAAGGCTTCTTCAACGTGCCGGAGCGAATCGCCGCGACCTTCAGCCCGGCTGTCAACATCGATCCCGGCACCACGGCAAAGCGGCGGCGCATCGGCGTCGTCTCGCAGAGCGGCGGCTTGGGCTTCTCGCTTTTCAACCGCGGCCGCGCCGACGGGCTCGATTTCAGCTCGATCGTCTCGATCGGCAACCAGTGCGACCTCGAGCTTGCGGATTACGCCGACCTCCTCGTCGACGATGAGGACACGAAGGTCGTGATGCTGTTCATCGAGGCGGTGAAGACGCCGCAAAAATTCATCGCGCTCGCGAAGAAGGCGGCGGAGCGCGAGAAGCCATTGATCGTCGCCAAGGTCGGCCGCCACAAGGCCGCGGCGCGCGCCGTCGCCTCGCACACCGGAAGCCTGAGCGGCGCCGACAGCGCCTACGATGCCGTGTTCCGGCGCTGGGGCGTGATCCGCGCCGAGAGCGTCGAGGAGATGCTCGACACCGCCGCGCTTTTCACGCGCCACAAGCTGCCGCGCGGCAACCGCGTCGCCGTCGTGTCCGCCACCGGCGGCACGGCGGCATGGCTCACCGACACGCTCGAGGCGCACGGGTTCGAGCTGCCGGAGATCGACGCCGCGCGCCAGAAGCGCCTGATGGAGTTCATTCCGCCCTACGGCTCGCCGCGCAACCCGGTCGACATCACCGCGCAAGGCTTGCGCGGCTATGCGCCGGCGCTCCGCGTCGTCGAGGATTCGCCCGGCCACGACGCCTTCGTCCTCGCCATCACGCTGGCGCAGGAAGTGCGGATCGCGCGCGAGGGCGACGAGCTTGCGCAGATCATCCACGGCTCCGACAAGCCGATGCTCGTCTACACCTATTCGAACGCGTCGGAGAAGGCGCGCGCGATGATGGCGCGCTGGGATCTGCACTACTACACGCGCATGCCGGGCGCGGCGCGCGCGCTCGAAGCGGGGCTCGCCTACCGCCGCTTTCTCGACGAATTCGCGACCGCGCCCAAGGCCGAGGAAGGCCCCTCGCCCGCGGCGGACGCCGCGCGGCGCTATCTCGCGTCCCACGGCAAGGTCTTGTGCGAATACGAGGCGGCGGAATTGCTGGCGCTCTACGGGATTGCGCTCGCCGGGCGGCTTGCGCGCAGCGCCGACGAGGCGGCCGCCGCGGCGCGCGCCGAAACTTATCCGGTGGCACTCAAGGTGCAGTCGCCGCAGATCCCGCACAAGACGGCCGCGAAGGCCGTGGCGCTCGGCATTGCAGACGAGGCGGCGCTGCGCCGCGCGTACGCCGAGATCATCGCCAACGCGCGTGCCTTCGCGCCCGAGGCCGAGATCCGTGGCGTGCTCGTGCAGAAGATGGCGCCGTCGGGGTTGGAGCTCATCGCCGGCATGGCGGACGATCCCGATTTCGGACCCATCCTCATGTGCGGCGCGGGCGGCATCACGGCCGAGATCGTACGCGACACCGATTTCGCGCCAGCGCCGGTCAGCGCGCGCGAGGCGGACGCGATGATCGCGCGGTTGAAGGTGGCGCGGCTTATTCCTGGCGAGGGCGGACGACGCGAATTCGCGCGCATTCTCGCCGCGCTCGCACGGCTCGCCGCCGACACGCGCGGCCTTGTCGGCGAAATCGACCTCAATCCGGTGATCGTGACCACAAGCGGCGCCACCGCCGTCGATGCCCTCATCGTGCAGAAGGACAAAGCATGAGCGACGAACTTGTCTTCTCGGTCGAGGACGGCATCGCCACGATCCGCCTCAATCGCCCCGAACGCCTCAACGCCTTCACGCAGGAGATGCTCGAGGCGTGGGCCAATGCGATCGAGACCGCGAAGCGCGAGGCCTCGATCCGCGCCGTCGTCTTGACCGGAACAGGCCGCGGCTTTTGCAGCGGCGGCGACGTGCGCCGCATGGGCGAACGTCACCGCGAGGGCGAAAGCGCGTTCGAGCGCAAGACCGCCGTGCACGAGCGCATTCACCGCATCCCGCGCCTGCTCGAGGATTTCGACAAGCCTTATATCGTCGCGATCAACGGCGTCGCGACCGGCGCCGGGCTTGACATGGCGCTGATGGGCGACATCCGCTTCGCCGCGGCAAGCGCGCGCATGGCCGAGACCTATATTCGCGTCGGATTGATCGCTGGCGACGGCGGCACCTGGTTCCTGCCGCGCATCGTCGGCACGGCAAAGGCGCTCGAGCTGTTGTGGACGGGCGAGTTCGTCGACGCGGCCGAAGCGGCGCGCATCGGCCTCGTCAACAAGGTGCTGCCGGACGAAGAACTGATGCCGTACACGTATGGGTTCGCGAAGAAGCTCGCGGGCCAGCCGGCGCTGACGCTGCGCCTGATGAAACGCGCGGTCTATCAGGGCTTGCGCATGGATCTGCGCGGCGCGCTCGACATGGTGTCCTCGCATTTGGGCGTCATCAGCACGACGAGCGACCACCGCGAGGCGGTCGCCGCCTTCAACGAGAAGCGCGCGGCGAAATACAGCGACAGCTAGCCATTCTGCGCGAGGAAGTGCTGGCAGATCTCGCTGCCCGTGGTCTTCCACACGCCCTCGTGGCGGCAGATATAGGCGAGCGCCGCATCGAGCGCGCCGATGCGGTGCGGCACGCCCGAGATATAGGGATGGAGCGCAATCGCCATGACGCGCCCTGACTCCGCGCCTTCGCGGTAAAGCGTGTCGAACTGGCGGCAGATCATGTCCTGGAACTCGGGCGCGGTCATGTATTGGCGCTCGTAGGCGGGCTTGTCGTTGATGTCGTGGCTGTAGGGCACCGAGACGATGCGGCGCCCGCCCTCGAGCGTCATCACATAAGGCTGGTCGTCATTGACCCAGTCGCACACATATTCGACCCCGTTCTCGGCGAGGAGATCGAGCGTCGCCCATGTCTCCTGGAGCCCCGAGCCGAGCCAGCCCTTGGGCCGCGCCCCGGTCGCGCGCGCGATCTCGGCGCAGGCGGCGCGGATAACGCGCGGCTCGTCCTCGGGCGGAACCTCGTTGAGGCGCTTCGTATTGGTCTCGTTGTGGCCCATCCATTCCCAGCGCCGCTTCTGCCCTTCCTCGATGATCTCGGGATGGCGCGCGCACAGATTGCTGTTGAGCGCGACCGTGCCGCGGATGCCGTAGCGATCGAGCACGTCCATGAGGCGGAAGACGCCGACGCGGTTGCCATAGTCGCGCACCGACCACGATGGCACGTCGGGCAGCTTACCGCCCGTCCCGCCCGCGGCGGCGGGCACGCGATCGTCGAGCGCGAAGAACTCGATGTTGGGAATGATCCAGAGCGCGACGCGCGCGCCACCGGGCCAGTCGAGGCGCTTCCGCCGTATGATCGGCGAATAGGGGAAGGGTCCGTAGGCTTGCGGCTTCATCCGTGCGCTCCTCCAGGCGTCACGCGCACGATATCACTCCGCCGCGCCCGCGGCCCCTATTTCGCGACGAAGGCGCTGTCCAGATAGCCCGTCACCTGCTTGCGGTCATCGGCCGAGAGCGGCGCGCCGATCGCGACCATGCGAGCAACGATGGCGTCCCACTGGCCGGCGCTGCGCTTCGTGTCGGCGATGCGATCGAGCCCGTGGCAGAGAACGCAGTTCTTCGCGACCACATCCTTGCCGGCGCCGTCGGGAAGCGTCACCGGCGCGCCTTGCGGCACGTTGATGCCGGGCCCGAAATTCGTCGCCAGGTACTCGACCGCCTTGTCGATGTCGCCGGGCCCGACCTGCGCGCCACGCAGGATCATGTCGTAAACCTGGAGCCGCCATGCATCCTGGCCCATGCGGAGCTGCATGAAGGCGCTCGGTGCATGGCATTGGGTGCAGGCGACGGCGACGACATCGTGCCCTTCGCCCGGTGGCAGCGGAGCCGGCTGCTGCGCCGCGGCGGCGGCAGCAACCAAGCTCGCGGCAAGCGCCGCAAAGAAGGCTGTGCGCATGGCTCAGACCTTCCGCGTGCGCTGCTCGGCGATCGAATAAGGCGGATACCACGCCGAGGCGGCGCCGACGCCGTCGCGCGCGACATGGATGTCGAGGACATAGGGCCGGCCCTCGACATTGGCCTTCTTCGCGCGGGCAAGCGCGGGCTTGATCTCCGCCACCTCCTTCACGGTCTCACCCTCGACGCCGAAGGCCGACGCGGCCTTCGCGAAGTCGACATCGGGGCTGCCGTTGTAGCAGGTCATGTCGCGGCCTTCCTTGAACTGTGCGCCGCCGCCGAAGGTCCAGATGCGGTTGCGCTCGTTGTTGTAGCTGCGGTTGTTGTAGACGATCGTCGTCACCGGGGCGCTGTAGCGCGCGTGGCTCCAGAGCGGCTGCGGCCCGCCGAAGAGCGTCGAGCCGTCGCCGAGGATCGACACCACCGGCTGATCCGGGCGCGCGAGCTTCGCGCCGAACGCGGCGGCAATGCCCCAGCCGAGAATGTTGGGGCCGGTGCTGACATAGGTCTTGTCGGAACCGCCGAACGACAGCAGCGGGTCCATCGCCTTGCCGGAGTCGCAATCGGTGACGAAGATCGTGTCCTTCTCGAGCCCGGCCTCGAGCTCGACCGCGAGCCGCTCGCGCCGGATCTCGGGGCCGTTGCTCGCCGCGGCGACGATCGCTTTCAGCATCTCGTCCTGTTTCTTCGTATAGGCGCGCGTCCGCTCCATGCGCTCGTCGCGGATTTCCTTCAGGCGGCTCTCGGTCGCCATGCTCTTCACCGCGTCGATCAAATCCTGCGCGGCGAGCTTCATGTCGGCCACCATCGGGAGGTCGACCGGTGCCGCGCGCGCGAGGCTCACCGAATCCTGGCGGATCGAGATGAGCTTCGTGCCCTTCTGCGCGACCTCGGCGTAGCGGTCGCCGAGATTGACGTGGACGTCGATGTCACCCGGATAGCGCATGTTGCGCAGCATCGGGCCGAGATAGAGCGGGCTCTTCGTCGGGAACGGCTTCGACCACACGCCGAACTCGGCCTGGCCCGCGACCGGCAGGCCCAGAAGCTCGGCCAGCGCCACGGCCTCCTTCTCGCCCTGGCACAATGTCACTTCGTCGCCGACGGTCATGAGCGGGTTCTTCGCCTCGATCAGCATCCGCGCGGCCTTCTCGACGTCGTCCTTGGCCGGGCGAATCCGCATCGACACGTCGAACAGCGACTGATCCATGATGGTGGCTGTCGCCTGGGTCCGGAGCTCGTCATCCGGTATGGCGAGGAACACCGGGCCGCAGGGCGGCGTGGTCGCGAATTTCAGGGCGCGCCGCGTCGTCTCGGGAATGCCGCGCGCCGTCTGCGCCATCCATCGCCACTTGGTGATGGGGTTCATCATGTATTCCTGGAAGTCGTAGTCCTGCGCGGTCTCGCGGCCGAGCTGCTCCTGCCCGAACGCCGCGACCGTCACCAGCATCGGGATGCGGTCCTTGAAGGTGTTGACCATCTGCGTCATCGCGTTGGGGAGGCCCACATTGGCGACGATGACGATGCCGGGCTTGCCCGAAAGGCGCGCATAGCCGTCCGCCATGGCGGTGACGGCGCCCTCCTGGATGCCCTTGATGAGCTGGATCGACGGCTCGTCGACGAGCGCATCGAAGATCGGCGCGTCGCCGGTCGAGGGGTTGAAGAAGATGTATTTGACGCCGGCGGCCTTGAGCTGCTGCACATAGAGCGCGCCGCCCGATCCGGTCATCTCGCGCATCGCACCCTCGGGCGCCGCCGCCTGGGCCGAGGCGAAGGGCGCCAGCGACTCAGCCATGGCCTTTGCCGCCACCGTGCTGAGCCCGACGGCCGAGAGGCCCGTCATCAGCTTGCGCCGAGAAATCCCCTCGTCGAGATATTGCTTGATCAGGTCTTTCATGGGTTCCCTCACGCCGACGTTCTTGGCGTGAAGGATATCACCCAGGCGCCCGGCCGCAAGAAGGCGGCTGGGGCCGGCCCATCGCCAGCATCTCCTCCGGCTTCAACTATGAGGCTCTTCTCTTGTCATGGCCGGGCTTGTCCCGGCCATCCACGAGTTCCTCCTTCGAAACAGAAAACGTGGATGCCCGGCACGGAGGCCGGGCATGACGATGAGAAAGAGAGAAACGCTCGCCGGAGCTGCCCTAGTACCGGTAGTGGTCGGACTTGAACGGGCCGGTGTCGCTCATGCCGAGATACTCGGCCTGCTTGGCCGTGAGCTTCGTCAGATGCACGCCGAGCTTCTCGAGATGAAGCGCCGCCACCTTCTCGTCCAGATGCTTTGGCAGCGTGTAGACCTTCTTCTCGTAGATGTCGTGGTGATTGAAGAGCTCGATCTGGGCCAGCACCTGGTTCGCAAACGACGTGCTCATGACGAAGCTCGGATGGCCGGTGGCGCAGCCGAGATTGACGAGCCGCCCCTGCGCCAGAACGATGAGGCGCTTGCCGTCGGGGAAGACGACCTCGTCCACCTGCGGCTTCACCTCTTCCCATTTGAGGTTGCGGAGCGCCGCGATCTGGATCTCGCTGTCGAAGTGGCCGATGTTGCAGACGATGGCGCGGTTCTTCATCTGCCGCATGTGGTCGAGCGTGATGACGTCGACGTTGCCGGTGGCGGTGACGAAGATGTCGCCGACGGGCGCCGCCTCCTCCATCGTCACGACCTGGTAGCCCTCCATCGCCGCCTGGAGCGCGCAGATCGGATCGATCTCGGTGATCATCACGCGCGCGCCCTGGCCCTTCAAACTCGCGGCCGAGCCCTTGCCGACCTCGCCATAGCCGGCGACAACCGCGATCTTGCCCGCGAGCATCACGTCGGTCGCGCGCTTGATGCCGTCGATGAGGCTCTCGCGGCAGCCATAGAGATTGTCGAACTTCGATTTCGTCACGCTGTCGTTGACGTTGATCGCCGGCACGGCAAGCTTCCCTTGCCGCGCCATCTCGTAAAGCCGGTGGACGCCCGTCGTCGTCTCCTCGCTGACGCCGCGCACGGCCTTCAGAAGCTCGGGATGCTTCTCGTGCATCATCTTGGTGGCGTCGCCGCCGTCATCGAGGATCATGTTGGGCGCCCAGCCGTCGGGCCCCTTCAAGGTCTGCTCGATGCACCACTCGTATTCCTCTTCCGTCTCGCCCTTCCAGGCGAAGACGGGGACGCCCTTGGCCGCGATCGCGGCCGCGGCCTGGTCCTGGGTCGAGAAGATGTTGCACGAGCTCCAGCGCACGGTCGCGCCCAGTTCCATGAGCGTCTCGATCAGCACCGCGGTCTGGATCGTCATGTGCAGGCAGCCGACGATGCGCGCGCCCTTCAGCGGCTTGTCCTTGCCGTACTCCTTGCGGAGCGCCATCAGGCCCGGCATCTCGGTCTCGGCCAGCGAGATCTCGCGCCGGCCCCAGTCGGCGAGCTTGATGTCGGCGACCTTGTAGTCGTTGGCCATCACAAAACTCCTCAGAACGCGCGCTTCAGCTGATCGACGAGATCGGTCTTCTCCCACGAGAAGCCGCCATCCGCCTCGGGCTTGCGGCCGAAATGACCGTAGGCCGAGGTGCGTGCGTAGATGGGCTTGTTGAGCTGCAGATGAGTGCGGATGCCGCGCGGCGACAGGTTCAGCAGATCCTGGAGAACGCGCGAGAGCTTGTCCTCGTCGACCTTGCCGGTGCCGGACGTGTCGATATAGACGGAGAGGGGCTTCGCCACGCCGATCGCGTAGGAAAGCTGGATGAGGCAGCGCTCGGCCAATCCCGCCGCCACCACGTTCTTGGCGAGGTAGCGCGCGGCATAGGCGGCCGAGCGGTCGACCTTCGAGGGGTCCTTGCCCGAGAACGCGCCACCGCCGTGCGGTGCCGCGCCGCCATAGGTGTCGACGATGATCTTGCGCCCGGTGAGGCCGCAATCGCCGTCGGGCCCGCCGATCACGAAGCGGCCGGTCGGGTTGACGTAGAAATGCTCCTCGTCGC
>Ga0335081_10004693_pt1 | contig 21586 bp, 21 predicted proteins | sample Lox_Sample_35_FD_206713 | JGI IMG/M metagenome (GOLD analysis project Ga0335081, IMG submission 206713) | Soil microbial communities from Loxahatchee National Wildlife Refuge, Florida, United States - Lox_Sample_3.5 | ecosystem: Environmental > Terrestrial > Soil > Wetlands | place: USA... | reverse complement strand
CGGTGAGTGCCGTGTGCCGCAAGCACGGCATCCCGCTGTACTTCGATGCCTGCCGCTTCGCCGAGAACGCCTACTTCATCAAGCTGCGGGAAGACGGGTACGCGGACAAGACGCCCAAACAGATTGCGCAGGAGATGTTCGCGCTGGGCGACGGCTGCACCATGTCGGCCAAGAAGGACGGCATGGCCAACATCGGCGGCTTCCTCTGCACCAACGACAGCAATCTCGCCGGGCAGGAAAAAGACTTGCTGATTCTCACCGAAGGCTATCCAACGTATGGCGGCCTCGCCGGACGCGATCTGGAAGCGATTGCCGTCGGCGTGCAGGAATCGCTGCACGAGGATTACCTGCGCTACCGCATCGCCTCAACGGCGTATCTTGGCAATCATCTCAGCGAGCAGGGCGTGCCCATCGTGCTGCCGCCCGGCGGCCATGCGATCTATCTCGATGCGCGCGCCTTCCTGCCGCACATCCCACTCGACGAATTTCCCGGCGTCGCGCTGGCGGCGGAACTGTATCTCGAAGGCGGCATCCGCTCGGTCGAGATCGGCAGCCTGATGTTCGGCGCCGCCGCAAAGATGGACCTGGTGCGGCTGGCGATCCCGCGCCGCGTCTACACGCAGAGCCATATCGATTACGTGATCGAAGTGGTGCTGGCGGTATGGAAGCGCCGCGAGCAGATTCGCGGCATGAAGATTACGTATCAGGCGCCGTTCCTGCGGCACTTCACGGCGTATTTGGAGCCGGTGGAAGCGGAGGTGGCGCAGCCGGCGACAGTGTAGGAAGGGGGAACGTCAGGGACGAGTGCGATCCGCGCCAACCAGAGAAAAGGCAATCACACATTTCTCGCTAGAGCGGTTGTGCCACGCGTGGCGGGTTCCGTTCTGAATGACGCAATCGCCCGCTTTGAGTGCGACCTCGGCGCCATCGTCCAATTCCAACACTACCTCGCCGAAGACGACGACATCGAAGTCCACGGTATCGGTGGTGTGCATTCCCGGATGATCAGCTTCGACAACATCCAACACTCCCGGCAATTTCTGCTCCATATCTTGCAGTTCGGCGGGAGTGGGCGGCTGCTGGGCGGCGTTAGTGCTGGTGGCCGGCGGCAGGGTAAACATGCCGAAGCGGAAGCCGTTCTTCGGTGGAAAGAAACGAGGCTGCTGCGGAGGCGTGCCGTCCGATGGAAGCGTGACCATGGCGTCGCTTCCCCAGAGTCGATAGAACTCCCTTCCCGGCAACATGGCGACGGTGATCGCTTTCGCCGGCGCATCACTTACGATGATCGACTTGCCGGACTTGTCTCGCCCCGTAACCACGCAATGCAGCTCCTTAGGGATGGTCGCTGCGCAATCATTTCCCGTAGGCTTCTTCGAGGAAGCGCTCGCGACGTTCAAACCTTGCGTCGCGGCCAGCGCGCCGAGCGCTCCCGCGCTCTTGATGAAAGCTCTGCGTGTCTTGCTCACAGATATCCTCCTGGGGAGCTTGACTCACTCTCCGCACCTCGGCACGCTGTTGCTCAACTGAACTTTTGCAGCGCCGGCAGGTGCTGCCCTGTGACCCGCCGGTTCCCTGCGCTAGAGGATCCTCGGCCCGAAGACAAGCCCGCCGACCACGGCTCCCGCCAGCACCAGCCACGCCGGATTCATCTTGGATCCCAGCAGGACGACCAGCACCGCGAAGGCAATCACCGCCGTGACCCAGTCCGTCACCGCGCCCCGCGCCACGCTCAGGCATCCGGCCAGCAGCAATCCAATCGAGACCGGCGTCAGCCCCCGCTGAATGGAGTTGCGCCATGGCCAATGCTCCAGCCTCACCCACAACCGTCCCGCCCAGAACGTCAGCAGCGCGGTTGGTCCAAAGAACGCGATCAGCACGACAATGGCTCCCGGAACTCCGGCCACCCACTCGCCGATGGAGACGATCATCATCATGTTCGGCCCGGGCGCGATCTGGCCCATGCTGTACAGGTGGACGAGTTGCGTGAAGTTCATCCAGCCGTGTACGTCCACGGTGAGCTTCTTCATCTCCGGGAATGCGGCCAAGCCGCCGCCCACCGTCAGGATTGACAGGTAGGCGAAGACGCGCATCAGTCCCAGAAGCTGTGTCACTCGGCTGTCTCTTTGGCTACAGTCTTGCGCGGCCGATACCACAGGATGGCGACGATGCCGACAACAATCAGCACGCGCGGCACCGACTGATGGAGTTGGTCGACCGCGAAAGCCGTCACCGCTACGAAGATGAGATCGTAAACATGAGCCAGTGATTTTCTGCCCAATTGAATGGTTGTCGCCAGAATCAGCCCGATGGCGGCGGCGGCAACGCCCTTCAGCATCGCGGTCACCATGGGCTTGTCGCCGTGCGCATGATACGCCACGCCCGCCAGGAACATCAGCAGCGCGCCCGGCAGGCAGATGGCGAGGATCGCGGTCACCGCGCCCAGCCAGCCGCGCAGGCGGTCGCCCACCAGCACGGCCATGTTGGTGGCATTCAGACCGGGCAGCGTCTGGCTGATGGCGAGGTATTCCACAAACTCCTCATCATTCAGCCAGGCTCGTTTGTCGACTAGTCCGTTGCGCAGATAGGCGACCACGCCGCCGCCAAAGCTGGTCGCCCCAATGAAGAAAAATTCCAGAAAGACGCTGACGAGGGAAGTCGGCTTGCCTCCGGCCGTTTTTGCCGGCGCGGGGGCAAGACTGGGTTTGGCGCCCTCACTCATGACTCTGCGGCGGATTTCCGTGCAGACGATACACCATGCCCGTCTTCGTCGTGCCCAGCGAAATCCAGTCCTGCACATCCTGCTGCAGCGTGATGAAGAACTGCTCCGACAGCTTCTTGGGTTTGTCGTGGACTTCGTCGTGGCGATTGAATTTGAGCTGATAGGCAAACTCGCCGACTAGCGGCGTGTGCTCGCCGCGCGTCCGCCACAGGGCCACGTTGCAGTGTCCCTCGACACCCTTGCCGAAGTCGAGATCGCCAAGCTCCAGCAGCACCTCTTCCACGATGGCTTCGTTCACCAGCTTGACCTCTTCGTCCTTCGACTTCTTCAGCACCGACAATGCCGGGAAGACGTGCGCCAGCGCCCACATCCCCAACTTGTCTCCCTCATGCATCTGGCTGAGACCGAACTGGCAGTTGTGGGAATACAGAACCCGGAAGCCGCCGTACTGGTCCTTCAAGGGCAGCGCTTCCGCCTTGAACTTGATCTGATATTTGCCGGCGATGTTCGGGCGGACGTCCAGCTCAGCGGCCTTCTTCTCGTCGGGATTGCGGAACTTGAAGACGATCTCGGGATCGCCAATGGGGAATCCATCAATGTAGGTTATTCGCCGGCGCAGAATGAAGGAGTTGTTGTACAGCCGGAAGTCCGGCGTATCCATGAACACGATTTCACGGATATCGGGACGACGGCCGATCTTGGGATCGGTCAGAAAGCCCACCTTCAGGTTCTTCGCCGTGCGCTGCACCAGCTTCCCGAAGTCGCGGAAGCTGTCCACCGAGGTGAAGCGGTCCGGCTTCAGAATGAGCTTGGCCTCCAGATACTGCACGCTGTCCAGCGGATGCCCGTCGGTGTACTGGCCCGCCATTTGCTGCTCTTCACAAATCCAGGAATCCTCGGGCGCGGTTTGTGCCGCCGCTGCGGCGGCCGTTGCCGGTTGTGCACCCTTGCCGCCCTTATCTTTCTTATCCTTTTCCTTCTTGTCGTCCTTTGACACCGCAACGCCTCCTGCATCGGCACAGAGCCGAATTCTGACTCCTACACGGTATGCCGAATGCCCCGGTTACGATACTGGAAAAACTCTCAGGGATACTACTTGAAAATGCGGACGGGCGTGAGCGGCGACGCGTTCCTGTGCCATCGGTAACAGCGACTGCCGGCGAAATCCGAGGGAGCGGCCTCCGGTTGGATGGGCTCCTGGAATTACCGGCAGGGCACGTTCAGTTCTTCACGACTTCGGCTTCGCCGCCCTCCGGTCCGTAGAAGAAGACCCAGGTCGCGAAGTCGTCGCCAAACTCCTCGAAGCGGTGTTCCTCGCCGGCCGCCACAAACAGCACGTCGCCCGGTGCGAACGAGATATTCTCTTTGCCGCGGCTGAAACGCCCGGTACCACTGATGATGACGTAGATTTCGTCGCGCGTATGCGGCGTCTGCGGGTCTTTGCCCCGCGGCGCGTACAGTTTAACGGTGAGGGTGCCGTGGCGGAGCAGCTCGATCGAGCGTTCTCCGCCCGCACCGGGAAGCTGATCCAGACCGCTCATCGCCTGCAAATATCCCGGTACGATCTTCCCTTCGATTTTCATCGTCATGCCGAAGCCCTATGGCCCGAGCTTACGCCCCCTTTTTTGGCTTCCAGACGCCAAGGATGATCCCCATCAGAATACAGCCAAGCAGCGGGTACGCAGCAGAAATCAACAGGAATGAGCCGGCACGCATCTCGAACACCATCTCAGTCAGCATCGCCAATGCCGCTGCCAAACCCACCAGGATCCCGGCGCTGATGCCGCGGAGCAGAGTGTGCGCCGCCGAGCCGGCAAGAATGCGCGCGATCACATAGGCCATCACGATGCTGCACAGGAGCGCAATCAGATAGGGCCAGTAGTTGGGATGGGACATGTACTGCTGCAGCTCTTCCGGCGCCATACGCAGGCCCGCCTGCCACTGCCTGGAGAATGCGGTGAACCATACCGCACCCAGCAGCCAGTCTGCTACGCCGGCCAGCAAGATGGCCGCCCAATTCACGCCCATTGCAGCACCCCCCTCGCTAGGCCGACATTACTCTTGTTCCGCCGGATAAGGCAACGTGAATCACCGCGAAGCGCACATCTCTAGTACATCCTGCGGGGAACAGCCCTGCTCGCGCAGCCAGCGCAGACTGAGTGCATCATGGCGCTTGGCAAGCCGCGTCCCCTCGGTATCGCGTAGGAGCCGGCAGTGATAGTAGGTCGGAATCGGCAGGGCGAGCGCCTGGATCAGCAGCAACTGCCGCGCCGTAGACTTCAGCAGGTCCGCGCCGCGGACGACTTCGGTGATCCGCATCGCGGCATCGTCGGCGACCACCGCGAGCTGATAGGCGGGAACGTCGTCGCGCCGCCAGACGACGAAGTCGCCGAAGTCGCGTCCGGCGGCGAATTGCTGCCGGCCTTGCTGCAGATCGTCGAACGAGATCGTCTCCCCGTCGGGAACCAGAAACCGCCAGTTCACGCCACGCGGCGAATCGTAGCGTGTCGTTTCGCTGATTTTCCTCCGGCAGCGTCCGGGATAGAGCGGCTCATCATCGCCTTCATTGGGAGCGGCGGCCGAACTTGCAAGTTCTTTGCGCGAGCAGGTGCAGGGATACAGGAATCCTCCATCGCGCAACCTGCGCCATGTTTCGAGATAGAGCCCGCGCCGGCGGCTCTGTTGATAGGGCGCGAACGGCCCTCCCACATCCGGGCCTTCCTGCCAGCGGATGCCGAGCCAGCGCAAGTCTTCGATCATCGCCTGGGCGAAGTCTGCTTTCGAACGCTGCGGGTCGAGGTCTTCATCGCGAAAGACCAGTGCGCCCTGGCGCGCAAGCGCACGCTGGTACGCGGTCCAGAAGGTGCAGGCGTGTCCGATGTGCAGCAGCCCCGTCGGCGAGGGCGCCAGCCGACCGCGATAGGGCAATTGCTGCGTGGTGGACGCAATGTCCATGCGGCGATTGTAGAGAATGATTCCCGTCGCGTCCGCGCAGTCAATGAAATCTTTCAATCGAGTGCGGCGCCCACCAGTTCCGGCTCGGGCTCCGACTGCTCAACTCCCACAGTCTCGACGCGCCGCGCCTTGGGCCGCGATGGCGTATGCGGATGCAGGTCGCGCGCATTGCGCAGCAGCAGAAGCAGCGGCGCCATCGCCCAGAAGATCACGCCCATGATCCAGAACGCCTCGACGAACGACAGCATAGCCGCCTGCTGCTGCACCATCAGATAGATCGCGCCCCAGGATTTGTGCGCGGCGTCGTACGCACTTTGCGGCTGATGCAGCCGAAACCAGCTTTGCAGGCCGTGGAGCATGCTCTGCGTGCGGATGTCCATCGGCGTGACGTGGCTGATGAGCTGGCTCTGATGCACCTGCTCGCGGCGCGCCAGAAACGTCGTCATGGTGGCGATGCCGAAGCTGCCGCCGATATTGCGCATCAGGTTATAAATGCTGGTGGCGTTGCCCATCTTCTCCTTGGAAATCCCCGACATGCTGGTGGCCATCAACGGCACGAAGAGAAACGCCATGGCTGCGCCCTGGATGATCTGCGGCCAGAAGATGTCCCAGTAGCCGGCATTCAGGTTCAGGTGCGAGAGGCTGAACATGGTGTAGCCGCCGGTGGCGATGCCGATGAACAGCAGTTTGCGCGGATCCATCCGGTTGGTGAGCTGGCCGCTGATCGGCGTCATCAGCAACGCGCCAATGCCGCGGGGCGACAGCGCCAGTCCCGATTGGAACGCCGGATAGTTCAGCAGCGTCTGCAGATAAATGGGCAGCAGCATCAGCGAGGCATAGAGCACGAAGCCCAGCATCGTCATCAGGAGCGTGCCCGCAGCGAAGGTGCGGTCCTTCAGCACGCGCAGATCGACAATGGGATGTTTGGCGGTGAGCTCGCGAATCACCATGCCCGCCAGGCCGATAACGCACAGCGTCGTCCACAGGCGAATCTGATTGCTGCCGAACCAATCCTTGCGCTGGCCGGTATCGAGCACCATCTGCAACATGCCGAAGCCGAGCGCAAGAAAGCCGATGCCCCACAAATCGACGCCGCCGTAAGAGCGCTTGCGCAAGTAGTGTGGATCGACGACGAAGGTGCTGATCATCAGCAGCGACAGAATGCCGACCGGCAGGTTGATATAGAAGATCCAGCGCCAGGTGTAGTTGTCAGTAATCCAGCCACCCAGCGTCGGCCCCAGGATCGGCGCGATAATGATGCCCAGCCCGAATGCCGCCATCGCCGTGCCATGCCTCTTCGGCGGGAAGGTCTCCAACAGCACCGATTGCGACAGCGGCTGCAATCCACCGCCGCTTAGCCCTTGCAGCACGCGAAAGAAGATCAGCCAATCGAGGCTCGTCGCCATACCGCACAGCAGCGACGTCAGGGTGAAGCCGGTGACGCACATCATCAGCATGCGCCTGCGCCCGAAGCGCGTAGCCAGCCAGCCGGCCATCGGCAGGATGATGGCGTTCGACACCAGGTACGACGTCACCACCCACGTGCCTTCTTCCACGGTTGCGCCCATGTTGCCCGCCATGTGCGGAATGGACACATTGACTACGGTGGTGTCGAGCACCTCCATAAACGTGGCCAGCATGACTGCAATGGTCACGATCCAGGGGTTGACGTGGCTGGAGGAGTCCTGCATCTACCGCCAGCATAGAAAATGGACGGCACAGGGGTCGGTGACGGCGCTCACAAGGCATTCCTCGCGCCGTTGTGACCCACCTCACACGGCCCGGTGAGGCCGGGTGCTACGATATTTCTTTATGTCCGCGCCCGATTCCCTTTTCATACGTTCCTGCCGGCGGCTTCCGGTTGAGACCACTCCTGTCTGGTTTATGCGCCAGGCCGGGCGCTACATGCAGCAATATCGGGATGTCCGCAAGCACCACTCCCTGGTGGAGATCTGCAAGAAGCCCGAGCTCGCAGCCGATGTCACCATCACCGCTGCCGAGTTCCTTAACGTCGATGCCGCCATCATCTTTGCCGACCTGCTGCTGCCGCTCGAGGTCATGGGCCTGCCCTTTCACTTCGCCGCAGGCGAAGGTCCGGTCATCGAAAAGCCCCTGCGCACGGCCGACGATGTGAAGCTCCTGCGCACCGATCGCGCTGCCGAATTGGGCTACGTTGCCGACGCAGTCGCGCTGGTGGCCAAACATTTCGGGACGAAGCTACCGGTCATCGGGTTCTGCGGCGCGCCGTTCACGCTGGCCAGCTATATGGTCGAGGGCGGCGGCTCGCGGCATTATGTGGAAGTCAAGAAGCTGATGTACAACTCGCCCCAAGTGTGGGATGAGCTGGCCGGGAAGCTGGTGGACGTGCTGGCCGAGTACGCTGCTCACCAGGTGCGCTCCGGCGCCGATGCGCTGCAGATCTTCGACAGCTGGGTCGGATGTCTCAGCGTGGAAGATTATCGCCGCTACGTGCTGGTTCCCACCACGCAGCTCATTCAGCGGCTGCAAAAAGAAACCAAGGTCCCCATCATCTACTTCGGAACCGACAGCGCCACGCTGCTCCCGTCCATGTCCGAAACCGGAGCCGAGGTGATCGGCCTCGACTGGCGTATCCCGCTCGACGAGGGCTGGCACATTGTGGGACATAACCACGCCGTACAAGGCAATCTCGATCCCGTGCTGTTGTTCGCCCCCTGGCGAGAGTTAAAGCAGCGCGCCGCATTCATTCTCCGGCAGGCGGCGGGACGCCCCGGTCACATCTTTAACCTTGGACATGGCATCCTGCCGCACACTCCGGTGGACAATGTAAGGGACCTGGCGAAATTTGTGCACGAATTCTCCTCCGCTGCCGCTCCCGCGAGGAATTCATGAGCCGGCAGGCGGTACTGCTGATCGCGCACGGCAGTCCTGAGCGCGTGGAAGATATTCCTGAGTTTCTCCAGAACATCTCTCGCGGCCGCCCGATGTCTGACAATGTGGTACATGAGGTGCAGCATCGCTATTCGCTGATCGGCAGCTCCCCGCTGACCAGAATCACACGCGCGCAAGCCGCCGGTGTGGCGCGCGAGCTGGGGATTCCGGCCTATGTCGGCATGCGCAACTGGCATCCTTTCATTGCGGACACTCTGCGCGAAATGACGAAAGACGGTGTTGAGCAGGCCGTAGCCATCTGCCTGGCGCCGCATAATTCGCAGACTAGCGTCGGACTCTACAAGCAGGTGCTGTGTGGAGCGAGCGCTCCCTTCGCCATCGATTTTGTCGAGGAATGGCACGACCATCCGCTGCTGATCGAGGCTTTCGCCGAGAAGCTGCGCAGCGGCTGGCAAAACGCCTGCCAACAGCATGGCGCAACGTTGCCGGTGATTTTCACGGCACACAGCGTGCCGCAGCGCACCATTGCCGACGGCGATTCCTACGAAGCACAAACGCGCGAGAGCGCTGCCCTGGTCGCGGCGCGGGCCCCGGAGATCGGCGGCTGGCAGTTCGCGTTTCAAAGTCAAGGCATGTCGGGCGGCGAATGGCTGGGTCCCACAGTGGAGGACACCATCACGAGGCTGCGAGATGAGGGTCACACCGGGGTGTTCGTGCAGCCTATCGGCTTTGTCTGCGATCACGTCGAAATCCTGTTTGATGTCGATATATTGTTTCGCCAGTTTGCCGGCGAGCGCGGCATGGAGCTTTATCGGGCCGAGTCGTTGAACGATTCTCCGCTTTTCGTCCGCGCAGTTGCCGATCTGGCAGGCACTCGCCTGGCAGCCTTGAATCTGCGTTGCCGCGGCGGCATCGAAACTGGGAAGGGTTTGTAAAGACAACCGCATGAAGCGGATCGCCATCATCGGTGGAGGCATTTCGGGATTGAGTGCCGCCTTCTATTTGGAGAAGGCACGCGCTGCCGGCGCCGAACTGGAGTACGTCCTGTTCGAGAGCGGACAGCGGCTTGGCGGCTGCCTTTCCTCCGATCGCATCGAAGGCTGCCTGGTCGAGGCCGGCCCCGATTCCTTTCTCACGGAAAAGCCGTGGGCGCTGAACCTCTGCAAGGAGCTTGGCATCGCCGACCAGCTTATCGGCTCCAACGATTCCCACCGCAAGACCTACATTGTGGTACATGGCCGTTTGACCGCCATGCCGGACGGGCTGATGTTCATGGTCCCCACGCGACTGGTACCGACCGCGCTGTCGCCGTTGTTCTCGTGGAATACCAAAGTTCGCATGGCGCAGGAGCTGCTGCATCCGCCCCGTCCCATGCAGGACGATGAAACCGTGGCACAGATGGTGGAACGCCACTTCGGTTCCGAAGTTGTGGATCGCCTGGCTGATCCGCTGCTCTCCGGCGTCTACGGCGGCGATGCGGCGAAGCTCAGCGCGCGTGCCGTCCTGCCGCGCTTTGTCGAGATGGAAGAGAAGTACGGCAGTCTTAGCCGGGCCATGCTGGCCGCGCACAAGAAAATGACGGAAGTTGCGAAGAAGCAGCCACCGCGTCCGCTGTTCACCTCGCTGAAAGACGGCATGCAGCAATTGGTGGATGCCGTTATCGCGCGTCTGAATCCCGCGGCCATTCGCCTGCGCCGGCACGTGCGCCGCATCTATCCGGAAGGCGATGGCTGGCGAATGTCCATCGAGATGAACGGCGATGAACGCTACGATTCCGTCATCGTGGCCACGCCGGCTAACGTTGCCGGCGAGTTGCTGGATGGCGTAGATGGTGACTTGGCGCGGAACCTGCTCGGCATCACCTACAGCTCCTCGGTGACTGTCACGCTGGGTTACTACAAGCAGCAATTGGCGAAGCTGCCTCACGGCTTCGGATTCCTGGTGCCGCGCAGCGAAGGCACGCGCTTGCTGGCCTGCACCTTCGTCCACAACAAGTTTCCCCACCGCGCGCCCCAGGACAAAGGTATCCTGCGCTGCTTCCTGGGTGGCGCCCGCGATGAAGCCGTGCTCGGCCTCAATGACGAAGAGATGCTGGAGACGGTACACCGCGAGCTGCGCGATCTGGTCAAGCTGAGCGCACGCCCCATGTTCGCCCGCGTCTACCGCTGGCGCGAGGCGATGGCGCAGTACGAGCCGGGTCACATCCAGCGAGTCGCGGCCATCGAGAAGCGCGCGGCGGAGATTCCCGGTCTCGCCCTCGCCGGCAACGCTTATCACGGCATCGGCGTGCCGGATTGCATCCGTGCTGGCATGGAAGCCGCGAACGCGGTAGCGCAACTCACGCCCGAGTCGCAAACCGTACGAAGGTAGTCGCCGTCTCGTACGTGGCGTCGCAGGGCGATGCTGTGTTGCAAATCACTGACGGCCGTCCCGGCAAGGGGTATCCTGAATATAGTCACCTGCCTCCAATGACAGGTTCGGAGGTGACCGATGTCTATCGTATTCATCGTCCTCTATTGCCTGATCGCCGCTGTCCTCATCTTCGGCCTTACCTTCCACGACGAGATGCTCAATGAAAAGGGGCGCAAACGGAAGGTTGCGCGTTCGCTGACAGTGATCGAGGGAGGCAAAAAAGATCTCGCACGTCTGCGTCGCCACGTCTAGGGTAGGATGTTCCTTCGGCTCCGGAACACACATGCGAGCCCGCTTGGTAAAATCGCGCTTTCATTAAGGACGGAGCATGGCTGAAGTCCGTCGCGGACTGATCATCGTCAACACCGGGCCGGGCAAGGGCAAGACCACGGCTGCGATGGGCACGGCTTTGCGTGCGGTCGGCAACGGTATGCGCGTGCTGATGCTCCAGTTCCTCAAGGGCTCATGGCATTACGGTGAACTCGACGCGGTCAAGGCCTTCGGCGACAACTTCGTCATGAAGCAGATGGGGCGCGGCTTCGTGAAAGTCGGTGGCGCGGAAACTGATCCCGAAGACGTTCGCCTGGTAGAAGAAGCGTGGGCCGAAGCCGAGCGCGAGATCCTCTCCGGTCGGTGGGATCTCGTCATTCTCGACGAGATCAACTATGCGATCAGCTACAAGATGCTCGACCCGCAGAAGGTCGTCGCCGTGCTGAAGAAGAAGCCGGAGATGGTGCACGTCATCCTGACCGGCCGCAACGCCCATCCCGACATTGTCGAGATTGCCGACACCGTAACTGAAATGCGCCAGGTCAAGCACGCCTACGAGAAGGGTGTCGAGGCACAGCGCGGCATCGAATATTAAGGGTGTTCAAAGCTGTGCCTGGCGGCGGGAAAGCAATAAAATGGGCCCGATGCCAAGGAGCGGTGACGATTCCTTGGCCCCGAGCCCATTCGATCCTGAAATGGATCGGAGGTGATACTTCTATGCTACTCCGAGGTGTGGAAAAGTCAAGATGAAATCGCGATAAGCGGCTGATTTCTCAGCAGTTGTTCAGATTCGGGGATTAGCTTCAACCCACTGAAAACAGAGGGGATGCCGACGCAACAGGCAAATAACGGCCTGCAGTCACCCTGCTGAAAGGTGCCAGAATCGTCCACCACTGCAGCGACGCAGCAACTATGTCTAGGGTCTATAAACGGGCAGCCTTAACTTTCGCTCTTCTCGCACTTCTTGTGTCGGGACTTGGGGCTGCCGGACAATCCGCGGCGGAATCCTCGCCTGCCGCCTCGGCGACGGCTTCCCGGCCGCTGCTCCAGTATTCGCTGCCGCCCGACAAACTCAGCAAAGCCTATGCCTTGTACCTGCTCGACGGCAGCCTCTACTTCGTCACTACGCTCTGGGGCCTGGTGGTCCTGTGGCTGATGCTGCGCACCCGCTTCGGCGTGCGCCTGCGCGACTGGGCCCAGCGAGCTTCCCGCCGCCGCTTCGTGCAGGCGGTGATCGTAATGTCGCTGTTCGCGCTGGTGCTGGAACTGACGCAGCTTCCCTTTGACCTGTACCAGCACCACATCAGCGTGACGTACGGATTGTCGGTGCAGCATTGGGGATCGTGGTTTGGCGACTGGGGCAAGAGCCTGCTGCTCAGCTTTATCTTCGCCAGCCTACTCGGCTGGATCCTTTACGGCGTGCTGCGCCGCAGCCCGCGTCGCTGGTGGTTTTACTTCTGGCTGGCGCTGATTCCAATTCTGATTTTCGTCCTGTTCATTACGCCGGTGTGGATTGAACCGATGTTCGACAAGTTCGAGCCGCTCAGCGATCACCATAGCGATCTGGTCGCGCAGATCGAGCGCGTGGTGCATCGCGCGGGGATGGACATTCCGCCCGACCGCATGTTCGAGATGAAAGCTAGCGAGAAGCGCACCACCCTGAACGCCTACGTCACGGGCTTCGGTGCGACCAAGCGGGTTGTGGTCTGGGACACCACTATGCACGACATGACCACGCCTGAAACGCTGTACGTCTTTGGGCATGAGATGGGACATTACGTGCTCAACCACATCCCCAAAGAGATCACGATCGACCTCTTCATTTTGTTGGTGCTATTTTACGTGGCGTACCGGCTGGCAAACTGGGCCGTGGCGCGCTACGGCGAGACGTGGGGAATGACCAGCCTGGCGGATTGGGCCTCGTTGCCGCTGCTGATGCTGATCATTTCCGTATTGATTTTCCTGGCGACGCCGGCGCTCAACGGTGTTTCACGCCACTACGAGCATCAGGCCGATCAGTACGGCCTGGAGGTCATTCATGGGCTGGTTCCGAATGCCTCGCTCACCGCGGCGCATTCGTTCCAAAAGCTGGGCGAGGTGTCGCTGGACTATCCTTACGTGAATGGGTTCTGGGAGTTCTGGGCCTGGAACCATCCCACCATTCGCGACCGCATGATTTTCGTGCAGACCTATGATCCCTGGGGCGAAGGCAAAGGGCCGGAGTTCGTCAAGAATGCGCCATGACCGGTAATGGGTCAGTTTGAAATTGCTCTCCAGTGTCGCTAAAGCGCGCATCGAATTGGAACTGCACTATGCACGCCTGAAGGCGTGCTTCACCCGAAACTGGTAAGCGAGTAGATCTCAAACTGACCCACTACCTGTCCTCCGGCTTCGTTGACACCGCCCGATTAGCTCTGTTAGTTTCAATAGTTCCAGTTATTTCCTTAGCGCCCCCAGTGCATCTTCAGCGGTAGGCACTCAACGACAAGAAATGGACACGACTCTCCGACAAGTGGGCCAATTACTGCTCGACGCCGTCCCGACGATCGTGCTGCTCTTGTCGTTGTATGCCATCTATCAGAACCTGCTGCGCAAGCCGCTAGAGCGAATGTTGGCGGAGCGGCGCGAACGCACCGAAGGAGCCATTCTGAAAGCGCGGGCCGATGTGGCCGCAGCCGAGGCGCGCACCCAGGAGTACGAGCACAAACTGCGCGAGGCGCGGCTGGCGATCTTCAAGGCGCAGGAAGGACGCCGTCAGCAGGCGCAGCAGCTGCGGGCGCAAGCGTTGGCGGAGTCGCGGCAGCGCGCCCAAGAGCAGATCCGCCAGGCCCGGCTCGCGGTCGATCAGGAGGTGGCCGGGGCGCGGGCTGCCCTGCAAGGCGAGGCCGAGCGTCTGGCTTCGGACATCATTCGCACCATTCTGAAGCCGGCCACAGCTCCCGCGGTAGGCGGTCCCGCATGATCTCAACCGCGAAGCGCGTTCTGCCTGCCGGTGTGTTGTTGGCTTTGCTGTGCCTCGGCGGTGGCATCGTGGTCGCGCAGCAGCATGGCAGTCCCTCGGCTTCCAGCGTGCAAGTTGCGCAAAGTGAGCCGTCCAACGCTCCGCAGGCACAGCCCGAAGCTTCAAAGCTGGCCGCAAGCGGCGAGGGAACTCACGCCCCGCAGGGCGAGGAAGAAGAAAACGCGCAGTTCAAGTACTCTCCCATGGTCCAGTGGTTCGCGCGTCACCTTGGTCTGGATGCGCGCAAGATGTACTGGATTTCCGTAATCATCAACTTCCTGCTGCTGGCGCTGGTCTTCTACATTATGCTGAAGGCGAAGCTGCCGCAGGCCTTCCGCGCCCGCACGGACGCGATCCAGAAGGGCATTAAGGAGGCGCAATCCGCCAGCGCCGATGCGGCGCGACGGCTGAGCGAGATCGAGGCGCGGCTCAGCAAGTTGGACAGCGAGGTCGCCGATATTCGCGCGGCTGCCGAGCGCGAGGCTGCTACCGAAGAAGAGCGTATTCGCCAGGCCGCCGAAGAAGACCAGCAGAAGGTGGTGCAGGCGGCCGAAGCCGAGATTGCGGCCATTGCGCGCAACGCGCGTCGCGAACTGAAGGGATACGCCGCCTCGCTTGCGGTCGATTTGGCGGCGCGCCAGATTCGCGTCGATGAGCCCACCGATCACGCGCTGGTGCGTGAGTTCATGGGCCAGCTCGGAAAGGACGGCAAGTAAGCTATGGCAGCGATTGCCAGCCGTTACGCCCGGGCGTTGGTCGAAGTCATCCTCGAGCAGAAGGTTGATTCCGACATCGCGCGGCAGCAACTGAAGTCCATTGCCGAGGCGGTACGCGACAGCATCGAGCTGCGCCGGGTGTGGGAGTCACCCGCAATCGTGCCTGAACAGAAGCGCGCCGTGCTCGACGCCATCGCCAAGCAAATTGCGGCCGTGAAGCCAGTCCGCAACTTCATGGCGGTGCTGATCGATCACCGGCGAATCCGAATGTTGGACGACATCGTTCGCCAGTTCGAGACCGAGTTGGATGCGCAGCTGGGATTCGCCGAGGTAGAAGTTACCAGCGCACGCGTGCTCACGCCGGGAGAGAAGCGCGAGTTGGAGACGCGCGTCGAGCGCATGAGCGGGAAGAAAGTGCGCGCGCGCTACGTGACCGCTCCGCAACTACTGGGCGGCGTGACGGTCAAGGTCGGCAGCACGATTTATGACGGCTCAGTGCGCGGCCAGCTGGAGAAGATGCGGCAGGAACTGAGCCTGACGTAAGAGGTTGGATTTTGCGGCGGTGCGGCTGAAGCCGCGCCCCTTCAGACGGAACTATATGGCGCAGATCAAAGCAGACGAGATCACCAAGCTCATCCGCGAGCAGATCGACAACTACGAATCCAAGATCGCGGTCGACGAAGTCGGCACGGTCATGTCCATCGGCGACGGCATTGCCCGCATCTATGGCCTCGACAAAGTCATGGCCGGCGAACTGCTCTCCTTTCCGCACGACGTTGCCGGCATTGCCATGAACCTGGAAGAAGACCAGGTCGGCGTGGTGCTGATGGGCGAGTACACCGAGGTCGAAGAAGGCGACGAGGTCAAGCGCACCGGCCGCATCATGAGCGTGCCCGTGGGCGATGCCATGATCGGCCGCGTGGTCGATTCGCTCGGCCAGCCGATCGACGATAAAGGTCCGATCAACACCGACCAGTTCATCCCGCTGGAACGTCTGGCGCCCGGTGTCATCGACCGCCAGCCGGTGAAAGAGCCGATGGCCACCGGGCTGAAAGCGATCGACTCGATGATCCCCATCGGCCGCGGACAGCGCGAGCTGATCATCGGCGACCGCCAGACCGGCAAGACCGCCGTCGCACTCGACACCATCATCAACAGCAAGGGCCGCGAGTTGGTCTGCATCTACTGCGCGATTGGCCAGAAGCGCTCGTCGGTCGCGCAGGTGGTGAAGACGCTGGAAGATTACGGCGCCATGGATTACACCATCGTTGTCTCCGCCTCGGCCTCCGATCCTGCTCCCATGCAGTACATCGCGCCGTATGCCGCGTGCGCCATGGGCGAATACTTCCGCGACACCAAGCGTCACGCGCTTTGTATCTACGACGATCTTTCCAAGCACGCCGTGGCCTATCGCGAAATCTCGCTGCTGCTGCGCCGTCCGCCGGGCCGCGAGGCTTATCCCGGCGACGTCTTCTATCTCCACTCCCGCTTGCTGGAGCGCGCTGCCAAGCTGAATAATGATCTCGGCGGCGGCTCGCTGACGGCGCTGCCCATCATCGAAACGCAGGCCGGCGACGTCTCGGCCTACATTCCGACGAACGTCATCTCCATTACCGACGGCCAGATTTATCTGGAGACCGATCTGTTTAACTCCGGCGTGCGTCCGGCGGTGAACGTGGGACTTTCCGTCAGCCGCGTCGGCGGCAGCGCCCAGATCAAGGCGATGCGCCAGGTTGCCGGCACGCTGCGGCTGGATCTCGCGCAGTATCGCGAACTGGCGGCGTTCTCGCAGTTCGGTAGCGACCTCGACAAGGCCACCCAGGCGCAGCTGGCCCGCGGCGGCCGCCTCACCGAGATCCTGAAGCAGGGACAGTATGCGCCGCTGCCGTTCTCCAAGCAGATCCTGATCATCTATGCCGGTACGCAGGGCCTGCTCGACGACATGCCGCTCGAGCAGCTGCGCGACTTCGAGAAAGGTCTCTACAACTACGTCGATACCTCGAATGCCGGCGTGCTAAAGGCCATCGAAGAAAAGAAGGTCCTCGACGACGATCTGCGGGCGTCGCTGACAAAGGTCATCAAGGAATACAAAGAGCGGTTCGTAAGCGAACATCAGCCGGCAGCGCAGGCGAGTGCCTAGATCTTTCGGTCGCGGTAGATCAGGTTGGGTGGGATACGCCTTCAGCGTGCATGAAGGATCGCGGGTTAGGCTTCAGCCGCTGAGGTAAATGCCGCAAACAGATTACCTCAGGGGCTAAAGCCAGCTCTGTTTGGATTTGGTGTACGGCATGCCGGAACAGGCCGCTGAAAAACTCGATTCCGGCCGATTTTGAAGGGGCGCACCTTTAGGTGCACCGTTGCAAGTCGCTTATTATTGTGATCCCGAGGAGGCCTTCAGGCCGACGAGGGATCTGCTTTTCGAGTTTTGCAGTAGCCTGTGAAGGCGTGCTCTGCCCGTCACAGCGAGTTTGGATCTGCTTTAAGGAACCATGGCGAACATACGCGACATCCGGCGGCGCATCCGCAGCGTGAAAAGCACGCGCCAGATCACCAAGGCGATGAAGATGGTGGCGGCCGCCAAGCTGCGCCGCGCGCAGGAACGCGCGCTGGCATCGCGGCCCTATGCGCAGATGCTGGCCAACGTTCTCAGCTCGACCATGAGCCGTGCCGATGTCATCGATCCCAGGACCGGGCTGCCGGTAAACCCGCTGCTGGCGGTTCGTCCCGAAGAGCACATCCTCCTGGTACTGGTCACCGGTGATCGCGGATTGGCGGGCGCCTTCAACTCGAACGTGCTGAAGGCCGCGACCCGGTTCCTGGAACACTTCAAAGACAAGACCATCGACATTCTGGCCATCGGGCGCAAAGGCCGCGACTTCCTGCGCCGCCGTTATCCCGTTGGCAAGTATGGAGAGGAGCGCGCCGGACAGATTCAGGTCATCGGCGAGCGCTTGAACCTGTTGGCCAAAGTGGAGTACGAACCGGTTTCGGAAATCGCCGATCTCATCGTCAAAGCCTACAAGAACGAAGAGATCGATTCTGTGTATCTGATCTTCAATGAGTTCAAGTCGGTAATTTCACAGAGGCTGATTGCGCAGCGAATTCTTCCGGCGCAAGAACTCGGCCGCCGGGAAGTGGCGCTGGCGGAGGAATTCACGCTGGAAGAGCGCGAGCGCATGGGTGAGGCCGCGCGAGAGGCCGGCATCAGCCTGAAGGAGACCGACGTCACCCAGGCAGAGATCGAAGCGGCCAGGTTTGCCGCCGCGCCGGTGGACTACATCTACGAGCAGCCACCGGCGGAGATTTTTGCCAACCTGCTGCCGCGTTACATCGCCTTCGAGATTTTTGAAGGCATGCTGGAGTCGGTAGCCGCGGAGAACGCCGCCCGCATGACGGCAATGGATTCGGCCAGCAACAACGCCAACGAAGTGATTGACTCGCTGACGCTGACCATGAATCGCGCACGCCAGGCCGCCATCACGAAAGAGATTATTGAGATTGTGAGCGGAGCCGCCGCCCTGTAAAGCAGTGGTCAGTGGCCAGTGGCCAGTGACCAGTTAAATAAAATTGAGAAGCTTGGTAACGTGACGAGTGAGTCCTGCAGAGTGGGACGTTGTCGGCCCGCATTTCAGCCACTGACCACCGGCCACTAACCACTGAGGTTTTATGCCAGAAAACATCGGACACGTAATTCAGATCGCAGGTCCCGCAGTGGACGTGCAATTCTCCGAGGCGGCTCTGCCGCCCATCTACTCGGCGCTGCGCGTCACCAGCGAAGGCTTCAGCGTCCCGACGCCACTCGACGTCATCCTCGAAGTCGAGCAGCAGCTCGGTGAAGGCCGGGTGCGCTGCGTCGCCATGGAGCCCACCGAGGGCATGGTGCGCGGCATGAAGGCCATCGACCTCGGCGGGCCGATCACGGTTCCCGTGGGACGCGAAACCCTGGGCCGCGTGCTGAACGTCATCGGCAACCCGGTCGACAAGCTTGGCCCAGTAAACGGCACCAAGCGCAATCCCATTCATCGCCAGGCCCCCGCCTTCGACGAGCAGTCGACCGAAATGCAGATGTTCGAGACCGGGGTGAAGGTCATCGACCTCATCCAGCCGTTCCTGCGCGGCGGCAAGATCGGACTCTTCGGCGGCGCTGGCGTGGGCAAGACCGTCGTGATCATGGAGCTGATCAACAACGTCGCGCTCAAGCACGGCGGCTTCTCCGTGTTCGCGGGCGTGGGTGAGCGCACCCGCGAGGGCAACGATCTCTGGCTGGAGATGCAGGAATCCGGCGTGGTCAACATCAAGGAGCCGGCGAAGTCGAAAGCGGCCTTGATCTATGGCCAGATGACGGAGCCGCCTGGAGCGCGTCTGCGCGTCGCGCTGACCGCCTTGACCGTCGCCGAGTACTTTCGCGACGAAGAAGGTTCGGACACACTGCTCTTCATCGACAACATCTTCCGCTTTACACAAGCGGGTTCGGAGGTGTCCACGCTGTTGGGCCGCATGCCTTCCGCCGTGGGATACCAGCCCAACCTCGCCACGGAGATGGGCGAGTTGCAGGAGCGCATTACCTCGACCAAGAAAGGTTCCGTCACTTCAGTGCAGGCGATTTATGTGCCCGCCGATGACTTGACCGATCCCGCTCCGGCTACGACCTTCGCTCACCTGGACGCCACCACGGTGCTTTCGCGCCAGATCTCCGAGCTGGGCATCTATCCCGCCGTCGATCCCCTGGCTTCGACCTCGCGCATTCTCGATCCGCGCGTCGTCGGTGACGAACATTACAACTGCGCGCAGGCTGTGAAGCGTGTGCTGCAGAGCTACAAGGACCTGCAGGACATCATCGCAATTCTCGGGATCGACGAGCTCAGTGAAGACCAGAAGCTGACAGTATCGCGCGCCCGCAAGATCCAGAAATTCCTCTCCCAGCCGTTCTTTGTAGCCGAGCAGTTCACCGGACTCAAGGGACGCTACGTGAAGATCGACGATACGGTGCGCAGCTTCCAGGAGATTGTCGACGGCAAACATGACGACATTCCGGAGCAGGCCTTCTACATGAAGGGCTCCATCGACGAGGTGCTGGAAGAGGCCGAGAAGATGAAGTCACAGGGCTGATCCGCCATGGCTGATACGCTGCACCTACAAATCGTGACGCCGGACAAGCAGCTGGTACGCGACGATGCCGACCAGGTGCAGATTCCCGGCAAGAAGGGGGACCTCGGCATCCTGCCCGGGCACGCTCCGCTGATCACCGAGCTGCGGATCGGCGAGATCAGCTACAACCGCGGCGGAAAGGCCCACTATTTCGCGGTCGCCTGGGGCTTCGCCGAAGTATTGCCGGACAAGGTCACTATCCTGGCCGACACCGCCGAGCGCGCCGAAGAGATCGATGTGAAGCGCGCGCAGGAAGCCAAGGCCAGGGCCGAAGAGGCACTGCGCCAGGCCTCAGCCGAGCTTGATTACGAAGCAACTCTGTTTGCCTTGCATCGCGCCGAGGTACGGCTGGAAGTTGCCGCCCGCGCAGGGCCTGTGGCGGCCACGCACTGATGGAGCCATCAGCCCGCGCAAACATCCCCTCCGCTTCATGGCGAATCCAACTGTGCTGATTGTCTGGAGCGTAAGCCTATTCTCTTCGGCTCGCAAACAGCAGGATCCTTCAGGCATGCAACCGAGTGGTGGCGCGGATTTTCACCGTTTCTCCGCCTGAGTCCGGCCGAAGCAGAACGGTGTCAGGCCGGACTACTCCACTTCGGTCGCTTGATCCCGCAAATGTGAGGGCCGCTTCAGAAGCGGAGTCGGCTGGCTTCAATGCGCCAATCCAACGGCAAAGCCCGCCAGGAACAGTAGGACCAGCGCCAGCCTCCAGCGTCTTCCTTCCGGAAGCGGCCCTCCACCGGACACTCGCGGAGGCACCCAGAATAGCGCCACCACCGCCAGAATCAGTGCAGGAACCAGCAGAAACGCCATCAGCGCGTAGTGAGAACCGTCTAGCGACAGCAACCTGCCTTGGCGCAGGGCTGGGCCCAGGATGGTCCCCAGAAACCAGCACAAGATAGCGCTCCCTAAGCCGGCGAGCGCACCGAGTACGCGCAGGATGGGGGATGTCATCGCGATGGGTAGCAGTGTACCAGCCGCTGTTGCCGATACGGAAGATGCAGAAGCGCGAATCAACCCGAGTTCACGGAATGAAAAGTATGAATTTCCGATGAAAACCGCACTTAGCGCGTTGGAGTTACCGCATTCGGCGTCACCCGGCTCACCTTCCACGGCTTGGGTTTGGGCATTCCCGGGGGCATGGACATGGCTACCATTTTGACTTCGGCGGTGTTGGCGCTCATCAGTCGCAGCACATAACGGCTCGGCTCCTTCGCATTGGTGTCTTTCACCGTCAGCAGCAGTCCGTCGCCATTGAGCACGGCATTTTCCACTGCTCCTGTTAACTGCTCGTCGCCCACACTCTTGATGTCGCCTTGGTCGGTGAACTTCACGTCATTCTGGCGCTGCACACTGCCGGAGATCTGGTCTCCGGCGAGCGTCAGGCGGATGGTCAGCCACGCATGTCCGTCAAACATCCCGATCCATGCGCCCGCATAGTCGGCCAGCGGAGATTTGCGTACCGGAGCATTCTGCATGCCGGGGGTCATTGAT
>Ga0335081_10004692_pt1 | contig 21586 bp, 21 predicted proteins | sample Lox_Sample_35_FD_206713 | JGI IMG/M metagenome (GOLD analysis project Ga0335081, IMG submission 206713) | Soil microbial communities from Loxahatchee National Wildlife Refuge, Florida, United States - Lox_Sample_3.5 | ecosystem: Environmental > Terrestrial > Soil > Wetlands | place: USA... | reverse complement strand
TAGGGCTCGCTTCTCGGTGTGATCGGGGCAGGCGGGGTAGCCAGGCGCCGGCCGAATACCGCGATACTTTTCGGCTATGAGGTCCTCTGGGGCGAGCCTTTCCTCGGCAGCGTAGCCCCAGAATTCGCGCCGGACACGTTCGTGCAGACGCTCGGCGAGCGCCTCGGCCAAGCGGTCGGCGAGCGACTTGAGCATGATAGCGCCGTAATCGTCGTGGCGCGCCTCGAACTCGGCAATCCGGGCGTCGATGCCGCCGCCTGCCGTCACGGCGAATGCGCCGACGTAATCGGGCGCCCCGGAGTCTTTCGGCGCGACGAAATCGGCTAGACACAGGTTCGGCCGCCCCGCCGGCTTGTGATTCTGCTGCCGCAAGTTGTGCCAGGTCATCAGCACGTCGACCCGCTGCTCGTCGGCGAAAAGCTCGATGTCGTCGCTCCCTACCCGTGCGGCCGGAAACAGGCCGACGACCCCGTTGGCGGTGATCCACTTCTCCTCCACGAGGCGCTTGAGCTCTATCCGCGCGTCCGCGAATAGCTTGCGCGCCGCTTCGCCGACCACCGGATCCTGAAGGATCTTCGGATATGAGCCCGACAGCTCCCAAGTGTGGAAGAACGGCGTCCAGTCGATGTAGGGCACCAGCTCCTCGAGCGGGTACTCGCGCAGCGCGGTGACGCCAAGCCTGTGCGGCACCGGGGGACGATACGTCGTCCAATCGGTCTTCAGCCCGAGCCTGCGTGCTTCGGCGATCGGGTGCAGAGGTCCCGGCCCCTTCTTCTCCCGATGCTGTGCGCGAATGCGCTCGTAGTCGGCGCGTACCTCGGTAACGAATGTCTCGCGCTGCTCAGTCGACAGCAGGCTGCTCACCACTGTGACGCTGCGCGAGGCGTCCGGAACGTAAACCACCGGACCGGGGTAGTTCGGCGCGATTTTTACCGCGGTGTGCGCCCGCGAGGTGGTCGCGCCGCCGATCAGCAAGGGCACGCTGAAGCCCTCGCGCCGCATCTCGCGCGCCACATGAGCCATCTCTTCGAGCGATGGGGTAATTAGGCCTGAGAGTCCGATCGCATCGGCGTTCTCGCGTCGCGCAATCTCGAGAATCTTCTGTGCCGGCACCATGACGCCGAGATTGACCACGTCGTAGTTGTTGCACTGAAGCACTACCGCGACGATATTCTTGCCTATGTCGTGCACGTCGCCTTTGACCGTCGCGATAACGACCTTGCCTTTGGCTCGCCCCGCACCGCCGCCTTTCTCCTTTTCCGCCTCGATGAACGGAATCAGATGCGCGACCGCCAGCTTCATGACGCGCGCCGATTTCACGACCTGCGGCAGGAACATCTTGCCGGCGCCGAACAGGTCGCCTACGACGTTCATGCCGTCCATCAGGGGGCCCTCGATCACCTCGATCGGGTGCGCGAATTTCAGGCGCGCCTCTTCCGTGTCCTCCACCACGTGCGTGGCAATGCCGCTTACCAGTGCGTGCGCAAGCCGCTGCTCGACGCTGCCGTTGCGCCAAGCCTCGTCCTTGACAGTTTCCTTAGCCCCTGACTTGACCGAGTTGGCGAACTCGATCATGCGTTCGGTCGCGTCCTCGCGCCGGCTGAAAATGACATCTTCGACGTGTTCCAGAAGCTGGGGTTCGATTTCCTCGTACACGCCGAGTTGTCCGGCGTTCACGATTCCCATCGACATGCCCGCCCGTACCGCGTGATACAAAAACGCGGTGTGCATCGCCTCGCGCACCGCGTCGTTGCCGCGGAACGAAAACGACAGGTTGGAGACGCCGCCCGAGACCTTGGCGTAGGGGAGGTTCTTGCGGATCCAGGCCACCGCTTCCAGATAATCGATGCCGTACCGGGCATGTTCCTCGAGCCCTGTTGCGATCGCGAAAATATTCGGGTCGAATATGATGTCCTCGGGCGGGAAGTCGGCTCCGTGCGTAAGCAGATCGTAGCAGCGCTGGCAGATAGCCTCTCGGCGCTCGAGCGTGTCGGCCTGACCCCTTTCGTCGAACGCCATCACGATCGCCGCGGCCCCGTACTTACGGACCAAACGCGCCTGCCGCACAAACTCCGCCTCGCCCTCCTTCAGGCTTATCGAATTGACGACGCCCTTGCCTTGCACGCACTTCAGCCCCGCCTCGATCACGCTCCACTTGGATGAGTCGATCATCACCGGCACGCGCGCAATGTCCGGCTCGGAGGCGATGAGGCTGAGAAAGGTCGTCATCGCCTTCTCGGAATCGAGCATCGCCTCGTCCATGTTGACGTCGATCATCTGCGCCCCGCTCTCGACCTGCTGCCGCGCCACCGAGAGCGCCGATGCATAGTCCCCGGCCAGAATGAGGCGGGCGAACGCCTTTGAACCGGTGACGTTGGTGCGCTCGCCGACGTTCACGAACAGCGAATCGTCGCCGACGTTGAGCGGCTCGAGGCCGGCGAGGCGGAGCTTCCTCGGCAGTGCCGGGATAACGCGCGGCGCCACGCCGCGCACAGCTTCCGCGATCGCCTCGATGTGTGCGGGCGTCGTTCCGCAACATCCGCCGGCGATGTTAAGCCAGCCGCTCCTGGCCCATTCGCCCATCTGGCGCGCCATCGACTCCGGAGTGTCGTCATATTCCCCAAATGCGTTGGGAAGGCCGGCGTTGGGATGGCAGGAAACATAGGCTTCGGCCACGCCGGAGAGCTCTTCGACGTAAGGCCGCAGTTCCTTCGCCCCGAGCGCGCAATTCAGTCCCACCGCGAGCGGGCGAAGGTGGCGCACCGAATTGTAGAACGCCTCCGTGGTCTGGCCGGAAAGCGTGCGCCCGGATGCATCCGTAATGGTGCCCGAGACGATCACGGGCAGCCGCGCACCGCGGCGCTCGAAGCAGGATTCGATCGCGAACAGCGCTGCCTTCGCGTTGAGCGTGTCGAACACCGTTTCGACCAGGACCAAGTCGACGCCGCCGTCCATCAGCGCGTCTAGCGCCTCGCTGTAGGCGGACGCTAGCTGGTCGAACGAGATGTTGCGGAACGCCGGGTCGTTCACGTCGGGCGAGAGCGAAGCGGTCTTGCTTGTCGGTCCCAACACGCCGGCAACAAAGCGCGGACGCGACACATCCTTTGCTTCCCACTCCGCCGCCGCGTTGCGCGCGATCGTCGCAGCGGCGAGGTTGATCTCGCGCACCAGAGTCTCCATTCCGTAGTCCGCCATCGAGACCGAGGTGGAATTGAACGTGTTCGTTTCTATGATGTCCGCGCCGGCGGCTAGGTAGTCGCAATGGATGCGCCGGATCAAATCCGGCTGCGTCAAGCTCAACAAATCGTTGTTGCCCCGGATCTCGCGTGGCCAGTCGCGAAAGCGCGTCCCGCGGTATTGCGCCTCGGACAACTTTTCGCGCTGGATCATCGTACCCATTGCGCCGTCGAGCAGGAGGATGCGTGCAGCGAGAAGGGACTCGAGTATTGCAACCTGGGAACGCTGGTTCATGTCCTGTCCGGAAAAACAAAAAGCCCGCTCAGCTTTCGCAGGAAACGGGCCTTCGGCGTCGGGGCGGCACGCGTCTCTTTAGCGGCATTTCTTTGTCGTCGCCGTACGGCGATTCGGCGCCCGCAAGCTGAGCATCAAATCGGCGCTGGCCGCTAGTCTGCCTGGCGAACCCCTGATATGTCAACCACTTGCGAGTGCGGGCGTATAATCTTCATTCTGCGAACGAGCACCGACCATGCAGCACCTCGAACCCAAGCAAGCCTACGAATTCCTGCATCGAAATTCCGATGCGCTGTTCATCGATTGCCGCAGCGAAATGGAATACCTGTTCGTCGGCCATCCGGTCGGGGCACTACACGTCGCCTGGAACGACGGGCCGGATTGGGAGGTCAATCCGCACTTCGTCGGTCAGGTGAAGAAGCTCGCCGGCACCAACCATACGACGCGCCCGATCCTGCTCATATGCCGCAGCGGAAACCGCTCGCTGGAGGCCGGCGAGGCTCTCGAACGGGCCGGCTTCACCAAGATCTACAACGTAGTGCACGGGTTCGAGGGCGAGCTCAACGATCGCCACCAGCGAAACGTGACCGCAGGCTGGCGCTTCGAGGGCCTGCCATGGGAGCAATGCTAATCTCGTGACGACGATCGAAGCCGAATTCAAGTCGATCGAAGGCAAGTTTGCCTGCGAAGTCCACTGGGGCGATTGCGACCCCGCAGGCATCATCTTCTATCCAACCTACTTCCGCTGGTTCGACGCCGCCACCTGGAACTTCTTCGCGCGGGCAGGCTATGACGTGAAGCGCATGCGCGCCGAGGACCTGGCAATGCCGCTGGTTGCGGCGAATTGCGAGTTCCGGGCTTCACCGGTGCACGGCGACCGCTGCGAAGTCCTATCGCGAGTGCTGCGCTGGGGTGGCAAGTCGTTCGTGCTATCGCATCGCGTGATTCGCGACGACGGTACCCTACTCGCCGAGGGTGCCGAGACCCGGGTCTGGACGCGGCGCGTCGGCGGTCCGGGAGGCCCGATGAAGGGCCAACCGATCGGCGAGGAGCTGAAGATGCTATTTCGCGCCCGCCCCTAGGGATTGGCCGTGAGCGAACGCAAACCGCGCGATTCCGAGTCGGCGCAAGTGGCGATTCAGAGCGCTTGCGTCGAGGCGCTTGTGGGCGCGAATCTGCTCGCAGTCGCCGTGGTGCGAAACGACCAATTATTGCATGCGAGTCCTGGGTTTGTACGCATGTTCGGGCTGAATCGGGACGCGACGCCGGCATCCTTCTTTGCGCTGATCGACGAGCGCGACCGCGATCTGGTCGCGCAGGCGCTTGCGGCCCCCGGGGAAGTCGCGATCGGGCTACGGGCATTGCGCGGCGACGGCAACCGCTTCGACGCCGAGCTGTCGGCCACGCGCGCAACGTTGCCGGACGGGCCCGCAATTGTGGTCGCGCTGTTCGACATCACTGGACACGGGCACAGGCGCGCCGTGCCGCCGCCCCAGACGTGTACGTCGCCCGTCCGCGTGCAATGGGGTCCACGCTACGAGGTCGGGATCGAAGTGATCGACGGACAGCATCGGCACCTGCTTGAGCTCATCAACCGCCTGCAGGACGCCCTGTGCGCCGGCAGCGAGATTGAGCAGCTGGTCGAATCGCTCAGAGAACTGGTGCGCTATACGGAGCACCATTTCGCCACCGAGGAGCGGTTGATGGACGAAGTAGGCGCGAGCGCGGAGCGCCACCGCGGCGAGCATCAACACCTGCTCGAAGGGCTCATGCGTTTCACCGTAAGGCTAGACACCGCGAGTGTTAGTGAGAGCTCACACTTCCTGCAGGATTGGCTTTTCAGGCACATCGACGAGGTGGACCGTCCGTTTGGCGCCCTGCTGCGCAGCCGCGGCCAACAATAGAGCGCAACAGACAGGAATGCCGGGCACTTGACGACGTATACTGAATGAACAATCATTCAACAACAAATTCAAAGTGTATCAAATGCGATTGGATGGAAAAACAGCGGTCATTACCGGCGCTGCATCCGGTATCGGCCGAGCGACGGCGGAATTGCTCGCGGCGGCTGGCGCACACGTGGTGTTGGGCGATATCGTCGAGGACAGAGGCAACCACGCGGCCGAAGCGATCCGCGCTAGCGGCGCTGGCGCCGACTTCGTTCGCTTGGACGTTACCGACCTCGCCTCCATCGAGGCCTTCCGCGCCTCAATAGCCGCGCGCGGCAGGCAGGTCGATATCGTGGTGAACGTCGCCGGGTGGGGCAAGATCGAGCCGTTTGTGAAGAACTCGCCCGACTTCTGGCGCAAGGTGATCGATCTGAACCTGCTCGGGCCAATCGCCGTGACGCGCGCCTTCCTCGATTCCATGATCGAGAGAAAGGCCGGCAAAGTGGTGACCGTCTCGAGCGACGCTGGGCGCGTCGGTAGCCTCGGTGAGAGTGTGTATGCGGGCGCCAAGGGCGGCACGATTGCCTTCACCAAGTCGCTGGCGCGCGAGATGGCGCGCTTCAATATCAACGTCAACTGCGTTTGCCCCGGACCGACGGATACGCCGCTGCTGGCGGCCGTGCCTGAGCGCCACCGGGAAGCATTCGTGCGTGCGACCCCGATGCAACGCCTCGCCAGACCCTCCGAAATCGCGGACGCGGTGCTGTTTTTCGCCAGCGCGCGCGCAGATTTCATTACCGGCCAGGTGCTGTCGGTAAGCGGCGGCCTGACCATGGTCGGCTGACCGCTAATTCCATTAACCGCGAGAGGCCAACATGTATAAGCTCAAAGCCGCCGAGTGGCGTCCGCAGCACTTTAAGTGGGAGGTCGCGGACCGCGTGGCGACCATCACCCTCAATCGGCCCGAGCGCAAGAACCCGCTCACATTCGAGAGCTATGCCGAGCTGAGGGATACGTTTCACAAACTGCAATATGCGGACGATGTGCGGGCCGTCGTGTTTACGGGCGAAGGAGGCAATTTCTGCTCCGGTGGCGACGTCCACGACATCATTGGGCCGCTCGTCAAAATGGACATGCCAGGTCTCATGAACTTCACCCGGATGACCGGAAACCTTGTGAAGGAAATGCGAACCTGCCCGCAGCCGATCATCGCCGCGGTGGACGGCATCTGCGCTGGCGCAGGCGCCATCATTACGATGGCGAGCGACCTGCGATACGGCACGCCGGAGTGCAAGACAGCCTTTCTGTTCGTGCGCGTTGGCCTCGCCGGCTGTGACATGGGCGCCTGCGCGATTCTGCCGCGCATCATCGGCCAGGGGCGTGCCGCGGAGCTGCTTTACACGGGCCGCAGCATGAGCGCCGAGGAAGGGCTCGCCTGGGGCTACTACAACGAGATCGCCCCCGGCCCCAAGCTGCTCGAAAAGGCGCAGGACGTGGCGCGCACGCTTGCCCACGGGCCGGCGTTCGCACACTCGATGACCAAGAAGTGCCTGCACCAGGAATGGAGCTTGTCGATTGAACAGGCACTTGAGACCGAGGCGGAGGCGCAGGCAATCTGCATGCAAACCGGCGACTTCGAGCGCGCCTACAACGCGTTCGTCAACAAGCAGAAGCCTGTATTCGAGGGCAACTGATGCGCGACGCTAATGCGGCAGGCGCGCACGCCCGCCCGGCAGGCGCACGCGCTTTCGCAGCTGAAGCCCGTTCCCCGGGCCACGTCGAAAGCCTGGTTTCGGATCCACGCCTCGTCGAGGAGCGGCGTAGCCAGATCGTGCGCGCTGCGGTGACGCTCTTTTCGGCGCAGGGCTACTACACCACGACGATCCAGCAGATCGCGCGCGAAGCTGGCGTAAGCACCGGTCTGGTGTATCAGTACTTTCGTGACAAGGACGACGTTCTACTACTCGCGCTGATGCTGGTGCTCGATAGCTACGAGCAGGAGATTCCGCGCCAGCTGGAGGGAGTCGAACATCCAATCGAGCGGCTGTGCGCGGCGATCCGGAGCTATTGCGCCATCGTCGATCGCTGGCGTGACGCGACGCTGCTTACCTACCGCTCGACCAAGTCTCTGCGCGCCGACCGCCGCGCCCTCATCATGGACGGAGAAACCCGCACCAACCGGATAATCGAGGCCTGCATCAGCGCCTGTGTCGAGGCCGGCCACATGCGACCGGTCGATGCACAGCTGCTCGCGTACTCCCACGTAATGTTCTGCCACGCCTGGGCGCTCAAGCACTGGGCCCTTGGCGGGCGCTATTCACTCGAGCAGTACGTGCGCGAAGGACTGCGGATTCTGGTCGAGCCGTTCCTGACCGACAAGGGGCGCGCCCAAGACGCGATCGATTCCTGATCCCGCGTCACTCCGCGTCCGGCTGCCTCGACGGCTGGGCGCGCTGGAAGGCGTCGAGCTTCATGCACTCGTCGAATACACGCAGTGCGGTCGGGGCATGCGATAGGTCGCACTTGAAACGCTGCGCGTTGAAAACCTGGGGGACCAGGCAGCAATCAGCTAAAGTAGGTGTGTCACCGTGGCAGAACTGCCCAGTTCCCGGCCCGCGCGCCAAGTCGGCCTCGAGCTTCGCCATGCCGTCGTGAATCCAGTGTTGGTACCAGTTGTTCTTTTCCTGTTCGCTGCGGCCGAGCTCGTTTACAAGATACTGCAGCGCACGCAGGTTGTTCAGCGGATGGATCTCACACGCGACCAACAGCGCGAGCGACCTCACTCGTGCGCGGCCCAGAAGGTCCTCTGGCAGCAGCGCCGGGCTCGGGTACTTTTCCTCGACGTACTCGATGATGGCGAGCGACTGCGTAAGTAGGCCTCCGTCGTCGGCCAGCGCGGGCACCAGCGCCTGCGGATTAAGCGCGCTGTATTCGGGTCGCCGATGTTCGCCGCGCGCCAGATGCACGAATCGGGACTCGTAGCTCAAACCCTTCAGGTTCAGCGCAATTCGTACCCTGAACGCTGCCGAGCTGCGAAAGTAGGTATAAAGCTTCACAAGGGGGGAACGATTCTCGCCTTAAGATCCCCGACTCCTTCGACGCGCGCCTCGAGCTCGTCGCCCGGTTTCACCGGTCCGACCCCCGCCGGTGTGCCGGAAAAGATCAGGTCGCCCGGCTCGAGCGTGTAGTACTCCGAAAGGTAGGCGATCTGTTCCGGCACCGACCAGATCATGTCCGAAAGATCGGCCTTCTGGCGCTCCTTGCCGTTGACCACGAGCACGATCGCGCCCTTGGACGGGTGCCCGATTCTTGAGGCGGGCGCGAGCGCGCTGCAGGGCGCTGCCTCGTCGAAGTCCTTGCCAAAATCCCACGGCCTGCCGTGGTCTTTGCCCCATTGCTGCAGATCTCGGCGCGTCATATCGAGTCCGACGCCATAGCCGAAGACGTGCTCATTTGCCCTGCCGGCATCGATGCGGCGCCCTCCCTTACCGATCGCGACCACCATTTCGGTCTCGTAGTGGTAGTTGGCCGTCTTCGGTGGATAGTGCACATCACCGCCCAACGGAACGAGCGAATGCGCCGCTTTGATGAAGAAGAACGGTGCCTCGCGGCCGTCGCCACCCATCTCCTTCTGGTGCTCTACGTAATTGCGCCCGACGCAGAAGATGCGCCGCACGGGAAAGCTGTCGCCCGAGCCGGAAACCGGAAGCGAGGGAGGAGTCCAAAGCGGAATCGCGTAGGCCATGCGGTCCTCTAAGTGGCAGGAAGCGTTCGAGAGAAGGAGCGAATTCTATTCCTTGCTGCCGAATTCGCGTTGCAGGATTTCACGTAGCTTGAAGCGCTGAACCTTTCCTGTCGCGGTGCGCGGCAGGGTATCCACGGTTCGGATCCACTTAGGGCGCTTGTGACGTGGCAGCCTCGCCTCGCAGGCCCTGGCCGCCGCGTCTATCGCTTCCTGCGGCTCGCCGTCCGTGGCGAGAAACAGTGCCAGTCGCTCGAAGCCGTCCGAGTCCGCCAAGGGCACGCAGACCGCTTCCGTGATGGCATCTTCCCCCAGTACGGCCTCCTCGAGTTCGCTCGGTTTTACCCACTGGCCCGCCACCTTGACCAAGTCGTCGGAGCGGCCCTGATGTGCGTAGAACCCCTCGGCGTCGCGCACGAACACGTCCTTGGTGCAGAACCAGCCGTCGAGGAACTGCTCGCGCGTCTGCTCCTTGCGGTTTGCGTACCCAAGGGCGAGCGCAGGGTGGCGCAGCCAGAGCACGCCGGGCTCCCCAATCTCTGCCGGGTGACCGTCGAGCGCCATGAGTCGGGTCTCGACGCCAGCCAGCGGTCTGCCGGTGTGCCTGCCGGTAGACGTACCCGGCGGCGTTACGATAGCGACGCAGAAGGTCTCCGACATTCCGTACACCGACAGGATTTCACCTCCCACTGCATTGCGCCATTGCGTGACGACGGACTCGGGAAGGCGCTCGCCGGCAGCGAAGAAAAAGCGGACGGACCGGAACGGCGCGAGCGCCTGTTCGTCAAGTGCGAGCAGGCGGCGATAGAACGATGGGACACTAAAGAATGCAGCCGGCCGATGCTCCGCAACCAGCGTACATACCTGCCCGACGTCGGACCAGTCGGCACATAGCACGGAGGCCGCGCCGATCGAGAGCGGACCGAGCAGGCCGTTCTCGAGCCCGTAGGCAAAGAACAGCCGCGAGGTTGCGATCACCTTGTCGCCCGGTGCCAGGGCGATAGTGTCACGCAGCGTCTGCCCCGCGGGCAGGACATCCTTGTGCGTGTGGATAATGCCTTTCGGCCGGCCCGTGGTACCCGACGAGTACAGCCAGAATGCTGGATCTTCCGCTTTGGCCGCGAACGGAACCGGAGCCGCGATGGCGCACTGAATTCCCGCGCACCAGGATGGAAGGCCGTCGGGCGCACCGCCGGCGATCACAATGCGCTGTTCACGTGCGAGGGCTTGGACCAGCCCGGGCAATCGGGCCGCAAGCGCGTCCTCGACGATCGCCAGGCGCGCGCCACTGTCGGAGCGCACGAATCGGTAGTCGTCCTCGTCGAGCTGGCTGTTGAGAGCGATCGCGACTGCGCCGTGCCACAGGCAGCCTAGCCACGCGACGGCAAGATCCGGGGTGTCGCGCATGAGCAGCATCACGCGATCGCCAGGCTCGACTCCGAACGTTGCGAGCGCCCCGGAGGCGCGCCGCACGCGTTCCGCCAATTCCGAGTAGGTGATCCGTTCGGTGCCGGAAATCAGAGCTACGCGTCGGCCATGGCGTGTCAGCGCCTCGGCCCCGAGCAGGTGGTCCACCCCGTTCATGGGCGGTCAGCATACTCCGCGGAGGTGCTGGTCGAGAAGACGCGGAGTTGTTCCAACTCGTGGAATCTTATATGACGCTTGGGATAAAAAAACGGGCCCGATTGGGCCCGCGCTCATCGCAGCTCATCCGCCGCCGCGGCGCCGGTTGGGAACGGCGCCGCAGCAGACGCAAGTCAAATTACCTGTTCGCCATGCTGAGTGATGTCCAGACCTTCGCGCTCCTGCTCTTCCGTCACGCGTAGCCCGACGAACATGTCGACTACTTTGAGGATAACGTAGGTGACGATCGCGTCGTAAGCCGCGACCGCGCCCACGGCGACTATCTGGATTAGCAGCTGGTGGGTATTTCCTTCCAGCACCCCTTTGGTACCACCGATCGCCTCGACCGCAAATACTCCGGTCAAGAGCGCGCCTATGGTACCGCCGATGCCGTGCACACCGAAGCAGTCCAGCGAGTCGTCATATCCGAACATATTCTTCATGTAGGTCGCGGTCCAGAAGCAGCCAGCTCCACCCGCGATGCCGATGATAAATGCGCCGGTCGGGTCGACGAACCCCGAGGCGGGAGTAATGGCGACCAAGCCGGCTACTGCGCCCGAGCACATGCCCAGTAGGCTCGGCTTGCCCTTCGCCATCCACTCGGCAAACATCCAGGCGAGAGCCGCAGTGGCGGTGGCGATCTGGGTGACTGCCATTGCCATGCCAGCGCGCCCACCCGAACTGACCGCAGAGCCGGCATTGAAGCCGAACCAACCCACCCAGAGCAACGAGGCACCGATCATCGTCAGCGCCAAATTGTGGGGTGCCATCGGCTCTTTGCCGTAGCCAAGCCGCTTGCCCAGCACCAACGCGCACACAAGCCCAGCCACACCGGCGTTGAGGTGCACAACCGTACCGCCGGCGAAGTCTAGCTCACCGAACTTGGCGAGCCAGCCGTTTGCCGACCATACCCAGTGGGCGATTGGCGAGTACACGAATATGAGCCACAAGCCCATGAACCACACAACTGCAGAGAACTTCATGCGATCGGCAAATGCACCTGCAATCAGTGCCGGCGTAATGATCGCAAAGGTCATTTGAAAGCTCATGTACACCGACTCGGGCACCGCCCCGGACAGGCCGCTAACTGTGTTCTTGCCCATACCGTGCAAAAAGACCCGCGACAGGTCCCCGATAAAGGAACCGCCGTTGGTAAACGCCAGCGTATAGCCGATCATGTACCACAACACTGTGACTAGGCATGTGACGAGAAAACTTTGTGCCAATGTTGCGAGCACGTTCTTCTTGCGCACCATGCCGGCGTAGAACAGTCCTAACCCGGGCACCGTCATCATCAGCACCAGTGCCATGGAGGTCAGCATCCACGCCGTGTCGCCTGAGTTAATGGCGGGATCCGCATCTGCCGACACCGCCTCTTTCGGGGCTGGCGCAGCGGCCGGCGCGGGCGCTGCTGCAGGTGCCGCGGCCGCAGCGGGTGCTGCAGCGGGCGCGGTGGGCTTGTCCTGCGCGTGGCTGACGCCCGCAATAGCGAGCGAGGCCGCGAACGCGAGGAGTGTAATGAGTCTTTTCATATCCATCTCCCTATAGCGCCGCCACATCGGTCTCGCCGGTGCGGATGCGGATGACTTTTTCCAGGTCAAAGACGAAGATCTTGCCGTCGCCGATCTTTCCGGTATTGGCGGCCTTTTCAATCGCCTCGATTACCTGCTCGAGGATTTCGGTCTTGACCGCGGCCTCGATCTTCACTTTGGGCAGGAAATCGACTACGTACTCAGCACCGCGGTAGAGCTCGGTATGGCCTTTCTGCCGACCGAATCCCTTGACCTCGGTCACGGTAATACCCTGCACGCCGATTCCCGATAGGGCTTCACGCACCTCGTCGAGCTTGAACGGCTTGATGATTGCGGTAACGAATTTCATGTCTTGGCTCCCTGGCCGGACAGGCGGCTCACGCCGCCCGCGCCGTGCCTTTAGAACGTTTTGCCGAAAGTTACGAGCAGGCGGCTCTTGCCGGCGTCGTACGTGCCGAAGCAATACGGGTTGGCAACCCCGCCAACCGCGCAATCGCCGTTTGCGTCGGTGCCGATCACCGCAGCACTGAAGGTGCCTACCTTGGCGACATCCTTGCTTATGCCGATCTTGTAGTCGGAGTAACTTGCGTCGCTGTAACCATGGACGCTCTGGTTGCCTATGTGGGCGACCAGCGACAGGCCGTTGCCCATGTCATACGTGCCGGTCAAGTCGAGGTACCCGCTTCCGGTGGTCTTCGAGCCGTCAGTGGGGTTAGTCCAACCGAACAGGCTGCCGGTCGTCACCGAGTACTTGGCGGTGAGCCACTTGTACGTAAGCGCGCCGTAGATCTCGGTTGTGTTCGGGTCGGCGTTGCCAGTCGGGAGGTTGGTGCCGGGGTAGTTGTAGGTAAGAATGCCGACGTCGTAGCCGAGATCCTTCGAGATGGTTCCCCGGTAGCCGCCGTAGACGTCCCACTCCAGACTGGCGCTGGTGCCCGAAGCTGCGCCCGCATCGCTGAGCCAACTAATGTTCGAGCCCCACGTGCCGATGTATAGGCCATTGCTGGCCGCATAGTCGAAACCGCCTTGGATGGCCGGCTTACCGCGGGTCTGGGCGATGCCGCGGTATAGGTATTCCGAGGCCAGGGTCACGTTCGCGGTGACGCCGGGTTCGTCGGCAGAAGCGAACATGGGGGTTGCAAGGGCTGCCCCGACCGAAAGGATGAGTAGGGTCTTGCGCATGGCTGAGTCTCCAAAAGAAAAAAGGTGCCTATTGCCCTTAGCACCTCCTGTGCCAGACATTTTTCCTAATTTATTCAGTGAGTTTGTGCATTTGCACAAAAATTGCGAACAGGCTGCGCACCCATTTGGGGCGTAATCCTTTGGCATTGCCCGAACCCGGTGCAGTCGCGTGCTAGACTCGGCCGCCGCTGTTGGGGCCATGCACATGATCGACAAGCGCGTCTTGGAAGAGCTTGGAGACCGAGTTACGCAGGCGATGCGCGAATCGCCGGCGCAGGACCTGAAGAAGAACCTGCGCGCCTTGCTGCTCGCGTTTTTCGATCGTTTCGATCTGGTCGCACGCGAGGACTTCGAGGTCCAAAAGAGGCTGTTGGAGCGCGCCCAGGCCAAGCTCGAAACGCTTGAGGCACGGGTTTCCGAGCTAGAGTCGGGCGCCAGGCCACCCGCGACGTAAACCTTTCCACCTCCGCAAGCGTTGCTCCGCAAGCGACAACGTCGCGCTGACGGAAGGGGTATTCGTATGCCGCTTGCGGTCGTCGCCAGCCGCGCGCTGGCCGGAATTGACGCGCCCGAAGTGACCGTGGAGGTTCATCTCGGGCCTGGGTTGCCTGCTTTCCACATCGTCGGGTTGCCCGACGCCGAAGTGCGTGAGGCCAAGGACCGCGTGCGCGCCGCGCTTAATCACGCCCGGTTCGAGTTCCCGGCCCGACGCATAACGGTCAACTTGGCGCCGGCCGACCTGCCCAAAGATTCGAGCCGTCTTGACTTGCCGATCGCACTGGGCGTTCTCGCCGCGAGTGGGCAAATGGCGCCCGAGGCGCTCGCGGGCCACGAATTTGCCGGCGAGCTTTCACTTACCGGGGAGGTGCGCGAAGTTCGCGGCGCGCTCGCGATGGCGTTGCAGGCCCGGGCCGCAGGTCGGGCATTCGTACTGCCGGCCGGCAATGCGCCACAAGCGGCGCTGGCCGACGGGGCTCGCATCCTGCCCGTTAAGTCGTTACTCGAGGTGGTCGCGCACCTTACCGGGGAGGTGCCGATCAGCGAGTATTGCGCCGCATCCCAACCGTCGCTACCGCACTATCCCGATTTCGACGAGGTCAAGGGGCAGCAGCAGGTGAAGCGCGCACTGGAGGTTGCCGCCGCCGGAAATCACAGCGTGCTTATGGTCGGCCCACCTGGGACCGGTAAGTCGATGCTGGCGGCCCGGTTTCCAGGTATTCTGCCCCCGCTTTCGGAGGTGGAGGCCCTGGAGGTTGCCGCCATCCAGTCCGTTTCGAGCGCCGGGTTTGACGCCGCCCGCTGGGGTGCGCGGCCGTTTCGTGCGCCCCACCACAGCGCCTCGGGCGCGGCTCTCGTGGGAGGCGGCAACATGCCGCGCCCGGGGGAGATATCGCTTGCGCATCACGGGGTGCTGTTCCTAGACGAGTTGCCGGAGTTCGACCGCGACGTGCTCGAGGCGCTGCGTGAGCCGCTCGAATCGGGCAAGATATCGATCGTGCGTGCCGCGCGCCAGGCGCAGTTTCCCGCACGCTTCCAGCTCGTTGCGGCGATGAATCCCTGTCCCTGCGGCCACTGCGGCTCTCCCGGCGGGCGCTGCCGCTGCACCCCCGAGCGCATCGCGCGCTACCGCGGGCGCGTTTCGGGACCTCTCGCGGATCGGATCGATATCAAGCTTGAAGTTCCCGCGCCGCGCGAGACAGAGCTGGTAGCGCCGGTCGCTGGCGAGACGACGGCGACGATTCGCCAGCGAGTAGTGCGGGCGCGCGAGGCGCAGATCGCGCGCCAAGGTAAGCCCAATGCTCTGCTAGAGACGCGCGAGATCGACCGCCACTGTGGCACCGATCGCGACGGCGACCAGCTGCTACGCCACGCTCTCGCCCGATTGCTGCTTTCGGCCCGAGCCTATCACCGCGTGCTACGCGTCGCGCGCAGTATCGCCGATCTGGCCGGCCGCGGCACCATCGCCGCCGAGCACATCGCCGAGGCGATCCAGTACCGCCGCCTCGACGCCAGCTTCTGAGATGGTCTGCTAGAGTTTTGCCTCGCATGGCCACTTACGCGATCGGCGACGTTCAGGGCTGTTACGATGAATTGCGGGCACTTCTCGCGCAAGTCGGGTTTGATTCCGCGCGCGACCGCCTGTGGTTCGTGGGCGACCTTGTAAACCGTGGACCGAAATCGCTCGAAGTGCTGCGCTTCGTGCGTTCGCTGGGAGACCGTACAGCGGTGACGGTGCTGGGAAACCACGATTTGCATCTACTCTGCCTTGCCGAGGGCTTTGCAAAGCGGCGCGAAGATGACACGCTGGAAGCGGTGCTAGCCGCGGTGGACGCGGCGGACTTGCTTGGCTGGCTGCGCGGACGGCCGCTGATGCATCGCGAAGGCGGCCACGCCATGGTGCACGCTGGCTTGCTTCCCCAGTGGGACATCGAGCAGGCGCTTACCCTAGCCGGCGAGGTGGAGGTCGCGCTGCGCGCGCCGAATTACCGTGAATTTCTCGCCGAACTATACGGCAGCAAGCCGGCGCGCTGGAGCGATGCGCTCGAAGGCTGGGATCGCTTGCGCGTCATCGTCAACGCGATGACGCGTATGCGCTTCTGCTCGCCCGAGGGTGAGATGGACTTTCACGTCAAGTGCGACAAGGCTCCCGCAGGCTTCCTGCCGTGGTTCGAAGCACGACCGCCGCGCGACGAGGTGAACATCGTCTGTGGCCACTGGTCGGCTCTCGGTCTGAAACTGAGCGCGCGCGTCAGCGTCCTCGACGCCGGGTGTGTATGGGGTGGTTCGCTTGCCGCGCTCAGGCTCGAGGACGGTGCGCTGGCGCAGCTTCCCTGCAGGCGCTACCACGCGGTCATCGAGGAGTGATTCGCCGCGGTCGTTGTCCGCGCCGTGCGTGGATCCCCCGACCGCTAGTGCCAGGGACTGAATCCGAACGCGCTCCTGTAGCGATCTTCGATCTCGTCGCGCGAAGGGCTGTGATTTTGCGCCCCGCGGTGCGCGATCTTGATGGCCCCCATCACCGCACCGAGGCGTCCAATGCCGGGCCAGTCCCAGTCGTTCATTAGGCCGTAAAGCATTCCTGCCCGATAGGCGTCGCCGCAGCCAGTCGGATCGACCAGCGCCTCGACCTTGACGCTCGGTATCTCGTATCGCCTGCTTGAAGCGTGCACTATCGAGCCCTTGGCGCCAAGAGTCACCACCAGCGCCTTGACGTCGCGGGATATCGCCTCGAGCGTTCGGCCGGTCCTTTCCTGCAGAAGCTTGCCTTCATAGTCGTTCACCGCGACGTAATCCGCGAGCGCAATGAGCTCTTCCAATTCCTCGGCCGAGAACATCGGCAGTCCCTGTCCGGGATCAAATATGAACGGGATGCCGTGCTGGGCGCATTCACGCGCGTGCTGCTGCATGCCCTGTTTGCCGTCCGGGCCGATGATCGCAAGCCGGGCGCCCGCTCGCGCGTCGATATGGTTTTGGTGCGAGTGATTCATCGCCCCCGGATGAAAGGCGGTGATTTGATTGTCGTCGAGGTCGGTGGTGATGAAAGCCTGCGCCGTGAACTGGCTCGGGATGCGCTTGAGCAATTGCGTGCCGATGCCGAGCCGCTCCAGGCGCACAAGGTAGGGATCGATGTCCTCGCCCACGGTTGCCATGAGCAGCGGGTTCGTGCCCAGCAGCCTCAGGTTGTAGCAGATGTTGCCCGCCGTTCCGCCGAACTCGCGCCGCATTTCGGGGGTGAGGAAGCAAACGTTCAGGATGTGCAGCTGATCGGCGAGCAGGTGGTTCTTGAATCGATCTGGAAACACCATGATGGTGTCGTATGCGATCGAGCCGGTGACGAGTATCGGCAAGCGGGCTCCGCGGTTCAGGGAAAGAAAAGGTATAAACGATATCCCGTGGCGCGCACATGGCTGGTGTCGAAATACAGCCTCACCGCCGCCTCTGCCCCAGGTCCGATGCCGCTCAACGCGCCGGCACGGCGGGGGGCGACAACGTAGTCGGCCGGCGCCAGCACGCGCCGCACCACGGCCTTGTCGTTTTCATCGGTCAGTGTGAGCTCCAGGTCGGGGTATTCCTGCGGGAATGGAGCGCGATTGCGGATTACGGCGTTGAGAACGATCAGATTCTCGTGACCGGGATCGGCCTGGAGGTCGGACGACTCAATGCTCATCAGCTCCGGGCGGCGCGGCAGTCTGACGCTGCAACCGTAGACCCTGCAGGTCGCGACCAGGTAGGGCCGCAGCTCCGGCACTAGCAGCGCGACCTCGGTACGGAAATACAGTACGAACTGCCCCGCGAGGCTTAGCAGAGCTAGCAGCGCAAGAAATCCCCACAGCAAGCGCAGCCGTGATCGCGGCGACTCGTCTTCCAAGAACGCTGGCGCCGGCGCGGGCTTGCTCGGCTCACGCGGCAACGGTCGCGCCGACTGCGCGAGGGGCTTGGCCGGCGGGCGGCTCGCCGGCTCGACCGCAGTCATGTCAAGCTCGACGGTCAGGTCGGGCGACGAACGCGCCTGGCGGCGAGATGGGTCGAAAAGCCCAAGCTGCGGCGATCGCTCGAGGCTGGCCGGCGCGCTGCCGTGCTCCTGCAGTGCGGCAACAGCGTCGAAGACAGCCGAACACTTGCCGCATCGCACCCTCCCCCCGCGCGCCGCCAGCTGCGCTGGCTGAATGCGAAACGCCGTGCCACAGGTTGGACAGCGCGTGACCAAGTTCACCGGCGTATGCCTTCGAGCAGGATCCACCCGCCTTCCTGCCCGCTGGCCGAGAGGGAGACCTCCGGCGCATAGGCGGCGATCACCTCCTGGGCCTGTGTCTCGAGGATGCCCGATAATGCCACGCGACCTGCGGCCCGCGTGAGCGAACAAATCAGCGGCGCAAGCAGCATTAGAGGATTGGAAAGAATGTTGGCCACAACCACGTCGTAGTCACCAGGCGGCAGCGCGTCCGGCCCGCGGACGTCCAGGTCGACTTCGTTTACGTGCGCGTTTTCCGCCGTGACCTGGAGCGCCTGCGGATCGACATCGACAGCGCAGACCCGGGCTGCACCCAGCTTGGCGGCAGCGATTCCCAATATACCGGAACCGCAACCGTAGTCCAGCACGTGCTCGCCGCCGCGAATCTCGCGCGCGAGGAACTGCAGCACCAGCCGGGTGCTTGGGTGCGTTCCGGTGCCGAATGCCATTCCAGGATCGAGCCGTACCAACGGCGCGCCCGGAACCGGAGGCTCGTGCCAGCTCGGTACGATCCAGAGCCGCCCATCGATGGACAAGGGAGCGAATTGCGATTGCGTGCGCCGTACCCAGTCGTCTCCCGCAATGCGGCCGATGCAGTAAGCGGGCGGCTGGGCGAGTCCCGCCGCTCGCGCCGCACGCTCGACAATCTCGTCGGGCTCCATCGCAGGCGCGAGCAGCGCGCTCAGGCGATGGCGTCGCCAACCAACCGGCGCTTCCCAGGACGGCTCTGCGTAGCGCGGCACTTCCGTGTCGGTGCCTGCGTCCGCATCTTCCACGCAAACTGACTCCGCACCATGCTCAAGCAAGGCGTCGGACATCGCCTCGGACTGCCCCGCCTCGACCTCCAGGGTGAGCGACTGCCACGCCATCGGGCTACTTCGCTTTGGGTTGCTGCTCCTGAGCGAGCTTTTGCTCCAGGTAGTGGATCGACACCCCGCCGCGCAGGAAGCGGATATCGTGCAGCAGGTCGCGGTGCAGCGGAATATTGGTCTGGATGCCCTCGACGACCATTTCGGACAGCGCCACCCTCATACGGCGGATCGCCTGCTCGCGCGTCGCGCCATACGCGATGACCTTGCCGACCATTGAATCGTAATTTGGCGGAACGGCGTAGCCCTGGTAGACATGCGAGTCGACGCGGATCCCGGGCCCGCCGGGCGCGTGATACGAAGTAATGCGGCCCGGCGAGGGAGTAAAGCGGTAAGGATCCTCAGCATTGATCCGGCACTCGATCGCGTGGCCCCGGACCTGAATGTCCTTCTGGCGGAATTGCAGTTTCTCGCCTGCCGCGACGCGGATCTGCTCCTGGACGATGTCTATCCCGGTGATCATTTCGGTGACCGGGTGCTCGACCTGCACGCGCGTGTTCATTTCAATGAAGTAGAACTCGCCGTTTTCGTAGAGGAATTCGAAAGTTCCCGCGCCACGGTAGGCGATCTTGCGACATGCCTCGACGCAACGCTCGCCGATTTTTTCGCGCACCTTGGCGGTGAGCTCCGGCGCCGGCGCCTCCTCGATGACCTTCTGATGCCGCCGCTGAAGTGAGCAGTCCCGGTCACCGAGATACACAGCGCCCTTGTGGCTGTCGGCCAGAACTTGGATCTCGATGTGGCGAGGATTCTCCAGGAATTTCTCCAGATAGACCATCGGGTTCGAGAACGCCGCTTGCGCTTCGCCGCGAGTCATGGATACCGCGTTCAGCAATGCGGCCTCTGTGTGTACCACCCGCATACCCCGCCCGCCTCCACCGCCCGCGGCCTTGATGATGACGGGATAGCCAACCTTGCGCGCGATGCGCACGATCTCCTTCGAATCTTCGGGCAGCGCGCCCTCGGAGCCGGGAACGCAGGGTACCCCGGCCTTGAGCATCGCCTGCTTGGCGGTCACTTTGTCGCCCATCAGGCGGATGTTCTCGGGTCGCGGCCCGATGAATACGAATCCCGAGCGCTCGACCTTCTCGGCGAAGTCGGCGTTCTCGGACAGGAAGCCGTAGCCGGGGTGGATCGCCTCGGCGTCGGTAACCTCCGCCGCGCTGATGATGGCCGGAATATTGAGGTAGCTCTGCGCCGCCGGAGCGGGACCGATGCAGACCGACTCGTCGGCCAGCTTGACGTACTTCGCCTCCGTGTCAGCCTCCGAATGCACGACGACGGTTCGGATTCCGAGTTCGCGGCAGGCGCGCTGGATGCGCAGCGCAATCTCCCCGCGATTGGCGATGAGGATCTTCTCGAACATCTAGCCGATGACGAACAGTGGTTGGCCGTACTCGACCGGCTGGCCGTTTTCGACCAGGATTGCCTTGACAACACCAGAGGCGTCGGCCTCAATCTCGTTCATTAGCTTCATCGCCTCGATGATGCAGATCGTTTGTCCCTCCTTGACCGTCTGACCGAGCTCGACGAATGCCTTTGCGTCGGGCGAGGGTGAGCGGTAGAACGTACCGACCATCGGGGACTTTAGAATGTGCCCTTCCTGCTGCACCTCGGCGGATGTGGCCGGCGCCGCTGCCGGTGCAGCCGCGGCCGTGGCGGGCGCCTGGGCCGGTGTGCCCACCGCGCGCGCGGCGCTGACCTGCGCCGAGAGCGGGGTGGTGACGCCGCCCTTGACAATCTTGACCTTCTCTTCCCCTTCGGTGATTTCGAGTTCGGAGATGCCCGATTCCTCGACCAGGTCGATCAACTTCTTCAACTTGCGTAGATCCATAACAATCCCCTTGGCCGGGACCCGCCCGGCGGATCGGCACCGCCAGGCCTTATGCCCCGCGGCCCCCTGAAGTAAGTTTCGCGAGCGCGTAAGAGAGTGCCAGGTCGTAGCCTTGACTGCCGAGCCCCGTTATGGTCCCGACGGCCGTTTGGGCGAAGTACGAATGGCCACGGAAGGGTTCCCGCGCATGGACGTTCGATAGATGAACTTCGATGAATGGGATATCGACCGCTGCGAGCGCATCGCGCAAAGCAACGCTGGTGTGGGTGAACGCGGCAGGGTTGAAAACGATGAATCCGATACCTTCCCTGCCGGCCCGATGAATGCGGTCGACCAGAGCCCCCTCGTGGTTACTCTGGAATGAGCTGCACTGCTGTCCGGCTGCGCGTGCGGTCGCCGCGAGACGACGGTCTATCTCGCCCAATGTCTCACGTCCGTAGATCTCCGGCTGCCTGCCACCGAGCAGATTCAGGTTCGGCCCATGCAGAACTAGCACCCCATGTCGGACTAGTTTCGGTTTTTTGCTCATTTTCGCCGCAGAACGCAGCATCTTACCGCACTTAGAGGACCTGTTCCCGCGACGGTGACGATGCCTTCCGAGTCAGGCGCGAAGCATTTCGGCTAGCCGGCTTCGCACCTCGGGCTGTTTCAGCGCACCGAGCACTCGGTGCGCGATCACGCCTCGGCGGTCCAGAAAGACGGTGTAAGGCAG
>Ga0335081_10004691_pt1 | contig 21591 bp, 21 predicted proteins | sample Lox_Sample_35_FD_206713 | JGI IMG/M metagenome (GOLD analysis project Ga0335081, IMG submission 206713) | Soil microbial communities from Loxahatchee National Wildlife Refuge, Florida, United States - Lox_Sample_3.5 | ecosystem: Environmental > Terrestrial > Soil > Wetlands | place: USA... | reverse complement strand
TAGAAACCCTCATCGAATACATGAAGGAACACCGGATTGGCAATGATGGCAAAGCGACGTTCGCCATCGTCCAGGCGGAGGATGAGCTCGCCGCCATCGGCATGGTTCTGGGCGCGGGATGGGCGGGCGCGCGCTCCATGACGGCCACCGCCGGACCAGGCATTTCGCTCATGGCTGAGTTCGCCGGGCTCGGCTACTACGTCGAAATTCCCGGCGTGATCTGGGACATTCAGCGCGTTGGGCCTTCGACCGGATTGCCGACGCGGACCTCGCAAGGCGACATGTCTTTCGTCGCCCGGCTTTCGCACGGCGACACGCATCATCCCATGCTGATTCCTTGCAGTCCGAGCGAGTGCTTCAGCATGGCGAGCGACGCCTTCGATCTTGCGGAGCAACTGCAAACGCCGGTGTTCGTCATGTCGGATCTCGACCTCGGGATGAACAACTGGATGTCGGAGCCGTTCCAGTATCCCGAGAAGCCGCAGAATCGCGGCAAGGTGCTCAGCAAGGAAGATCTGGATCGGCTGGGCGGTTTTGCGCGCTACAAGGATATTGACGGCGATGCGATTGGATATCGCACGCTGCCGGGCACGGATCATCCTGCCGCCTCGTGGTTTGCGCGCGGCAGCGGCCACAATGAGAAGTCGCAGTACAGCGAACGTCCCGACGACTACGCCAACAACATGGATCGGCTGGCGCGCAAGTTCGACACCGCGCGTCGCCTGGTGCCCAGACCGGACGTCGTCCGCAACGATGGCAACGAGGTCGGGATGATTGCCTACGGAACGTCGCACCACGCCGCCATCGAAACCCTGGATCAGTTGCAGGCAGAGTACGGGGTAAAAGTTGATTACCTGCGCCTGCGAGCGTATCCGTTCACGCGCGAGACGCACGAGTTCATCGCCGCGCACAAGCGCGTCTACATCGTCGACCAGAACCGCGACGGGCAGATGCTGGAGCTGCTGAAGCTCGACATCGCCGTCCCAGAGATCGGCAAACTGCGTAGCGTCCGCCACTACAATGGCCTGCCGATCGACGCGCGCTCCATCACTGACGAGATCATTTCGCAGGAGGGAAAGTAATGGCGACCACGGCCACTCCGCAACCCAAAACCAATCGCGTCGGGCTGACTGTGCTCGACTATCGCGGCGGCAAGACGACGCTGTGCGCCGGGTGCGGCCACAACGCCATCTCCGAGCGCATCATCGACGCGTTCTACGAGATGGGCATTGCGCCCGAGCGGGTAGCGAAGATGTCGGGCATCGGCTGCTCGTCGAAGAGCCCGGCGTATTTCATGGGCCGCTCGCACAGCTTTAACGCGGTGCATGGACGCATGCCGTCGGTGACCACAGGCGCGGTGCTGGCCAATGCGAAGATTGTCGCGCTGGGCGTCAGCGGCGACGGTGACACGGCGTCCATCGGCATCGGCCAATTCGTTCACCTGATGCGGCGCAATCTGCCCATGATCTACATCATCGAAGACAACGGCGTATATGGGCTGACCAAGGGCCAGTTCTCCGCCACCGCCGATCTCGGCTCCAAGCTGAAGACCGGCGTGATCAACGATCTGCCGCCGATCGATACCTGCGCGCTGGCCATCATGCTGGGCGCGACCTTCGTTGGGCGCTCGTTCTCCGGCGACAAAAAGCAACTCCACACCATGCTGAAGGCGGCGCTGGCGCATCGCGGCACGGTGATGCTCGATGTGATCTCGCCCTGCACCACCTTCAATGACCACGAAGGCTCGACCAAATCGTACAAGTTCGTGAAGGACCACGAAGAGCCGCTGCACGACCTGAACTTTGTGCCGCACTTCAACGAAATCGATATCGAGTACGACGAGGGCGACAGCATCAACGTCACCATGCACGACGGCTCGACGCTGCGGCTGCGCAAGCTGGAAACCGACTACGACCCGACCAACAAGACCGAGGCCATCAAACGCGTGATGCAGTCGCACGAAGCCGGCGAGGTGCTCACTGGGGTGCTCTATCTGAATGTCACGGCCCCGAATTTCCTGGACATGATCAACATGACTGACCGGCCGCTGGCGACCTTGCCGGAGAGCGTCACTCGCCCCTCGCGCGAGGCCCTGGAGCGGTGCATGGAAGAGCTGCGGTAGGGGGAACCGTCAGCGATGATGCCGTTTGCCAGTGGAGTATAGTGATATGAGAAAGAGACTCGGAACCAAGGGATTGCCCATGGCCCGTCCGGTTTCAAAGCCAAAGACCGCAAAAGAAGCTCTGATCGAAAGACTCGCGCAGGTGATCGATGAAGGGTATGACCACATGACTGACGAAGAGGTCGCCCGGTCGCAAGAGAAACTCAGGGAGCTTCGGGACCGAGTCCGCGCTTCTCGCGCACGAAGGCGCGAAACAGCTTAACCAGTTCGATCAACTCCTGTGGAGAGAGGTCTGGCCTTGCGCTTTTGACTGCCTCCACGAAATCGTCCTCATCCGCCGTGTGTGAGAATCTCCTTCAGAAGGGAGAGGGTTTCGCGCTTCTTGCGCAGCTTCTCTTCGTCGTAGTAGTCTCGCGGCGGACGCCAGTAATCTTTGGTCATCGTGTAGGAATTGGAAACGCGCCAGTGTACTCTGTTCGAGATTACTCGCCAAGATTATGAGCCAGACGATAACACCGAAGGCTGTCAAAACCGTGGTGACCCCTGAAGCCGAACAGATGATCGATCACATCGCGCGGCTGATCCGCAAACCCAGCATCGCAATCGACGAGAACACGCGCCTGGTTTCCTCCGGCCTGGTCGACTCCATGGCGCTGGTGGACGTGCTGGCGAAGCTGGAGGACGTGACGCATCTGCGGATACCGCCCGGCAAGGTGCAGCCCAAGGACATGGACACGGTGGCGCTCATGTTCGCAACCGCGCAACGCGTCGGCAAGCCACGCAAGCGGTAAGGGCCCATCTTGAGCGCAACCCCAGCCAACGCGGTTTCAGCCTCACCGGTGGTCGCTGACGTAAAGCGGCAACGGCGCATCAAGCTCGCCCTGTTCTTGATCTCGCTCCTGTTCAGCATCGCGGCGTTCGTCGCCATCGATTACGTCTATAGCAAGGTGGTGCTGGGATCGGCCGTCTCCGGCGGGCCGCATGGATTCTGCTTCAGCCGCGATCCGGTCCGTGTCTTCGCCTTCCGGCCCAACTGCACCTGCATTCGCCCATGGCTGGGAAGCTCCTACGAGTTCAACACCAACAACCTGGGCTTTCGCGACGAGCGCATCCGCGAAGTTCCGCTAACCAGCTCCCGGCCCCGCATTCTGGTGCTGGGCGACTCTGCGCCGGAAGGCATGACAAGCTGGCAGGACAGCTTCATCGGCCGGGTCGCCGCGAACTTTCCGCAATACGAGTTTCTGAACTCCAGCGTCGAGGGCTATTCGCCCTCCAACTATCTCAACACCGCGCGCATGGTGATGCAGCGCGGCATCGACTTCGACGAGGCGATCGTCTTCATTGACATCTCCGATGCTCAGGACGAGGCGGCGTTCTTCCACGACGTGGATTCTTCGGGCGCGGTCGCAACCGCGAGCCAGAAGCTGGTAAAGAGCAGTTGGTATTCCGAGGTTCGCCTTTGGACCAATAACAACCTGCTGCTCACCAATGACGTTTTCCAGTTTTTCGAAAGGGAACTGGTGCGCCTGGGCTGGTATCACCTGGATCTGGGTCACGGCGGCAACGAATTCGATTTGGAGCGCTCCGCCTGGACGTACCGCAGCGTTTCCGACACCGAGCCTTACGAGACCGGCTACGCACCGCTCGGTCTGGAGCGCGGCATCGCCAAAGAGAAGTCCAAAATGGATGAGCTGTGGCGCGAGCTGCAACAACGCAACATTCCCGTTAGCGTTGTGGTTTACCCCTGGCCGGCGCAACTCGCGCACGACGGCGTCGACTCGCGGCAGGTGCGCATCTGGCGTGAATGGTGCCAGGGCAAGTGCAAACGCTTTGTTACGCTGTTCCCCGCCTTCTTCGCCATCAAGGAGCGGTGTCCCCGCTTGCAGCCCGGCTGCTGGTATCTGAGCCACTTCATCTTTGGCGACACGCACTACAACTCGGCGGGGGATGCGGTTGCGGCGGACGTGATCAGCAAAAGCCTGGCAGAGGTCCCGGCCGCGAAGCGCCACAACGGAAGGCGGCATCCTTAGACAAAGGATCCCAAGCGTACGACCTCTCGCATGTTATGATTCAAAACTTTGAGGGTTGCAGCCGGTCCCTGGCGTATGGTTAGGAGCAATAGAATGGGTTAGGCTGTTGCCGGCTCTTCATCAGCCGGCGCAACAGTTGCGGAGTCGGGTCGAAGGGGCGATCGCTAAAACGTGCCAAGCGAAAAACAGGTCCGTTGGTCGGAGCTTCGGGTAGGAATCACCGTCCTGGTTGCGCTGGCTACCCTTGCTGTCCTGATCTTCCTGATGACCGGCACCACCGGTCTCTTCACCAAGAAGATCATGATCAAGGCGTATGTCGATAACGCGGGGGGCCTGCGTGTGGGCGCGCCGGTTCGTCTGGAGGGCGTCGATCTAGGCAACGTGACCGGCATTCGCGTGGTGCCGAACCCGCCCAGCAAAGCGGCGCCGGTAGAAGTCAGGATGAAGATCACCACCAAGTACGCCGAGACAATGACGAACGGTTGCCAGGTCGCCCTGACCACGGCCGGCGTGCTGGGCGAGGTCTTCATCGACTTGGATTGCCGCCAGGCGAAAGGCAGGCCCCTGGAGAACGGGGACGCGTTGCCCACGCGCGACACCCCTCAGCTTCAGGACGTGGTGCGCGCCAGCCAGAGCACGTTGGAGAATGTCAATGTGCTGGTGAACCGCTTGAACGATATTTTGACCTACATCCAGAGCGGCAAGGGGTCGATCGGCAAGATCATCTACGATTCTTCGCTGTTCGATCGCGCCAATGCCGCGGTCGACCAACTTCAGCAGGCGGTGTCGCAGATCAATTCGCCGCGCGGAACGATCGGCAAGCTGATCAACAGCGACGAGCTGTACAACAAAATCAACGCCTCGTTGGACAACGTCAACAGGATTGTGGATGAGGTGAACAGCGGCAAAGGCACGGTTGGAAAGTTTCTGAAGGATCCCGGGCTGTACGACAATGCCAACAAGATGGTGTCCAACGCCAACCAACTGGTGGCCGACGTAAACGCGGGCAAAGGCACTTTGGGCAAGCTGGCCAGGGATGAAGCGCTGGCCCAGAAGATCGATAACACCATCACGCGCCTGAACAGCATCGCCGACCGCCTTGACGCCGGCGAAGGCACGGCCGGGAAGTTCCTCAAAGACCCCGCCCTCTACAGCAACACCAACGACCTTCTGTTGGAGACGCGTGAGCTGATCAAGGCGGTCCGTCGAGACCCCAAGAAATACCTCACCATTCACCTGAAGATCTTCTAAGCGGTGAACTCCCTGGGAAACCGCCTTTACGAACTAGAACAGCACGGCGATGCTGTGGTGCTGCGGCTGGTGTCTGACGACTCTTTTAACCGGCTTTCATCCGCGCTGGTGCAGGCAATGACAGCTACGGTCGAAGAGTTGGCCTTGCGCCCTTCTTCGCGGCTGGTCATCACCGGGAACGAGCATTTTTTCTCTGCCGGCGCCGACCTCAACGAGATCGCCGCGCTCACTGGCCCGCAAGCGCTCCGCTTCGCGCAGATGGGGCAGCGCCTGATGAATGCCGTGGCGAAATTTCCAGCTCGCACCATCGCGGCCATCCATGGCTACTGCATGGGAGGCGGCCTGGATTTGGCCCTGGCCTGCGATCGCCGCATTGTGGGGCCGCATGCCCTGTTCGGACATCGTGGCGCTGCGCTTGGGTTGGTCACTGGCTGGGGAGGCACGCAACGTCTGCCGCGGCTGATCGGGAGAGCGCGTGCGTTGCAGATGTTTCTGGCGGCGGAGAAGGTGGACGCCAAGCGCGCGCTGGAGATCGGCCTGGCGGACGCGATAGCGGACGATCCGGTGGCGGTGGCCCTAGAGGGGGGCTAGGGAAGGGGATTGGAAACTGGGGATTGGGGACTGGGGTCTGGAGATTGGTTAGCCGCCTCGATTCTTGAGGTCTGGTTTCATCTCCACGGTCGAAGCCCCTAATCCCAGCCCCCAGCCCCCAGCCCCCAGTCCCTAATCCCCAGCTCCTACCCTTTGCTTCTCGCTCATTGCTGCGCCCTATAATCGATCCTAGTGGCCGCCCGCATCGATCTCAGCCGCGAACTCAAGAAGCTGGCCTTGGAGGCGGGATTCGATCTCGCCGGAGTGGCTGGCGTCGCCGACACTCCCGAGCATCGCTTCTTTCCGGGCTGGATCTCCGAGCGCCGCGCCGGCGACATGAAATACCTTGAGGCGCGCAATGAGTCCGACAGGCTCAAGCGCGCGTCGCTGGCCAACGCTGCTCCCTGGGCGCGCTCCCTGCTGGTCTGCGCACTCAACTACAACACCGATCAGCCGTACTCGACCCACGCGGGCACAGTGACGCAGGGATGGATCTCGCGCTATGCCTGGTCGCAACGCGACTACCACAATGTGGTACTGGAAAAACTCCGCGCGACGGAAACCGGGCTGCTACAGCTTGTAGCTGGGCAGGGAACCGAAGCGCCGCGGACATGGTGCTATGTGGACACCGGCCCGGTGATCGAGCGCATTTTCGCCAAGTATGCCGGCATCGGCTGGATCGGCAAGAACACCTGCATCCTCAATCAGCAGCTAGGGTCATGGCTTTTCCTGGGCGTGATGCTTACGTCGCTCGCGTTGACTCCCGACCTGCCGCCGGCCGATCGCTGCGGCTCGTGTACCCGTTGCCTCGACGCCTGTCCCACCAAGGCCTTTCCCGCCCCTTATCAGCTTGACGCTACCAAGTGCATCTCGTATCTCACGATTGAGCTGCGTGGCTCGATTCCCGAGGAACTGCGCTCCGGCATCGGACGGCAGGTTTTTGGTTGCGATATCTGCCAGGATGTTTGTCCCTGGAACCGGAAAGCGCCAGTGACAACCCTCACCGACCTGCAACCGCGAGCGGAGTTGGTGAACCCCGATCTGGAGCAGCTTGCGCGGCTCACGCCGGAAGAGTTTCGCGAGACCCTTCGCGGCTCGCCGGTGAAGCGCGCCAAACGCAGCGGGCTGCTGCGCAACGTCGCGGTCGCCATGGCCAATAGCGGAGATGCACGCTTCGTCGAAGTACTCCAGCAACTTTGCAATGATGAAGACCCCATGATCGCCGAGCACGCGCGCTGGGCCATGCAACAGCTCGGTGGGGGTTGCAAAATGCCCTCTGAATGAGAGGCACGGGAGTGGAGCACGCCCTCCCAGTAGTTGAGTCACAAGATTTCATTCCAGTATGATCGCGATGACGCCGCCAATTGGAAAACGTTGCAAGGTTAGGCTGCGGCACTAGCTTGCCTTCGAACAACAGAGTCGCTTGGAATGGAGTCAACCGAATCGTGATTGGAGATTCCGCTGATCAATTGCGCGCGGTCGATAATCTCCGCAAACGCTGCTCATTCTCGCCGGAGTCCCAGAAACGCTTCGCCTCGATATCGGGTGACTGGAACCCAATTCACACAGATGCCGTCGCAGCCAGACGGACCTCGGCCGGACGCCCGGTGGTCCACGGCATGCACGTCGTCCTTATCGCCTTGGAGCATACCGCCGAGCTCTTCAGCCCATTGCCAACCGTTCGAAGACTTAGCGCCCGTTTTCTGAAACCGATTTACGTTGCGGAAGAGGTTAGTCTTGACTGGTCGAAGGACTCCGACAATGTCACCGTGCGGGCGCGAATTGCCGGCGTGACCGCCGCAGAACTTCGCCTGCACCTCGACAGCAGCCAAATTTCGCAAGAGCAATTCCAGGTGTTCCCGCATGATGACAGGGGTGCATGCCAGGAGTTGTCTCTCGATGAAATGACCGGTCGCTTCGGAACAGTCCGGCCGGCAGCGAGCTCCGACACTTTGAAGCAGCAATATCCCGGTACGGCGAAGTGGCTTGGAGTGAATCAGGTCGCTGGCCTGCTTTGCCTCTCTCGTCTCGTCGGGATGGAGTGCCCCGGCCTTCAGTCCCTGTTCTCAGCACTGGATATCGAATTTGGCATCGGCAACACGAGCCCAGTGCTCGCTTACAAGGTGGAGAGTGTTGACCATCGATTCCGGCGACTGAAGATTGCTATCGATGGCCTTGGCTTACAGGGACGGATCGAGGCATTCGCGCGCCACCCGTCAACCTCTCAGCCGTCGATGCAAGAGCTGTCAAGAGTGGTCGGTCCGCGCGAATTTCAGGGGCAGCGCGCACTGATCGTGGGCGGCTCGCGTGGGCTCGGCGAACTGACGGCGAAGATTCTTGCTGCCGGCGGAGGAGTGCCGGTCATTACCTATGCAGCGGGCAAGGAGGACGCCGAACGAGTTGTGAAGGAAATCAGCAACTCGGGAGGACGCTGCGAATGTTTGAAGTACGACATCGCCTCACCGGCGGAGGTACAACTCGCGCGCTTAGCGTCCCCGGTTGCCGCCGCCTATTACTTCGCTAGCTGCCAGATTTTCCGCCGCAGAACAGAGGCGTTCAATCCTGAGCTGCTGGATGAATTCCTGGCTTTCTACGTGCACGGATTCTACCAACTGTGTACCGCTCTTCGTACTGTGTCGCCCGCGGGTATCGCGGTGTTTTATCCGTCCTCTACCGCGGTGGAAGAGCGGCCCAGGGAGATGACGGAGTACGCCATGGCGAAAGCTGCGGGAGAAATCTTATGCGCAGATCTCAATCGGTTTTGCCCCGGCATAGGTATCCAGGTGAGGCGCCTTCCACGCCTTCCAACCGACCAAACCTCCTCTCTGGTTCCCGTGAAGGCGGCGGACCCGATCGAGACAATCTTGCCGATTGTTCGTGAGCTGCAAAGCTTCGCCTTGCGGTCAGGTGCAAACCGCTGAGCGCTTACGAGGGGACGGCGGAGGCTGCGGTGGGGGCCGCCTGGTTGATGTTCTTCACCACCACCCGCGCCGGGTTGCCCATGGCGACGCTGTAGGCGGGAATATCCGTCACCACCACGCTGTTGACGCCAATGATCGCTCCTTCTCCAATGGTGACACCTTTCATGATGAAGGAATTGTGCCCGATCCAGGCATAGCGGCGTACGCGTACGGGCTTCACTTCTTCGGGCTGTGGCGGCAGATCCGCAACCCGCGCCATAGTGTCGCGAGGATGCGAGTCGGTATCCATGAAGTGCACACCGGAGGCCACGTTGATGTCGTCCTCCAGAAGGATTTCCTTGTTCACGACAAACGTGACCTGGTGCCCAAGGTCGACCCGGTTGCCTAGTATGACTTTCGGTTCGTCAAATAAGCGCCCGCTGAAGATGTCGACCTTTCCAAAGAAATTAACGTCGTCGCCGATGTAGATCTTGGCGTGACTGGCAACGTAGGGCATACGTTCGAGGTGAAAATTCTTTCCCACCGCGCAGCAGCGGCCACGAAACAACGGCTCGCGCACAAAATAGGTGAACATCAACGCGGAAGCCTCTCTGATGGACTGCTGAAGCCCGAAACAAAAGCCTAGGATTGGGTGCAGGAATTGCGGGAGCGGCAATGTGCTGGACTGAACGCGCCGCGCTGCATTGTGAATCGCACGAAAAAAAGGAGTTTCGCCGCGACGGATTTTCAGCATTAGCGAACCCACCGCGCACCTCCGGGTTGGCGTCCCTGCTCGATCGCTTCCTCCAACAGTTCTACGCCATCAATGGCGCTTACGACGAAACCAATGTAATGCAGACGAAGCCGTGGCATCAGGCCACCTGAGGGCGGTCCTGGAGATATAGATAGAACTTGTCGAAGCAGTCGAGATCCGCCACATCGTCCAGATCTACCTGGACCCCGAACTCATCCTCGATCACGTTTATCAGCGTGATGGTAGCAACCGAATCCCACGCCGCCACGTTCGCCTGGGAAGCGCCGGCAATGCCGCCTTGCGGCAGGTCGGGAAAGACCACCTGAAAACAGTTCGTCAGCCGCTGCCGGGTTTCGTCCATGTACTTCTGCTCTCCTCATTGCCCACACTCGCTGCCGAGCGCGAACACCATGCCTCGGACCGCCTCAGGCAAACCTCTGCTGTGGCTCCTCTCCAAGTAGGTTAGCAAAGATTTCGCGAAGCGGACCATTTCTTCGCCATGGATGGGAAGCCGAACAGGCGCCGCCACGGATTCAAGCTGCCCGGGAGAAATTGCAACCCTAGGCTGCCTGGAGCCGCTTCCGGAGATATGAGTAGAGATTCTCGAAGGAATCAAGATGGGTCAAGTCGTCTAAATCCATCTGTAGGCCGAATTCCTCCTCCACTACGTTCATCAGGGTGAGAGCGGCGACGAAGTCCCAAGCCGCGACCTTCGCCGTGGAGGCGTTGGGGATCGCATCCGGCGTCAGGTCAGGAAAGACGACCTGAAAGCAATTCGCCAGCCGTTGCTGCGTCTCATCCATGGGCTTCCGCTCTCCTCATCTCGCGCACCTCATGATAGAGCGCAGGACACGTCGCGTCGAACTGCGAACGCGTCAGGCGGAATTGCGACTGCGGTTCCTCGCCCAAGAGGCTCGCGAAGAAATCCCGCAACGGGCCATTCTTCGCCGTAGGGGTGAAGTCGAAGGCGATTTCCCGCGCGTCCGTGGTTTCGAATAGCACCTTCAGCGTCTGGTGCTCGATGCGGCGGGCAAACGCGCGACAGCTCATGACCCAGGTCTCAACCCACAGAATCTGCTCTCGCAGATCGCCTGCGGCAACGGCAATGGTTCCCAGCGGCCCAAACTTATCTTCATAGCTGACCGCAACCAGGACCGTGCCGGACGCAGCCAGCAGCTTGCGCCAGTCCGCTTCGGTGTAGCGCCGGCCATTCAGGTTGAACTGGTTGGTCTTGTTGACCAGCTCCAGCACGCGCGGCTGATCGCCGGCGGCGAAGTCGAAGGTCACCACCGCGCCGACCTGTTGCAGGAAGCTCTCTGGCGCAGCGCCGCTGGACGCCTGCTCGCGGAAGACCGCACTCTGACGAATGCTGTCGAGCCGTACCGCATCGTCGGTGGAGACGCGCTCCTTCCCGCAGCGCTCGCGAAGATGCCGCAGCATTCGCAGGCACGCGTTGTAATCGTCCTTGGGGAAGAGCACGCACTCGATGGCGGGATGCGCGGCGGCCACTTCGGCCAGCTCCATAGGGCTGTCATCCACGAAAATCACGCTGTCGGCGGCGATGTTCCAGGTCTCGAGGATGCGACTCACGCTGCCCGACTTCGCCTGCCAATGCACCTCGATGGGGAAGACCTGCCGGGGATGAAGCAGAAGGTCCTTGCGCTGGAAAGCGATCTCGACAACGGCCGGATCGTTCTTGCTGGCAACTGCGATCAGCGTGCCGCATTCCGCCAGCGATGCGAGCAGCTTCTGATACAGCGCGTGCAAGTGGGTGTGGCTGGCGAGGTCCCAGGTGACGGCATCCGGCCCAACTTCGCCGGCGATCCCGCTCCACAGCGTGTCGTCGAGGTCGGTGATAACCCCTTTCTTGGGCGCTGGTGGCACGAGCGCGCGCGCCAGTGGCGACGCCAACTTGTCGGCATGTTGCACGCTGTACGGTAAGCCGGTATACAGATCGCCCTTCAGATCGAGACGCTCGGCCGCAGGCGACTCCTCCGCCAGCCGCTGCATGTCGATGATGGCAACGCGTCCGTCCTGCGCAAGCTCGGCGGCGAGCCGCGTGACATCCGACTGCAAGAGCATCTGCTGCGCAGAGGCCTGCCATCCCGGCGTGTGAAACAGCGGCGGTAGCGGCAGCGTAGGCAGCGCAAGCGCGACTCGCGGTCCGGAGGGGATTCGCACCAGTGCGGCCGCGATGCGCTCCAGCACGGCCCGCGCGCTCGCCACGATGTCGTCTTCGGCGCTCAAGCTCCAGGCGCCCGCGCTGCGATAATCCAGGCGGGCATCAAGGTCTGCCCACTCCAGCACGATGACCAGCCCATCGGGCAGCGCGGCATCGCTTATCGCTTCCAAAGTCCCGGCCAGATTGCCGTACAATCCGGAGCTTATCGCGACTTTTCTGTCGGGGAGCGCCTGTTGTAGATGTGCCGCTAGAAATGTTTGCAGATGCAGAGGCGTGAAGCCACACGCCAGGGTGACCGCGAATGAGCGGGCGCCGCGTGGGGCACTCTGGGCGATCTTCAACGCCTCAGTGATGGTCACGATATAGCATCCTCTCCGCGCAAGTTCCGCGGATGCAAGCCACGCCGCCAACGTTCAGGCGGTCATTCCGAATATATGCAATGCTCAGAGTGCCGCGCAAGCTGCATCCCAGTTGGGTGCTAAGGTGGAATTGCCATACTTTTTTGCCGCAAAGATAGGCCTCAAACCAGCAAATCCCAGCTAGAATGCTAGACGAATGAAAATCATCAAGCGGGTAACTATTGTCGGCGGGTGCGGCCATGTCGGCCTGCCCTTGGGCATTGTCTTGGCCAGCAAAGCCGGTTTCCAGGTGGATCTGTTGGACATCGATCCGGTGAAGGTCGAGATGGTCAACTCCGGCGCCATGCCGTTCATGGAGCATGGCGCCGACAAACTGCTGCGCGAAGTTGTGGGCAAGTCGCTGAACGCGACTCTGGACGCCACCTGTATCAGCGCTGGCGATGCGGTCATCACCGTGGTCGGAACGCCCGTGGACCGGCACCTCAATCCCACGGTGAACGAGGTGTACCACAGCATTGACGCGCTGCTTGACCACATGCAGGAAGATACGCTGCTGGTTCTCCGCAGCACGGTTTATCCGGGCGTCACCAAGCTGGTGTACGAGCGCTTGCGCAAGCTGAACCGCAAGATCCTGCTGGCGTTTTGCCCGGAGCGTATCGCAGAAGGCAACGCCGTCGAAGAGTTGATCAAGCTGCCGCAAATCGTCTCGGGATTCGAGCCCGAGGCGGTCGCCGTCGCCAGCCAAATCTTCGGCAAAATCGCGCCGACGCTGATTGAGCTGACGCCTCCCGAGGCCGAGCTGGCCAAGCTCTTCACTAACGCGTGGCGCTACGCGAACTTCGCCATCTCCAACCAGTTCTACATGCTGGCGGAGAGCCGCGGCCTGGACTTCTATCGCATCCACGATGCGGTCACGCGCGACTATCCCCGCATGCGCAGCTTCGCCCGCGCAGGCTTCGCCGCCGGGCCGTGCCTGCTCAAGGACACGCTGCAACTGGCGGCCTTCTCGCAGAACAATTTCTTCCTGGGTCACGCTGCCATGCTGATCAATGAAGGCCTGCCGATGTTCCTGGTGGAACAGCTTCGGCCGCATGACCTTGCGAACAAGCGAGTGGCGATCCTGGGCATGGCATTCAAGGCGGAGTCGGACGACAAGCGCGACAGTCTGTCCTTCAAGCTGAAGAAGCTGCTCGAGGTCGAGGCGCTGGAAGTGCTGTGTACCGATCCCTACCTTGCCGATAGCTGTATTGTTCCGCTGGAGACCGCGATCCGTAAGGCGGACATCGTGATGATCGGCGCGCCGCATGGGGTCTACCGCGACGTGGAGATTCCGGAAGGGAAGATCGTGGTCGATCCCTGGAACTTTCTGCCGGCGCGCGCACTAGCATCAACTACTGCCTGAGAGGAACGTCACCGGAACTCATGAAAGCACTCGTCACCGGCTCGGCCGGCTTCATCAACGGTTATCTCATCCAGGAGCTGCTGGACCACGGCTACTCCGTCGTCGGCCTGGACAACTACAGCAAGTACGGCAAGGTCGAGAAGAGCTACGACTCGCATCCGCAATATCACTTCGTCAAAGGCGATGCCAAGGACCAGGCGTTGCTGAACGAGCTGTTGGAGGATTGCGATCACTTCGTTGCCGCGGCAGCCATGATCGGCGGCATCAGCTACTTCCACGAGTTCGCCTACGACCTGATCGCCGAGAACGAGCGCATCACCGCGGCGGCGTTCGATGCGGCAATTCGTGCCCACAAGCACGCGCGTTTGCAGAAGATCACGATCATCTCGTCCAGCATGGTCTTCGAGAACACCAGCGAATTCCCAACACCCGAGGGCGCGCAGCGCCGTTGTCCTCCGCCCAGCTCCACTTACGGCTTCCAGAAGCTGGCGACCGAATACTTCGCGCAGGGCGCGTGGGAGCAGTATCAGTTGCCCTACACCATTGCGCGGCCATTCAACTGCGTGGGCATTGGCGAGAAGCGCGCGCTGGCCGACCGCGACATCATGAGCGGCAACGTCAAGCTGGCGATGTCCCACGTTGTGCCCGACCTGGTGCAGAAGGTGCTGAAGGGGCAGGACCCGCTGCACATTCTCGGCGCCGGCAACCAGGTCCGGCATTACACCTATGGCGGCGACCTGGCGCGCGGCATTCGCTTGTGCATCGAGCATCCCCACGCGAAGAATAACGACTTCAACCTTTCGACTCCGACGCGCACCACCGTGCTGGAGCTCGCCGAAGCAGTGTGGAAGAAGATCCACGGCGACAAGAAACCGTTCCGCTACGTCTCCGATCCGCCCTTCGAGTATGACGTGCAGGAGCGCTCGCCCGACGTGCGCAAGGCCAACGAGATTCTTGGCTTTACCGCGCCGACCACGCTGGATGTCATCCTTGACGAGATCGTGCCCTGGATCGAAGAGCAGATTTCGGTGGGGCAGATGTGAAGCGAGCAACTAGCAACTGGCAATTAGCAATGAGCGAACAACAGGCTGTGGCCAACTAAGGTTCGTATCAGGGCACAACTTCAGTCGTGCCGAGAGGTTTTTCTTGTATTTGTCATCCCGACGAGGGCTTCAGCCCGAGGAGGGATCTGCTTTTCCGGTCCCTAGTGGAAGATCTCGATGTCCTCGAATCCAGCGCTCACCATCGTCATCCCCGTCTATAACGAAGGCGCGAACTTCGCCGCGCTCTGGGCGGAGCTCGCCTCCGGCATCAAGACTCCCTTCACGGCTCTCGTCGTGTACGACTTCGAGGCCGACAACACGCTGCCCGTAGCCCAGCAGATCATCGAGGGCGGCGAGAGTCGGCTCAAATTAATCCGTAATGCTTATGGACGCGGTGTCACCAATGCCATCAAGACCGGTCTCGAAGCAGTGAGGTCCGGGCCGGTGCTGGTCACCATGGCCGATCTCTCCGACGATCCAACCCAGGTTGACCGCATGTACGAGCTGTATCTTCAGGGCTTCGACCTGGTGTGCGGCAGTCGCTATATGAAAGGCGGCCGGCTGATCGGCGGCCCGTTCCTCAAGCAGTTGATGTCACGTATGAGCGGACTGACGCTGCACTACCTGCGCGGCGTGCCAACGCACGACGCCACCAACAGCTTCAAGCTTTACGATGCTGCGATGGTGCGCGATCTCAAAGTAGAGAGCGTTGCCGGATTCGAGCTGGGCCTCGAGCTGACGGTCAAGGCCTTCCTGAAAGGCTATCGCATCGCCGAGATTCCCAGCATCTGGCGCGATCGCACCGCCGGCAGCTCGCGCTTTCGTGTGTTGCACTGGCTGCCGCACTATCTCAAGTGGTACTTTTACGCGTTCCAACCCGCGCGGCACTCGGTACGAACATTGGTTCGCGGCGGCGAGGGCGGAACCGAGAAACACTCCGCGGCGAACTAAGTGTTGCACCAAAACGGTGTATAGTGATGGACTATGACAACAGCGAAAAGGGCCGCAGCAAGGCAGGTGCGGCGCAGCGTGACCCTGCCGCGAGAGATCGCCAAAGAAGTGGAGACCATGTCAAAGCAGCGTCGCCTGAGCGATAATCGCGTCCTGGTGGAGCTGATCGAGCAGGGAATCCAGGCGCGAAAGGAAAAAGAGAAGGCCTTCTTCGAGCTGGCGAAGCGCTTTCGCGAGGCGAGCGATCCGCACGAGGTAGAAAAATTGGGCAATGAATTGGGACGTTTCGTGTTCGGTGAATAATGCCTCGGATAGCAAAAGTCTTCCGGTGGCTTCTCTGCTCAGCGCCTACCACGAAGCTCTCGTCTGCATAGGCCGCACCTGATCGAGTTCCAGGTTCAACTCCAGCACATTGACTCTGGGCTCGCCCAGGAATCCTAACTGGCGTCCCTCTGTGTGCTTCTGTACCAGCACCCGCAGCGTGTCTTCCGACAAACCGCGTTCCTTCGCTACGCGCGGTACCTGGAAATCGGCGTTGGCCGGGGTGATGTCCGGATCCAAACCGGAAGCTGACGTTGTGACCAGATCAATCGGAACGGGCTGGTTCGGGTTTTCCGAGTGCGCCGCCGCAGCGTCCTGCTTCACGCGATCAATCAGCTTCTGATTCGTGGGGGCCAAGTTGGTGCCGCCGGAGTTGGCAGCGTCATAGCCGTTCCCCGCAGCCGACGGGCGCGAGTGGAAGTAAGCCGGCCCGACGAATGTCTGGCCGATAATACGGGAGCCGACCACGTTTCCCTGGCTCACAATCAACTGCCCGTTCGCTTTGTCGTGAAAGAACACCTGTGCGAGCGCAGTCACGACCAGAGGATAGATGATGCCCAGCAGGACGGTCGTCACCACCGTCATCAGAATTGCGATTATGAGGTTCTTCTTCATGGATGCCTCCTAGGCCAATCCCACCGTGGTGATCAGCATGTCGAGCAGCTTGATGCCGATGAACGGCACAATAATTCCGCCCACGCCGTAGACCCAGAGGTTGCGCCGGAGCAGTGCGGCCGCGCCCATGGGGCGGTACTTCACCCCGCGCAGCGCCAGTGGAATCAGGGCAATGATGATGAGCGCGTTGAAGATCACCGCCGAGAGGATCGCCGACTGCGGTGTCTTCAGGTGCATGATGTTCAGCGCGTTCAGCACGGGAAATGTCCCGGCAAACATCGCCGGGATGATGGCGAAATATTTGGCGACATCGTTGGCGATGGAGAACGTGGTCAGGGAGCCGCGGGTCATCAGCAACTGCTTGCCGATGGCCACGACCTCGATCAGCTTGGTGGGGTTGGAGTCAAGATCGACCATGTTGCCGGCTTCTTTGGCGGCCTGTGTGCCGGTGTTCATGGCGACGCCAACGTCAGCCTGGGCGAGCGCGGGGGCGTCGTTGGTGCCGTCGCCCGTCATGGCCACCAGCTTGCCTTCGGCCTGCTCGCGGCGGATGAGGTCCATCTTGTCCTTAGGCGTTGCCTGCGCCAGGAAGTCATCCACGCCGGCCTCGCGCGCAATCGCCGCGGCGGTGAGCGGGTTGTCGCCAGTGATCATGACGGTGCGAATGCCGATGGCCCGCAGTTGGTCGAAGCGATCGCGCATTCCGCCTTTCACGATGTCCTTCAGCTCGATGACGCCCAGCGCGCCGCGCGTCTTCTCAGCCACGACCAGCGGCGTGCCGCCGCTGCGGGCGATTTGTTCGACCGTAGCCGCCACCTCCGGCGGCATCTTGTGCGAGTTCTCCGAGATGTAGCGCTCGATCGCATCGACCGCGCCCTTGCGAATTTCGAATCCGTTCAGGTTGACGCCCGACATGCGCGTCTGCGCAGAGAATGGTACGAACTGGGCGCCATGCTGGGACAGCTCGCGGCCACGCAGACCATAGCGTTCCTTCGCCAGCACCACGATCGACCGGCCTTCCGGTGTTTCGTCCGCCAGCGACGACAACTGCGCCGCGTCCGCGATCTCCGCCTCCGTCACTCCGGGCGCGGGCACAAACCGCGATGCCTGGCGATTGCCCAGCGTGATGGTTCCTGTCTTGTCGAGCAGCAGCGTATCCACATCGCCCGCCGCTTCGACCGCCCGTCCCGACATGGCCAGCACATTATGCTGAATCAGGCGGTCCATACCGGCGATGCCGATGGCCGAGAGCAATCCGCCAATGGTCGTCGGAATCAGGCAGACCAGCAAGGACACCAGCACGAATACCGTCTGCGGCGAGCCGGAGTAGATGGCAAAGGGCTGCAAAGTGACTACGGCGAGCAGGAAGATGATGGTCAGCCCGGCAAGCAGAATATTCAGCGCGATCTCGTTGGGAGTTTTCTGCCGCTCCGCGCCTTCCACCAACGCGATCATGCGGTCGAGGAAGGTCTCGCCGGGGTTGGACGTGATCTTCACACGAATTTGGTCGGAAAGCACGCGCGTGCCTCCGGTGACTGCCGAGCGGTCTCCACCGGCTTCGCGGATCACCGGCGCCGACTCGCCCGTGATTGCCGACTCGTCCACCGACGCAACGCCCTCGATGATCTCGCCGTCCGACGGGATAAATTCGCTCGCGGAAACGATGACCATATCGCCGGCGCGCAGCTTGGAGCTGGTGACCTGCTCGATCGCTCCGTTCTCGCCAACGCGATTGGCAACGGTTTCCGCGCGCGCCTTGCGCAGCGTGTCGGCTTGCGCCTTGCCGCGGCCCTCGGCCATGGCCTCGGCAAAGTTCGCAAACAGCACCGTAAACCACAGCCAAAGCGTGATCTGGAGGTTGAAGAGGAACGCGCCACCGCCGCGCACCAGCAGCACGGTTGTAATCACGCTACCGATCTCGACGACAAACATGACGGGATTGCCCATCATGTGCCGGGGATCGAGCTTGACGAAGGAGTCCAGGATGGCGCGCCAAACGATCCTTCCCTCCCAGACTGCCTTCTTGCGTGGCTTCATGGGTGAGTGTCCCAGACGCACCATCTCCGGTTGCAAAGTCACTTTAGGTTCCATCGTGCTTGCCATTACAGGTTCCTCAGAATGTCTTGCCTGCGCCCATCAGCAGGTGTTCCAGGATCGGTCCCAGGCTCAGCGCCGGGAAGAAGGTCAGCGCACCGACGATGAGAATCACGCCAATCAGAAGCACGGTGAACAGCGGCGTCGTGACCGGGAACGTTCCCAGCGATGGCGGAACGTATTTCTTCTGCGCCAGATTACCAGCGACCGCCAGCATCGGAATAATCATCAAGAAGCGGCCGATTAACATGGTGAAACCGCCGGCGACGTTGTACCACAGCGTGTTTGTCGTCAGTCCAGCGAAGGCGGAGCCATTATTGCCGGCCTGCGAGGTGAAGGAGTAGAGAATCTCGCTGAGACCGTGAGGCCCGGGATTCAGAATGCTGGAGGTGCCGAAACCGTTCACCGAAGAAATCGCGGTGAAGGCCAGAATGACCAGCGGAAACACTAACACCACCAGCATCGCCATCTTTACGTCGTAGGCTTCGATCTTTTTGCCGAGATATTCCGGCGTGCGGCCCACCATCAGGCCGGCAATAAAGACAGCCAGCACAATGTAGATCAACATGCCGTACATGCCGGCGCCAACTCCGCCGAAGATCACCTCGCTCAACATGATGTTGACCAGCGGCACCATTCCGCCAAGCGGAGTGAAGGAATCGTGCCAGCCGTTAATGGCGCCGCAACTGGCGTCGGTAGTGACCGTGGCCCAGAGCGCCGTGTTGGCGATGCCGAAGCGGGCTTCCTTGCCCTCCATGTTGCCGCCCGGCTGGGTCGCGGTCGCCTGCTGGTTCACTCCGTTGGGGAGGAGGGGATTGCCGCGCGCCTCCGCCCAGTAGGCGACGGTCACGCCCGCCACAAACAGGATGGCCATGGCCGCCCACACCGCCCAACCGTGCCGCTGCGAGCCGGTCATGCGGCCTAACGTGTACGTCAGCCCAGCACCAATCGTGAAGATCGAAAACATCTCGATGAGATTGGAAAGAGGGGTTGGATTCTCGAACGGATGAGCGCTATTCGCATTGAAGAAGCCGCCGCCGTTGGTGCCGAGCTCCTTGATGATCTCCTGCGAAGCGACTGGCCCTTGCGCAATCGACTGAGTGGTGACCGTGTCCATCACCGGCTTGCCACTGGCATCGACGGCCGGCTTACCATCGGCGTTCACGTGCGGCACCTGCTGTGGCTCGATCAGCTTCGCGTTGTCGTAGGGCCTGAGGTTCTGCACTACGCCCTGCGAAACCAGGACCAGTGCTCCAATCACGCAGAATGGCAGCAACACCCAGAGGCAGCTCCGAACCATGTCTACCCAGAAGTTTCCAATGGTGTTCATCTGCCGGCGAGCGATGCCCCGAATGAAGGCGATCGCCAGCGCGATGCCGACTGCCGCTGATATAAAGTTGTGGTAGGCGAGGCCGGCCATCTGGGTGAAGTAGCTCATCACCGCTTCGCCGGTATAGTTCTGCCAGTTGGTGTTGGTGGTGAACGATGCGGCGGTGTTGAACGCCAGCGCCTGCGGTACCCCCGCGAACTTTTGGGGATTCAGCGGCAGATGAGCTTGCAGCCGCTCCATGGCATACAGCACCAGCATGGATACCACGCTGAACAGCAGCATGGATGCGGCGTATTCCGTCCAGCGCATCTCGTGGTTTTCATCCACGCCGGTCAGCCGGTACAGCCGCCGCTCTACCGGCCGCAACACCGGGTCCAGAAATGTGCGCTCGCGATTGAAGACCCGCGTCATGAAGATGCCCATAGGTTTGGTGACCAGAAGGACCAGCGCGAGATAGATTGCGATTTGAAGCCACCCGTTGATTGTCATGTCAGAACTTCTCCGGCCGCAAGAGCGCGTAGAACAGGTAGACCATAGTCAACGCGCAGATTGCCAACATGATGATCGATTGCGTGTGCATAACTCCCCTTCACTTGACCTTGTCGCAGAAATGTACGTATCCCAGCGACAAGGCGAAGAAAGCGATCGTGATTGCAGCAAATAAGACGTCTTGCATGACCTGACTCCTAACTCGTTACCACCGTTCAGAACATAACCAGCAACGCCCCGGTCATGCGGTTCTCGCTCTTGACCAGGTCGGGCGCCCAGCCCGGAACGACCGAGCCCGGCGCACCGGTATTTCCGCCGGGTGGCGTGACTCCGCCCGACCCGGAGAAGTAGGGCACGTTCGCAGCCCGGTGGTTGTATTCCATGCGAAATGTCACATACTGGCTCGGCATATAGTCCACCGTCCCCGAGACGTCCCAGGCTTTGTAGGGATCGCCGGGATTCTCCGTGAAGTATGGCGTTCCCGACGCTGCGGTCGCCCCGTTAATTGGCGGGAGAAGCACTAGATACCGGCCGGGATTGTTGATTTCGCCGCCGCCGATGGTCAGCCCATACAGGTCCTTGTGGAACCAAAACCGGTTGTAGAACATGAATCCAATGAAGCTCTGCTTCGGCCCCTTGGCGGAATTGCCCGCACAACTCACGCCTCCTCCGTGCTCGCATCCCAGGTCGCCAGTAAGGGAAAAAGCCATTTTGTCGAGGGTGCGACCCGGCTTGTCGTAGTACTTGACCTGTATGCTGTCGTCGGTGTGGTAGCGCACACGTCCGGGGATTCCGAGCGCGTCCTCGCCCAATGCATACTGGTTACCAACGAAGGAAAACCAGCCCGTCGGACGCCACAGTATCTGCCCTCCGATGCCTAGCCGACGATTGAAGCGCCCGTAAGATTGCCAGCCATTAATAAGCCAAGGCTCGATCTTCAGGTGCTGGTTGGGAAAGATCTGTACCCGCATGCCATTGAAGAACCACGGCGTGTTGGACGAGACATATGACGGCTGATAGGCCCAATTGTCGAACTGGTAATAGCTGAAGAGACCTATGTAGGACAGGAAAATGCCGGCTTGGACATTGACCCCATCCAACACGTTCCAGTGATATCCGCCGTAAGCCTCGGTCACGTAACGGTACGCATTGTCAAG
>Ga0335081_10004690_pt1 | contig 21591 bp, 17 predicted proteins | sample Lox_Sample_35_FD_206713 | JGI IMG/M metagenome (GOLD analysis project Ga0335081, IMG submission 206713) | Soil microbial communities from Loxahatchee National Wildlife Refuge, Florida, United States - Lox_Sample_3.5 | ecosystem: Environmental > Terrestrial > Soil > Wetlands | place: USA... | reverse complement strand
TCCGGCTTTGAATCTATTTTCAATGTCCGGAAGAATCCAGTATTTTACCCCATCGCTGAGACGGGGGCCACGATGAATGAGCGTAACCGCTGCGCCGTTTCGAAAAAGCTCAAGTGCAATTTCGACGGCTGAGTTCTTTCCGCCAACGATCGCGACACGTTTTCCGGAATAGACGTAGGGCTCGGAATAATATCGAAGCACCTTCGGCAGATCGCTCCCCGCAACGTTAAAAGGGTTGGGGTTGTCGAAATACCCTGTGGCAAAAACAACGGTGCGACACACGTAGCGAGTGATGTTCGTGACGACTTCGAAAAGATTCGCTTTCTGTTCAACTGCCGTAACCTCTTCATCCGTCGTCACTTGAAGGGAGAACTCTTTTGCAACTCTGTGATAATATCGAACTATATCCGTCCTTGTCGGTCTGAACGTTGGGACGATAAACGGGACATTTCCGATCTCCAAAAGCTCTGGCGTCGAAAAGAACGTAAGGTTCACCGGAAACCGTCGTATCGCATCAACGACGGAACCCTTGTCGAGAACGAGATACGAGAGTCGTCGCTTGCCAGCTTCTATTGCACACGCCAAACCAGACGGGCCGGCGCCGACAATAACAACGTCATATGGTTTGGTTTGCGTCGTCACGGAGAGGCATCCATCAAACTACTCACTGATACAGCAATTTGAACACGTAGATGGTCTCATTCTTATTATGGGTCGGATTGAGCCGATAGAAGATATAATCCAGGAGGCTCGGATCAAATTTCCGCTCAAGAACCATCTTCGAACCAAGTCCATTTTCAATTCGATGGATGCGGGATTCAAAATCGTCGGATCCATAGAACAACAAGTAGTTAGGACGCACGGGCGACACGGAGAATTGAGCCTTCTGCCACGCCAATTTATCATCGCTACTGATATCGGTCATCCCAACCGGGTACTTCCCGCCATAAAAGAATGGCGGCAACGTTACTCCATCCTTTCCCCCATCCTGTAACAATGCTTCCACCGGTTTTCCATGGAGATAGTACATCGATTCGACCCTGGTTTTCTTGCAGTAGTATGTGGAGAACAAAACAAGAAGGATCAAGTTGACCACCCAGAACCAAACCCACATCGTTCTGAGGCCAACCAGATGACGTAGCCAGTAGGCAGAACGTTTGACATACTCATCCCATCCGACGATACTCAAAACCAACAACAACGGGATGATGGGGAGTATGAACCGTTCCTGTTTGTTGGGAAAACTCGAATGGAGAACAAAAAAGACGAGGAGAGGGATTGCGAGAATCACCGTCTTCTTCCAGTTTCGCAGATATCCGTAGACGAGAAAGAAGCTTAAGGGTGGAATAAAGGCTCCGAGAACCAGAAGAATGTAATTGTACCACGGCCCAGTGGTATAGTCATACGCATGCGTCAAGTTGTACCGAAAGTACTCCACAACAGAAGCGAAGGGATATCCCCACGCAAACGTATCCATGCTTCCCTGGATGACGATCGCTGTCACCAGGAATCCAGCCGCGACCAACCCCATTTCCCTGATTCTTTTTTGAAAGAGGAGAATAACCCCTATCGTGCCCGTAAAAGAAAGCGTTTGATATCGGAAGACAAAAGCCAATCCAAGCCAAAGTCCCGCGATGAATGAATACCTCAGCCTTTTTTCAGATATCAAAACGTAATAGGAGCCTGCCATCAACGGAGGAATGCAGACCACTTCGATGAGATTCCTGACACTGAGAAACGGCAAAGCCCAGAACAATGCCAGGATGAGCCCGACTTTTTTTGCCACGTCGCGATTCAAAAGTGTCTCCGCGATCTTAAACCCGAAATAAACGATCAGCAGTGAATAGAGGGCGTGCAGTAGCCTCACGACGTACATCGTTGCCTGGGGATCCTGTACTCCTACAGCCTCCAATCCACTAAACAATGCATACTGAAGGGTGGGATACACGAAACTATGTCCATAGACGCCTCCTCTGTCGGTCCATGCCTGAGGATCGTGCATCACGATGAACGGTTGCTCGATGGGACCGAAATGATCATCGCTCATGGCATAACCTTTGGAGCAGACCGTTGCCACGAGACGGGGGATAAGAGCTATGAGGATGATTGCGAGCAACGTGTGATCAATCCACAACCTTTTGAACGTCTCTTTCATGTTAAGTGCGATTTTTGAAAGTCCAGACATCATTGATGACGTAATTACTGAGCGTCCCCACCCCGATGCCGATGAGATTCGACAAAAGATAATTCACCCCAAACAGCTCCGTCATTCCAATCAAAATGAGGTAATTACCGAGGATAGCAGTCAACCCGGCACCAACGTGATAACGCCAGATCTTGGTCCAAAGTGTGCCAGACTCCGATCTATCTCTCCACGTCCACACGAGGTTCATCCAGAAATTGGTGAGTATCGAGAGCTCAATAGCAATCGGGCTGCCGGCGAAATACGGGATCCCAACAAATTCCGTGAGGACAAAAAGACACCCCATATTGATGCCAACACCGGTTGCCCCAACGACGCCGAACTTCACCAAGCGGGGATTTAGCAGTCCTTTTCTGATGTACGCCGTCAGGCGTTGTGCAACTCCAATGTTCTCCGGTTCGGGCATAAAAGTATTGGATGTTGAATACCTCGCATTGATCACTCCTTTTTCCAATTTGGCAGACTACCAGGAGTCCACGGAGCACCAAGGTGATCGAGTTCCTTTTCCACCTTCGGGAGATCCGTGTCGACGATTTGCCTCAACGAAGCGTATGCCGTGGCAAATTCATCCGATGCAATATCATACGCTTTCGATTCGGTCCCTGTGGGTGAGGCCGTCGATGACCAGAATCCTTCTGTCATTGCATCAATGTACCCCAACAAAGTAGGAGGACCATTTTCATTGTACCGTTCTGCGACTTCATCTCCTGCAAACGTGCGATGAAGCGTCGTGAGCTGTGCCTGAATGATCAGAAGGCTCTGATAAAGAGCGGACGAAACCTGAGGAGTCTGCATCGTTGCAGCCTTAAGGGCGCCGACCCTTGTGCGCGCCTCGTTCAAGACATTGAAAGCCCCAAAGACCGCCCGCTGAAGTCTCGCGGCCTTTTGTTCGAACGCAAGCAGTTCCTGCCGATTGCCGGGAATCGCGGGCGTGCCAAGCGGCACGCAATTAAACTCCTCGGGCCCTGCAAGAGTCTTTTCGACTCCTTCCACCCGTTCGGACATCGTCACGGTATATCTTCCGGGCATGGCAAGCCAACTCCCTCTGCGGGCCTCTTCATCGGTCCCTTTTGTAATCGGATCGGGCGACATCATCCGGAGGTCCCATGTGACCCGACTGATGCCCTCGCTGGTATTCCCTTTTAAGCGACGAACCACATTCCCTGATTCGTCTTTCACAGTGAAGAGAATCGCAGGTGCCTCTTCATCAACTTCGGCACGAAGGCTATCAAGCGTCGGATACTCGAATTTCCCTTCCTTGCCTGTCTTCTTTTCGGCGTCCTCCCTCTTCTTCTTCATTGTCTCCAGAGACTTCTTCAGAAAGTAGGTGAAGGTTGCACCAAACGGCGGATTTTCTGCAGTGAAGAACGCATCGCCTTGCCACGCCTTTCCTCCCCCTCCCAACGGCATTCGCTGGATGTACATAGGGGCATCTTTCACTGGGAAGAGAAAAGCGTCTTTGGCGAGGATGTCTGAAGAGACGATGCGCAAGGGCGTGTAGTCATCCAGTATGTAGTAGCCCCTGCCAAATGTCGCCAGGACCAAATCATTTTCCCGAGCTTGTAGTGCGATTTCCATAACTGCAATGGTAGGAAGTCCCGCTTTGAGCTGCGTCCACGTTTTTCCTCCATCCACTGTGAAATGAACACCAAACTCTGTGCCCACGAACAACATATTTGGATCAACTGGATCCTGGGCGATGCACAAGACGGCTCCGTCCTCTGGTAAATTGCCTGAGATTGTATTCCAGGATTTGCCTTTGTCGGTGCTTTTCAAAATGTATGGTTTGAAATCCCCCATTTGATGGTTGTCGAATGAAGCGTAAACAACATCTGGATCGAAGAGCGAAGCTTCGACGCTGCTCACATACGTCATTTCGGGAACACCCTTGAACTTTTCAACCTTGCGCCACGTCTTGCCCCCGTCCTCTGTCACCTGAATCAGGCCATCATCCGTTCCAACATAAATGACTCCCTCAACTTTCGGAGACTCAGAGATGAATGAAATGTTCCCCCAGAACGCGGTATTGCCGTGTTTGTTGATTGCTTCCGGGGGCCAGATTTTCCCCATCACGGGAAGTTTGTTTCTATCAAGTTGTCTGGTTAAATCTCCACTGATTGCCATCCAGGTCGAGCCGTAATCGTCACTTCGGAAGAGCTTGTTTGCCCCGAAATATAAGCGCGAATGCGAATGCGGACTAATGAGGAGAGGCGCATCCCAATTCCATCGGAGCGAAGCCTCTCCTTTGTCTTCGATTGGTCGAATGCCGAGTTCTTCGCCCGTCGACTTGTCGTAACGGACAAGCCCGCCATATTGGGATTCCGAATAGACGATGTTCGGATCGGTGGGATCGATGACGGTTTTGAACCCGTCGCCTCCGGTCGTGTGAATCCAATCCGAATTGACGATTCCTGTCGCATTGATCGTGCGAGATGGTCCGCCAAAGGATGCATTATCCTGGGTTCCCCCATAGACATAATAGAACGGCAAGGTGTTGTCGACACTGACACGATAGAACTGAGCAGTGGGGAGGTTCGATCTGAAGCTCCACGTTTTCCATTCATCATAGCTTTCACATACTCCACCATCACCGCCGAGCAGAAAGTGATCTCGATCTGTCGGATCCGGCCAGATGACGTGATTGTCTACGTGGATATTCTTGATGGGCAGTCGATAGATCGTTTTCCCCCCGTCATCCGAAACCATGAGCAACGTCCCGGGTATGTAAATGCGGTCGACGTTGAAAGGATCGCAAATCATGCGCCCATAGTACATTTGTGTTTCGACGTGCGGGTTTCGCTTCTCCCAGGTCTGCCCCCGATCTGTCGACCTGAAAATGCCGCCCATGTCTCCCTCGGCCTCGACCGTGGCATAGAGAATATCCGGGTTTACAGGCGAAATGCCGATCCCAATTCTCCCGAGGTCTCCAGCGGGTAGGCCGCTGGTGAGCTTGTTCCACGATTGGCCTGCGTCCGTGGACTTGTACAATGCGCTCTCGGGCCCGCCATCGATCATGGTCCAGCGGTGGCGTCGCCTCTGATACGACGCGGCATAAAGAACATCGGGATTGCGGGGATCGAGGACTACATCAGTGACTCCGGTATTCTCGCTGATGTTCAAGATCTTGGTCCACGACTTGGCGGCATCATTCGTTTTGTATAAGCCACGGTCGCCACCCGCGGACCACAAAGGACCTTGCGCTGCAACGTAAACAGTCTTTGTGTCGCGAGGATCAAACAAAATCACCGCAATATGTTCGGAATTCTTGAGGCCCATATTCTTGAACGAATGGCCATCGTCTTCGGATTTATAAATACCATCCCCATATGAGACGCTTCGCTGGCTGTTTGCTTCGCCCGTGCCGACCCATATCTCGTGTGGGTTGGACGGATTCAAGGCAACAGAACCGATGGAATACGATCCGTAGTGATCAAACACCGGCTCGTACGTCGTTCCGCCGTTGTCGGTCCTCCAAACGCCGCCAGATGCCACGCCGACATAATATTGCTCGTGATGGTTCGGGTTGACCGCAAACGCAATAACTCTGCCGCTGATGACTGCCGGTCCGATATTGCGAAACCTGAGTCCCGAAAATGTTGCTGACTTCAATGTGTCTGAGCCCTTGAGGCGCGCGGGCTGAGACGAAAGCATCTGCGCGAAGAGAATCGTAAGCGCCAACAGAGTTTTTTTCATAACGGGATTCCTTTCTGGATGGAGATAATTGGCCAGAGCAGAGAATCAGAGTGACGTTAACATAGGAAAACAGGCCTGTAAAATCAATGAAGACTGCCCAGGCTGAAGTGCCGTTTCCTGACACGTGCGGCAATCAATGAAGAGTGTCCGGTCACTTCTGAATCGTATATCGTACCCTGAGAACACCGTTTGTGTAATCGCTCGATGTGATTTTGAATGAACCAATTTCCTTGCTCGACGAGGCGTGAATCCCGCTGCACGGGCAAGCATCGTAATCGCCTATGCTGATGATTCGGACGGTGTCGCCGGCCTCTTCGGGGAGTCTCGACAAATTGAAACGCTTGCTTGCATCATCTCTGCTCATGAAGCTTTCTCGTACAGGCATGTCAGCCTGGATTACCTCGTTCACACGCCGATTGATTTCTTCTATCTCAGCAGGAGTGAGGTCACGATTGAAATGAAAATCACATTTTGACTTTTTCTTTTCGATATGTGAGCTGAACGCGCGCCCACAGTTGAACATTCGCACCATTGTCTGGATGAAGATGTGCTCGGCGGAGTGCATACGCGGGTCGTAATTCTTTGGGTTTTCGTTATACTCGTTCATGGTCTCACCGTGTTTGAGACACGGCGTTGTTCGCGCCCCGCTGAATACAGAAGGGCCAGCGCCTGATGCTGAGGATCCGACACCCTGTCGTTTTCCGCCAAATCAAGGCGGCATCTATGCATACTTGATGTTTCTCCATTTTGAGAATCGAGCTCAGTCAAGACTCGACGTCGCCTACAGGATGCACGATCCGTAAAGTCAGAAGGGAGCGAGCATTCTGGCAATGCAACCTGTATCCTAATATTGACAAAGCGCAACGCTTTTCGTACCATAGCCAGAGTTCCGGGCAGTCTATCCCTGAATCCCCACCAACAATTAACGGAGGTTCGTCATGGATGCACAACCTGTCAAATTTTCCGTCGATTATCCAGAAAAACTTTCACGCGGCATGTTGTTGCTGAAGACTTTTTTTGGTTGGATTTATGTGCTTATACCCCACGGCATTGTGCTTTGCTTCTACGGCATTGCAGCTGTCGTTGTGACGTTCATTGCCTGGTGGGCGATTCTCTTCACAGGCAAATATCCCAAGGGTATGTTCGATTTTGTTGTGGGCTATCAGCGCTGGAGCAATCGGGTCAACGCGTATATGCTTTTGCTGACGGACGCATACCCACCATTCAGTTCAAAGGAATGACGGGAAGAAGCAAGATAGGATCGATTTTCGAATGACAGTCCGTTTTCTGAAAACGGAAGGAGTTCTAGTATGGCAACAGCGAAACGAATGACGTACTTCAAGGCCCACGTCGAAGACAAACCGGGCGGCTTGCTCGCTTTGGCGCAGAACCTGAAAGAACAAAACATTGACCTTATTGGATTGAAGGGCGTCAGCCACATTGATAGTGGCGATGTCCTCGTCATTCCCAAGAATCCCGAGAAGGTGAGAATTTCGTGGAATGCGGCCGGGACTTTGCTCGAAGAAGGAACCTTGTTTTTCCTGAGCGGGGTGAACAAGACTGGTGCGCTCGTAAGCAGCCTTGAAGCTCTTGCGAAAGCCGACGTCAATATCGTTGCGATCGAAGCCGCTGCAGTCGGAGGACGGTTCGGATCATTTGTGTGGGTTGCCCCGGGGGATGTGGAAAAAGCGTCACAAGTGCTTGCTGCAGTGTAGAGCCCAACTTATCATCTGGCTCTCAGAGGCCAAACCATCCACAACTCCCCGTTGGCCTTACGCCGAAGGGAATCATCCTCTTACTCTGAATACGCAGAAAGGGGCGGCTCAAGAAGCCGCCCCTAAGTTTTAGTTTCCAAAAACCAGATGTGTAGCCGCTATTTGTTTTCTGCCGGCTTTGCAAAGATGGTGTCGCTAACCCCCGTGTTCACTTCGAACTTGTCAAGAGTCAAGTCCATCGCCTGCCCCATTGCGCTCTGCTCGTATCTTGTCGGGACCAAATATCCGTTGAAATCTTTGTAGTCGGACATGTCCACAGATTGTTCCATTGGTCCCTGAGGCGTTCCCACAACCGTGACCTCCCGGTACTTCAGGAAATCTCTTGTGCCAAAGTAGTGCTTGAGCGTGGAGCCATCAGGCTTTGTGAACGTCACTTCGTACGTGTCTGTTCCTTTGATATTCTTCGTGCCAGTAACCTGTGCCGTGTAACCAAGATTTTTGTATTGATCGTAGAAATTCATGGTCGCGTCAACCTTCATGGACTCCAGCTGGGGACCCTGAACATCCATAACGCCCTGGGGACTCACTGCCCAGCCTTTCTCACCATCGAACCCGCTCTTCTGTTCCATCATCCCGACGATGGCAAAATCCTGAAATGTTTTGTTCGGCGCTTTCTGCACGGATTTGAGCTTGAGAGTGAAATTTTGCATTTTGCCCGTCATCTCGGTCGTCCTGTCGCGAACGCTGTCCATTCTGGCTTTACCCCCGGTGTTCTCTACAAACTTCGCGAAAATTTCTTCCGCGCTAATGGTTGGTGCAGGCTTCTCAACCACAGGATTGCCATCTTCGTCATATACGGTTACAGGACCAAATTTCGCAAGTTTGTCCTTTATTTCACTCGCTGCACCGACGACTGCGACGAGCATTTTGTCCGGCTGAACGTATTTCTGAGCCATCTGCTCGACCTCATCGGCATTCACTGCTTCAACCTTCTTCAAGTAGGTTCTGTAGTAGTCCTTGGGGAGGTTGTATTGCAGAATGTTGATTGCATAGGACGCAATTTGATCCGGTCGTTCCAGGCTGCGCACGAAGGAACCGCTCATGTAATTCTTCGCCATCTGCAATTCCTTGGAATCCACCTTTTCCGTCCTGATCCTGTCAAGCTCATTGAAGATTTCGGTCACCGAACTGTCCGTCACCGGGTTTTTCACAGACGTGAAGACAGTGAACGAACCAATCAATTTATCAGGATCGAGAGAACTGTAGGCGCCATACGTATAAGCGTGTTTTTCGCGCAAATTCATGAATAGGCGGAAAACTCCGCCGCCCAGAATTGTGTTCATAACGGAAGCACGGACCACGTCGGGAGAAGTTCTTGGCAGCTCCACTGTCTCCCCGACCCTGATGACAGACTGAACCGAAGCAGGTCTGTCGACGAGGGCCACTTTCACGCCGTCGAGCGGCTTTGGAACGGGGTAGACAGGCATCGGGATTTCTCCCTCTTTCCATGTTCCGAAATATTTTGTAACCAGCTTCAGGACTTGTGCTCGCTGAACATCGCCAACCACGGCAATGATAGCACGATTAGGTTTGAAGTAGGTGTTGTAGACCTCGACGCATTTATCGCGTGTGATCTTGTCGACAGTCTCTTCCGTTTCTATTTCGCCGTACGGATGCTGGGGGCCGTACAGGAGCTTTTCCCGTATGACCTCGACGATAGCATTCGGTTCAACCTTTCTATGCTTGAGCTCAGATTTCGTCTGCGTTAGGAGCTTGTCCAACTCATCCTGCGGGAAGGACGGATGGAGCGTAATGTCGGACATCAGGTCGAACAGTTTATCGGTGTATTTTGAAAGTCCGGACGCATACGCTGATGTTGGCCCGGAACCAAGAGTTCCGCCGATGCGATCGATTTCTTCGTCCAGCTCATCCTTGGTTCGCGTTGTCGTCCCGTTCCGCATAAGCTCGCCGGAGACATCAACAACACCCTCGTACTCCCCTTCCAAGATCGGCTCGTGGTCAATAAGCAATCGCATACTGACCGTCGGGAGTTTGGCATTCCGGACGACGATAACCCGGATTCCATTAGCCGTTTTGTCCACGGAATAACTCGGGAACGCAATAGCCGGTGCGGGCCCCGGACCCGGCATCTTGCTCCTGTCCAGTTGGCCGGGAGCAACGTTCACTACTGCGAACGCAATAAATACATAGGCAATCATTCTGAGTTTCATGGTCGTAGCTCCTTTAATCGGCTAACTTTTTGTTTTGGGGAGATAGTAAAGCACTGTCCGATTGGTCGGCATCAAATACTTTCGTGCTACACGCTGAATATCCTCACGCGTAACAGCCATGAACTTCTGGATCTCGGAATTAATCAGATTCGCATCTCCGAAGAAGAGATAGTAGTTGGCTAGCTCCATAGCCTTGCCCTGATCGGTTGCGTTCTTCTCGATGAACGATGTTTCTTCCTGATTGCGAATTTTTGCAAACTCGTCTTCGGTGATGAGGGAATCTTGTACCTTTACAATCTCATTCTGGATGTCATCTTCCACTTCGTTGGGCGCCTTGCCAAAATTGTCGACGGCAAACAGGAGAAAGATGGATGGATCTTCGAGATCCAGCGGAAATGTCTGGACAACGAGCGCCAGTTTATCCTTGTCCACCAGTTTCTTATTCAGGCGTGAGCTTTCCCCGCCGGAGAGGAGGGTTGTCAACATTGAGAGCGCATAGTAGTCTTTCGTGCCTTGTGCCGGCATATGGTAGGCTTCAATGACGGCCGGAAGCTGGATATTGTCATAGACAGTGTCGCGCACCTCGGTTGTCTGGGGCGGTTCCACGATGTTTGGCCGATAAATTGGTTCCGTGCCTTTCGGAATATCACCATAATATTTCTTGACAAGCTCCTTCGTCTTTTCGATATCGATGTCTCCGGCAATCGCCAGACACGCATTGTTTGGGACATAGAACGTTTTGTAGAACTGTCGGAACTCGTCGTCTGTCGCTTTGTCGATGTATTGAACTGACCCTATGGGTGTCCAGCGATACGGATGTACCTTGTACGCGTGTGCCATTGTTTGTTCGAGGATGGTTCCGTACGGCCTGTTGTCGAGGCTTTGCTTCCGCTCTTCCTTGACAACTCCACGCTGAGTCTCAATGCCAATCGAGTCGACTTTAAGGTGCAGCATACGCTCCGATTCGAGCCACACAGCAAGCTCAAGTTGGTTCGACGGAAGTGTAATATAGTAGACCGTCTTGTCGAAACTCGTGAATGCGTTCAGTTCTCCGCCGGCATTCTCGACGATCTTGAAGAACTGACCCCGCGGAATGTTCGGGGATCCCTCGAACATCAAATGCTCAAAGAAATGGGCAAAGCCGGTGCGATCCGGCTGCTCGTTCTTCGACCCGACGTGATACGTCATCACCTGTGAGACGATCGGCACCGAACGATCCTGGTGCAGGATGACGTGAAGTCCGTTCGGCAGGTCGTACTGCACAAACTTGATATTAACTTGAGCGAACACAGCGACACTGAAACAAACGAGGAGCAGGACTAGTGTGCCTATGAGTTTACGCACGGCTTCCTCCTGTTGAAATGATATGTTGGATGAAATTGAAAACGAGCGGTAGGGTGTGAAGAACTTTTCGGCCACGGTGCCACTCTGCAATTCGACGATTATTCAATCGCCTCTACCTTGTCGGCACGAAACCCGTTAAAATTAGCAAATCAGAGAGGGAAAAGCAATTCGCGTGTCCACCCTTAGGGGATACCGTACAGCGCCATCTCCTCCCGATACTTGCCCCGTGTCAGTCAGGAAAAATGCCTCCACAGCACGAGTTAGGACTCTATCAAGGAATGGACTGGAAATGATTTGAGCTGAAGGTGGGATTTTCCCCAAGGGATCCCTCAGGAGACTGGTCGTCTCTTGAGGGAGAACCCACGACCTGCGGTCTTCTTTGTAACGTCTTGAGCTGAAGGTGGGATTTTCCCCGAGGGATCCCTCAAGAGACAGATTGTCTCTTGAGGGAGAACCCACGGCCTGCGGTCTTCTTTGTAACGTCTTGAGCTGAAGGTGGGATTTGAACCCACGACCTGCGGTTTACGAAACCGCTGCTCTACCGCTGAGCTACTTCAGCAAACTTCTTGATTAATATACAAAAAAAGCGAGGTGCGTTCAATGAATTTGTTCGAATCGGCTTGACATTCGTCCGTTACTATCGGATTTTGTTTTCGGCCCCGATCTCCAGGGTGCTGGAACTTGAACTCCAATGGCAATGAGAATCATACGCATCGTTCTTATCATAACAGTCTTCCTGTCGTTTGCTTTTCTTGCATCGTTCCATCGCCAGGCAGAAAGAATTGTCACAACCATTGAAGTCACTGTTGTGGATACAGCATCTTCAAGCGCAATCGTTGCACCTCCTCCGATCGACATCCGCGAACTTGCTCTTGCACTCCCGGACAGCCTCCTCCCTTTTTGTCACGGGTTGAACTCCAGCAAGGAGGTTGCCCTCAGTTTCGATGCGTGTCCGACGAGCGGCGAGAACCATTTCAACAGGACAATAGCCAACACCCTCATCGAAACAAAGACGCCTGCTACGATCTTCTTGAGCGGTCGTTGGGTTCAAGAAGACACAGCCGCGACACAACTCCTTGCCACGGACTCCCTCATAGAATTGGGGAACCATTCATTCACACATCCCCATTTGACTCACCTGACGGAGGCCAGGATCAAGAAAGAGCTGGAACGAACACAGACGATTATTCACGATCTCACAGGACAAACGCCGTTCCTGTTCCGTGCTCCGTATGGAGAGTACAACGACACGCTCATCAGGGTAGCAAAAGGACTCGGTCTGGTTACTGTTCAATTCTCGGTTGCGTCAGGTGATCCGGATACATCCTTCACCGCAGGCCGACTGGTCAATTGGCTAACCAGGGAAACGAGAAATGGGTCGATTGTTATCATGCACATCAACAATCGCGGTTGGCATACGGCTCAGGCGTTACCTACGATCATATCCTCCCTGCGGGCAAAAGGTTATCGCCTCGTGAGGGTAAGCGACTTGATAAGGGAGGTGAGCGAAAACCTGACAGAGCCGACCCTCGCACACTCTCCGATACAACAATCTGGCGATCCTGGTGAAAAGGACAAACGGTGAACCAGCGCACGTTTTATCTCCGAGCAAGCCAAACCCCCGCGAGTGTGACTGCCGCACCCACCAACTGGAGAGGATAGACTGGCTCGCCCAAGATGAGGTACGCGAACACAATGGCCAGTACGGGGACCAGGTTGTTGAAGTTCGCAGTCTTTCGGGGCCCAAGGTTCTTGATACCCACCGCCCAGAGCACTGTGGATGCTCCGGTGGATAATCCCCCCGAACCAATGGCGGCAGCATAATAGCCGGCCCCGATCATTCCCCATCTCAAGTCAATTGCCGATGGGATTGCCGCAATTGTCCAAATAACCGCCCCAACCGAAACTAGAATCGCCGAAAGTTGCGTAACAGAGTATTGTCTGAGAAAGCTCTTTTGGAGCGTCGTACTGAGCGCCCACAATAGCGCCGCCAGAACGGAAAGCACATCTCCAAGCAACGCATCTCCTCCGAACACAACCGACGATCCTGTCCCGATGACGATGAGAATGATACCCGACAACGAAACGCCCGTCCCAAGCCAGGCTTCTCTTGGGATCCTTTCTCTGTAAATCCACGAACTGAAGAAGATTGTCCACAGAGGAGACGTAGAAAGAATTATGGCAGAATTTCCTACAGAGGTGTTCCTGAGACCAAACAAGTAGGCGGTTTGGTAAACCCCGTGGGCAATGGCGCCGAGACCGGCGAGTTTCAGCCATCCTCTGATAGAGACTCGTTTCCACGCCGAACGAGAGAAGGTGATAACCCCCAGTATCACTCCGGCGATCAGAAAACGAATGCTGTTGAAGATCGGAATCTCCATGCCGGAAATCCCAAGTTTCACCAACGGGGCATTCACAGCCCAGATCAGGACAACGACAAGAAGAAGGGATTCGGTTGATTTGTCAGATCGCTCAGGCTGGATTTCTTGCATCGGCGGGATGCATCCTAGACAACTTCCTTCAACAATTCCTTTCGCGGGTTCGGTATCACAACTTTGTTGACCAACAATCCTCGCTCTGAGCAAACCGCTGCTGCTGAATCGACGGCCGAGCGGACTGCCGCCACATCACCGGTCATCGTCACGAAGGCTTTGCCTCCCAGCGCCATCGCAAGTCGAATTTCAATCAATTGAATACGAGCCGTCTTCACTGCAGCATCCGCCGCTTCTATCAGGGACGCAACGCTAAAGGACTCGACGATCCCGAGCGCCTCCAACATTGGAACCTCGTTCACGCCTGAGATGGCAGGGAACACATCCTTGTGCACGTTCGGTATCACGAACGTGTCGATGACAACTCCTCTGCCGATTGTCTTGCCAGCATCGACGGCGGCCCTCACAGCCGCAACATCGCCACCAATGAGAACAATATACTTGCCCGAGCAAATGCTCCGGGACAGGAGCAACTCGACTTCTGAAGTCTTCAACATGGTATCGGATACCAGGTAGCCGGAAGCAATACTGGTGAGCTCGATCAGTCCAATTGAATTCATTTCCCTCATGGTATCTTCCCGCTAATGTTCGATGATGATGTCCTGTCTAACTTCCGTGATTGTTCCTTCTATGCTCGCGTGAATACAAGCCCCCATCTTGTTGAGTGCAGGTTCCGCAATGATGTCACCCCTTTTCACCTTCTGTCCCTTCTTGACGGCCGGCAAGGCCGGCTCTCCAACGTGTTGGAGCAAGGGAAGTCGAACCTTCTTCGGTTGGAACTCCCGTTCCTCGAAGTGCGCCTGGACGTCGTATTCTGTTATTCCGAGCTTCCCCATCAGTTGCTTCAACGGCACATGCCTGCCATCATAGATGGGATGAATCTCAACTTCACGATTCCCGTTCCACTTGATGCCCGCAGACTTCAAGTCGAATTTTGCCTTGTCGCACGCCTCTTTCGGATAAAGATCTTCAGGGCAGGCGTACAACGTGCAAAGGCCACACGAGCAACATAGCTGCGCCCATTGGTTCCAGACCTGCTCGCCCGTGGCAGTAAAGCCGAGACTTCGCATAACCTTGTGGGGCTGCACGTCGTATCCGAGCAAATAACGAGGACAGAACTCAGTGCAGTAGCTGCACTGGTCACACGCGGATTTGCCAATTCGATGCATGGACTCGGAAGGCAAACTTTTGCGTTGCACAAGACGGTGGTCAACCGGCAAAACCACAAGTCCGGCACAAGTCTTCGTCACGGGACGGCTCGTGTCCGTTTCAAGCTTCCCCATCATAATCCCGCTTACAAACACCGCAAACTCAGGGACCGTCGCCCCGCCGGCAGCCTCGATCGCCTCTTCGAAGCTCAGACCGATCGGGACGGTAAACGTGGCAGGATGGTTAACGGCACCGGCAACCGTGATATATTTTGTCGTTACCGGAATTTCCTTTTCTGCAAGGCTGATGTTCCTCAGCGTTTCAACATTGTTGACGACGATCCCGACGTCGAGAGGAATTCCTTGCGGAGGCAAGAGACGATGCGTCGTTTCGTAGACGAGGATGTACTCATCACCCGTAGGGTAGAAGTCACCAAGCCAATGAAGTTGAATACCCGTTCCAGCCAGAGCGGCCGAAAGATCCTGCAACCTTTCTTCGTATTTTCTCTTGACGCCGATGATACCTTTCTTCGCCCCGGTCGCCTGCATCATCAGTCGCAGTCCGTCGACCACTGCCTCCGGCTCCTTGACTAACAGTTCAAGGTCTTTGTGAAGAAGTGGCTCGCACTCTGCCCCATTTGCGATAACGTACTCCACCTTGGATTGGGCTTTTATGTGGGTTGGGAAGCCGGCGCCACCGCTCCCAACAACACCGGCTGCCCTGATTTTCTCTGCTAATTTCAAGTTTTTCCTGTCAGAAAGTGTTCGGACGGGATAGAAGCAAAGTCAAGCTAATATGCGGACTATTGAAAGTCAACTTGCGGGAGGAAGGGATGGCATTCTAATCTCGATGCAAATTTGTAGCGTCGGCTGCTCCTTCCCAGCCTTCACCTTTTGTTTTCATTTGCGCCTGATTTCCAGCCCGCACAATGTAGAACGCCTTATGAGAATCCTCCATCCTGCTTGCCGGATTGCTGAACTCCCGTAAACAAATGAACGACAGCCACTTGTCCTTGCAACCTTTTAGACGCTCCGATAGTCTTAATGAGCATAAGGCCAAGTCTCAAAATTGAAACATTAGCAGATCGAGAACGTATCATTTGAGAAATAGTAGAGGGGATGTATTATGAAGAACGTAACACGAATTTCTGCTGCAATCGGCCTCTTCTTGATGCTTTCTGCGTTCACTACGAGAAGCACCACTACTGTCGAGGGGAACTGGATCGGTGAGTTTACGGCGATCGACCATTCCGTCCCGTTCAGGGTCCATTTTTGGCAACACGAGGGAGGACTGCAGGGAACCATCAATCTCGCAGACGAAGGATCGAAAGAACTTCCTTTGAGCTGGGTGATGGCGGAAAACTCGAGGATACATTTCGAGCTCGTCAGAAACTCCGGTACTCTGGTGTTCGACGGTGTCCTCCGTAATGGGCTGATTACGGGTGATCTACTTTACTCAAACATGCGCGGGTCATTCCAGATGGCGCCGGATCACCTCGCAAGCCTCTAGCGAAATTATCTCTCGTGCCTCTGCTTGATCGTGGAGGCAACGTTCGAGGCAACCTCATTCAACGTTTTTCCCCACCAAGATCCGATCCACGCGATCGGCAAGCCAGGGTTGCTGCGATGACGCAACCTGCGCGTGACCTATCATAAAAAGAGAAGAGGGACGTGGAGCAGGGTCCAGATGCCATACGTCCATATCGTTTCCTTCCGAACAGACGGACTCAACGAATAGAAGTACAGTCCCTTCGCCAAAGTATTGCTCAAAAGCGACAGAATAATTGCTGAAGTAAGCACGCGCAACGCCGGATCAGTTCCGTGAACAACTGACAATATGAACGGCGTGATGTCCGTAAGCCCCACGATCGCGGATAAGCCAAGAATTCCCGAATCTCCGAGTTTCGAGCGAACGATCGCGGTGACAACCGTCAGCAACACGAAGAGAAGCGCAAAACCAATCGCGGGCCTGATTTCGAACGGGTTCTGGAGACCCGGCACTTCGCCACTGCTGTTTACAGGCCTGGCGTTCCGTACACGCAAGGCAAGGATAAGACCCGCGACCCCCAAGAAAACCAGCTTCCACCAGACCACAGGGGCAAACGCAGCATTCACCGCCCAAACAAGGATGAGCATTCGTACGTATGACACGCTCCCTGCCAACAGTGAGGCCTGCAGAGCGCTCGCGCCACGTTCAGGGTTTGTTTTCGCGATTCGTCCAACCGCCACGGTGACTGCCGTGCTGGAAATCATACCCCCAAAGATGCCGGACATCCAAAGTCCGATCTTTTCCCCAAACCGTTTCTCCAGATAGTAACCGACAAACCCAAGTGTCGAAACAAGAATGACGATTTGCCAGATCTTGGTTGGATTGAGGTGGAACTGCGTATACTCCTCGTTCGGCAGCACAGGATAAATAATGACTGTGACCAGCAGAAATTTCATTGCAGCCAGGAATTCGACCCTATTCAGCCGCTCGACGTACGATTCCAGCATGGCTTTTTCGGACAACAGGATGGTATTCATGACGCCGATTGCCATGCAGGCCCACACATCCACAAGGAGTGCCATGGCCCCCGTGATGAAGGTGAGAAGCGCCGAAATTTCACTTGTCGACCCAAATCGGTCGCTCCGGATTTTCGCTATGTACGCGATTGCAGTCAAAGAACCGATCGCCAATAATCCGATCGGGAGCATAAAGGTCACGCCAACTTTGTAAAGCCATGCGCATCCGAAGCCGAACATGCTGATGATCGGATGGGTGCGAACGCCTCCGAACACCAGCTTCTGTTGTTCGAACTTCGTGCTCTCGCGCTCAAGTCCTACAAGAAAGCCAAGGGCAAGCGCGACGATAAAGCGCATTTCTGTTGTCCATTCAAATCCGTTCATAATTGTCAGCAAGATTATTGATAGATAGTTGTTTCGCCACCAAGACGGAAAGTCACTAAGAGAATTAGAGAACGAGACGTTTTATGCCGTTCTTGATCACCGGAACATTGAGGTTGATCACAAAGCCCAAGCGTTTGTTCGTCAACTTAAGATGGCTAAGCAATTGAGCTTTCCAAACGTTATTCATGGTGTCTTCGCGTCTTCGTGCTAGTACCTTCTATGACGAGACGATTCCTACCTCGACTTCTGTAACATCCAGAACCTGTTTCAAGACTGCCGGGTCTACTTCGACAAGGAATCCCCGTTTGCCACCGTTGATAAAGATCCTCGATAATGCAAAAATAGACCTCTCCGCAAAGATCGGAAGTGAGATCCTCGTCCCGAACGGGCTTGTCCCTCCGAACTGATAACCCGTGGCGCGTTGTGCCGACGCGGCATCGGATGGCTCGATCCGCTTCACTCCGATGGTTCGCGCCAGTTCTTTCGTCGAAACTTCCCGGTCCCCGTGCATAAGAACGACCAGCGGCTTTTTCTGATCAGTCTCAAACACGAGTGTCTTGACCACCTCGTGTTCGGGCACTCCAAAGGCAGTTGCGGACACTCTGGTACCACCGTGTTCCTCGTAAGTGTAGAGATGAGGCACGAATGCTATTCCGTGTTCGCGCAGGAATCGTACGCCGGTCGTCATCGGATAGTCATTTTGGTGAGCCGCCATGTTCATCAGAGATTAGTGGGGCTTTCGAACCAGCCGAATTTCTTCAAGTCCGTTCTTCCACGGACAAACAAAACACACTCTTTCTTCAAGAGCCTGAGCTGCCTCCTGAAAGCAGCGCTTCTTCTCGGAAACGAAATCTCGCCCCGTGAGTTGATCACCCGTTGCCACGGAACACTTGATCCGTGCGGAAGCGCGTGAAGGGCATACCCGACCAGTCGCGCATTTCCAGGAAATCCCGCTTCCCGCGCCACTTGCCCATACGTCGCTACGCGTCCTTTCGGGATCTGTCGCACGACGTGCCAGATCGTTTGGAACGTGTCCCGCATGTATTCACTCGTACTCTAACAGAGATCAATGGGAACATCCTCGTAGAAACAAAAACTCCGACGACGGAAACGTATGGCTCCAGAGGTCGGAGTGGAATTGACACTAAGCTGTCACTGGCTCGGCAAACTTCGCAAGCTCCTTCGCTGAAGCTTTATCGACATTCGCGTGGAGACTGTTACCGTGGGAATCCATTGTGACAATGACTGGAAAATCTTTAACTCGAACGTGCCACATCGCCTCAGGAATCCCAAATTCCATGAAATCGACACCTTGGGTTTCGACGATGCACTTCGAATAGTACTGGGCCGCCCCGCCGATCGCGCTGAAGTAGACTGCCCCCATCTCCTTCAGCGCAGCGAGTGTTTTTGCACCCATCCCCCCTTTTCCAATCACCGCGCGTACCCCGAATCTTTTAATGATATCTCCCTGATACGGCTCCTCCCGAATGCTCGTCGTGGGACCCGCAGCTTTTACAATCCACCTGCCGCCTTCTTTCAACATCACGGGGCCGCAATGGTAGATAACTCCCCCCTTCAAGTCAACGGGCGAGTCGTGGTTGATGAGGTGATGATGGAGGACGTCGCGTCCCATATGCAACGTACCATTCAGCAAAACGACATCGCCCACTTTCAAACTGCGAATCTGGTCCTCCGAAATTGGAGCCGTGAGCTTCACCTCACGCCCGGTAAGAGGCAATCCATCTTCCTTTGCCATGTGGACTGCCGGGGAGTCTTCTTTGTACAGCCATCGCTTGATGGTCCCGGTTTTTGAATCCAAAATGACGCCCAGTCTTCGGAACGCCCAGCAATCGTACGCAACGGAAACAAAAAAGCTGGCAGGAAGTCGGTGGAAAGCGCCGATCTTGCATCCTATGAGTGTGACCCTCCCGCCAAAACCCATCGTCCCGATGCCGAGCTTGTTGGCGTCGCGCATAATCGTGTTCTCCAGTTTCGCGAGCTGAGGGTCCGGATTGACATCGTCTAGTGACCGGAATAACTGTTGCTTGGCATATGCGTAGCCGGATGCTCTATCTCCGCCGATAGCAACACCAATGGCGCCCACACTGCATCCCTGCCCTTGTGCCTGATACACCGCGTGCATAACACATTTGCGAACCCCTTCGAGGTCTCGATCCGCCCTTCCGAGATTGGGGACTTCCATCGGCAGAGAGTACTGAATGTTCTTGTTCTCGCACCCACCCCCTTTGAGGAGCAATCGAATCTCGATATCATCACTTTCGTGCTGATTGAAGTGAATCACCGGAGCTCCGACTCCCAGGTTGTTTCCGCTATTCTTTCCAGTGATTGAGTCGACGGTGTTGGTGCGAAGCTTTCCGAGCTCGGTCGCTTCCACGATCGCCTGTTTAATCTGTTCCCTCATGATAATCTGGTTCGCCCCCACAGGCGCTTCGATTTCGAATGTGGGCATGCCCGTATCCTGGCATATCGGTCCGCTGTGGTCGCACGCCATGTCCACGTTGATCGCGATCGCTTGAAGTGCAAGCCCGGCCTGCGAGGCCTTGTCTTCTTCCTCTTTCGCGCGGGCCAAAGCCCTGCGAACGTCGGACGGGAGGTTTGTTGAAGTCTCGATAATCAATTTCCGCACGCTCTCTTTGAAATTCTGCATATTCTTTCCTCTCCTATTCAGTCTGTTTTCTTCGTGAACTCGTCTATCCAATCCAAGACTGCGCTGTACCACAACTCCACGTTTTGAGGCTTCGTGACAAAATGGTATTCATCGGGGAAGTAGAGCATTTTTGACTTCACCCCGTGCATTTGCAGCGCGGTGAAGAGCTGGAAACCCTCACTGACATCAACGCGGTAATCGTGCTGACTGTGCACGACGAGCATTGGTGTCTTGAAATTGTTCGCGTATTTCAAAGGGGACCATTTTTCGTACAGTTTTGGATTATCGTAAGGATTTCCTCTGAATTCCCATTGGGGGAACCACAATTCCTCCGTTGTGCCGTACATGCTTATCGGGTTGAACACTCCATCGTGCGTAACGATGCAGGTAAAACGGTCGGTGTGCCCCTCCATCCAGTCCATCATGTATCCGCCGTATGATGCACCCGCGGCTGCAACGTGCTTTCCGTCCGTAAACTTGTACGTCTCGAGCACGTAGTCCAGTCCGTCCATCAGGTCTACGTACACCTTTCCCCCCCAGTCCCCGCTGATCTCGTCCGTAAATTTCTGACCGTATCCGGTACTCCCCCGAGGATTAATCAACACTGCCACATAGCCGCGAGAAGCAAACATCTGAGCGTTCCATCGATAATGGAACTCATCACCCCACTGGCCCTGGGGTCCTCCGTGGACAAGGAATATGACCGGGTACTTCTTCGATGCATCAAATGCAGGTGGTTTGAGGAGGAATCCTTCCACTTTGGTTCCCTCGGCCCCTTTGAACCAAAAACTCTCAAACGCGTTCATATCAAGCTGGGCCACACGGTCCGCATTGACAAACGTGAGCTCCTTGAGGTTTTGCCCGTCTGCATCCATTCTGTAAACTTCCGTCGGCTTGTTGACATTTTGTTTGAGGAACACAATGGTCTTGCCATCCGGACTTAATTGAAGGGAGGTATTAAAGCCATTCTCCTGGATAGAGGAGATTGTCCGATCATTGACGGAGACCTTGAAAATCGTCACGTTCCCCTGATCGTCGGCGTTGCAGTAGAGAGTCTTTGAATCAGGGGACCAAATCACCTCGCTGAAATTATAGTCAAATGAACCGGAAACGTCGGTCAATTTTCCATTCGCCCGGTCATAAAGGACAATCTGATTTTGATCGGATTCGAATCCGGGCCTTTTCATAGCCCGATAGGCGATATATTT
>Ga0335081_10004689_pt1 | contig 21591 bp, 25 predicted proteins | sample Lox_Sample_35_FD_206713 | JGI IMG/M metagenome (GOLD analysis project Ga0335081, IMG submission 206713) | Soil microbial communities from Loxahatchee National Wildlife Refuge, Florida, United States - Lox_Sample_3.5 | ecosystem: Environmental > Terrestrial > Soil > Wetlands | place: USA... | reverse complement strand
TATTATAACAACCGTGATAGGCGTACAGCATTTAACGCATTTCTATTAGCAATATGGCACGAAGACCGAATCCCAATTCCGAAACTTTCACCTACAAGTTGTTATGGCAGCCAGCTGAAAATTCTGCGAATTTCTGGTTGAAAGACGCATAGAATGCGAAGCAGAGCGTAGTGACACAGGGGCTTGAAACCTCGGGTGGAACAGCACCTGGCATTGTGGCACTTCACTACCTTCATCTTTGGCATTTCTTTCTCTTTCCCTTGCTTCCGATTTTCCGCCTCGCGTTCCATACTTATTGAGTGTCGAGCTTTTCGCCGGCTTTCCGCTTAAAACTACGACCCAGAGTGGAATGCCGTGAAGCAGAAGCTCGATGGTAGCGTTTTTCGGCCCAGCCTCGCGGTAGAAAATATCCAAGGCGTCGATCTTCATGTTCCGGTAGGACACCCTAGAGCTGTTACCACTCCTGCGGAATGTTGTATGTTACAAGGTTGAGAGCTTATTTACTTGAGGCCTTCATCCCTGGTTACCTCCGGGGGTAATCCGTAAAAATGTAGTCTCTAGTCTTTACACGCGTATGGCACGCGTAACATATCTTCTCGAATGAACTGTCTTTCCCATAGGTTTCTCCAGGTTTGAACGTATCAGACGCGGCATCATACGTAAACTCGGCATATCCCCACCCGCTCGTCTCCGGGAATCTCTTCGAATCCTTCACGATGAACTGAACCTTCTTTAGGGTGTCCGGCACCATCACCGAAAAGGGGGCTACAGGGTTCGCTTTTTTGGACCAGATAATCTTTGCAATCATGGAGCCTTCGGGAAAAGGCTTGCCATTACCCGGAATGCCTTCCTTATACGCGTTTATCATCACGGAATTCGCCAGGATAATCTTCATCACATCTTCAGTATGACTCAGTGCGACATCCTGCCATGATTCATATCCTCTGAACTCAGAAAACGCGATCCCGTTCTGCGCTTTCAGCGTGTACTTATCCTGCGCCGCAAGCGCCATGCTGCTCAAAACAGCGAGCAATGCCACAATGATCACAATCGCCTGGCTGCTTTTGATCTTCATCTCCGATACCGTTTCTGCAGAATCTGCGCTCTGTTCTTTCATGGTTTCGTTCCTCCTTTAAGGGTTAGATTTGACAGTCTGACCTGACTATGTGACACGGTTGTTTCTATCGTAATGGCGTGATAAAATTAAGCAAGAAAATTCAACTCGAGGGGAAGAGGTGCAGCTGTGCTCCATTCAATGTAAAGAAAAACCATATCTGGATGAGTAATTCGGTCTCTTACAACTAAATGACCGGCGCCTTTTAAGGCGCCGGTCTCCTTGTTCATGCGGCCTTTTCCAGCTTTTCCGCCTTGATGAACTCGAACAGGTCCGCGTTGACCATGTCCTTGTGCGTCGTACACATACCGTGCGGCGCGCCCTTGTAGACCTTCAGCGTCCCTTTCTTAACGAGCTTGACTGCGAGCATCGACGAGTCGGCGATCGGTACGATCTGATCATCGTCGCCGTGCAGGAACAGGGTAGGAACGTCTATTTTCTTCAGATCCTCGGTAAGATCGGTCTCCGAGAACGCCTTGATGCAGAAGTAAGACGCCGGTAAACCGGCCATCATCCCTTGGAGCCAGAAGGATTCGCGCACGCCCTCTGAAATCTTGGCGCCCGGCCTGTTGTAGCCGTAGAACGGCAGGCTGAGATCCTTCCAGAACTGCGAGCGGTCCGCGAGGACATTGGCACGTTGGCCGTCAAAGACCTCGATCGGCAAACCGCCGGGATTGGCAGCCGTCTTCAGCATCAGCGGCGGAACCGCGCCAATCAGAACGGCCTTTGCAACACGCTTCGAGCCGTGGCGGCCGATATAGCGTACGACTTCGCCGCCGCCCGTTGAATGACCAACAAGAATTGCGTCCTTCAGATCCAGTTTTTCGATGAGCGTCGCGAGGTCGTCAGCGTAGGTGTCCAAGTCATTGCCGTTCCAGGGCTGGCTTGACCGGCCATGGCCGCGGCGGTCATGGGCGATACAGCGGTATCCGCGTGACGACAGAAAGAACATCTGATCTTCAAAAGCATCCGAGGTGAGCGGCCAACCATGGCTGAAAACCACTGGCTGTCCCCTGCCCCAGTCCTTGTAATAAATCTGAGTACCGTCTTTGGTTGTAATCGTATTCATAATATAACCTCCTATTCCCTGGTAGAAAGATATTGAAACATCGCTCTACCGAGCCACTACTGCCTATTGTTACCACTAGGATGCTTATTCGATCTTCATTTCTTGACCATAAGACATATTTCAGTCAAGAACGAAAACCCATCCAATAATTTAAAGAAAGCCCAAGCTTGGATGAATGTCAATTGGAGCAAAGTATTAAGCTTGCAGCTCTGCATGATTCGTAATACTATCATTGCATATGGCTGTAGAGCAGAGATAAGAGATTTCTTGTGTGCTGCGTTCTTGTATGGCGTGATAAATTAAGTAAGAAAATTTAACCTGGAGGCAAATCCAGCGAGGATCGCCTTCTGGATTTTGAGAGCATCCATAAGAGCGATGGTGTCGAGTGCAAGTGCCGATGGATGACCATTGCGGAACGTTTCACTTGAAAGAAAGCGCGTTGTCCCATAGCCGCGCAGATACGGGACGATGACCCTATAGCCCGACTACGCCAACAAAGGGGCGACATCGACATAGCTGTGGATGTTGTAGGGCCAGCCGTGCAGAAGAATTACCGAGGGACCATTGGTGGGGCCTGCTTCAGCATAGCCAACATTCAGGATACCGGCATCCATCTGCTTCAGTGAGCCGAACGACGTGTTTGTCCCCGGCTTCATCGTTTTGGCACCTGCTGATTTTGCCTTGCTGGATTGCGCGTTCGCAGACCCCATCATGCCGAGCCCGGCGGCAGCGATCATGGCTGATTTCTTTGGACATTGGTGAACTTCCTTGGTTTGATAGTTAATTTCGAGTCCCATCCCTACTAGACTCAATTCTGCAACAAATTGATGTGTCAGGTTCGGCATGCGTGTTAGAACTCGTCGTCATTTCATAATACTGTTTATACTCTATAATATTATGCCATGCTTACAGCGGTAAGAAGCCGTTAACCCGCGAACTTTCACAAATAGGACCTACTATCATACACTGTCGCTTAGACAATTGGACTGGCATGCGCATCCGGGTTGCCGGACACAGCAAGATGGTCGAGAGTACTTGTCAGGCGTGCAGTATCGGCATAGATGCGGACGCGATGTACTTTTCCCCAACGAATCTCCATGACGTTCACCCCTTCGTTTTCAGTTCGAACGCCGTCGGAGCTGGAGCTGAGCCAGGTCCGGTCGGAATATTATGTGGCCCTGGCCGCGATCCCGGCTGGCCGCCTTCGCAACTTCCAGTATCAGATGCAATTCATTATGTCTCACAAGATCTTTATCACGCTGTAAATGCCTATCTAAATTATACTTAATAAAATCTCAGCCTAACAAGAAGGTGGCGTAGGCGGCGATCATTTCGCGGGGAATTAAATCCTTGCCAATGCTGAAATGCTCGAGCGAACGCTGGGTTTGAGCGCCCCACAGCTTATCTGCCGGCACAATTACTTCACCGAGGCTATCGGTCTCTTTTCTCATTTTTATCATGTAATCACTCCTATTTTCAATCACGAAAGACAAATTCTTTAAACTACCGCAAAGCGGTTTCGTTCAACTAATAAAGAAACTCCCCAAAGGGAAAAAGCTCCCTCGACTTTCCGTGGTCGTTTGCTTGGAGCGTACTACAGAGTTTAGCAGGAATCCTAGTAGATCTGCTCCACGAGGTAGTTCTGGGTCCCCATCTGCTTAATCTGGTCGAGTTGGGCCTCTATCCAGTCTATGTGGTCCTCTTCTTCCTTCAGGATGGACTCGAGGAGTACTTTGGTGTTGTTATCTCCCAACTCCACTGCCATGCGAATGGTCTCATTGTAGCCCCGAATGGCCACCTCTTCGGCGCCGTGGTCATACTCATGCATCTTCGGCACATCGGCGCCAATGTTAATTTGATTGAGCTTGCTCATGATGGGACGCCCCTCAAGAAAGAGAATGCGGGCGATCAGCTTCTCCGCATGCTTCATCTCGGCGATGGCCCGTTTCTGGATCGTCTCATCCAGCCGCTTGTACTTCCAGTTTTCACACATTTCGGCATGAGCCATGTACTGGTTGATGGTGGTCAATTCCTCGGCCAAACGCATGTTCAGTTGCTCGATGATCTTCTCATTCCCCTTCATACGGTACCTCCGTTGCAAAAGAATTTGATCACAGCCTAGGCAGCAGGTCGACCAGTCCTTGGTTATTCACCGCGACCGTGGTCTCCGCTTTTCCCGTCCCCACTGAGACTAAGGTCAGATGAACTGCTTCGCCGGATTTGCCGATTGGCGAGAGGTTTTCAGTGCCTTCACCGATGAGAACGGCGTTAGGGATATAGACCATCCCTTGAGGCGACTGGCCGAAGCTAATTGTAGCAACAACCTAACTTATGAGTTTAAGTATGCTCTGAAGAAGAGATAACCAATCCCAGCCAATTATGCCGATCATACTGCCGACGGATTCGAACGCATTAATACGTATTACCGTCGTTACCGTTTACCTCCGGGGGTATGCCGTGAAAATGTAGTCTTGTGCCTTTACAATCGTATGGCACGCGTACCCGCAATTGGCGCCGCTCCCTTGGGGCGTGAACGTGTCGGACGCGGCGTCATAGTCAAACAGGGCGTATCCCCATCCGCCGGTGTCCGAAAATCTCTTAGAATCCCTCTTGATGAACCCAACCCGTCTTAACTTGTCCGGCACCTCCACTGAATAAGGTGACACAGGATTCGTTTTTTTGTACCACTCGATCTTCGCAATCATCGAACCATCGGGAAAAGGCTTGCCATTGCCGGGAATGCCTTCCTTATACGCCTTTATCATCACGGGATTCGCCGAGATAACCTTTATCCCCTCATCGGTCCTACTCACGGCGACATCCTCCCATGATTCATAGCCCCTGAACTCAGAGAACGCGGGCCCATTCGGCACTTGCACAGTATACTTGTCCTGCCCGGCAAGGACCATGCTGCCCAAGACAGCGAGCAATGCCACAATTATCACAATCGTCGGGATGTTTTTACTTTTCATGACCAACACCTCCTTTTTGCCGTCACTGATTCCCGATGTAGATCCTCCAAGTATTTCTCGTCACGCGAAACACGGCTTCATGACCCACCTTCTTCCTGCTTACGATCATCTTGCTCAAAAAAAGGCAGAGCTTACCGAAGAGGTCGTCCTTTGGTAGCTCGACCGTCTTGATCTTTTAAGACCCACTGCTTTCCGTCCCCTCCTTGCGGAGGGTAAGTTGAAAACGAAACATGGGTTTAAGGACGTTCTTATCGGGCTAGAGCCGACCGGCCACTATTGGAAAAAGATCGCCTATTTTGCAAAGGACCAGGGATATGCTATTCGGTTCATACGGACCCATTTCCATGATCTCACATCCACCGCTCATGCCACCGCATCAGCCCGCACCTGCGATAACAGCGGTCCCGTTATATGTCACTCGGAGCTTCTATTCCGCGGATCGTCGTTCGAATTGATGTACTCAATGCCAAGCGGCCCAATCGCCGTCACCTGCGTGATGTAGTCGCCGGACTTCGCCCAGTGGAAGTGGGATGTGTTGCCAGGCAGAACGATCACGGTGCCGGGCGAATAGGCCACCAACTTCTCGGCGTCGAACTGATCACCCAGGCCGATGTAGAAAATGCCGGAGATGACCGTGTAAATCCGGTCTTCGGGGTGCCTGTGCGCCATCAACTTCACGCCGCGAGGCACCTTGACCCTGATCGTGTAAGGTCCGTCCTGAAGAGGTTGACCAACAACAACCGCAAGGCGCACCAAAGGTGGGAATGCTGCGAACGGTTTCCAGTCGATCTCTTCGGGCAGAACTGCTCTGAAAACGGCTTGACCCGGCTGATGGGGTCGGACTCTTCCTCTCGTTGCTTCCATTAGAAGCGGCATTCGCTTGGGTGACATAGAAACCTCTTTGCTCTCGTGCTGCTTTTATTTCGTCAGGTTGCTCAGCTGGTGTGGCCGTGATACAACGTCCAGTCGGCAAACTTATCATAGAAGAAGGCGGCCAGACCTGCCGGCGAGTCCGACAGCGAGTAGCCCAAGGTTTGCGGGCGGGTCACCGTGATGCCCGCATAGCCGGCGCCCTTTGTGTACAAGTTATTCATGGATGCGTACGCAGCTTTCTCCTTACCTGATGAGGGCTTTTTTAGCAACGGGCCACTGCTGAATCTTTCATATTTTGCCGAGAACCGCTTTTTTCTGCGCCCTTCACGTTGTAGAAGCTTAAACTTCAACAGTATTTAAACCTATTACCAAATCGCGGGCCTAGAATTCTTCTTATATTTTATCTGTAGCACTGATAGTATGACTTGTCAACGAAGAGACAAAAAAGGGGAATTAAGTATCAACGAAGTACGATCGGACGAGACAGAAAGGCGCAAATGATGCCGCTCACTTCTGCGTCTTCATGAAGCCATGTACCAGCGCCGCGATCTCATCTGCTTTGGTATCAAGCGCGAAGTGGCCGGCGTCGAGAACATGAACTTGAGCGTTGGGCACATCGTTACGGTAGCGCTCCGGCTCGCCGAGATCGAACGAGAGGTCATACTTGCCCCAGATCACCAGCAAGCGCGGCTGCTTCTCGCGCATCCAAGCTTGCCATTTCGGGTAGGCGTCCACATTGGTTCGATAGTCGTAGAACAGGTCGGTCTGGATGTCCGCCTGCCCGGGTTTACTTAGGAATGCAAATTCGTCCGTCCACAGATCCGGGTCATAGCGTTCCACATTGGGGTCATTCCCTACATGGCGCGTCTGCGTTGTTGGTAGCGACAGGAGATTTGTGCGGAGCGCGTTTTCGTTTGTAGCGCGATCGGCCCAAAAGGCCCGTCGCAGCTTCCAATTCGCCCCCAGGCCTTCGTTGTGCGCCACAGCGTCCTGGACGATGAAAGCCTCGATCCGGTCCGGATGGGCCAAGGCCATGCGAAAACCAACGGGGCCGCCGTAATCCTGCATGTAAAGCGTGTAGCGCGAGAACCCGAGCGCTTCGGTGAAGTGATTCATGATCTCGGCGAAGTGGTCGAATGTATATGCGAATTTTTTCGGGTCCGGCCAGTCGCTGTGCCCGAAGCCCGGGTAATCGGGCGCGACAAGGTGATAGCGATCGGAAAGCCGGGCGAACAGCGGCTCGAACATCCGCGATGAAGAGGGAAGTCCGTGCAGCAGGAGTAGCGTCGGCGCGTCTTTCGGGCCGGCCTCTCTATAAAAGATGGTGAGCCCATCTATCTGTATCGTGTGATAAAAAGTCGGGTATTTCAAGGGGCACTCCTTTACTTGGGCTTGGGCCAGCAATTGAAATGATGCGAACATCACGGAAACTACCAACGCCAAGCGGAGGACCGGCGAGCATCGGGTCCAACGGGGCGAGTCGAAAAGGCTCATCGCTTTTCCTCCTCGTTAGAAGTCCGGTGCCATGGTCGGATGACCTCATCGATTTCTACTTCGGCCAGTTACTCGATGGCATTAACGGTCGCGTGAATGGAGTCGGCCGAAATAGCCACTTTATAGAACTCGCCCAAATTCAGAGGGTTATTGAGCGGATCCTTTGTTGGCCAAGTTCACATCGCCAAAACGACGCGGAACTGTGCATTGCCGCTCATCATGCGCGCGTAAGCCTCCGCTGCTTTTTCGAGCGGATACCTTTCAATCATGGGACGCACGCCAGTTAGTTCGGCGAAGCGCAATGTGTCCTCGGAGTCGCTTGGTGTTCCCGCGGCCCAACCTTGAATCGTTCGACTTCCACTGAAGAGCTGTTCTGGTGTGACCTCTATAGGCTCAGATGTCACGCCTACCACCATGAGCTTACCGTTCGGCCCCAGACCGTTGAACAGCTCTGACATTGCTTTAGAGTTTGGGGCTGTCGCCAGAATTACCTGTGCGCCGCCCAGCTTTAGCAATTTTTCTGCTGCGTTCGTCGCTCTGCTGTCGATGTACACGCTCGCTCCGAGTTTCTTTGCGAGCGCCGCGTTTTCTGATCCGCGCGAGATAGCCGCTACCTTGTAACCAAACTTGTTCGCGAATTGAATTCCTAGGTGCCCTAGGCCGCCAATACCCAGCACCGCGACAAGGTCGCCGGGGAACGCACCGCTGTGTCGCAGCGCGTTGAACGTGGTGTTCCCGGCGTCCATCAGCGGCGCGGCTTCGGCGTCATCTATGATTTCCGGGATCGTCGCCAATGCCTCCACGGGAGCCACCATGTATTGCTGGTATCCGCCGTCATAGCTGATGCCCGGAATTTTTAGGTTCCGGCAATTGCGAAAATCTCCGCGCCGGCACGCGAGACACGTGCCGTCATGGCCGCCGTGCCAGCCGACGCCAACGCGCTGTCCCCTCTTCCACTCGGAAACACCCGTACCCAGTTCGTCGATGATGCCCGCGACTTCGTGTCCTGGAACGCGGGGATACTGGATGCCGGGCCACTTCCCTTCCTTCGTCAGTACGTCACTGTGGCAGATACCACAGGCCTTCACCTTGATGCGCACCTGTCCTGCGCCCGGCTTCGGAATCTCGCGCTCGACGATCTGGAAATCTGCTCCCGCCTTAGGAATCTGCGCCACCTTCATTGTTATTACTGCTCTTAACGTTGCCATAGTTCCTCCTATAAATTTCAGCTACTGTGAAAAAGTTACTGATTGGTAATGGCTAGTAGCTGAACATTACTCGCTGCACATTTACCCCGCCACCTCGAAAATGACTTCCAGCTCGACCGGGGTGCCTAAGGGAAGGCTTGCGACGCCATACACCAAGCGGCAAGGGTTCTTGTCTTTTCCGAACACGTCTTGCAGCAACTCCGAAGCGGCGTCAGCGACTTTCGGCTGATCGCGGACATCTCCCGAAGTAGCCACTGACACACCGAGTCGGACGATCCGCGTCACTTTGTCCAGCGATCCCAAATGCTGTTGCGCGACAGCGAGCACGTTGAGCGCTGCGAGGTGAGCCGCCTTGCGCCCCGCTTCCACATCGAGCTCAGCGCCCACGCGCCCAATGAATTTCGCACTGTGGCCTTCCGTGGGAAGCATTCCGGTCAGAAAAAGCAGATTGCCCGTCTGCACCGCTTCCACATAAGTACCGAACGGAGAATGTGGCGACGGAAGTTTGATGCCAAGTTCTTTCAACCTCTGCTCGGCGCTGGCTAGCCGAGTACCTTCTCGGCTCACCATTCGCTTTTTCGAATTTGTATTCATTTATCTTTCTCCAACCAGATACTCTAAAATAACATCACCGATGTCTTGACTCATGTCTCTCACGCCATTTTTAGTGCCCGGCATCAGTCTCGCCGCATGCGGTCAAAGAACTAAATGATCAACCCGTACGCTTCGCTTTATTCTAACATGTACCCGCAATCAATAAAAAAGCCGAGCACGCAAGACGTTCATCCTTCGGCAGCTCGGCTATCGTATAATTGACCCGTGGCTTTCCGTCCCATTCTTTCTGAACGAGTTGGCTTTATCGGGACATATTAAGACGCTTTATATCCTGTTTCTAATTTATTGATAGCACCATTATGAATGCAAGTCAATAGTAGGTTGAATAATTTTTTATGACAGCAAGGTACGCATTGCATGCTTATATGGCACGCTTATTTTCGTGGTCGAATTATTATCAATTTCGAGATGAAATGTTGATATTCTGGAAGGTAGCAAAAATCAATGTTACAGGAAGAAATATGCTCCGCATTCTTCAATCGCAAATCTGAAACTCTCATAGAAATAGTTGGGTGTGCCGTTCACCGCCCTGTACCGGCCAACGCGTTCGCCAAGCGTTTTTCAAGCCAAGGGTTCGGCAAGACGAAAAAGGATGGGACCAGCGCGTAGAGAACAAGGCTCACCCACACGTTCCATGCCGCAACCGCAATCGCAATCCCGTACACCACCATGGGTGCCGCGTGTAACATCGCCGTGAACCACCTGAACTGTCTCGGAAGCCCGGGAACGACGAGCGCCTCTTTGGATGTGGCGTAGAGCCAAAGCACTGTGCCGAAGCCGTTTACAAGAACCAGGTTTACGCCATATATCATGACAGCCAGCGGGTCTCCAGGGCGTTGGCCGAGCAAGGATGCCGGGAACGGGATGAAGACGACCACAAGCAAGAGAAGGAGATTAAGCCAGAGCAGCCGCCGATCCACAGCGCGCACAAATTGCAACATGCTGTGATGGGCGACCCAGTAGACACCTACGATCACGAAGCTCAGCAGAAATGAAAGCACCTGCGGCAAAGCATCACGCAGTGCTTCGAGCGTGGTCGTTTTCCCCGGTGTCGGCCTGACATTGAAGATCAGCAGCGTAATGGCGACAGCGAAGACCCCATCACTGAATGCCTCGATACGGTTCTTGTTCACTCTAACTCCTCCTCCATGTATCAGCTGCCCATGGCAAGCATCGATTGCCGCGGGTTGGTGTTGACGCACTAGTTAGCCCTCACCGCTCAGTGGAGTCTGCCGCCTCCGTCCACGTCCAAGATGGCGCCTGTGGTAAAGCCGTTGGAGAGCAGGTAAAGCGCGGCTTGTGCGAGCTCGTCCGGTTGACCCACCCGACCTACAGGGAGGTCTCCTCCCATCTGCTTGAAGAAAACCCTCTTCTCCTCATCAGACATCCAGTTGTATGCCGGGGTGTCCACCAAGCCAGGCGAGAGTACATTAACACGGATTGGCGCAAGCTCCTTTGCCAAAGTCATGGCCATACACATGATCGCTCCATTCACAGACGCAACACCTGCAGTTCCCGGAATTGCAGAGCGGGCCGCTCCGCCGATGGTGAAAAGGATGGATCCTCCCTTGTGGATGAGCGGAGCACCATATTTGGCACACAGAAAATATCCCCAGAACTTCGTCTTAAATGCGCTCTCGAGGGCTGGCGATTGAATATCAGATAGCTTGCCCCAAGCGGGCAGTCCCGCACCCATCAATACAAGGTGGTCGAAAGCACCCAGCGAGCTGAAAAACTCTCGCACCGCATCTTCTTTTGAGAAATCCAGCGGTTGAGCCTCTGCATTGCCACCGATTACCTGGAGAGCCTTGTCGAGCTTGTCGCGCGAGCGAGACGCGATTATGACTTGCGCTCCTTCCGCAGAGAGAAGCTTCGCGGTAGCTAGGCCCATGCCCGAGCTTCCACCTATAACGACGACCCTGCAGTTTGTCAGCATAGGTTCTCCTTTTAATGCCGTCGGATGTTGAGGGCTAATCAGCAGCGCGGTTTATCGAGTACGCTGGATTTATTCGTGTACGCCTGGCACAGACGTGAGCTCATGAAGTGAAAGTCCCCGTATGAAAACCGATGCTATCACAAGAACGATCCGAAGGCAAGGGAGGACCAGCGACGTAAGGATTGGGGATTTTATGATTAGACGTTAACAAATTCAGATTGTAACTTTATGAATTTCAAAGAATGGAAACTACAACAGATACAGGAAGTTATATATTAATAAGGGAATAGATAATCAGATCAGTACTAAACTCCACATAGTATATCTGTTCATCCGCAGCTTTCACACCGTTTTTAGTTCATCCTGTTTTTAGATCACCCAGCATAGTATTGCTAATTCTTTTTCTTGCTCTAAAGTAATAAAAAAAGACTGCTCTTCAAAGCAGTCTTACCAGAAAATCCTAATACGTAGTTACTTTTTCTTGTGTGTTGCGCAATACGCTGACTTTCCAACCGCGGGCTTCTTGCACTTTGTCCCTTGTTTAGTTTTCCCAGTGCATATTTCTTTCTTTGCAGTTGCCATATTCGCCTCCTTGCATTCAGTTATCTTTAATAAAATTATACCACATAAAAAGCTCAGATGGATTGCTTCTTGCCAATTGTAAGTTGCACCTTTCGATAAAATTCAATCATCCCATGTTGAAGGAAGGAGTCCATGCTGCATGCTTCAACTTCAATCCAACACGTTTAAAAAATTTATGTTTATCTCGACATCACCTACGAGTGTGTACTTTCCACTACTCGAAACTATTAACGATTAGCTGGTTGCATTATGAATCAACCGAGCGTAATGAAGAGGAGCCGAATATTTTTACCATACTGGTTTTGAGGTAAATGTTCGAATTGATATTGCGGAATATAAAGCAAAAAATCGGGTTTTCGTTCAGATACTAGTTAAGGTAGCGAACCGGATTAACAGGCAGGCCGTTGACTCGGACCTCGTAATGCAGATGCGGCCCGGTACTCGACCCGGTATTCCCCGTATACGAGATTATGTCGCCGCGCTTCACGTGCTGTCCTGGTTTAACGTTTAACCGGGAATTGTGGCCGAAAACGGTCTTAAGACCGTATCCATGGCTGAGCTCGACCACGTTGCCGTAGCCGGCTTCGAAATCCGCCTTGATAACCACCCCGTCGGCGGGTGCGACTACCGGAGTGCCGATTTGGGCCGCAATGTCGATGCCTTCGTGAAATTGTATCATGCCGGTGAGCGGCGAGATCCTGTTGCCGAACGGAGAAGTGACCCATCCGCGGACCGGCCAGACCGCGGGAGTCGAGGCATAGAGCGAACGCTTGTCCTCAAAGTATTCAATCAGGGTCTGCAGGCTCGTCTCCTGCTTCGAAGCCGCCTCCTGGAGCTGAGTCAATTCCTGATGCATTTCCTTGAGCGCCTCGTCCTGTTTCTTTTCACCGATTGTGGCAAGGTTCTGAAGCCCGAGTTCATCCTGACCCCCCATCCCGAGGAGCAGCTGCGCCTTATTGCGGGGCCCGAGACTTACGGCCCGCCGTAGTTTTGTATCCAGATCGCGGAGCAGGAACATTTGGCGTTTATAATCGATCAGGTTGAGGGCAAAGTTCTGGACCTGGGCTTTCTGCCGCATAAGTTCCTCGCGCATGGACTGCAGTTCCCATACTTTCCCTTTGACGTCATCATATTCATAAATAAGATAGACTGAGAGGACAAGTACTCCGGCAAGGGAGAGAAGAACCGCCTTGATCACTGATTTGGAAATGCTCTGTGACCTGACGCGCGCATTGGGACCGGGCAGGAACATAAAGGTATAATATTCTTTTTTCTTAGTGTTTCTTGAATTCTTAGCTCGCATGCTTCCTCCAAAGGCAAACAACCGGCTGAGCGTAGCACAAAGTATTGGGAATTGTCAAACTGATATTACAGTTTTTAAAAAACTATATTTTATTTTTCAAACAACCGATGGCAAGTCAGGGAGTAATCTTATTGGACTTAATTTTTTTGCGACTATAAAAAGACGCAATTGGAAGTTTTTGATCAACTAATTCTGTGCGAAGTCTACAATTTCAGTAAGAAGCAACTGTCGCGTAGTACAGGAAGAAAACAAGAAAATTCGATTGTTGAGAATTGAGCTCCCAAGTGTTCCTTTCCTATAGTGAAAGACGCCTTACTTTTGCCATCCGATGTTTGCCTTGTTCCGGGGAGGCAATAGATAGTAATGATATTTTGGGTATCCAATCATCATGATCCCAAAACTTGCGTGGCCTTCGGGAAGTGCAAGCGATTGCTGAAACGGCGGCCAATGGAGCGCCCCAATCATAAGGAAGCCCGCCCAGCAGCATCCGAAACCCAAGGTCGGCGCCGTCAGATCCAGATAGCAAAGCGCAGATGTGCAATCGACCTGCGCCAAACCGTAGTCTTTTGGCGCATAAGCGATGACGAGCGCGGGCGCGTTGCGGGAAACGCTGTCGATGCCCGAATCCCACGCTTTTACGACAGTGGCAAGTCGATACCTATCCGAAAGGGGATTCTTATTCTTGATCATATGACGCATCAGATCGACGGTCATAGCTGCCATATTTTTTACTTTCTCACGCGAGTTCACAACCAGCCATTTCACCTGCTGGCTGTTGGTCCCTGTCGGTGCGTATCGTGCAATCTCGATGAGTTTTTCAATCTTATCGGGTTCGATCGTTCTAGCCTGGTACGTGCGGATAGATCGGCGCGATCTTAGAAAATACTCTGCCTGCTCGGTTGTCAGTGCCATTTCTTTTCTTACCAGTGAGAAATCTGCGGTTTTTAAGTCAGAATGAGTAAAAGCTCCGTTTGGACATACAGCTACGCAATGACCACACTTTATGCAACGATCCTCTGCATCCTCAACAGGTGTCGGTATCGATGACCCAACCTTCATTTCGATGAGCCTTCTTGGACATTCGTCGGCGCAAATCCCGTCACGTTTACATTTTGTTTCGTCGATTGAAAATAAGCTCATAATAAATAACCTCCGGTTAATTCATGATAATTATCTTCAGGAAAACACGATTGCATGAGAAATTTTGTTTAATTCAACTTGAAACTTGCATCTGTTTCGATATTCACCACCCAAAAGTACAGGAGGAACAGAGCGATCGAATCCGGCTCTGTCTTAACCCTTCTCCATGGTTTTCATTTCAGCTCCGGTGCTCCAAATCCGATACCGCACCTCTGCGCCTTCCGGCACGTAAACCACGACCGGCAGCTTGCTGTTGTAGCGAATGAGATAGGGTTCGCCGCCCAGCGTGATAAACCGGTCCACTTTCGGCTCATTGGGGTCAACGGCAATCAAGGTGCCCGCCATCGGCCCGATCTTGCTGACTTTGTAGCTAGTGTAGCCAAAACCCTTGATCGTCTGCTGCTCGATCTTCCCACCGAGGAAATAGCGATTCTTGGCGTCGGTCTGCACCATCTGGCCAACCAGCAGCTCCACCTTAAATAGAGACTCATCCTCCTGCGCCGGAAGTTGCAGCACATATCGAACCATACCACTCTCAGCAGGCGGAAATGCCTTCATGTTGTCGGCACCATAGACCGACACTACCCCGAACAGACCCATGAGGATCGTCATCACCCATATTGCTCTCATAATTTTTCCCCCTCGTTAGATGGCATATACGCTTTTGTAATAGTCTAACATATTATTGCACGTTTTTTTTGGGGGGGTAGGCGGTGATATTTTCTGAACGAAACATACAAATTTGGATGGCCGCAAATTTTGCGGATTACAGGAAGTAGTCAACGACAGTTGCGCTTTTTATAAATTGCGCTCTTCACCTACGAACTTTGATTTCAGAAATTCGAAACAATTAACAATTTCTAGTTCATTTCTGTCTAAAATAATCGATCAAATTAATGCAATCTCTTGCCACGAGCCGACCTATAGCCAACGTACTATACACCCCGTTTGCCACCTTTCCTTCAGGATTAATGATGAACCCAGTCGCATGCAGGTTACCCTTTTTGCTATCGTAAAATGCGCCGGTTTTTGCGGAGACATCCTTTGCGTCAAGGCCATATCCTACCGTGAATGAAATTTTGTATCGTTCTACAGTAGCGCGAGCGTCATCAATCTTGTCGACAGAGGCTGCGATCACGTGTATGTCTTTCCTTTTAAATTCATCTATGCTTTTTTCGAAGTCCAGCAACTGCTGACGGCAGAATGGTCACCAATGCCCCCTGTAAAAGAGCAAGACTGTCCAACTGTTGAACAAATCAGCCGGAAGAATAATAGTTCCTCCGGCGATAGAATCGAACGACATTTCCGGGAAAATCGCTCCGTTATCAAGTGTCCTGCCTTCCTGTGCCATAAACAATTCTCCTTTCAAAATGCCACCAGCAAGAGCGAATCCATTTCTCGATTAGACCAAATTTAGAAAAAACTTGCGTAGAAGCAGGTGGATTTTCCGACTGCTCTATTATTTTTATGACTCGTCACAATGTTCTGCCCGAGGGGTTAGGCTTTATCGGGGTCTATTAATTGGGGGATACTGAGAACTGAACAATAGAAATATAGCATATATCAAGAGTGAGCGCTGATAATAAATGGTGCATTTTTAGGGTAATACAAAAAAAGACAAAAAAATAGCAGGCGTAAGAAAAAGATTTGAGATGAAACATACAATTGCCAAAATCCGCAACCGTTGCGACTTTCAGGAAGATATCTACATGACTCACTTGTTAACCTGCATATAATTGGATAAATATTGTATCGCCTTCTTCGCTCTTATCTTTTTTGACGACGCTTATAAATGTCTTTCGACACTGGGCCGAACACAAGCCATAAAATAAACAAATCTAATACCTGATCAGCTATAAAGCGAGGACCTATCCCATCCCCGAATATCATTCTCTCTCTGAGTAAATAAGAGGCATTGATAAGAATAACGCATAGAAATGTTCCAATTATTAATTTAGTCCTTTCTGTCTTAGATAATATACGGTCGTTTTCTTCAATAAATCTGAAAGCTGATAAACTTGCGCTAACACCAATAATTAATACTGTTTTATAATATTCAGCGTGAACCATCGATAAGAATATGGACGCGGCCAAGCGCAGGATAAAGTACACTAATGCAAAGAGACCAACATATTTCAATATAGAGATGTCCTGTTCATTATCTATCATCAGCCCTTCCTTATGACATAACGGATTGCATTCAATATGCCACGAATATATGCTTTCAGCAATCTTATGCAGCATCACACCTACTATAAAAATAGCCAGAAATAATACCAATCCTATCCACAATCCGTAGTCGGCACCGGCTATGAATCCAGCGCCTATGGAACCCATGATACAGAGTGCTGCTAATATCCTTATGCTGTAATATCTGATTGACAGTTTTGTCATGCCTAAATTTTACAACACAATTAATTAGTTCAAGTCGTAACCTATAGTGTTGATGATTATAGCCATAGGTACGAAGCACAGGAAGAATACAATAATTTCATAATTCTACCTATAATCTATTCTGTTCTGGGATTCCAGAGCAGTAGCTGTACGAACATCAAGGCTGGGATGGGATAAATACTCCTCTTCTTTCTCATTGAATCTCCTGGGAGTAAGGTTTACCTCATGAAGTTTCTCCATGGCATGGATAAAAGCTTCGCCTCCGACGGTAGATACAGCAAACCTGTCAGCCTGATGTTCATATTCGCGCATATTTTTATTTCCCAATATCAATAAGAGATAGCTACCATAAATAAGCGCGAACTTGGACAATAAGTTTACTAGACTATCAGCAACGAAGACATCGCAGAGTGGAAAGAGAAACAAGAAAGCAAACACGAATACAGCATATACGGCAAATCTTTTCGTTGCCAATATCCTAATATGTTGAAGATGGCCTAACTCATGAGCGATGACTGCATCTCTTTCGGTTATCGGAAAGTTATCTATCACGTAATCGGTAAGGCAGATATCATTGTTTGAAAAAGCGTAGGCCTGCGCATAGGGATAGCCGAATGTTTTGAGTCGAAACAATTTACCAGGTTTGACAGAGCCCATGACACAAAGTTCTGCTATCCGCTGTTCCAGTAAGACATCATTGATGAGAACAACTGCTTTCGTCAGTGCTTTTGCAATTTCAAAAGATCTAAAATATACAAACAAGCAAGAAGCGAGAACGAAGAGGGCAATTGAAGCATTGAACTGAACCACTATCCTTTTCTCGATTACCCATGGGGCTCCCCCGGAAACAACAAAGAGAAACAACAGGGCATAAGGTAGAAGATAAAGAAGTGCTTCAAATAGCATCAGGCGTACGGCACCTCCGAGCTGAAATTTCTCCTGCCTGATTCTCTTTTCCGACCAAGCCCATGCAAGTAGATATGCAAGGTAGGCCAGGGCAAGAGGCACGAACGCCGCCAAACCCAAGCCTACTGCCTTCAAGAACCGAATCACGAAGTAAAATGTTGCTGCCATTGAGCCTAACTCATCGAACCGCACTGCATGGAGAAACATGTTGCTTGACATAGTAGACCAGATCGTTATGCCATATACTATCCAGCTGATAGTCAACAAGCGGGAAGACGTGCGTAAATGCTTCCACCGCTTCTTGACAAGTGAAGGCTTATCATAGTCCCGAACACGAAAGCGGAGTAAGCCGCTTAGCATGCAAAATACCGCAGGAGCAATAAGAAGACAAACTATCAGAACGCTGATCTTCATTTTACGAGCTGCGACACTATTCTCCCTGAGTTTTTCAATACTGTCCAAGCATCGTCTTTAGACAGCCGGCAAAAGATGCATACCGTTAGAAAATGATTCTAATAATTGTTAATATTCTTATCGGGGTCTTATGATATAACTTTAAGGAATAAAAGAGGATTTGAGGAGTTTTATATAGGTAGACAATGTTGACAGTTACGGAATGAAACACGCATCCCGATGTGTCAGCGGAAAACAACAACTTCAGGAAGTAGGTGTGTTTTAATTATGAAACAAACAAATCAAAATTACAATTGGAAATATTCGATACTCGGCCGATCAGACGACGATGAACGCCACCTCCTACTGTGCAGTCTCAATGAAGCGAATGAGGTAAAAAATGCTGGTTGAAAGTTAGGACAACCATCTTTTGTAGAAAGCTGGATTGTTTTTTAGCTGACTGCAGGAAGATAAATATGAAGGGTTGTCTCGGGCGGGAATAAAAGCCAACAACTCATTTAACTGCCCGAAAACCTTTCGTCTCCTTCTCGAGCAATGCGTGTTTGCGTTCGACACCCCAGCGATAATCGGATATTCCGCTGTCCTTGCGAACGACACGATGGCATGGAATCGCCACCGCTATCACATTGGCGGCACACGCCTGGGCCACAGCCCGAACCGATTTGGGAGCACCAATGCGTTTGGCGATCTCTGCATAGCTCGCCGTCTTACCGGCCGGAATATCCTGCAATGCTTGCCAAACGCGTTGCTGGAACGCGGTGCCGCGCACATCCAGCGGCAGGTCAAGTCCCAACCCCGGTGCTTCCACGAAGCCCACCACTTTGGCAACGAGCTGCTCGTACATGGCATCGCCACCCACCAGGTTGGCTTGCGGAAAGCGATCCTGAAGATTCTGCGCCAGTTTGTCGGGATCGTTACCCATAAGAATGGCGCACACACCGCGCTCACTGGTGGCGACGAGAATGGAACCTAGCGAGCATTCACCGATGGCAAAGCGGATTTCCGTATGCGTACCACCGGAACGATAGTCTGTCGGCGTCATTCCCAAAATCTGATTTGATTTTTCATAAAAACGTCCGCTGGAATTATAGCCTGCTTGATAGATCGCCTCGGTTACTGTGCCACTCCGATCAAGCTCTGCTCTGATACGTTTGGCACGATGTGCTGCCCCATACGATTTTGGCGTCAAACCCGTAACCGCCTTGAAAACGCGATGTAAGTGATAGGCGCTCATTCCGGCATGACTTGCCAGTCTTTTGAGGCTGGGAACCTGCTCGGCGCTCTCAATCAATCGGCACAATTTGGCTACCAAGGCTGCCTGTCTTTCGGCAAGCGGGGGTTTATCCGGATTACAACGTTTACAAGGGTGAAAACCCGCCCTCTCAGCATCAGCAGTGCTCAGATGAAATTCAACATTTTCGGGTCTCGCGGTGCGCGCCGCGCAGGATGGTTTGCAGTACACACCGGTCGTCTTCACAGAGTAGAAAAATGTACCATCCGCCGCCGGGTCACGGTTGACGACAGCTGCCCAGCGAGGATCGCTCTCGGTTGCGGCTGCGAATATTTCAGTTCTTTTGGACAAGACCGCGCCTCCTTTCACCATTCGGTAGACGAGATTCATTCACTTTATGATAACAGTTTATCCTTGACTACGCAACGGTGCAATCCGATTATTGCTTTTGAATACGTAAGAATGAACTGTTTTGAACAATTGTAAATCGGAAGAGGGCATATTTACTGCTGGTTCTTGAAAAACGACGCTTTGATATAGTGGCAGATGCTTCTGAATTGAGTTCTGATATGAGACAAGCCTCGTTGATAACTTCAGCGATTGCAGTAGGAACATAGTCAGAAAAGATAAGATCTATTGTAGGGTAGAGGCTAACGATTTCGGGTTGTAACTTTATAAAGTTCAATAACTGGTAACTACAAATGTTTCAGCTTACTATAAGGAGGTAGACAAGAAAACATGGCAAATTCTTTTCTGTTAAAGTTTATTTAGCGGAATAAATCTTCTAACGGAAAGGAGAAATTGCCATGTCTAATAATGATTATAACAAGCAGTATGAAAGGCGTCAAAGAATAAAGAAGACAACGTTGGTTATGGGGATAGACATAGGAGCCGATTTTAATGCGATTGGGTTCATGAACAAAGATGGGAACATCCTTGGCAGGCTTCCAAAGGTGTATAACTCCCGGGAAGGGTTCGATAAGTTCGTACGAGTAACAGAAGAACTGAAAGCGAAGCATGGGCTCAAGGACGTTCTTATCGGGTTGGAGCCTACCGGTCACTATTGGAGAAAGATCGCTTATTTTGCGAAGGACCAGGGATATGCTGTCCGGTTCATACGGACCACCTCTTTAAAACACGAACGTGAGCTCAACGAGAGCTCATCGGCAAAAAGCGACATCAAAGACGCCTTGACGTTGACGAACCTGACGCGGGAAGGGAAATATATCGATACCATCATTGAGGACGGCGTCGCCAGGCAGCTGCGGACATTATCGAAGGTGCGGGAGAAAATCCAAAGACAGAACACCGGCGCACAGAATATGCTTCACGCGGTGCTCGACGACTACTTCCCCGAACTGAAGAAGATCTTCTGGGCGATGAACTCGAAAGGGTTATGGGCAATCCTGGAGACCTGCCCCTTCCCGGAGGATGTACTGAAATGTAAGCAATCGACTTTGGCCGACATCATTGCAAAGGCTTCCCGGAAGAAGGCAGAAGGTGCAAGGAAGGCCGCAGCCCTGTATTTAGCGGCCCAAACGAGCATTGGGCTGAAGCGGATTGGGGCTGCTGACCGCTATCGCTTGATGGTATGCCTGAAGGAAGTAAAACGGACCGAGGGGATGTTAAAAGAGATTCAAAAAGAACTGAAGGATTTATTAAATCAGCTTCCCTCTGCCCGGTACCTGCTCTCCATCCCGGGTGTGGGGTATTTATCGGCAGCTGTCTTCTTGGGTGAACTGGGAAATCCTGCGTACTTTCACCGTGCCAAACAGATAATTAAGTACGCAGGATATGATCCTCAAGAGTCGGACTCTGGGAAACGGATTGGCAGGAAGGTCATCTCGAAAAAGGGACGTTGGTTATTGAGAAAATTCCTGTACCTCATGAGCTTAAGAGCGGTTGCGCACAGTAAGTTCTTTCAGGCGTATTACCAACGAAGGCTGGAGACAAAGAACAGATTTGGCCAGCTGCTGAAGAAAAAAGAAGCTTTATGCGCTGTGGCCATCAAATTAATTAAAGTGATCTTTGCCCTTTTGAGAGACAGACGGGAATTTCAGGATACGGCGAGTTTTGCTCTCGCGGCATAAATGCAACCAGTATTACGTGGTTGTGGTGGAAGAGGATCGTTTTCCTTCGTAGGCACATTGTGGCCTGCCTGATTCAGCTTGGTCTGCTTCCACCACCCCTTTGACCTGAATAAAGTAAGTTGAGCACACGGCTCGAAAAACAAAAGAGGTTAGGTAAAGGGAACATGAGGGTGAAGCATCACCACAACCACACGACTTTAACAGATGATTCTTAAAAAAAACTTGACAACCTCCTTAAAAGAGGAAGGAA
>Ga0335081_10004688_pt1 | contig 21593 bp, 18 predicted proteins | sample Lox_Sample_35_FD_206713 | JGI IMG/M metagenome (GOLD analysis project Ga0335081, IMG submission 206713) | Soil microbial communities from Loxahatchee National Wildlife Refuge, Florida, United States - Lox_Sample_3.5 | ecosystem: Environmental > Terrestrial > Soil > Wetlands | place: USA... | reverse complement strand
GCGCACGCTGTTCGTGTCGACCCACGGCAGCTTCCACGGCCGGTCGTTCGCGACCGTCGCGATCACCGGGCAGGCCAAGTACCGCGAGGGCTTCGGCCCGCTCGTCGGACCGGTCGAGCTCGTGCCGTACGGCGATCTCGAAGCCGCCTCCCGCGTGCTCGAGACCCGCACCGCATGCGCGCTGATCGTCGAGCCGATCCAGGCCGAGGGCGGCATCGTGGTCGCGCCGCCGGGCTACCTCGCGGGGCTGCGCCGCCTCGCCGATGACACCGGCACGATCCTGATCTTCGACGAGGTCCAGACCGGGTGCGGCCGGACCGGGAGGTGGTTCGGCCACCTGCACGACGACGTCACGCCCGACGTGATGACGCTCGCCAAGGGCCTGGGCGGCGGCATCCCGATCGGCGCGATCGCGTGCAGCGAGAAGGCGGCGCAGGGCCTGGCCGCGCAGCCCGGCGGCGCGGTGCCGCACGCGTCGACGTTCGGCGGCAACCCGCTGGCGTGCGCCGCGGCCAACGCGGTGATGGACATCATCGATACCGAGGGCCTGGTCGAGCGCGTCGCGCAGGCCGGGCAGTACCTCGGCGCGCGGCTCGGCGAGCTGGTCAGCGAGTTTCCCGGCCACGTCACCGAGGCGCGCGGCCGCGGTTTGCTGCGCGGCGTCGCGGTCGCCGGCGCGCCATCGCAGGTCACCGCGAAGTGCCGCGAGAAGGGCGTCTTGCTGTCGGTCGCGGGCGACAAGGTCGTGCGGTTCGCGCCGCCCTACATCGTCGAGCGCCGCCAGCTCGACGAGGCGGTCGACGCCCTGCGCGCCGCGCTGCGCGAGGGCGCGGGCAAAGCGTGACCGGCTTCCTCACGCTCGGCGACGTGCCCGCCGAGGCCTGGCCGGCGCTGTGGGATCGCGCGGCCGAACTCAAGCAGCACCGCGTGCAGACCACGCTCGCCGGCAAGGCGGTCGCGCTGGTGTTCGAGAAGGCCTCGACCCGCACGCGCGTGTCGTTCGAGGTCGGCGTGTTCGAGCTCGGCGGCCACGCGGTCGTGCTGTCGGCGCAGGGCAGCCAGCTCGCGCGCGGCGAGCCGATCGAGGACACCGCGCGCGTGCTGTCCGGCTACTGCCACGCGATCGTGCTGCGCACGTTCGGCCAGGAGCGCGTCGCGGCGCTCGCACGCGCGGCGAGCGTGCCGGTCATCAACGGCCTGTCGGACCAGCACCACCCCTGTCAGGTCGCGACCGATCTGTTCACCGTGCGCGAGCACTTCGGCACGATCGCGAACCTGCGCTACGCGTGGATCGGCGACGGCAACAACATGGCGAGCTCGTGGATCGAGGCGGCGGGGCTGTTCGGCCTGGACCTCGTGCTCGCCTGCCCCGAGGGCTTCGCGCCCGATCCGCAGCTGGTCACGACCGCGCGCGATCAGCAGCGCGCGGGCGGCAAGGGCTCGATCGCGCTCACCAGCGACGTGCGCGCGGCCGCCGACGGCGCCGACGTGCTGTCGACCGACGTGTGGGCGTCGATGGGGCAGGAGGACGAGGCCGCGCGCCGGCGCGCCGCGTTCGCGGGCTACCGGATCGACAGCGCGCTGCTGCAGCGCGCGTCGTCGCGCGCGATCGTGCTGCACTGCCTGCCCGCGCACCGCGGCGAGGAGATCACCGGCGACGTGCTCGATGGCCCGCGCTCGCTCGCCTGGATCCAGGCCGAGAACCGCCTGCACGTCGGCAAGGCGATCCTCGAGCACGTCATCCCAGGTGGCCGACGATCAGGTTGACGGTCAGCGCGAACACGACGGTGTTGTAGGCGAACGAGATCAGCGCGTGCGCGAGCACGGTGCGGCGGATCGTGCGGTTCGAGATCGTCGCGTCCGAGACCTGGAAGCACACGCCGATCGTGAACGCGAAGTACGCGAAGTCGAAGTCGTCGGGCGCCTCGCCGCCGGGGAACTCGATGCCGCCCTCGCCATCCTTGGTCCGGTAATACAGGTGGGCGTAGCGCAGCGTGAACGCGGTGTGGGTCAGAAACCACGACACCAGGATGGTCACGACGCTCAGCACGAGCAGCAGGCGATTCTCGACGCCCGGGTGCTGCGCGCCCTGGTGGACGATCACCGTGGCGGCGAGCATGCTGACCGCGCTCGCGGCGAGCACGACGACCCACACGAACGTGCGCCCGGGATCGCGCGCGGCCGCGCGCCGGCGCGTGCCCTCGGCGGTCGTGCGCGACACCGCGAGGCCGAGCGCGAGCAAGGTGAGGCCGGCGACGTCCCATCCGATCACCGCGCGCGCGGTCGCCGACGGCCCGGGCACGACGAGCCCCGCGAGCGTGCCGAGCACGACGGCGACCAGCAGTCGCGCTCGCGCGCCGCGCGGGTCGAGGGGGTGGAACGCGAGCGATGTCATGCGTCGGCGCGACGGTACCATCGTGATACGCTCGTCGAGGTGAGCAGCGGAGTTCCGCCGGAGATCGGGGGGATCGGGTCGTCCGACACCGTCCTGCGCGTCAGCCCCGGCTTCGATCCGCTCAAGGCCCAGGTCGGCCCCGACGAGTACTTCGTGCTGTCGCGGATCGACGGCAAGCAGTCGCTGCGCCAGGTCCTGCTGTCGACCGGGCTCGCGATCGAGCGCGGGATCGCGATCGTCGGCAAGCTGCGTTCGATCGGCGCGCTGCTCCTGCCCGGCGAGAGCTCGGCGCCGATCCCGGCGTCGGTGCCGAGCCGGCCGAGCTCGCCGAGCACGCCGCGCCCCGGCGTCGCCACGCCGGCGCGCGCGCTCACCCCGGCGCGCGGCGTGCCGATCCCGCCCCAGATGGTGGCGCCGCCGGCGAAGCCGGTCGAGGGCCACATCGAGATCGATCTGCCGAACCCGTCGCCGGCCGAGCTGGTCGCGCTGTCGGAGCACGCCGAGATCGACGCCGAGGATCGCCGGCTCGTGCTCGCGATGCAGCGGCTGGTCGAGACTCGCGATCCGCACATGCTGCTCGGCGTGGCGCGCGGCGCCGACGCCAAGACGCTCAAGCGCGCCTACTTCAAGCTGTCCAAGCAGATCCACCCGGATCGCTACTACGGCAAGCAGCTCGGCAGCTTCGCCGAGCGGCTGTCCGACGTGTTCGAGGCGGTGTCGCGCGCGTACGCCAAGCTGATCGGGCCCGAGCCGAGCCGCGCCACCGGCGCGCAGCCGCAGGTCGCCGCCGAGCAGCCGCAGACCCCCCAGGAGTACGCGAGCGAGCTCTACGACCGCGCGTGCGCGCTCGAGGTCGGCGGCGACGCGCTGGGCGCGATGAAGCTGTTCGCCGCGGCGGTGCGGATGGATCCGCAGATCAAGTACCTGCGGCGCGCCGCGAGCTGCGCGCTCGCCGCCGGCCAGCCGCGCAGCGCGGTCGAGTACGCCAACAAGGCGCAGACCCAGACGCCGAACGATCCGTCGGCCGCGCGCCTGCTCGCGACCGCCTACCGCGCCGCCGGCCGGCTGGCCGACGCCGAGGAGGTGCTGATCATGGCGATGGCGCTCAAGAGCGAGAACGACACGCTGACCAGCGAGCTGCGCAACGACCTCGCCGAGGTCCGCCGGCTGATCGCCGCCGGCGAGGCGCGCTGACTCGGGAATCGTCTCAGGCGGAGAGTACGGCGGTGTAAGCGCGTCGCCGAAACCTGCGTCGTTTGCTAGCGATCCTCCCGAAAACGAGGGGAAAATATCCCGCGATGGCTAGTGACAAGGTGATCGGGATCGATCTCGGCACCACGAACTCGTGCGTGGCGATCGTGGAGGACGGGACGCCGTCGGTCATTCCCAATCGCGGCGGCTACAAGACCACGCCGTCGATGGTCGCGATCGCCGAGAACGGCAAGCGCCTGGTCGGCCACATCGCGAAGCGTCAGGCCATCACCAACGCGGAGAACACGGTCTACGCGAGCAAGCGCTTGATCGGGCGCAAGTGGGGCTCGGCGGCGGTGCGCAGCTCGCTCGAGATCATGCCGTATCGCATCGTCGAGGGCCCGCACGACGACGTGCGCATCATGCTGCGCGACCAGGTGTTCAGCGTGCCCGAGGTCGCCGCGTACATCCTGCAGGAGATGAAGCTGATCTCCGAGGAGTACCTCGGCGAGGAGGTGCAGCGCGCGGTGATCACCGTGCCGGCGTACTTCAACGACGGCCAGCGCCAGGCGACCAAGGACGCCGGCCGGATCGCCGGGCTCGACGTCATCCGCATCATCAACGAGCCGACCGCCGCCGCGCTCGCCTACGGCTTCGGCCGCAACATCGAGCGCAAGGTCGCGGTCTACGATCTCGGCGGCGGCACGTTCGACATCTCGATCCTCGAGATCGGCAACGGCGTGTTCGAGGTCGTGTCGACCGCCGGCGACACGTTCCTCGGCGGCGAGGACTTCGATCGCCGGATCATCGACTGGCTGGTGTTCGGCTTCGAGAAGCAGCACGGCATCGACCTGCGCAAGGACAAGATGGCGCTGCAGCGCCTCAAGGACGTCGCCGAGAAGGCCAAGTGCGAGCTGTCGTCGGTCAAGGAGACCGAGATCAACCTGCCGTTCATCATCTCGACCGGGCGCAACGAGGCGCTCCACCTCCAGACCATGCTCACGCGCGACAAGCTCGAGGAGCTGACCTCGGATCTGGTCGATCGCACGGTCGAGATCTGCGCGCGCACGCTCGAGGAGAGCGAGATCGCCAAGAGCAACATCGAGGACGTGATCCTGGTCGGCGGCATGACCCGCATGCCGCGCGTCCAGCAGGCGGTCGCCGAGTTCTTCGGGCTCGAGCCGTGCAAGGGCGTGCACCCCGACGAGGTGGTCGCGCTCGGCGCGTCGATCCAGGGCGGCGCGCTCACCGACGAGAAGAGCGAGATCCTCCTGCTCGACGTCACGCCGCACTCGCTCGGCATCATGATCGTCGGCGGCTACTTCCACAAGCTGATCGAGCAGAACACCACGGTGCCGACCAGCGAGTCGCACGTGTTCACCACGGTCAAGGACAGCCAGACCTCGGTGAAGATCCTCGTGCTCCAGGGCGAGAGCGATCGCGCCGAGGAGAACGAGCTGCTCGGCGAGTTCGTGCTCACCGGCCTGCGGCGCGCGCCGCGCGGCGAGGTCGAGATCGAGGTGCAGTTCCACATCAGCGCCGACGGCATCGTGTCGGTGAAGGCCAAGGACCTCGAGACCGGGCTCGAGCAGTCGATCACCGTGACCGCGACCTCGGGCCTGACCGAGGACGAGATCAAGAAGATGATCGACCAGAACAAGGACTACATGGTCGAGGTCCGCTCGGGCCAGGAGTTCGACAAGGCGCGCCATCAGGCGGAGCGCTCGCTCGAGGAGATCGAGTCGCTGTTCCCGCAGGTCACCGACGCGATCGCGGGCTCCGATTTCGGCCAGGACGCGGTCAAGAAGGCGCGCGCGGTGGTCGAGCGCACCAAGCAGGCGATCACCGCGAAGGATCTGACCGCGCTCGCCGACGCGACCGAGGCCCTGAACCGCACGCTCAACATGTTCCGCGGCGTGGTCTCGAAGACGCGGGGCTGACCCGTGGCGGGGCGCGGGTCAGAGGTCGACCGACTGATCGAGGACGGCCTGAGCCGCTACGGCGCCGGCGACATCGACGGTGCGCTGCGCGCGTGGGAGCACGCGCTGGCGCTCGATCCCGACAACGAGCAGGCGGCGAGCTACGTCGACTACGTGCGCGCCAACTACGAGCTGCTGGTCAGCGCGTCGCCCGAGGCGGCGCAGGACGGCGCGGCCCCGTTCGCGATCTACGACGAGCCCGAGTACATCATCGAGATCATCCCCGGCGACCTGCCGCCCGGCGAGCCGTCGCAGATCTACCTCGAGCCCAACGAGCAGGGCTGGTTCATGGAGGACGAGCAGACGCTCGAGGACCCGCACCGCAAGAAGGCGTCGAGCGCGCCGCCGATCGCGCTCGAGCTCGAGGCCGACGAGCCGCCCGAGGTCAGCTTCGAGTCGGCGACCCGCGAGTACGGGCAGGACAACCGGCCCACCGTGCGCGGTCGCGCGCCGTCGGAGTTTCCGAAGGAGGAGGCGCCGACCACCGAGTACAACCCCGACGAGCCCGCGACGTTTCCCGCCGAGGTCACCTCCGGCGGGTTCGCCAACCAGCAGACCACCGACGTGCGCAAGCGCGACCTCGGGTTCGTCCAGCCGTCGCGCGACATCGAGGTCCGGCTGCGCACGCCCGGGACGAGCACGCCGCCGAGCACGACCCGGCCACCGCCGAGCGTGCCCGGGATCGACAACGCGGCGATCACCGCGAAGCTGCCGCTCGCGCCGGATCCGGATGATCTGCTCGGCTCGCTGCCCAGCCCCAAGCCGGCGCCGACCACGGTGCGCACCGGCAAGACCCGCGATCTGCCGAGCGAGCCGCGCCCGCCCGCGCGCGAGACCTCGCAATCCGAGATCGGGCTCGCGACCGCGCCGACCCGCGAGCTCGACAACAAGCGCCCGCAGGCGCCGAGCCAGCCGCCCGATCCGATGGTCACCGCGCCGACCCGCGATCTCGGGCTGCGCCGGCCCGGCACGAGCGACGACTCGCCGACCCGCGAGTCCGACGCGACCGCGTTCCGCGCCTCCACCACCGCGCGGCTCAAGCCGGTGCCGGGTGCGCCGCCGCCCGAAGACGGCACGCGCCATGACCTCGTCCTGCCGTTCGATCCGATCGACGCGCGCAGCGCGCAGATCCTCGACGAGATCGACGCGCTGCTCGGCGAGCCCGGCAACGAGGCCAAGGAGGATCGGGTGCGCCGGCGGATCACCGTGCTGTTCGAGCGCGCGCTCGCGTGGAACGGCACGCACGAGCTCGACAAGGCGGTCGCGGCGGTCGATCTCGCGATGGCCGAGGACCCCAACAGCGCGCTCGCCCAGAAGCTGATCCATCGCAACCGCGACACGATCATGACGGTGTTCCAGAGCTTCCTCGGTGACCTCGAGCGCCAGCCCCAGCTCGCGCGGCCGCTCCATGAGCTCGCGCACGCGCCGATCAGCCCGCGCGCGGCGTTTCTGCTGTCGCGGATCGACGGCACGCTCACGCTCGACGAGATCCTCGACGTCTCGGGCATGCCGCGGATGGAAGCGTATCGCTACCTCTGCCAGCTGTTCCTGCGCGGCATCCTCAAGTAGGTTTGCGCCATGCCGGACATCAAGAAGGTGGTGCTCGCCTACTCGGGTGGCCTCGACACCTCGGTCGCCGTGCGCTGGATCGCGGAGACCTACCGCTGCGAGGTCGTGTGCTTCTGCGCCGACATCGGGCAGGACGAGGATCTCGAGGCCGCGCGCCACAAGGCGCTCGCGGTCGGTGCGCGCTCCGCGATCGTACGCGACCTGCGCGAGCCGTTCGTGCGCGACTACGTGTGGCCGGCGCTGCGCGCCGGCGCGCTGTACGAGGGCCAGTACCTGCTCGGCACGTCGCTCGCGCGGCCGTGCATCGCGCGCGGCATGATGGAGTGCGTCGAGTCCGAGCGCGCCGACGCGGTCGCGCACGGTGCCACCGGCAAGGGCAACGACCAGGTGCGGTTCGAGCTCGCGGCGTATCACTTCCGGCCCGGGATCAAGATCATCGCGCCGTGGCGCGAGTGGCAGTTCAAGGGCCGGCGCGAGCTGATCGAGTACACCCGGCAGCATCGCATCCCGATCGAGGCGACCGCCGACAAGCCGTACTCGGTCGATCGCAACCTGCTGCACACCAGCTACGAGGGCGGCGTGCTCGAAGATCCGTGGCGCGAGCCCGATCCGACGATGTTCCAGCGCACGCGCGATCCGCGGCAGGCGCCCGACGAGCCGCGGACGATCGAGCTCGAGTACGAGCACGGCGACGCGGTCGCGATCGACGGCGTGCGGATGGCGCCGGCGGCGCTGCTCGCCAAGCTGAACGCGATCGCCGGCGAGCACGGGGTCGGCCGGGTCGACCTCGTCGAGAACCGGTTCGTCGGGATGAAGTCGCGCGGCGTCTACGAGACCCCGGGCGGCAGCGTGCTGCACGCCGCGCGCGCCGCGGTCGAGTCGCTCGTGCTCGATCGCGAGGTCCTGCGGCTGCGCCAGGACCTCATGCCGCGCTACGCCGCGCTGGTCTACAACGGCTTCTGGTTCGCGCCCGAGCGCGAGGCGCTGCAGCACCTGGTCGACGACATCGCGCAGGCGATCACCGGCACGGCGCGGCTGCGCCTGTACAAGGGCGCGATCACCGTGCTCGGCCGCAAGGCGCCGCGCAGCCTGTACCGTACCGACATCGTGACGTTCGAGGAGGACTCGGTCTACGACCAGCGCGACGCGCAGGGCTTCATCAAGCTCAACGCGCTGCGCCTGCGCATCGCAGCCGAGCTCGAGCGAGGCCGGTGATGGTGCGCTACCTGCCGCTCCTGGCCCCGCTCGGGGTCGCGGTCGTCGCGGCGGTGGAGTGGCACGACCTCGCGTCCTGCTCGCTCGCGCTCGAGCTGGTCGGCGGGATGTTCGGCTTGGGCCTCGTGCTCGCGGTCGCCGCGGCGGTGCGCGCGGGGGCGCTGGTGTTTCGCTTTCGCTACGCGCTGTGCAGCGTGATCGCGGCGCTCACGTTCGTGCGCGTCGCGGTCGAGATCGTCTGGCAGGGCGCGCACACCGTGCTGGACGCCGACGCGCTGCGCGACCTCGGCCAGCTGTGGTTTTCCCTCGCGATCGGCGTGCTGTGCCTGATCGCGGCGGTCGTGCTCGCGCGGATCGAGCCGCGAGGTGGCGGTGCTGGTCACTAGGGTCACCAACGCGATGTCGCTGCGGCCGCCGGTGCGCGCCGCGCAGCTGCGCGTGGTCGACGGCCCCGATCGCGGGCTCGAGGTCGATCTGCCGGCGGTCGGCGTCGTGCTCGGCACCGACAAGGCGTGCGACGTCGTGCTCGCCGACCCGTTCGTGTCGCGCCGCCACTGCTCGATCGCGCCGCACCCGCAGGGCTTCGCGATCGCCGACCTCGGCTCGAGGAACGGCACCGTGATCGACGGCGTCGCGGTCGGCAAGGTGGTCGCGCCGGCCGGCGTCGCGCTGCGCATCGGCAAGACCCTGGTCCAGCTGATGCCCGCCGACGAGGTGGTCGACATCCCGCCGTCGCCGAGCGAGCGGTTCGGCGGGCTGTACGGCGCGTCGATCGCGATGCGCCAGGTGTTCGCGATCCTCGAACGCGCCGCGAAGTCGAGCGCGCCGGTGCTGTTCCTCGGCGAGAGCGGGACCGGCAAGGAGCTGATGGCGCGCGCGGTGCACGACCACTCGCCGCGCAAGGACGGCCCGTTCGTCGTGTTCGACTGCGGCGCGTCGACCGAGACCCTGATCGAGAGCGACCTGTTCGGCCACCTGCGCGGCGCGTTCACCGGCGCGGCGAGCGACCGGGTCGGCGCGTTCGCCGCGGCGCACGGCGGCACGCTGTTCCTCGACGAGATCGGCGACCTGCCGGTCGGCCTGCAGCCCAAGCTGTTGCGCATGCTCGAGGCCGGCGAGGTCGTGCCGCTCGGCGGCCGCAAGCCCGAGCAGTACGACGTGCGCGTGGTCGCCGCCACCCACCGCGACGTGTTCGGCGAGGTCGCGCGCGGCGGCTTCCGCGGCGATCTGTACTACCGGCTCGCGGTGGTCGAGGTCCACGTGCCGCCGCTGCGCCAGCGCACCGGCGATCTCGCGAAGCTGGTCGCGATGTTCCTCGAGCGCGCCGGCGCGGCCAAGCTCGAGGTCGGCGGCGCCGCGCTCGAACGGCTCGAGCGCTATCACTGGCCGGGCAACGTGCGCGAGCTGCGCAACGTGATCACGCGCGCGGTCGCGCTGGCCGGCCCCGACGACGACTTCCAGTCGCTGCCGTTCGTGCTGCGCCCGACCGCGCCGCCCGAGGCGGCCCCGGCGTTTCGCGCCGACCGGCCGTTTCACGACGCCAAGGACGCGCTGGTCGCGCGGTTCGAGCGCGAGTACCTGACCGATCTGGTCGCGCGCGCGCAGGGCAATCTGTCCCAGGCCGCGCGGCTGGCCGGGCTCGAGCGCAAGTTCCTCTACAAGCTGCTCGAGCGCGCCGGCCTGCGCGGCAAGGGCGATGGCGACGACGCGGGCGAGTGACGCTCGGCTCAGTCCAGCGGGTCGGCGACGTCCTCGTCGAGCTCGGGCGGCGCGACCCTCGACACCTCGAGCACGTAGCGCACGAGCTGCGGCAGGTAGTCGGGTAGCGACGGGCAGCGCACGGTGGTGCCGGCGAGCGCGCGCGCCGTGTTGGTCTGGTCGTAGTGCACCGCGTGGTCGAGCATGTCGAGGAACGCGAGCGGCCCGCGCGACAGCCGCGCCAGGCCCGGCGTGCGCAGCACCGCGCGCGCGAACGGCCGCGGGATGTGGCCGCGCGGCTTCTCGGTGTGCGCGTGCTCGGCGACGCCCTCGAACACCGCGCGGGTGGCCAGCGGGTTGGGATCGACCAGGTGGAAGGTCTGGCCGGCGCTCGCCTCGCCGCGCGCGGTCTGCCACGCGGCGTCGATCACGTAGTCGATCGGCACGAGGTGGAGCGGCGCGTCGCCGCGGCCGAGGATCGGCAGGCGCAGGCCCGACGCGTTGGTCGCGATCAGCACCATCAGGTAGTACGGGCCGTCGAGCTTGTCGATCTCGCCGGTCTTGCTGTCGCCGACGATGATCGACGGGCGCAGCACGGTGATCGGCAGCTGGCGCATCGCCCCGCGGATCGCGACCTCGGCCTCGTACTTGGTGCGCTCGTAGCCGTTGTGGAAGCGCTGGCCACACTCGAGGTCCTCCTCGTAGACCGTGCCGCGGCGATCGCCCGACACCATCGCGGTCGACCAGTGGACCAGCCGCTCGAGCCGCGCCGCGTCGCGCGCGAGGTCGAGCACGGTGTGCGTGCCGCCGACGTTGACCCGCCGCGCGGTCGCGTCGTCGGTGCCCATGAAGTAGATGCCGGCGAGGTGATGGATCCAGCTGAGCGTGCGGGACAGCCCGCGGTACTCGACGCTCGACAGCCCGAGGTCCATGTCGCACACGTCGCCGACCAGCACCTCGGCGCGCTCGGCGCCGCCGCACGCCGAGATCCACTGCTCGGCCTCGGCCGCGAACTTGTGCTGCGCCAGCACGTACAGCCGGGTCTCGGGCTCGGCGGCGAGCAGCTTCGCGATCATCCGGCGCGCGGTGAACGCCGGGAAGCCGGTGACCAGGGCGTGATCGCGGGCGCCGACCGCGGTCGCCGGCCGCATCGCGCGCGGCGGCAGCGCGACCCGGATCGGGCCGAACTGCACCTCGATCGCGGCGACCACGCGATCGACCTCGCGGGCGAGCGCGGCGAGATCGCCGGTGTTCTCGATCACCCAGGTCGCGGCCGCGAGCTTGTCGGCGAGCGGCGCCTGCGCCGCGATCCGCGCGCGCGCGTCCTCGGGGGTGAGCTGGTCGCGCGCGACCAGGCGCGCGAGCTGGACCTCCTCGGGAGCGGCCACGACGATCAGGCCGGCGAGCCCGGCGTGGCCGCGGTTCTCGACCAGCAGCGCGGCCTCGTAGAACACCACGTCCGCGCCGGCGTCGGCCCAGCTCGCGATCGCGTGCTGGCTGGCCGCGGCGATCCGCGGGTGGGTGATGCGGTTGAGGTCGGCGCGCGCGTCGGGGTCGGGCAGCGCGATCGCGGCCAGCCGCTTGCGATCGAGCTCGCCGGCCGGGGTCAGGATCGCCGCGCCGAACCGCGCGACCAGCTCGGCGAGCGCCGGCTGGCCGGGCTCGACGACCTCGCGCGCCAGCTGGTCGGCGTCGACCACCGCCGCGCCGCGCTCCTCGAGCATGCGGGCGACGGTCGATTTGCCCGACGCGATCCCGCCGGTCAGCCCGATCACGTGCACCGTCACGAGCGTCCATTACCACGCAGCCGGCGGGGCAGGGTAGGCTCGCGGCGGTGTCCCGCATGTGCGCGCTCCTGGTGGTCGCCGCGATGCTCCACGTCGCCGCCGCCTCGCCGCGCGACTGGAGCGGCTCGGCCGCGTGCGGGAGCTGTCACCCGGCCGAGCTCGCGGCGTGGAAAGCCACGCCTCACGCGGCGACCCGCGCGCGGTTTGCCGGCGCGCCCGAGGGCCGATGCCTGGCGTGCCACGGCACGGGCGAGGCGCCGGCCGGCCCGACCGTCGCGATCGAGGTCGGCTGCGAGGCCTGCCACGGCGCCGGCGCCGCCTACGCCAGCGACGACGTCATGCGCGATCGCCCGGTCGCGCTCGCGCTCGGTCTCGCCGATCTGTCGACCCCGAAGCTGCGCGCCGCGCTGTGCATGCAGTGCCACGCGCGCCCGACCCGCGGCGCGCCGTTCGATCCGGCCGCACCGGTGCACGCGATCAGCACTCCGCGCCGCCCTTCGGCGGCGCTGCGCGGTCCGGCGAAGCCGGACCTTGCGATCACCACTCCGCGCCGCCCTTCGGCGGCGCTGCGCGGTCCGGCGAAGCCGGACCTTGCGATCGGCAGGGCGCCGTGAAGGTCAAGGCGAGGTTCGTGACCTCGGCGGCCAAGCCGGAGGACTTCCCGCCCGAGGATCTGCCCGAGCTCGCGGTGGTCGGGCGCTCCAACGTCGGCAAGTCGAGCCTGATCAACGCGCTGGTCGGCCAGCCGATCGCGCGCACCTCGCGCACGCCCGGGCGCACGCGGCTCATCAACTGGTTCGAGATCAACCAGCGCTTTCACCTGGTCGATCTGCCCGGCTACGGCTACGCCGAGGTCAGCCGCGAGCTGCGCGACAGCTGGCGGCCGCTCATCGAGTCGTTCCTGACCACGCGCGCGACCCTGGCCGGCGTGGTGCTGCTGATCGACATCCGGCGCGGCGCGGAGGACGAGGAGCTCGACTTCGTGGCGTGGCTCGACCAGCGCGGAACGCCGGCCACGATCGTGCTCACCAAGGCCGACAAGCTGGCCAAGGCCAAGCGCATGCTCGAGATCACCAAGGTCAAGCACGCGCTCGGCCTGCGCGAGGACCCGATCGCGGTGTCGGCGCAGACCGGCGACGGCGTCGACCCGCTGTGGCGCGCGGTGCTCGCGCAGATCGAGCGAACGTGACCGGCGCGCTCGCGATCGAGCGCGCGACTCCCGCTGACCTCGACGCGATCGACGAGATCGAGCGCCACTCGTTCAAGGCGCCGTGGCCGCGCTCGACGTTCGAGGCCGAGCTCGCCCGCGAATGGTCGCGGCTCGACGTCGCGCGCTCCGGCGGGCGGGTCGTCGCGTTCTGCAACTACTGGATCGTCGCGCCCGACGCGCAGGTGCTCGCGATCGCGACCCACCCCGACGCGCGCGGCCGCGGCATCGCGCGCGCGCTGCTCGATCACGTGCTCGCGGCGAGCGCCGCGGCGGGCTGCCGGATCGCGACGCTCGAGGTGCGCGCGAGCAACCGCCCGGCGATCGCGCTGTACGAGCGCGCCGGGTTCAGGACGATCCACGTGCGCGCGCGCTACTACCAGGACGACGGCGAGGACGCGCTGGTGATGATGCGCGGGCTCGGCGACGCTTAGTGCAGCATGCCGCCGACGTTCACCCGATCGCTGGTCTTGAGCGTGGTGAAGTAGATCGTCGTGCCGGCCGCGCCGCCGACGATCAGCGCGGCCGCCGTGATCACGTACCAGTGCTGCCACCACGCGGCGCCGCCGCCCGGGCGCTGCAGCGTCGCGTTGACCCGGAACGTCGCGTCGGGCGGCAGCTGGACCTTGGTGGTGAACGGCACGAAGCCGTCCTTCTCGACGCGGACGTCGTACAGCGCGGGCGCGCGCAGCTTGACCGGCTGGATCGGCGTGGCGCCGCGCTTCTGCCCGCCGATCGTGACCCGCGCGCCGGCCTGGCTCGCGATCACGTCGATCACGCCGAACCTGAGGAAGTCGCTGGGCGGCATCAGCCGGGACAGGTACTGATCGATCTGCTGGTCGCTCGGCGTCGTGCCGGCCGGGATCGAGTCGGCGATCCGGGTCTCGACCGCGTGGCTCGCGACGTCGATCCGCTGCATCGTCAGGATCACGTCGCCGAGCTCGCTGACGCCGACCAGCACGACCTCGGCCGCGCCGACCTTCTGGCCGATCTGCGCGATGCACTCGGCCTCGCCGCCGCACCGCACGATCGCCTGGCCGAGGTGCTCGCCGTAGATCGCGCGGGTCTGGTCGGGCCCGAGCACCGCCAGCGAGGTCTGCTTGGCGAGCACGTCGACCAGCCGGCGCGCGATGCCGGGCAGCGCCGACGAGCTCGCGCGGTACTCGAGCACGATCACCTTGCGCCTGGGATCCGGATCGGCGTGGGCCGCGCGCGCGATCGTCGCGATCGCGAGCACGGCCGGGACCAGCGCGCGCATCACCGGGCCCCGAACAGCGCGCCGACCGTGGTCGGCATGTAGTCGCCGTTCGTCGAGCCTTCCCCGGCCGCCGTGTCGCCGCACTGCCACATCGTGAAGAAGTCGCTCGGGCCCACCGTGAGGTTGCACTCGGTGCGCACGCGCGCCGCGATCGACGTGCTCGCCGAGTCGATCAGCAACCAATCGCCGGTGGTTCCGAGCAGGCACGGCAGCAGGATGTTGTCCGGCGGCGGGCCGTCGGTCAGCGATTCGATGTAGTACTGCGACTGGGTGACCAGCGAGATGTACTGGTCGCCCGGCAAGACCACCAGGTCGGTCGGGACGTCGCCGAGCGAGTTCAGGACCTGCGCGTGCTGGTGCGCCGGGTCGTCGGTGTTGATCATGGTCTCGGTGCGGGCCGGCAGATCGATCTCGGTGGTGTCGCCGCCGGCGATCGGGATCGACTGCACGATCAGGTGCGCGCCGGTCTGGGTGTACGCGAGGTGGTTGCCGCTGGGCTCGGGGCAACCGATCTGGGTCGAGGTCGAGCAGCTGCCGCTCTCGCACACCGCCGTCGAGCTCGCCGTGCCCGCCGCCCACACCCGGTCGCTCAGCACCGCGATCACCGCCGCGTTGGGCAGGCTCGACACCTTGTCGAGCGTGATCGGCCCGCTCGCCGGCGCGTCGCCGAACCCGAGCGTGCCGCCGACCTTGTCGACCTCGCCGGTGCACGGGGCGACCGCGAACAGCGCGGCCTGATCCGGCGCGGCCGCGATCCCGGCCACCGCATCGGGCAGCGCGGTCGGGGTGCCGGTCTGCGGCGAGTCGACCGAGACCGCGATCAGCGACGACGTGCCGGTGCACGCGACCAGCGGCGACGACGCCGGCTTGGCCGCGCCGACCAGGCCGTACGCGACCATCTTGCCGTCGCTGCCCGGCCCGACCGTGACGCGATCGACCGAGCCGACCGCCGCGGTGTTGATCGCGAGGCTGTCGAGGTCGGCGATCGAGATCCCCATCGAGTGCGCGATCGCGATCTGGTGCGTGCCGGGCACCGGCGCGAGGTCGTGCAGGGTCGCGCCCGACGGCAGCGCGATCGACTTCTGCGACACCACGTCGGTCGCGGTGTCGATGATCTGGACCTCGCCGGGCTCGCCGATCGCGAGCTCCGAGCCGCCGACCGGCACGACCGCGATCGGCGACGCCACGCCGGCGACCTTGCCCTGGAAGCTCGGATCGCGCGAGTCGAGCGTCGGATCGTAGCTGTAGAGCGTCTTGCCGTCGGAGGCGTACACGAACGGCTTGCGCACCTGGATCGTCAGGTCGGTCGTACGATCGGCGACGATGTCGACCCGTTGCTCGGCCTCGCCGACTCCGACCAGCCGGCTCGACTCGTCGCGCAGCAGCACGTCGATCTGCACCTGGTTGTCGACCGGGAGGTCGCCGGCCGCGAAGCTCGAGCCGTCGAGCAGGCTGGTGTTCTCGGTCTCGGGCATGTCCGCAGAGCTCGCGAGCACCGTGACCGTCGTCATCCCCTGGGGCCGGAGCCCGCTCGACTGCGGCAGCTCCAGGTCCAGGTCGAGCGACCCGGAAGTGGTGCAGGCAGTCAGGCAGAAGACGAGCGCGCAGCGCATCCCCAGCGGGGGACCCTACCAGAGTGGCGCCCTTCGCCACAACCACACGGATCACAACCAGTTGGGACCGGACCTGACAGATCATCTGGTGTACGGAATGTGATCGTTGTACCTAGCTATCTCCGCGTTAGGATGAAGCCCGTTGCAGGCGACCACCGATAAGGGGCAGCCCGGTGCGCAAGGCCGGAACGAGCCTGCGTTGCCGCAGGTGTTCGGGCGGTACTTGCTGGTCCAGCGGCTGTCGCGCGGCGGCATGGGCGAGATCTTCCTGGCCAAGCACGGCCTGGCCGGGTTCGAGAAGCTCGCGGTCATCAAGAAGGTGCTGCCGCACCTCGCCGCCGACGCGCAGTTCATCTCGCGCTTCGTCGACGAGGCGCAGGTCGCGATCAAGCTCCAGCACGTCAACGTCGCGCAGGTGTTCGAGGTCGGTCGGGTCGGCGACGAGTACTTCCTCGCGCTCGAGTACGTCGAGGGCCGCGATCTGCGCCGCACGCTCGGCCTGCTCGCGCAGAAGAAGCAGCGCCTGCCGGTCGACCTCGCGCTGTTCATCGGGCGCGAGCTCGCCAACGGCCTGGCCTACGCGCACCGCCGCACCGGCGCCGACGGCAGCTCGCTCAACCTCGTGCACTGCGATATCTCGCCGCCGAACGTGCTGGTGTCGTTCGAGGGCGAGACCAAGGTGATCGACTTCGGCATCGCGAAGAGCGCGATCCGCGGCACCGCGACCGATCCGAAAATGGGGTTCGGCAAGTTCGGCTACATGGCGCCGGAGCAGCTGATCCGCGGCGGCATGGTCGATCACCGCACCGACATCTACGCCGCCGGTGTCGTGCTGTTCGAGCTGCTCACCGGGATACGGCTCTACGAGGCCGGCCCCGAGCCCGACTATCGCGGCCTCGCCAAGAAGGTCGCCAAGGGCGAGCACGCGATGCCGTCGGAGGTCGACAAGGTGCTCGCGCCGTACGACGACCTGGTCGCGACCGCGCTGCGCCCCAAGCCCGAGGATCGCTACCAGACCGCGGCGGAGTTTCGCGACGCGATCCAGCAGTGCCTGGTCAACGTCAACCCGACGATCTCGACCGACCAGCTGGGCGCGTTCATGCGCGAGCTGTTCGCCGACGAGATGACCGCGCAGCGCGAGCTGCACGAGCGGGTCGCCAAGGCGCACCTCGCCGACTTCCAGGAGCAGCTCACCAACCAGACCGGCACGACCGTGTCGTTCGCGCTCGCGAACCTGCCGCTGCGCGCGCCCGAGGAGCGCGACAAGCCCGCGCTGCCCAGGCCGCGGACCACGCCGCGCAAGTCGACCGAGATCCCGGTGCCGCCGGCGCCGCGCCCGCGGCCGCCGACCACGCCGACCGAGATCCTGCCCCAGGCGCCGCCCCAGCCGCCGCCGATCCCGACCGGCGCGATCCCCACCCAGGAGCTGTCGCTGCTCGCGGATGGCACCGGCGCGGTGCCGCCCGAGGAGCTGTCGCTACCGATCTCGCCGCTGCGCAGCAAGGGGCGCGGCCGCGCGATCGCGATCGGCAGCGCGGTCGCGATCATCGTGGTCGGCACGATCGTGTTCGCGATGACCCGCAACGGCGGTCGCGCCAAGCAGCCTGCGTCGACCGAGGTCGCGTCCGCCGCGGGCGGTCCGGGCGGTCCGGGCGCAGTGCCGCCGCCGACGACGACCACGCAGCCGCAGCCGCAACCGCAGATCCGGGTCGAGCCGATCAACGATCCGCCGGTCGACGCCGCCCAGCCCGCGACGGCGGTGCCGCCGCCGCCGCCGGTCGCACCCCACGCCACGACGCCGCCCCATCGCCACGTCGGCTCGTCGCACCGCACCGAGCATCCGTCCGAGCGCCACGCCGAGCTCACGCGCGATCAGGTCGCGGGCAAGTTCCGCGGCGTGAAGCGCGAGTACGACAACTACAAGTCGCAGAACGGCGGGCGGCTCGATCAGGACTGGGACGATCTCGCGACGTTCATGCAGTTCCAGCTGCGCAACGACAACCTCGACGAAGCGGTTCGCCGGATCGACGCCTTCCGCGCCAAGATGCGCGGGAGTGAGGGCAACTGATCACCTAGCCCGAACGAATCCCCGAAATAGGGGGAGTGAGTAGTTTTTCCGCGCTCGAAACCCACTGGAAACACGGGGTGGGCTATCGATCCGTGGATGAAGAAGGTCGAGGCCATCATCAAGCCGTTCAAGCTCGACGAGGTCAAGGAACGCCTCGCCGAGATCGGAGTGCACGGCATGACGGTCACCGAGGTCAAAGGCTTCGGACGGACCGGCGGCAAGAAAGAGGTCTACCGCGGCTCGGCCTACGTCGTCGACTTCGTGCCGAAGGTCAAGATCGAGATCATCGTCCCGAGCGACAACGTGCAGCAGGTGGTTCACGTGATCACCGAGGCCGCGCGCACCGGAAAGATCGGAGACGGCAAGATCTTCATCATGCCGATCGACGAGGTCATTCGCATTCGCACCGGCGAGACCGGCGAAGACGCGATCTAGGAGGAGAGGACGAACATGACGCCCAGCGAGCTCAAGGACTACGTCAAGAAGCACGACATCAAGATGATCGACGCGAAGTTCGTCGACTTCCTCGGCCAGTGGAAGCACCTGACCTATCCGATCGAACGGCTCGAGGAGGGCATCGAGGAAGGCTTCGGCTTCGACGGCAGCTCGGTCGCGGGCTGGCGCGCGATCAACTCGTCCGACATGCTGATGCGGCCGGATCCGTCGACCGCGGTGCTCGATCCGTTCCTCAAGACGCCGACCCTGTCGATCCTGTGCGACGTGGTCGATCCGATCACGCACGAGTCGTACTCGCGCTGCCCGCGCAGCCTGGCCAAGCGCGCGATCTCGTACCTCAAGTCGACCGGGGTCGCCGACACCGCGTACTTCGGGCCCGAGGCCGAGTTCTTCATCTTCGACTCGATCGAGTACTCCGAGGATCCGAACCACTCGTTCTACAACATCGACTCCGACGAGGCCGGCTGGAACAACAAGCGCCGCGAGGCGGCCGGCAACAAGGGCTTCAAGCCGCCGACCAAGGGCGGCTACTGCGTCGCCGGCCCGATCGATCAGCTCACCGACCTGCGCACCCAGATGGTGATGACGATGCAGGCGGTCGGCATCGTGATCGAGACCCACCACCACGAGGTCGCGTCGGCCGGTCAGGCCGAGATCGACATGAAGTACGACACGCTCGTGAAGATGGCGGACCAGATCCTCTGGTACAAGCACGTCGTCAAGAACGTCGCGCGCCAGAACGGCAAGACGGCGACGTTCATGCCCAAGCCGCTGTTCGGCGATAACGGCTCGGGCATGCACACCCACCAGTCGCTGTGGAAGAGCGGCAAGCCGCTGTTCGCGGGCGACGGCTACGCGGGCATGAGCGAGCTCGCGCTGTTCTATATCGGCGGGCTGCTCAAGCACGCGGCCGCGGTGTGCGCGTTCGCCAACCCCACCACCAACAGCTATCGCCGGCTGGTCCCGGGCTACGAAGCGCCGGTCAACCTCGCGTACTCGGCGCGCAACCGCTCGGCGTCGATCCGCATCCCGATGTACTCGGCCTCGCCCAAGGCCAAGCGGCTCGAGCTGCGCTCGCCCGATCCGTCGTGCAACCCGTACCTGGCGTTCGCGGCGATGATGATGGCCGGGCTGGATGGCATCGAGAACCGGATCCACCCGGGCGATCCGCTCGACAAGGACATCTACTCGCTGTCGCCGGAGGAGCTGGCCGAGGTCCCGCACGTCCCGGGCTCGCTCGACGCCGCGCTCGAGGCCCTGAACAAGGACCGGGGATTCCTCATGAAGGGCGACGTGTTCTCGAACGACCTGATCGATGCGTGGATCGACTACAAGACCGAGAACGAGGCGGATCACGTGCGCTTGCGGCCGGTTCCGGCCGAGTTCCAGCTCTACTACGACTGCTAGTCGTTAGCTTGTAACTCGGCGCGCCCCCTGGCAGAATCTGAGGATTCCGGGCGAAGCTCTCCCGGGGGGAAGCGCCGAGCACACCTGCGTGGAATTCCGCAAGCCAGGACCCGTAGCTGGTTGGGGGCGCACGCCAGGTGGCGCGTATTCGGCCATCATCGCATCGGCCGCACGTGCGGAGCTGCCGGCGCGACTGCGCGAGCCCGCATATCGCGCGTTTGCGCGGGCGGTCGGCGCGGATCTCGGTGAGGCGGAGCTCGAGCTTCCCGCGTATCGCTCGTTCGGCGATCTGTTCGCGCGCCGGCTGCGCCCGGGAGTGCGGCCGATCGATCCGGCGCCCGACGCGATCATCGCGCCGTGCGACGGCGTGGTCGCGGCGAGCGGGCGCGCGAGCGACGGCGTGCTCGTCCAGGCCAAGGGCCACACCTACGAGCTGGTCGAGCTCGTGGTCGACGAGGTGCGCGCGGCGCGGCTCGTCGGCGGCCCCTACACGACGATCTACCTGTCGCCGCGCGACTATCACCGCGTGCACGCGCCGGAAGGCGGCGAGCTGCTCGGCTACGACTACGTGCCGGGCGCGCTGTGGCCGGTCAATCCACGCGTCGCGGCGCGCCGGCCGCGGCTGTTCGCGCGCAACGAGCGCGTGGTGATCTGGCTCGCCACCGCGCGCGGGCTGTGCGCGGTCGTGATGATCGGCGCGGCCGGGGTCGGCAACATCCGGCTGTTCGGGCCCGGCGCGCCCGACTCGGCGACCTTGCGCGGCCGCGGCGAGCTGCGCCGGATCGAGCTGGGCGGCGTGCGCGTCGCGCGCGGCGACGAGCTCGGCGCGTTCCGGCTGGGCTCGACCGTCGTGCTCGCGTTCGAGCCCGGCGCGCTGCGCGGCGAGCTCGACTGCGCGCCGGGGGATCTCGTGCGCTTCGGCGAGCGGATCGGAGCCTCCGCGTGAGCAAGCGCGACGAGGACTCGCAGCCCAACGAGATGGAGGTCGGGATGACGACCGCCGAGCGGCGGCGTCGTCGCCGGCGCGGCGGCGGGCTGCGCGTGCCGTCGGACAACGTGCCGCGCTCGCGCACGCCGACCGCGCCGCCGCCGCCGGTGCCCGAGGATCCGGCGCTCGCGATGTCGATCGCGTACAGCTTCCGCAACGAGGACGCGTCGGGGCCGGTGCCGCGGTCGATCGCGAACGAGTCGTCGGGGCCGATCGCGCCCGAGCCCATGACGGCGCTGATCGATCCGCCGAGCGCGCCGGTCGAGCAGCAGGACTTCGAGATGAAGACCCGCGAGATGACCGCGGTCGACCTCCAGGAGCTCGGGCTCGAGGAACCCGGCGCGGGCTCGACCCTGCGCATGGAGCGGGTGTCGGACCGCGACATCGACACCTCCGCGGTGCGGCCGTCGCAGCTCGACGTCCGGACCGTGGTCACCACCGAGGTGATCACCGAGCCGCAGCCGGCGTTGCCGGCGCGCAGCCGCCCGGACACGTCGCCGCCGCCGGTGCCGGATCGCGCGCAGAAGCCGCCGAGCAAGCCGCCGCCGGTGCGGCTCCAGACGGTCGCGCTATCGGAGGCCGATCTCGAGGAGGTCCGCAGCGCGACCGAGCCGGGCGCGACCGCGACCACCGCGCCCGCGGCCGCCGCGGCGACGACGCCGGTCGCGCCGGCCGCGCCGCGCCCGCCGCCGTCGAAGCCGCCGCCGCTCCGCGAGGCCGAAGCGGCCGCGCCGGCGCCGGAGAAGCGGCCGATCAGCGAAG
>Ga0335081_10004687_pt1 | contig 21595 bp, 17 predicted proteins | sample Lox_Sample_35_FD_206713 | JGI IMG/M metagenome (GOLD analysis project Ga0335081, IMG submission 206713) | Soil microbial communities from Loxahatchee National Wildlife Refuge, Florida, United States - Lox_Sample_3.5 | ecosystem: Environmental > Terrestrial > Soil > Wetlands | place: USA... | reverse complement strand
ACGACCACGAGGCGATCCCCGCCGATCGCGGCTGCGGCGGGCGCGCTACCCGGAGTGAGCTTCCCGAACGGCCGAGCCGGGACCGGGCCCCACTTCGGAATCGCGGGGCGGACGACCGCCGGCCGTGCGACGGTCGTCGTCAGCGTGGTGACGGCCGTGGGCGCGGTCGAGGACGGCTCGAGGGCGCGCCCGACGGCGACACCACCCGCCGTGACCAGCGCGAGCAGGCCGAGAAGGACGGTGATCCGGAACGCCGTTCCGCTGTGAGGAGCCTCGTCCGGCGAGGGCGCGGGCGCATCCGGCGCGTCGACCACGCACGCAAGGTACAGCGCTGCACGGACCGCGCCGGCGGCGCCTCCTCTTCCCTCGCGTAGCCCAGCACACTATGCTCTGACGCCATCACCCCCAGTTTCTCCTTCCCAGACATGTCAGGAGGGTTTTTGTGAAGAACCGAATCTTGTTGGGCTCCGCCCTCGGAGCGGTGGTTGTCGGCATGACGCTGGCGGTCACGGTCGGCGGCGCGTTCGCGCACTCGACCGGGGCGACACCGCTTCCGGCGGCGACGTGCGGGCCGATTCAGAATCCCGACGGAGACCTGCTGATCGCCTCAGACCTGCCGATGCAGGGCGCCGGCGCCTCGCAGCGCATCCAGATGACGAAGGCGATTGCCGACGAGTTCCAGCAGGCCGGATGGAAGGCCGGCAACTACACGATCGCGTACCAGGTCTGCGACGACTCGACTGCGCAGACCGGCGGGTGGGATTCGGGTACGTGCCAGACGAACGCCAGCAACTACGCGGCCGACGCCAGCGTCGTGGGCGTGATCGGGACGTTCAACTCGGGCTGTGCCGAGATCGAGCTGCCGATCCTGAACCGCGCACCAAGCGGTCCGCTGCAGCTGATCAGCCCGGCGAACACCTACGTCGGCCTGACGCACACGGGTGCGGCGACGAAGGCCGGCGAGCCCGGGAAGTACTACCCGACCGGCACGCGCAACTACGCGCGCGTCGTGGCGGCGGACGACTACCAGGGTGCTGCAGATGCCACGATGATGAAAGACCTGAAGCTGAAGAAGGTCTTCTTCCTCAACGATCAGCAGGCCTACGGCGTCGGTGTTGCCCAGAACACGATCAATGCCGCGAAGAAGCTCGGCATCACGGTGGTCAAGAACGTGGCCTGGAACGCCAAGGCGACGTCCTACTCGGCGCTCGCTCTCCAGATCAAGAACTCCGGGGCCCAGGCGGTGTTCCTCGGCGGGCTGATCTGCGAGAACGGCGGCAAGCTGATCAAGGACATCCGCACCAACGCCCCGAAGGTCGCGATCCTCGCTCCTGACGGGTTCACCCCGATCTCGTCGGACGTCCAGCAGACCGGTGGCAAGGCCGAGGGCATGTACGTCTCGGTCGCCGGCCTTCCGGTCGACCAGCTCCCGGCGGCAGGGCAGGCATGGGCCAAGCACTTCGAGACGCTGATCGGCGGGGCGACCCCCGACCCGTACTCGGCCTACGCTGCCCAGGTGGCGCAGGTGTACCTCACGGCGATCGCCGCCTCCGACGGCACGCGGGCCGGAGTGTCCGCGGCGGTCTACAAGGTGAACATCACCGACGGGATCCTCGGTCATATCCAGTTCAACCCGAACGGCGACGTGAGCTCCAACCCGGTGACGATCTACATCGTCGCCCACGGCAAGCCGGGGGTGGCCAAGGTCATCACTCCGCCGCTCTCGCTGGTTTCCGCCGCGTAACAGGCAGCGCAGAGCGGGTTCTTGAGAGGGAGGGTTTCGGCCCTCCCTCTTTTTCTAGGCGACCGGTGCCGCACCCCGCACCGGCGGAACCGACACCTGGACCCAGGACTTGATCTTCCCGTGCACGATCTCGAAGCGCGCCGCGGCGAGCGACCCGGGCGCGTCGCACTTCGTCTTGCCGCGGTTCGCGAGCCGGAAGACGGCGGTTGCGAATCGGCCGTGGAACGAGATCGAGACGACCTTCCCGGCACAGGGGAGGAGCGAGTACCACCGCGCAACCTGGCGACGGGTGGTCAGCCGGTAGGCGTAGGGCCCCTGCACGATGATCGTCGGGAGCGCGTAGAGCTGCGCGATCCCGGCGTTGTCGCCCCGGTTCAGGCGGGCGCTCCACGCAAGAATTACGGCCGCGAGCCGGTGCTGTGCCGGAGTCCGTACGCCGCGAACGTGAACGATGGGCGGCGCCGCGGTCGTCGAGGCCGACGTCGTGGACGTCGACGAGCTCCCACCCCCTCCTCCGCAGCCTGTTGCGAGCACGGCAAGGACCGCCAGCGCTGCCAGCCGAACGTGGCGCCGCCCGAGGCGCCCCTCTGCCCTGCCCACCTCCCCAGTGTGCCCGCTCGTGGTGACGGTTGCCGCCCGGCTGCCGCCGGAGCAGCCAAAATCGGCCGGTGAGCGAGACAAGGGTGACGAGATTCTCGGGCCGGACGGCCTGGGCCCGGAACCTGGAGACGCCGCTACGGACCTTTCTGCGCACCGAGACGGGCAGCGCCGCCGTGCTCCTCGGCGCCACGATCGCCGCTCTGATCTGGGTGAACGTCGCCCAAGCGTCGTACGACCGGGTGTGGCAGACCACCCTCTCGATCACGATCGGCTCGTCGGGGATCAGCGAGCCCGTCTCCTACTGGGTCAACTCGGGCCTGATGACGCTCTTCTTCTTCGTGGTCGGGCTCGAGGCTCGCCGGGAGTTCGACATGGGCGAGCTGCGGGAGCGGCGCCGGCTCACACTGCCGGTCGCCGCCGGGCTCGGCGGAATGCTCGTTCCCGTCGCGATCTACCTCGTCGCGAACTCGGGCAGCTCGGCCAGGCACGGGTTCGGTGTGGCCATGTCCACCGACACCGCGTTCGCCCTCGGGATGCTTGCGCTCGTGGGGCCGCGCTTCCCCGACCGGCTGCGCGCGTTCATGCTCACGGTCGTCGTCGTCGACGATGTCGTCGCGATCGCAGTGATCGCTCTCGTCTACACGACAGATCTGAACGCCGGCCCGCTCGTGCTTGCGGCGGCGCTGCTCGTCGTGCTCAAGCTCGTTGCCCGGGCCGGGTTCCGCTGGGCCCCGGTCTGTGCCCTCGTCGGGCTTTCGGCGTGGGTGGCGACACAGAAGTCCGGAGTCGACCCGGTCGTCGTCGGACTCGCGATGGGGCTGATGACCTACGCGTCGCCGGCGGCCCGGGTCGACCTCGAGCGCGCCACCGACCTGTTCAGACTGTTCCGCGAGCAGCCCACGCCGGAGCTCGCTCGTAGCGCGACGAGCGGTGTGCAAGCTGCGATCTCACCGAACGAGCGCCTGCAGGGGCTGTTCCATCCCTGGACGAGCTTCGTGATCGTGCCTCTCTTCGCGCTGGCGAACGCCGGCATCCCGATCGACAGCGCGTTCCTCTCACGCGCTTATACGAGCCCGGTGACGCTCGGGATCATCGTCGCCTACGTGGTCGGCAAGCCGATCGGGATCACCGGAGCCGCGGTCGTCGTGACGAAGCTGAGCCACGGTCGGGTGCGGCCGCCCGTCGGCTGGGCGGCGGTCGTCGGAGGCGGCGCCATCGCCGGCATCGGCTTCACGGTGGCGCTCCTGATCGCGAACCTCGCCTTCCACGGAGCGACCCTCGACGAGGCGAAGCTCGGCATCCTCAGCGCCGCGCTGATCGCCTCGGTGACGACGTGGGTCCTGTTCCGTGCGACCGCGAAGCTGCCGACCCCGCTCAAGATCAGGGCGCTGCTCGGCACCTCGGAGCTGCTGATCGATCTTGCGGTGGCCGTCGACCCGGAGCACGATCACATTCGCGGCCCGGCCGATGCCCCGGTGACCCTCGTCGAGTACGGAGACTTCGAATGCCCCTTCTGCGGCCAGGCGGAGCCGGTGATCCGCGAGCTGCTCGCGGGGTTCGGCGACCTCCGCTATGTCTGGCGTCACCTGCCGCTCAACGACGTGCACCCTCGTGCACAGCTCGCGGCGGAGGCGGCCGAGGCCGCGGGCGCACAGGGGCGCTTCTGGGAGATGAACGACCTGCTGCTGACAAACCAGGGTGCGCTGCGCCCCGCCGATCTGAGCGCGTACGCGCGCGAGGTGGGGCTCGACGTGGAGCGCTTCGACGACGAGCTCCACCGGCACGTCTGGGCGGGCCGCATCGCCGAGGACGTCGACAGCGCCGACCTGAGCACCGTTTCGGGTACGCCGACGTTCTTCATCAACGGCGTCCGCCACCAGGGAGCCTACGACCTCCAGACTCTCACCTTGGCGGTACGCGCGGCGCGCGCGCGCGCCCTGATCGCGGCGTAACGCCGTCAGACGCGGTAGCCCTGGACCGTCTCGGGCGTCAGCCGCGCCGTCACCCGCGTCTCGTGGTCGTTGTGCCCCTCGTAGGGACGCCCGTCGTACTTGTGCGAGAGCCGCTCGATGTCTTCGATCGCACCCTCGGTCGTGAGCGCCACGCGACCGCTGACCGCGAGCCAACGGTAGCCGTTGGCCGGATCCAGCACGAGGATCGAGGCCCGCGGGTCGTGCTCGAGCTCCCTGGGCTTCGCCCGCGGGTAGGCGGTGTTGAAAAGGATCTTCCCGTCTTCTTCGTCGACCCACACCACAGTCGAGTGCGGCGATCCGTCCTCCCGGAGCGTGGTCACCACCGCATAGAAGGCGTTGTCGCGGATGAAGGCGCGCTGCGCCTCGGTGAGCTTCGACATCGCACTCCCTCCGGTCGCTGGTCGTCACGTTACCCACGGACCGCAACAAGACGGGGTCTGACCCCGCGTTTGTTGCACGTGGACCGCAACAAGACCGGGGTCAGACCCGGGGTTGTTGCACCGGACCGACGGCAGCGCGCGGTCCGCAACACGAGTCGGGTCTGGCCCCGGGTTTGTTGCACCACCGGGCTTGTTGCACCACATACCCTGTCTTCGAGTTGACGCCGGAACTGCACTCGACCATCAGCGGCGTCGAGGTGAAGTCCCTGTACACCTCGGACGACGTCAATGCGCGCGACCTCGGCCGGCCGGGCGAGTTTCCGTTCACCCGGGGCGTCTACCCGTCGATGTACCGGGGGCGATTGTGGACGATGCGGCAGTTCGCGGGGTTCGGGACGGCGACGGACACCAACGAGCGGTTCCGCTACCTGCTCGAGCAGGGGCAGACGGGCCTCTCGACCGCGTTCGACATGCCGACGCTGATGGGCTTGGACTCCGACCATCCGCGCTCGCTGGGGGAGGTCGGCCGCGAGGGCGTGGCGGTCGACTCGCTCGAGGACATGGCGACACTGTTTGCGGGGATCCCGCTCGGGGAGGTCTCGACCTCGATGACGATCAACTCGGCGGCGGCGATCCTGCTCGCCTTCTACGTCTGCGTCGCCGAGCGCCAGGGGGTTGCGCCCGACCGGCTGCGCGGTACGGCGCAGACCGACATCCTCAAGGAGTACATCGCCCAGAAGGAGTGGATCTTCCCGCCCGAGCCTTCCCTGCGGCTCGTGACCGACATGGTCGAGTACTGCACCCGGGAGATGCCACTCTGGCACCCGATCTCGATCTCCGGCTACCACATCCGCGAGGCCGGCTCGACCGCCGCCCAGGAGCTCGCCTTCACCCTGGCGGACGGCTTCACCTACGTCGAGCAGGCAATCGGGCGCGGCCTCGACGTCGACGAGTTCGCGCCGCGGCTGAGCTTCTTCTTCAACGCCCACATCGACTTCTTCGAGGAGATCGCCAAGTACCGTGCCGCGCGCCGGATCTGGGCCCGCGAGCTGCGCGACCGCTTCGGCGCCAAGAACCCGCGCTCCTGGCTGATGCGCTTCCACAGCCAGACCGCCGGCGTCTCGCTGACCGCCCAGCAGCCCGAAGTCAACATCGTCCGCACCGCGATCGAAGCGCTCGCCGCCGTCCTCGGCGGCACCCAGTCGCTCCACACCAACTCCTTCGACGAGGCGCTCGCGCTCCCGACCGAAGACGCTGCCCGGATCGCCCTGCGCACCCAACAGGTGATCGCCCACGAAACCGGCGTCGTCAACACCGCCGACCCGCTCGGCGGCTCCTACTACGTCGAGCACCTCACCGACGAGCTCGAACGGCAGGCCTATGCCTACTTCGAGCGCATCGCCAAGCTGGGCGGCGTCGTCGAGGCGATCAAGCGCAACTTCTTCCAGACCGAGATCGCCGAGGCCTCCTTCCGCTACCAGCAAGAGGTCGAGCACGGCCAACGCCGGATCGTCGGCGTCAACGCCTACACCATGGACGACGACACCCAGCCCGAGATCCTCCACATCGACCCCGCCATGGAACAACGGCAGATCGCCAAGATCCAGGCACTCCGGGCCCGCCGCGACCCCGCAACCGTCGAAACGAAACTCGCCCGCCTCAAAGAAGACGCCGCCCACGACAACCGCAACCTCATGCCCGCCATCATCGATGCCGCCAAAGCAGACGCCACCATCGGCGAAATGTGCGACGCCCTCCGCGAGGTCTGGGGGACCTGGCGCGAGACCCCGGCCTTCTGAGGGCCTACTTCACATCTCTGCCCAGCTTTGCGACACCGGCCTCGGGGGTCGCGGCGGGGGCCGCTGCGAAGGTCATGCGCACGTGCGGGGCGGGAGGGTCGCCTGCGAACCAGGCCCGGCCCGGAAACACGACCACGCCATGTGCCGCCGCCGCGCGGGCGAACCCCTCGCCCTCGCGAGCGCGCCTCACGCCATGCCGCCGGGATCCGCTCTCGCCGGTCTGACCTACCTCAGCCTCGTCTCGATGTTCCTCGGGTTCGTCGCCTGGTACGCGGGCCTGGCGCGGGGCGGCGTCGCGCGGATCTCCCAGGTGCAGCTGGCCCAGCCTCTCCTGACCGTCAGCCTGAGCGTGCTCGTCCTCGGCGAGCACGTTACCCCCTTCCTCCTGGCGGCGGCTTGTGCCGTCCTCGTTTGCATCGCCGCGACGCAGCGGGCGCGGATCGCTGCGCCGGCGCCCGTCGTCGGTCAGGCCGCGGGTTCCGCGACGGCCCGAGCAGGCGCGACCGCTCGGTGAGGCTCGAGCAGCGCCGGCTTCGGGAGCTGCCGGCGGCGGAACCACTTCCCGACCTCGGCAACGACCAGTACGAGCGATCCGAGCCCGAAGCACGCGCACCACTCCTTGCCGGTGAGCGAGGTCGTGAGCAGACCCCGCTGGAGCCCCGGCAGCTCGGTGGCGACGACGATCAGGAAGACCGGGACGACGGCGATGCCGAGCGCCTTCAGGATCGGCGGCTCGAGTCCGCTCGCCGGGTCGCGGCGGTTGGTCAAGGCGTTGAACACGGTCGCGAGCCCCATCACCACGAACGTCATCGTCAAGGAGGCGCTCGGCTTGTCGGGGCTCGGGTCGTCGGGCCCTGCGACGAGCGGGATCAGCGCTGCGACGAACACCGTCAACGCGTAGACGACCCAGAGCGTGATCGCGCCACGGTTCGTGATCGGCACCTTCGGGTCGCGCGGCGGCCGGTGCATGACGTCGGGCGCTCCCGGATCGACGGCGATGATCACGACCCCTGCCGCGGTCGCGAACACCAGCAGGTAGATGATCATCAGCGGCGTGAGGGCCACGCCCTTGTTGATGTCGAACGCGCTCGCGACCACGAACAGGAAGACCATCGACAGGAGCTGTGTCATCTGGAAGCGGACGTACGAAACGACCTTCTCGTAGACCCGCCGGCCGATCTCGACCGCGTGGACGAGCGTGCCGAAGTTGTCGTCGGTGAGGATCATCCGCCCCGCCTGCTTGGTCACCTCGCTGCCGCTGCCCATCGCGACGCCGATGTCCGCCTGCTTCAGGGCCGCGGCGTCGTTGACCGCGTCGCCGGTCATCGCAACGATCAGCCCCTGCGCCTGCATCAGCCGCGCGAGCCGCAGCTTGTCCTGAGGGGAGACCCGCCCGAAGACGTGCAGCTCGGGGAGGCGCCGGGTGAGCTCCTCGTCTGACAGCGCTTCGAGCTCGGCGCCGCTGATCGCACCCGGCCCCAGTCCAAGCGTCTCGCCGATCGCCTGGGCGGTAACCGCGTGGTCGCCGGTGATCATGCGGACGTCGATCCCGGCGCCGAGCGCGGTCTGGACGGCGTCCTTCGCCTCCGCCCGTAGCGGGTCGATGATCCCGACCATGCCGACGAAGGTCAGGTTCTTCGTCAGCGACATCGGGTCGTCGGCCATTGCCGCAGCCTCGGCCTCCTCGACCAGGCGAAAGGCGAAGGCGAGCACGCGCAAGCCCTTCTCCCCCATCCGCTCGTTGGCCGCGTCGATCGCCTGCCGGGCATCGGCGATCGGCACCGGTGACCCGGCGAGCGGCCCCCCGGCATGGGTGCAGCGCGAGAGCACGACGTCGGGGCCGCCTTTGACGAGCTGGATGAGCCGCTCGGTGCCCTCCAAAGGCACCCGGTGGAACGTGGCCATGAACTTGTAGTCGGAGTCGAAGGGCACCTCCGCCTGCCGCGGATAGGCGCGGCGCGTCTCCTCCGCGTCGACGCCGAGCTTGGCCGCGAGCACGACCAGCGCGGCCTCGGTCGGGTCGCCGACGACGCTTCCGTCGTCGCCGACCGTGGCGTCGCTGTCGAGGACGAGGCCGTAGGCGAGCCTCGTGAAGTCCGGCACGGTCACACCCGCCGCTCCCCGGATGGCGCCGGCCTTCTTGTAGCCCTCGCCCTCGACGGTGAACCAGGAGTCGCCGGTGTAGATGAGCGAGACCATCATCTCGTTCATCGTGAGCGTCCCCGTCTTGTCGGTGTTGATCGCGCTCGTCGCGCCGAGGGTCTCGACGTCGGTGAGGTTCTTGACGACGGCCTTCGCGTCCGCGAGCTGCCGCGCGCCGTAGGAGAGCAGGCCCGACACGAAGGCGGGCATGCCGGTCGGGATCGCGGAGATGGCCATCGCCGTGCCGAGGAGCATCACCTCCTGGAACTTGAGGCCGCGCGCGACACCGACGATGACGATGAACGCGACGGCGCCCCAGGCGATGAGGCCCAGCACCTTGGTCAGGGAGGCGAGCTCCTTCTGGAGCGGCGACTTGGTGCGGGTCACCTTCGTCAGCATCGTCGCGATCTGGCCCATCTGGGTCTTCATGCCGGTCTCGGTGACCACGATCGCCCCCGTGCCGCGCGTCACGTCGGTGTTCTGGAAGAGCATGTTCGAGCGGTCGCCGAGCGGAACGTCGGGGCCGGCCAGCGTCGCGGCGTCCTTCGGGATGGGCGCGCTCTCGCCGGTGAGGGCCGCCTCCTGTGTCTCCAGGGTCGCCGCATGGATGATCCGCCCGTCGGCGGGCACGATGTCGCCGGCCTCGACCTGGACCAGGTCACCGGGCACCACGTCGACCGCCGGGACGAGGCTCACCGAGCCGTCGCGCACCACCTTGGCCTGCGGCACCTGCAGATTCGAGAGGGCATCGACACTCGCCTGCGCCTTCAGCTCCTGCCGCGATCCGAGCACGACGTTGAGGACGATCAGCAGGCCGATCGCGACGCCGGTCGACACCTGACCGATCACGAAGCTGACGATCGTGACCGCGACGAGCATGATGTTCATCGGGTCGCGCAGCTGTTTCAGCGCGATCGCCCACACCGACGGCGGCTTCTCCGCGGTGATCTGGTTCGGACCGTAGCTCGAGAGACGGCTCGCCGCCTCGGCCGCCGTCAGGCCTCGATCCGTGTTCGAGCCGAGCTCGGCGACGACGTCGGCGGCGTCGCGAGCGTACGGCTCGGAGGCGGCCATCGCGTTCACAGGCAGATCCTCTCAGGTCCCGAGGTCCGGGGTCTGTCCCCAACCCATGACAAAGAGGGGCGCGGTAGCGGTCAGGCGCGCTGCATCGTCACGGCGGTCGCGCCGTCTGCGGTGCGAAGCTCGAGCGTCGAGCCCTGGAGCTGGTAGGTGGCCGCGGTCGCGAGCGCTGCCAGGTAGGCGGCTTCCTGATCCATCACGCCGGACGGGGTGGAGCAGTACTTCCTCGTCGACGCCAGCGGGCCGAACGAGATCCTCGGCGGTGTCGTCGCGTAGGTTCCGCTGTAGTTGTTGCAGCCTGCGGATCCACTGACGTTGCTCATGTCGAACGCCGCAGTCAGCTTGGTCGCCGCGATGACGCTCACGACGGCCTGCTTGCCGTTGTTGTATCCGGTGACCGCCCAGGTCGTTCCGGCCAGCGATTGCAACTGGACATTGAAGGTCGCGAGCCTCAGGTTCCTGCTGCCCATCAGAGTCAGTGCCCCGCTCTTCACCGAGTAGGAGCGTGCGGTGGTGAGGGCGGCGAGGTAGGCGCGCTCGGTCAGCATCACCGTCTTCCGGCAGGCCATCATCGTCACCGCGAGGTTCTTGGAGACACTGATCGAGCTTCCGGAGGCCGTGTAGTTGCCGCTGTAGGAGTTGCAACCGGAGAACCCTGACACTCTCCCGCCGGTGGTGAATGCAGCGGTGATCCCGGCCGACTGACGGTTGATCCCGGCGAGCCGCGCAAGCTGCCAGGTCCGGCCGGTCAACGTCGGGCCCGAGGCAGCGGGCGCCCCGCCGGCGCCGGCCAGCATCGCGGTCGCAGCGCCCAGGATCAACGCCTGCAGTCGCATGCGACCGAGGGTACTCGAGAGACGCCCCGGCGCGGCGAGATCGACCTCCGAACGGGTGTCAGAGCAGGTCTGAGATCCTGGTGTGCGTGAGCTCGGCAGCGCATCGGGTGGTGATCGTGGGCGGCGGCTTCGGCGGCCTGCAGGCTGCGCTGGCGCTGCAGCGCAAGCAGGTGGAGGTGACGCTCGTCGACCGGCGGAACTTCCACCTCTTCCAGCCGCTCACCTACCAGGTCGCCACGGGCGCGCTCTCACCCGGCGAGATCGCCTATCCGCTCCGCGCGATCTTCAAGCGCCGACCCAACGTGCGCGTGGTCCTGGCGGAAGTGGACGACTTCGATCTGGAGAAGCGCGAGGTACGCCTCGGAGCGGTCGGAGACGTCCCGGCCCCGGCTTCGCTTCCATACGACACGCTCATCGTCGCCGGTGGCTCCCAGTACTCGTACTTCGGCCACGACGAGTGGCGAGAGCATGCCGCCGAGGTGAAGTCGCTCGAGAGCGCCCTCATCGTGCGCAGCCGCCTGCTGAGCGCCTTCGAGGCGGCGGAGGCGGAGACTGACGCCGACCGGCGCGCCGCCTGGCTGACGTTCGTCGTCGTCGGCGCCGGTCCGACCGGCGTCGAGATCGCCGGACAGATCGCCGAACTCGCACGCGACACGCTCCGCGGAGACTTCCGCTCCGTCGACACGCGTGCCACGCGGATCCTTCTCGTGGAGGCCGCCGACCGCGTCCTGACCGCATTCCCGCCCTCACTCTCGTCGAAGGCGACCCGCTCGCTCGAGAAGCTCGGAGTGACCGTCCTCACCGGCAGGGCTGTCACCGGCATCGACCGCGAGAGCGTCGTCGTCGACGACGAGCGCATACCCGCACGGACCGTCGTCTGGGCGGCCGGCGTCACCGCCTCGAGCCTCGCGGGGAGGCTCGGCGAGCTCTCCGGAGCCGACCGCGATCGCGCCGGCCGGATCACCGTCGAGCCCGATTTGACGCTGCCAGGGCATCCCGAGGTATTCGCGATCGGTGACATGGTGCGGCTGCACGACGGGCTCCTCCCCGGCGTCGCACCGGTGGCGATGCAGCAGGGGCGCTACGCGGCGCGGGTCGTGGCGGATAGACAGAAGAGCCGTCCGACGCCGCCCTTTCGCTACCACGACAAGGGCAACCTGGCCACGATCGGCCGTGCGGCCGCCGTTGCCGACGTCCACGGGCTCAGGCTCGGCGGGCTCGTCGCCTGGCTGGCCTGGGTGACCGTCCACCTCTGGTACCTCGTCGGGTTCCAGAACCGCCTCCTCGTCATCATCCGCTGGTCGGTCAGCTTCGCCACGCACGGACGCGGCGCGCGATTGATCACGACGCAACCGGGAGGGAACGAGCCGGGGCGCCCGTAGGATCAGGCCGGGTCAGGCGGCCACCTGCGCGAAGTTCGCACTCCTACGCCTGGAGCCTGGCCCAGGTGTCCTTGAGGCCGAGTGTGCGGTTGAAGACGAGGCGCCCGGATGTCGAGTCCGGATCCGGGCAGAAGTAGCCCAGGCGCTCGAATTGCACGGTCTCGCCGACCGGCAGCTCCATGAGTGCAGGCTCGACCCAACATTCCGCGAGCACCGTCTCCGAGTCGGGGTTGATGTCGGCGAAAAGGTCGCCGTCGGCGCCGGGATCGGGCCGCGTGAAGAGGCGGTCGTAGAGACGAACCTCGGCCGGGACGGCGTGCCGGGGCGAGAGCCAGTGCAGGGTCGCCTTGGGCCGGCGCCCGTCCGGTGCCTCGCCGCCGCGTGTCTGCGGATCGTAGACGCAACGAAGCTCGACGATCTCACCGGTTGCGTCCTTCACCACATCGGTGCACGTGATGAAGTAGGCGTAGCGGAGCCGCACCTCGCGGCCCGGGGCGAGTCGGAAGTACTTGCTCGGCGGATCCTCCATGAAATCGTCGCGCTCGATCCAGAGCTCGCGGGTGAACGGCACCTGACGCGTCCCCGCCGAGGGATCCTCCGGGTTGTTGACGGCCTCCAGCTCCTCGACCTCCCCCTCGGGGTAGTTCTCGATCACGACCTTGAGCGGGCGCAGGACCGCGAAGCGTCTCGCCGCCGTTCGGTTGAGCACGTCCCTGGCCTCGTGCTCGAGCATCTCGATCTCGACCGCGCTCTGGCCCTTGCCGCCAACCCCGATCGCGTCGAGAAAGTTGCGCAGACCTTCCGGCGGAAATCCGCGCCGCCGCAGGGCCGAGACGGTCGGCATGCGCGGATCGTCCCACCCTCGCACGTACCCGTCGCTCACGAGGCGAGCGAGAAAGCGCTTCGAGAGCACGGTATAGGTGAGATTGAGCCGGGCGAACTCGTATTGATGCGGGTGCGACGGCACCGGCAGGTTCGCGATCAGCCAGTCGTAGAGCGGCCGGTGATCCTCGAATTCGAGCGTGCAGATGGAGTGAGTGACGCCCTCGATCGCGTCCGACTGACCGTGGGCGAAGTCGTACAGCGGGTAGATGCACCACTCATCGCCGGTCCGGGGGTGGGATGCGTGCAGGATCCGGTACAGCACCGGGTCACGCAGGTTGAGGTTGGGCGAAGCCATGTCGATCCTGGCCCTGAGCACCCTGGCACCGTCCGGAAACTCGCCCGCGCGCATGCGCTCGAACAGGTCGAGGCTCTCCTCGATCGGGCGGTCGCGCCAGGGACTGTTTCTGCCGGGCTCGGTGAAGGTGCCACGGTGCTCGCGGATCTCATCGGCGGAGAGGTCGTCCACGTAGGCCTTGCCGGCCTTGATCAGGTGGACCGCCCAGTCGTAGAGCTGATGGAAGTAGTCGGAGGCGTAGTAGAGATGCTCACCCCAGTCGAAGCCGAGCCAGCGGATGTCTTTCTGGATCGCGTCGATGTACTCCTGCTCCTCCTTGATCGGGTTGGTGTCGTCGAAGCGCAGGTTGCACCGTCCGCCGAACTCCTGGGCGATGCCGAAGTTGAGGGCGATCGACTTCGGGTGCCCGATGTGGAGGTAGCCGTTCGGCTCCGGCGGAAAGCGGGTCACGACCTCCGGGACCCTGCCCTCGCGCACGTCGGCCGCGACGATGTCGCGGATGAAGTCGCTTCGTTCGGGCGTGGCTGGACTGGACGCGCTCGCGCCGCTGCTACTCATCGACTCGAAGAGACTAGTAGTCCAGTGGTGGTAGGGCGCAGTTGCTCGAGGTAGTCCGAGGACTTGGTTCATCCGGGCCTCCCTCGAGGCTGAGCGCTGCCAAGGCAGCTCGGCCCCAAGGAGGTCACCGGATGAATCTGGACGCAGACGCGGCTTTCGGCTAGCGGCAGACGCGAACTCGCGCGCCGGGTCGTTGATCACGATGGACGCTGACAACGACGGTGGCCGCCAGGACCAAAAACACCACTACTTGACGGTGAGGGTCGCCGACATCCCCTTGTCCTCGTCGGTTCCGACAGACGAGTAGACGTGGTAGGTGCCCTTGGCGAGAGTTAGGAACGTGACGATGGTGCCTTTCTTGATCGTCAGACTCGCGCCGTACTCGAACTCGCCACCGTGCTCGAGGCTCACGTTGTGCGGCGCCGTCGAGTTGTTGGTGAACTGGATTTCCACCAGACCGGCCTTTGCGCTAAGCGTCTTCTTGTCGTAGTGCGGCGACCCCTTGCCGACCGAGATGCTCACGCTGCTCGATGGCGCAGGTGCGGCCGTCGCGGTCGAGACGACGGATACGACGAACAGGGCCAGGACGGCCGATAGTGCACTGAGTCTTCGCATTTCGATTCCACCTTTTCTGTCGAGAACGAGGGTTGACCTCACCGTTGCCCGACCAGGTTCGCGATCCGCGATGAGAGCACTGTGAATCGAACTTCGAGCTCCAGGCGCCCCGTCTATCGGCATCCGCGCCATGGCCAATCCAGTTCGCCGACGACGGGGCGGGCGCGACTTCGGTTGGCGCCGCAACACGCTGTCGCTCAGTCACGGTCTCGTGAGCTTTTGCGACCAGGTCTGGGCGGCGGCTTGGATGGCGTCCCAGGGGCTCCCGAGCGGAGGCGTGTACGAGAGATCGAGGTCGCTGATCGCGTCAACGGTCATCGCGTGAAAGATGGCGCTGGCCGCGACGTCGATTCGTTTAGCGATCTCGGAGTGACGATGTCCGAAGAGTTGGACGCCGAGGAGGCGGCCACTTGTGCGGTCGCCTGTGACGCGCGTGTGGATGCGGTGGCTCCCCGGGTAGTAGGCCTTGTGGTCGTCGGCTTCGGACTCGACGGTGAGCGGCTCGAATCCGGCGGTCACAGCTTCGTGGTCGCGGAGGCCGGTACGGGCGGCGGCCTGGTCGAAGATCTTCACGACTTGCGTGCCGAGGCTGCCGGCGAACTCGCGGGTGCCGCCGAGCGCGTTCTCGCCAGCGATCCGTCCCTGCTTGTGCGCGGTCGTTCCGAGCGGGAGATACGAGTCGCCGAGAAGCCTGTGGTGGGTGACGACGCAGTCGCCTGCGGCGAACACGTCGGGGAGGTTCGTGCGCATCTGCCGGTCGACCGTGATCGCTCCCGTCGGGCTTAGCGTCGCACCTGCCGCCGCAGCCAGTTCACTGTTCGGCCGTACCCCGACGACGACGAGGACGAGGTCGACCGATCGTGAGACGGCTGCGCCATCCACGGCCACTGCCTCGACGATGAATCGTCCTGCGCTGCCGCTGTCGGCTTGCCGGATCCGGGTTACGGCGGTGCCGGTCAGGACGTCGACGCCGTGCCGTTCGAGTTCCGCTCGGACGCGGGCGCCGAGTCCGGGGTCAACGGTCGGCAGCGCCTCGGGCAGTTGTTCCACCTGCGTCACTGACAGCCCGCGCAGGGTGAGCGCGTCGGCCATCTCGAGTCCGATGTAGCCGGCACCGACGATCAGTGCGCTCGCCGGCGAGCGCTCCTCGAGCGTGCGCATGATCGCGAAGGTGTCGGCCATCGAGTGGAGCAGATGGACGCCGTCGGTGGGGCCGAGCGGGTCGGGCCCGGTCAGCCCGTCGATCCGGGGTCGGACCGAGACGGCGCCGGTGCCGACGACCAGCTTCTCGTATCCGATCGTCTCCTCCCCTCCGACGGCGTCCGTGACGAGGAGCTCACGGCGCTCGACGTCGATCCGGCGGGCGACCGTATCGAGGCGCAGCCGTATCCCGCTCGCCTCGAGTTCGGCGACGGTCCGGTGGGCCAGGTCCTGCCACAGCGGCACCTCCCCGGAGACGTAATAGGGGATGCCGCAGATCGAGAAGTTCGGGTAGGCGTCCTCGAGAACGACGTCGACCTCGCATGTCGGATCGAGCTCGCGGGCGCGCAGGGCAGCGCTGATGCCGGCGTCGCTTCCGCCGACGATGAGAAGACGATTCAGACGAGCTCCTCCTCGCGCAACTGGTCGCGCTCTGCTTCGCGTGAGGCAGCCACGTCCGTGGCCTGGCTTGGTTCGTCGCGTATGAGCTGATAGGTGACGGCGGCAAGCGAGGCGCCGACGACCGGCGCGAGGATGTACAGCCAGAGAGCGTGGAGGTCGCCGCTGACGAGCGCCGGGCCCGTCGAGCGGGCTGGGTTCATCGAGGCGCCCGAGATCGGGCCGCCGAACATGGCGTCCAGGCCGACAGTGCCGCCGACCGCGATCGCGGCCGCCTCACCGACCGCACGAGTATCGGTGGCGACGGCCATGATCACGAACATCAGGAAGAAGCTCATCACGAGCTCCCAGAGGAACGACTGGCCCTGCGAGCCCGAGGGAAGGGTGGCGCCGACGTGCGCGATGTTTCCGAGCGAGCCGCGCAGAATCGCAGCCGCAGCGAGAGCACCGGCCAGCTGCGCGATCCAGTAGAGCCCGGCACGCCGCCAGGGGAAGTGCCGTGAGAGGGAAAAGGCGAACGTGACCGCGGGGTTGAAGTGGGCGCCCGAGAGGTGCCCGACCGCGTAGATCATCGCCATGATCACGAGCCCGAAGGTGATCGCGACCCCGACGTGGCCGAGCTGGTGAGTCTTGGCGTCGACCATGATCGCGCCGCAGCCGGCGAAGACCAGCGCGAACGTGCCGACGAACTCGGCCGCAAGCCGACGCGCAAGCGCCCGATCAGGCATCCCTGCCTGTCCCGCTCAGCTTGCGGCCGGGGGCGCGGCGTCGTCGGGCAACAGCTCGGCGATCAGTTCGCGGACTCGCCGGTCGAGCTCGTCGCGGATCCCGCGCACCGTCTCCAGATCCTGCCCGGCCGGGTCGTCGAGCTCCCAGTCGGCGTACTTCTTTCCGGGGTAGATCGGACAGGCATCGCCGCAGCCCATCGTGATCACGACGTCCGCCGCCTGCACGAACTCGTCGGTCAGCGGCTTCGGGAACTCCTCACTCATGTCAACGCCGAGCTCGGCCATCGCCTCGATCACCGCCGGGTTGACCTCGCTCCCAGGGGCGCTCCCGGCGGAACGGACATGGATCCGCCCGGCCGAGCGAAGCTTCACCAGCCCCGCCGCCATCTGGCTGCGGCCGGCGTTGTGCACACAGACAAACAGCACCTCCGGCCGCTCCTTCGCGATCAGGTGATCAGCCTGCGCAAGCGCCTTCAGCCGCTCGCGCGCGAAACGGTGGGCGAGCACCGGCACAAACACATTGATCTTCGAACCGCCTAGCTGGTCGAGCGAGTCGCCGATGTAACGCTCGATCGTCTCCTCCGAGAAGATCCCCGCGAACTCGGCCTTCAGCTGCCTCGCTGCCTGCCGGACGTGATTCCGGGTGACCGGATCCATGATCTCTGTCATGCCTGAGCTCCCTTGGTATCGACGACGATCGATGCGGAGCAAATGATGACGATGCCATCGATCTCTGTCAATATGACCGCGTGCAGACAATCACGACGATCGCGGCCTCCTGCTCGCCGCTGCTGCAAGGCCCGCTCGACCCCGAGGACGCCGAACAGCTCGCGGGCGCCCTGAAAGCGATCGCCGACCCGTCCAGGCTCAGGTTGCTGAGCCTGATCCAGGCGCAACCGGGCCGCGAGGCCTGCGTCTGCCACCTGACCGACCCACTCGGCCTCAGCCAGCCAACAGTCAGCCACCACCTGAAAGTGCTGCTGCAGGCCGGCCTGGTCGAGCGGGAACAACGCGGCAGCTGGGCCTACTTCCGCGTCCGCGAAGAGCCGCTCGCCGCGCTGCGCGACCTGCTCGCCTGACGAGCGAGCTCAGTCGATCACGGGGCTGCGGCGGTCGATCGCGATCACGTCGCGCAAGCCGCCGGCCCCCTATCCGGGTTGGCAGCCATCGGACGACGTCCACCTGATGCAGTCCGCGGCTCTTGCGCAGCAAGGCTCGGTGAGCCCCCTGATGACTGGGCTACCGCCCTTCCTGGATGATCGGGATCAGAGGTTCCGTCATGCGTCGGTTCGTGGTCACGCTCCTCGCGGCGGCAACGGTCGTAGTAACGGCCGGTGGCGGCGGCGCGTCGACTCGCAACGCGGGATACGTGAGCTATCACGAGCCCAGCCAGGGCTGGACGGCGAACGTGCCCTCGACCTGGACCGCCGTCGCCACCGGCCCGGAGTTCGTCCGCCACGATCCGCTGCGCGATCCGACCCGGCTGTTCATCCAAACCTACCGCGACAGCACGCCGAGCGCGGCGCTGCAGCGGCTTGCGGCTCTCGCCGGTTTCGTCGTGACCGCGCCGCAGGGCAAGGCCACAGACGGAACGCTCGACTGGCAGGTCTACCGCGGCGTCGTCACGGGCAAGCCCGGAGTCGGGGTCGAGGCCGCGGCAGCCCGCGACGGCGCGAACGCCGAGGTCGCGGCGCTCGTCGCCCGCCGCTCCGAGCTCACCGGACTGGCGAAGACGGCTCTGGTCCCGGCGCTCGACAGCTTCAGGCCCGGCGCACCCGAAGCGCCCGCGAGCGTCGTGACGGCTGCGCCGGCCGAGCCGCTCTACTGGCCGACGAACAGCTGGCGAACGGCCACGCCGTCGTCACAGGGGATGGACGCAAGGCAGCTCGCTGCGATGGTCGCCGAGATCCGCGACGCGAAGCTGCCGATCGACAGCGTCACGGTCATCCGGCACGGCTACGTCGTGCTCGACCGCTCGTTCGGACGGTTCGCCACGCGAAGCCTCCCTGAGCCTTATGCCTCCGGGCGCCTGCACGAGCTGCAGTCGGCGACGAAGTCCGTCACCTCGATGCTCCTCGGCATCGCCCTGCACCAGGCCGCGTCAACCGGGGTGTCCGTGAACACGACCCTGGTGCGTCTCGCCGCCGCCGCCCACTACACACCGGCAAACGTCGACCTTCGCAAGCGGGCGATCACCCTCAAGGACCTGCTCACGATGCAGTCCGGCCTCGCCTGGAAGGAAACGGGCTACCCCTACACGCCTGGCAGCGGCAACGACGTCGTCAAGATGCTCGTCACGAACAACTGGACGAAGTACACGGTCGACCGGCCCATGGCCGCACAGCCGGGCACGACCTTCAACTACAACACCGGCGGCGCCCACGTCCTCTCGGGCGCAGTGACCCTGCTCACCCACAAGACGGCAGCCGCCTATGCGGCGCAACGGCTCTTCGGGGCGCTCGGCATCCGCGCTTCCAAGTGGCTCACGGCCCCCGAGGGCATCAGCGCGGGCGGGTTCGGGCTCGAGCTCCAGCCCAGAGACCTTGCCAAGCTCGCCTTCCTCTATCTCCACCACGGCCAGTGGAATGGCCGCCAGATCGTCCCGGCCTCCTGGGTCGAGCAATCGACCACCGACCAGGTAGCCGACCCCTTCCACGAGTACGGATACCTCCGGTGGCTCGACCGCGCCGACGGGTACGCCTTCATGGCCGGCCTCTACGGCCAACTCGCAGCGGTCATCCCCGACAGGGACCTCGTCGTGGTGATCACAGCGCACATCCCGGCAACGACCGACGCGACCACTGTCACCCGTTGGCTGCTCGAGCACTACATCCTCGCCGCCGCGAACTGACGAGCGTCCTCGCGGCCGAGGTGACGCGGGACGTTTCGAGCTGACCTTGCAGGGCAACTCCCGCCATCGGGGTCGCGGAAGTAGACGCGGCGGCCTTGGCCGCCTGCACCCGAGTCACTCCCAAGGGCAGAGGAACCGCCGGGCTCCTCGACCCAGCGGCTACGTGAGCTGGGCCGAGCCTTCGAGTTCGCAACAGTCCGCTGGATGCGATCAGCCGAACGAGACGGTGCCCGGTCCTGTGATCGACGCGTACTGAGCAGCCAACGGCGCGTTGTTGCTCATGTTGCACTTGCCCTTGTGCGGGCCGCTCTTGTACAGCGAGCCGACGCCGCCATAGCTGATCGTAATCACCACTTTCCCCTTGATTCCCTGGTACAGCCCGGTCCCGTTGAAGAGGGTCACCGGTCCGGTGGCCGTGAACCGGAAGGAGCAGGTCGCCCTGTTGAACGTCGGCTGCGCATGGTTCGCCTTCGCGTTGAGCGTGGTCGAGTTGACCTCGAACGTTCCGTGCCGAAGCGTGATCCTGACGTAGTTGCCGTTGGTGTCGGTCTTGCCGTTCCTGTCGATCGAGAGCGTCTTGCCGTAGTCACCGATCGCGCCGGTGATGATGATCGTCCCGGCCGGCCCGTTGCTGCCCGTTGCGTGGACATACACCGCCCCTTCGGCTGGCATGTTCGCCGCCGCGGACGCAAACCCTGATACTCCGCCGACCATCATCGCGAGAATCAGAACACCAGAGACTGGACCCACTACCCGCATCGTTTGGCCTCCGAATTGTTGAGAGACGTTCTCTCTTGTTGAGTTCCGAACTGGTTAGACGTCTTGGGTTCCGAACCGGTTAGAGCCGGCATGAGTCTGGACACGTTACTTGCGGCCAAGCGAATCTCTCATTCGGGGAACGTTCGTCAACGCTTCGCGCAGCCGAGGCTCGTTGCCCTCGAAGAACCATCGGGTCAGTCGTGAGCTCGGGCCAGACACTCCGTCAACTCTTGAGCGACCGTAAGACGAGCCCGCTTCGCCCGTGTTCCAAATCGTGCCAGGCAAGGTGTCCCGTTGCCTGAACCGAAGACGGCGGGCCGAGCGGCACCGATCGGTGCGCGAAACCGGCTTGCTTCATCAGCGGGCGCACCGATGACGGCCACCCAGGTCGCAGGCCACTCTTGCACGAGATGGCGCAGCCTGTTGTCCACGCCTCCCGTTACTACCGCGAGCTGGAGAACGGCGACAGCGTGCTCGCCGTCTGCCGTCCGGAGGACCAGCTGTGGCACGCCGAACACGTCCGCGCCGACGGGCGGGTCGTCGAATGGCGTACGGCCCGTCCCTCGAGAGCGCCCTCGGCAGCCTGCTGAAGTCGGAGGACGAGGCAACAGGTGCCGCCGACCAAGACGCGAAGACTGCCGTCGTGGTCGAGATCGGCACGCGGCTCCGCGAGGCGCGCACACGCCTCGGGCTCGAGCCTGCCGACGTTGAGGCGGTTACGATGATCCCGATGCGCCACCTACTGGCGCTCGAGCTTGAGCGGTTCGAGCAGCTGCCCGAGGGCATCTACCGACGCAGCTTCCTGCGCGAGTACGCGGACCCCCTCGGCCTCGACGGGCGTCTGTACGCGGACGAGTACGAGCATCGCTTCGCACCGCCTCAGTCCGAGCCGGACATCCCTGGCCGACCTCCCGGTGTCGCACTCGACTCGCTCCGGCGCGCTCTCTCTCCAACCGCGCTCTTCACGGCGCTTGTCGTTGCTCTCATCGGCTTCGGGATCTACGGGATGCTGACGGCCGGCTCCACCTCCCCGGCGCCTCCTGGCGTTGCCGCCTCGCCGCCGATGACCAAGACGCCGCATGTCACGGTGCCGGCGCCCGCTGCTCCCCGGCCACAGGCCGCGGTCACCGTTCGGCCGGCGGCCGCGCTGACGCTGACTACGGTTCGCGGCCGCTGCTGGCTCCTCGTCCAGCGCGGCTCGAGCGCGGGGCCGCTCGCCTACACCGGAACGCTCGAGCAGGGACAAGCGGTCCGCTCCGGTCTCCGTCACCCACTCTGGATCCGGCTCGGGGCGCCCCGGAGCCTCGAGGCGACGATCGCGGGCCGCAGCCTCATCCTGCCGACCCTCACGGCGAATGTCGTCGTCACG
>Ga0335081_10004686_pt1 | contig 21597 bp, 19 predicted proteins | sample Lox_Sample_35_FD_206713 | JGI IMG/M metagenome (GOLD analysis project Ga0335081, IMG submission 206713) | Soil microbial communities from Loxahatchee National Wildlife Refuge, Florida, United States - Lox_Sample_3.5 | ecosystem: Environmental > Terrestrial > Soil > Wetlands | place: USA... | reverse complement strand
GGGGTCGACGGAGGCTGCGGCCCCGGATGGTTGCTGAAGCCCCACAACACCTCCACGGCTCCTGGCTTTGCCAGCCGACCGAACATTTGGTCTCACGCTACCAGATCCCTGCCCTCGTGCTGCCGACCTCGAACCGCGAATCCGCCGGTAGACAGGCCGCGGGGGTCGCTCATCTGCGGTTCGGCGACGCCCAGTCGGGCGGACCATCCCAGCCCTCGATCGCGACCACCTCATCGACGGACCTCCTGTTCGCCGGCCCGATTCGGCGCGGGGTGCGCAGCCGGCCGACGGGCAGCAGGCAGCCCTGCACCCAGGTGTGGGGTATCCCGAGCAGCTCACCCACCGCGGCCTCGTGGTGCAGGTGCAGCGTGGTCACGCAGGTGCCATAGCCCCGGGTGCGCAACGCGAGCGCAAAGTTCCACACCGCCGGGAAGATCGACCCGTACAGGGTCGCCTGGTAAAACGATTCGTCGCCGTCGATGCGCGGCAGGTACGGCTCGTAGCAGGGGATGACCAACAACGGCACCTTCGCCATGTGCTCGACAAGCCACTCCGTCGACGACATCAGCCGGGCCTCGGGCGTGTCGGGCGGCATCAGGTGAGCGAGCATCTGCCCGCCGACCCTGCGGAGATAGGCGTCGCGGTAGAGTGCCGCGATCTTGTCCCGCAGCGCCGGATCGGCGATGAGCATCCACCGCCACGATTGTTGATTGGAGCCGTTGGCGGCCTGCAGCCCGATTCGCAGGCACTCGCGGATGTCTGCGAGGTCGACCGGCGCCTCCAGGTCGAGCGACTTTCGCGCCGATCGGTTGGCGGTGAGGAGCTCCTCGATGTCCATGACTGCCTCACATGTGTGGTCACTGCCCAACAACGTTGATACCGAGCCGGTCGCACACGGTGAAGACCTCCTCGAAGATCGACTTCGGAACCGTGAACGGCTCTGTCGCCGACACCTCGGACAGATGAGCCGCGATGTCGTCGGCGGTCGGATTGCTGTCGGGGTCGGTGAGCCAGCCCTCACCGAGCCCGACGAAGACTCGTGCGAACCGCCCGGCGCAGGCCGAGTAGTTGTGATGGCTCAGCTCACAGGCCCTGCTGGCCAGGAAAACGACCATGGGCACCACCAGCTCGGGCTTGATGACTTTCAGAAAACCGGTTTCCGCGAGGGCCTTTGGGTCGCCGACGGTTTCGGTGACCATCCGCGAATAGCCGAACGGAAGCACGGTGTTGGCCAGAATGCCGTGTTGGGCGCCTTCGATCGCGATGACGTTCGTCAGCCCGAAAAGGCCCGCCTTCGCTGCGGCGTAGTGGGCTTCAAGCGGCTGCCCGAACATGCCCCCGGAAGAGGAGACGAACACGAACCGGCCATAGCCCGCAGCCTTCATCACTCGGTAGGCGGGCTGGCTCAGGTAGAACCCGCCGTCGAGGTGCACGCGCAGCATGCACTGCCAGTCGTCTGTCGACATCTCCTCGAACGGAATGCTGTTGAAGATGCCCGCATTGCTCACGACCGCGTCCAGACCACCGAACCGGTCGACGGCGGTACCCACGATCGCCTCTCCGCCCTCGGGACTGTCCACCGAATGGTGCGAGGCCACCGCCACGCCGCCGGCCTGCCGGATCGCCTCGACCACCCGGTCGGCCACACTGGTGTCAGAGCCCTCGCCGTGCATGGAACCGCCGCGATCGTTGACGACTACGGACGCCCCACGGCGCGCCAACTCGATCGCATAGAGCCGGCCGAGACCTCGACCCGCTCCGGTGACGATCGCCACCTGCCCCGCGAAGTCGATCATGCGAAACCCCTTGTGTGCTTTTCCCGGAGGAGGGACCGTGCAAGCCGCGCGCCGACCTCCTCCAGGTACCGGTCCGGGCCGCCGAGGAATGTGTTCCAGCCCAGCAGGCGCTTGAGGTAGAGGTGCGCGTCGTGCTCCCAGGTGTAGCCGATGCCGCCGAAGACCTGGATCGCCGTATCGCCCACGGTGGCCAGTCGTCCGGCGAACGCCTTGGTCCGCACTGCGGCCAGGTGCTTCTCTGCGGGGTTCGCGGCGTCCGCGGCCCACAGCGCATGGATGACGCCGCTCCGGGCGAGTTCGACCGTTTCGTACATGTCGGCGCACAGGTGCTGGACCGCCTGAAACGAACCGATGGGCTGGCCGAATTGCCGACGCACTTTTGCGTATTCGATCGCTGACTTCATGACCGCCCGGGCCGCGCCGAGCGCGTCGGCGGCCGTGGCGACGAGCACGTCGTCGGTGAGCGCTCGGACCGCCTCCGGTGACGCGTCGGCCAGACGCCGCGCCGGCGCACCGTCCAGCGTGACCCGAAACTGTCTGCGGGTCTGGTCGATACCGCGTTCCGGCGTCGCCATTATCCCCGCGGATGTCGTATCCACAGCGAAAAGTCCTGTGTCGTCGCCGTCCTCAGAAAAGACGAGGACGATGTCGGCAGCGGCCGCGTCCGGAACGCCCCGCATCTCGCCGCGCAGTAGGGCGCTCTCACCCTGCCCGACGGCGACGGGCAGACGACCGGTGAGCGGACCGACGGTGGCGATCGTGGAGCCGTCCGCGATCCCGCCGAAAAGCTCGGCGGCATCGCCGTCGACGCCGAGCCGCGTCAGGGCCCGCGGCGCGGCCACCGCGCTCGACACCCATGGCCCGGGGTACAAAGCCGCACCGAGCTCCTCGGCAACGATGCCGGCTTCGACCATCGTCATGCCGGCGCCGTCGTATTCGGGCGGCACGAGCAGCCCCGTCGTGTCGAGGTCGGCGAGGCCCCGCCAGACCGCGTCGGTCACGCCGGTCGGATCCGCGAGCAGTGGGCGCACATGTCCCTCGATGCTTGCCTTCTCGGCGAGAAAGCCGCGCACCGCGTCGCGCAGTGCCCGTTGCTCGTCGGTCAACTCGAGGTTCATCGACGCGGCAACCCGAGGACCCGCTGTGCGGTGATGTTCTTGTTGATTTGCGTCGTGCCGCCGGCGATGGTGAGCGACCGCGACGTCAGGCGCAAATCGGCCCACCGTCCGCCGCAACCGGGACCCAGCACGTCAAACGCCAGTGCGCCCAGGTCTTGGCCGACCTCACCCCACACAGTCTTGGCGAGGCTCGCGGAACCGAAGGCATCACCGCCATGCATCGTCGCCGAAACCGACCGCTGGCACAGCACTTCGAGATACTTGATGCGCACGGCGATCTCGCCGAGGCGCAGCAGTACCGCAGGATCGTCGAGCACGGGCCGGGCGTCGACCTCGGCACGCGCGAAATCGGCCACGAGGTCCTCCAGCCGCGCCCGCATCTCTACGTAGAGGCGCGCCGCTGCGGCGCGCTCGTGGCTGAGGGTGGTGGTCGCCACCTGCCAGCCCCCGTCCTGCGGACCCAGAAGTGCGTCTGCCGGCACCCGCACATCGTTGAAGAACACCTCGGCGAAGTCCGCGTCGCCGTTGAGCGTGACAAGCGGCCGAGCCTCGATGCCGGGGAGCGACATGTCGACGATGAGACACGAGATGCCCTTGTGCTTGGGCGCTTCGGGATCGGTGCGCACGTACAGCTGGCACCAGTGCGCGTGGTGCCCCAGCGAGGTCCAGATCTTCTGACCGTTGACGACGAAGTGATCGCCATCGCGCACGGCGCGGGTACGCAGTGCGGCCAGATCAGAACCGGCTTCGGGTTCCGACATCCCCTGGCACCAGATGTCGTCCGCCCGCATCATGCGGGGGAGCAGCGTGCGCTTCTGAAATTCGGTTCCGTACTGCATGATCGCCGGCGCGATGTTGTTCATGCCGATCACATTGATCGGCAGTGGCGCCCGCGCCCGGGTGGTTTCCTCGGCGTAGACCAGTTGTTCGAGCACCGTCGCGCCGCGGCCGCCGTACTGCTGCGGCCAGGAAACAGCGGCCCAGCCGGCGTCGGCCATCGCCCGGTTCCACCCGCGAAGCCGCTCGAACACCGCATCGTCGGAGCGACGGCGCCGGGCGACGGCGACGATGTCGTCGGTGAGGTTCGCGGCCAGCCAACCTCGCAGCTCCATGCGGAACTGCTCCGCCTCCCCCGGGTATGAGAAATCCACGTCCCTTGTCGACTTCATGCGATTGACTGCGGCCACGCCGGACTTTACGTTGGAACAGATATTTGGTCAACTAGTGGAGGCTATCGCGAAGAGGAACCCCGTGGCGAGCGACGAGGTGAACACCGATGCTGTGGACCGACTGGGCATGCTGGCTTCAGCCCTGGCCGGCCGCACGCTGCGGGTCGCACCGGCCGGGGCGGGCGAGCCGGCGTGGACGGATGGCAGCACCGTGTTCGTGCAGGCGCACAAAACCACCCACGACCTGATCGAGGCGCTCGCCGTACAGGCGTCGCTGCTCGCGGCAGGCAGCCTGGAGCCGCACCACATGCGCAGGCTTACCCGGCGCCCAACCCTGGCCAGGCGGTACCTCGCCGTAGAAGGACACCGGGCGCTGGCGGCGAATGCGGACCTGTTGCCGCCGCTGATCCGGTCGCTCGTCGACGCGGACGTCGCGGCCCGTAGTGATTCGCCCGACGCCTCGATGGCTGTGGCGCTGAGCCGAGAACAGATCGCGGCCCCCCCGGACAACTTCGGAGCCATCCGGGCGGGAAAGCTTCTGGGGTCGGCAAAATCTGCCAATGCCCGGGCAGTGAACGGCAAACACATCCCGCGCCGACCGCAGAAGCGGGCCCTCGCCGAACTCGGCGAAGAAGACAACGATGACGGCCGCGACGTGGTCGACATCTTCTCCAGCCCCGTCGGCGGGGGCGGCGCGCTTGGCAAGTGGTTCCAGAAGATGCTGGGTGCGGTGCGTCGGCTCGGCGAGGGCGGTCCCCCGGGCGCCGACGCGCCGACCCACCGGACCCGCATGCACACCCGGGGTGCCGGCACCGCCGTCGTTTCGACCGCGCCGGCGGAAACGATCGTCGACGACGCCGGGCAAGGGCGCGGGATCAAGTACCCGGAGTGGGATGTTCATCGACGGCGGTACCGGCCCGACTGGTGCACGGTGCAAGAGGTCGACCCGCGCCCGCGGGCCGAGGCCTCGCCCGGGCTGTCGGGCGGCTGCGGACTGCGCCGACCGCTTGCCCGGCTCGGCTTGGGCCTCGATCAGTACCACCGGCAGGCTCAGGGTGACGACATCGACATCGACGCGGCGGTCGAAGCGCGGGTGGAGGTGCTGGCCGGATCGGGGCCCGACGAGGCGGTCTACCTAGACAGCTTGCGCCGCCACCGCGACTTTGCCGTGCTGGTGCTGCTGGACACCTCTGGCTCTGTCGCCGAGCCCGGCGCATCCGGCGTGACGGTACACGAGCAGCAGCGAACCGCCGCGGAGGCGCTCACCGTCGCCCTTCACGACCTGGGGGATCGCGTGGCGCTGTACGCGTTTCACTCGCAGGGGCGGTCTGCTGTGCAGCTCATGCCGGTGAAGCGCTTTGACGACCCGCTGGACGCGCTGATGATGCGGCGGCTTCACGCGCTTGTGCCCGGGGCATATTCGCGACTGGGTGCGGCAATCCGGCATGGTGCAGCGGTTTTGGAGCGGCGCGGTGGCACGTCACGGCGATTGCTCGTCGTGGTGTCCGACGGTTTGGCGTACGACCACGGCTACGAACGTGTCTACGGAGCGGCCGATGCCCGCCGGGCGCTCGCGGAGGCGCGCCGCAGGGGCACCGCCTGCCTCTGCCTCACGATCGGAGCCGGCACCAATGCCGAGGACTTGCAGCGTGTGTTCGGCAGCGCCGCGCACGCGACCATCCCCCGGACCGAGCAATTGAGCCGGGTGATCGGCCCACTGTTCCGCGCGGCCCTGCGATCCGCCGAGGTTTGCCGGAGGGTCGCATGACGAAAGGCACCGACGATGCCCGTTGCCAACGGTTTCCTCCGCCATCCGCCGACGGAACGCCAATAGTGCCGGGCCGGCGCGGGCCGCGCCCTTACTACGTGCCGATCGGCAACGAGGAACATGTGTTCAAGGCGGCCTGCCGGCAGGGCCTGTCGGTTCTGCTCAAAGGGCCCACCGGATGCGGCAAAACGCGCTTCGTCGAGGCCATGGCGTACGACCTCGACCGGCCACTTGTCACGGTGGCCTGCCACGACGACCTGACCACCGCCGATCTCGTGGGGCGGTTCCTGCTGCGCGGCGGTGAGACGGAATGGGTCGACGGGCCGTTGACGCGAGCGGTGCGGGAAGGCGCGATCTGCTATCTGGACGAGGTCGTCGAGGCACGGCAGGACACAACGGTGGTGCTGCATCCGCTGGCCGACCACCGCCGCCGGCTTCCCATCGAGCGGCTGGGCGTGACCCTCGACGCCGCACCGGGTTTCTGCCTGGTCGTGTCCTATAACCCCGGGTACCAGAGCGTTCTGAAGGATCTGAAGGACTCGACCCGTCAGCGCATGGTCGCGATCGAGTTCGGCTTCCCGGCACCCGATGTCGAAGAGAAGATCGTGGCTCAGGAGGCCGGCGTCGATCACGAGAAGGCGGCCGAGCTTGTGCGTCTCGGTCAGGCGATCCGTCGCCTGGAAACGGCGGGGCTGCGGGAGGTGGCCTCGACGCGGGTGCTCATCGCGGCCGGGCGGCTGGTCGTCGAAGGGCTGAACCCGCGCGAGGCCGCTCGAGCGGCGGTTGCCGGACCGCTCACCGACGACTCCTTGGTGGTGAGCGGGCTCGCGGAGATGATCGACGTTTACCTGACCGATGAGTAACCCTGACAAGGCGATTGACGGTGTGACAGTTTGCGCGTTAGGGTCTGAACAAATTTTAGGTCGGGCGGGGCACGCGGCACGGCCGTGCCAACGGAGGTGATATGTCGTACGAGAGCACCGCGGAGCCGATCAAGATCGGCTACCTCTTCGACTTTCTGCTTCCCGAGGGCTACCCGCAGGAGATGCGGGATGACCTGACCCGCCCGTTCGAGCTGGTGTTCGGCGAAGGCTTGAAGGAGGGGATCATCGACCGCCCGATAGAGATCGTGTATCGGGAGGTCGAGGGCCTGCCGAAGGGAACGGTGAAGGCAGTGATCGACGCCTACGGCGAGCTCGTCGACGACGGCTGCCTTGTCGTGTTCGGCCCCCACATCACCGACAACGCCGTTCCGACACGTGAGGCGATCGAGGACCGATTCCGGGTGCCGGGGATCAGTGTCACCGGTACCGACGACTGGCCGGGGGAGTGGACGTTCTCGTTTCCGCAGGGATCGATGACCGACGAACCGATATTCTGGTCGGACCTGTTGGCCAAGGGCGGCCACAACGAGGTCGGGGTGCTGGTCGAGCAATCGCTGGTCGGTGAGAGCTACCTCAAGAACTTCCGTAATGCATGCCGCCGCAAAGGCATTCGGATCGTCGCGGAGGTGCCGATTGCGCAGACGGCCCAGGACATCAACGACGCGGTGCGCACCTTGTATGAGGCTAAGGCGCAAGCGGTCGTGCACTGCGGCTTCGGGTTCGGGATCGTGTTCATCAACCCTGCCCTGGCGGCGCTGAACTGGGATCCGCCCCGGTTCACGAGCACGGCGTTCCAGAACGCGTGGGTCAATCCCGTGATGTGGAAGGCGTTCATGGGATGGACCGGTGTCGACCAGTACGACGAGGGCAACGCCGTCGGCCAGCGTTTCCTCGACCGGTACGAGGCGGCCTACGGGCGTCGGCCGCAGTACTGCGTGCCCGTGGTGAACCGTGACGTCGCTGCCGCGCTGCTGAGCGCGTTCACCGATGCCCATCCGTTGAGTCCGCGGGGAGTGAAGGAAGCCCTCGAGCGGGTGAAGATGTTGCCCGCCGCGGCCGGCGCGCCCGGCACCAGGGTGTCGTTCGGAAAGTGGACTCGGCGCGCCTGGATGGGCGCAGGCTATCTCGTGGCCCGAAGGCTGGACTCGGACGGCATCAACTCGCATCTCGTGGATCGGTTCGGTGAGGAATAACCGATGACCAGCCAGCAGACGACGCCGTCCGCGATCGCAACGAGCCCCAAGCCCAAAACACGGTCGGCACTCAACGCACTGTGGGTCATCCTCGCGGTGACTCTCACGATGGCTGTTGTCGCCGCGGTCGTTTACTACGCCCGCACCGGCGCCGTTTCCGACCGAATCCGCAATCCGGCGGTCAGCGGCGCACCGCGCCCGGTGCACTACCTGCTGGGCTTGAGCAGTTCGACCTGGCTCACCATCAACCAGATCGGCACCATCGTCGCAATGTCGATCGTCGTCGCGGCCTTCGTGATCGCCTGGCGACGGCACCCTCGCCACCCTGTCTTGCTGATGGTGATGGTGACGACGCTGATCGTGTGGCAGGACCCGATCATGAACTGGGCGCCGTATGCGGTGTACAACCCGCAGCTGTGGCATTGGCCCGAAGACTGGCCGCTGGTGTCGCTGTCACCGACGGTGGAGCCCTTCGTTGTGTTCGGCTATGCGATGTTCTATGCGACGCCGTACTTCCCGGCCATCTGGATTCTGCGCCGGATCCAGGCCCGACGGCCCGTCGACTCGTTCGTGTGGCGCCACCCGCTGATCTGTCTTGCAGGGCTCATCTTGGTGATCGGTTTCATCTTCGACGCGTTCCTGGAAATCTCGATGATCCGTACCGGGCTCTACATTTACGACCAGGTGATCCCGTTCGGCTCACTGTTCGCCGGCACTCCGTTCCAGTTTCCGCTGTTGTGGGAGTCGCTGTCGGTCACCTTCGTGATGATCCCGGCCGGTGTGTTGGTGTACCGCGACGACACTGGCCGCACCGTCGCCGAGAAACTGGCCCAGCGGGCCCGCATCTTCGCCGGCCGACCGGCCCTGGGCACATTCGTGGTGCTGTTCATCATCCTCAGCGCGGCCTACTTTTTCGCCTACGGCGGTTGGTTCACGGTGATCAAGTGGACGCGGACCGCTACGTCTGTGGCGTGCCCGTGGCCTTATCGCGAGGCCAAAGTCTATGACCCGCAAGGCTTCTACGAGCAGAACGGCCAGCCCGGGCCATACTCCGTGGGGATCTGGTCGACGTGGATGAGCGCCCAGCCGCATGGCCGGCCCAACGTGACGCCGCCGGCCGGCGGCGGGCGCTGTGGGGCGGCCCATGCCTGAGCCTCGCAGCGTCGTCATCACCGGCGCATCCCGCGGACTGGGCCTCGCGTCGGCGACGCACATGTACAACCTGGGCTGGCGCGTCGTGGCAGCCATGCGCTCACCCGAACCCGGACTGGCTGCCCTACGGACGGCGACCGGCGCACCCGCCGACGACCCCCGCCTGACCGCGGTGGGGTTGGACCTCACTGACCAGGCGTCGATTGCAGCGGCTGCCAAGGCCATCGAGGAGGCGGTCGGCGCGCCCCACGCGCTGGTGCACAACGCCGGGGTCGCCGCGGCCGGTTCGGTGGAGGAGTTGCCGAGCGAGGTTTGGGAGCAGATCTTTTCCACCCACCTGTTCGGGCCGGTGACGCTCACCAAGGCGCTGCTGCCGTCCATGCGGGCGGCGGGGCGGGGACGGATTGTCGTGATCTCGAGCCAGGGCGGTGTCCGCGGCATGCCCGAGATCTCGGCCTACTCCGCCGCAAAGGGCGCACTCGAGCGGTGGGCCGAATCGCTGGCCGGCGAGATCGCGCCGTTCGGGCTGGGAGTCACCGTGCTGGTGGCCGGAACGTTCGACACCGACATCATCACCGACAAGACGCCCTCGTATCGGGACTTCAACGGGCCGTACGCCGCCCATCACGCCACCATCGATCGGCGCGGCCGGTTCGCGATGCGGTTCGCGGCCCCGCCGCAGCGCTTCGCCCGCGGACTGGCGAAGGCCCTTGAGGACGACGGCCCGTTCGCTCGGCATGCGGTCGGTCTCGACGCCCGCCTGCTGCTGATCTGCAATCGGCTCCTGCCCGCGAAGGTTCTTCATCAGGTGACCCGGGTGGCCATGGGCATTCCGCGGCAGGGCGCCCTTCGCGCCGGCCGACCAGAGACAACTCACCGTTCTGCGGAGGGCGAGCACCGTGACTGAGTCCGTGAAGATCCGGTTCGAGCCGAGGATGATGGTCGACGGCAAGCTCGTCGAGGGCGAGGCCGGCGTGTTTACCAACATCAATCCGGCAACCGAGGAGGTGCTCGGGGAGGTCGCCGACGCATCGAAGGCCGACATGCATCGTGCCATCGACGCCGCGCGGCGGGCGTTCGACGAAACCGACTGGTCGACCAACGATGCACTCCGCAAGCGCTGCCTGGAGCAGTTGCAGGAGGCACTGTTGGCGGAAAAGGAAGCGTTGCGGGAGGAACTCATCCTCGAAGTCGGCTGCCCTCGCGCGATCACCTACGGCCCCCAGCTCGACGTTCCGCTCGCCGATGCCCTCGCGTTTCCCGTGAAGCTCATCGACGAATACCCGTGGGAGACCGACCTCGGCGACACCATGGTCTCACTGACCGGCCGGCTGACCACCCGCAAGGTCTGGCGGGAACCCGTCGGAGTGGTCGGTGCGATCGTGCCGTGGAACTTCCCGTTCGAGGTCACCATCCACAAGCTGGCCCAGGCACTGGCGACCGGCAACACGGTGGTGCTCAAACCAGCGCCGGACACCCCGTTCAACGCGACGCGGCTGGGTCGGCTGATCGCCGAAGCCACCGACATTCCAGCCGGGGTCGTCAGCGTCGTCACCGCGTCGGATCATCTGGTGGGGGAGGAGCTTACGCTCTCGCCGAAGGTGGACCTCATCTCCTTCACCGGCTCCACCGCGGTCGGGCAGCGGATCATGGAGCAAGGCGCGGCGACGATGAAGCGCCTGTTCCTCGAACTCGGCGGCAAGTCGGCCACCATCGTTCTCGAGGACGCCGATTTCGCGCTGGCGTGCGCGATCGGGATCGCTCCGTGTATGCACGCCGGCCAGGGTTGCGCCAACCCGACCCGGTTGTTGCTGCCCCGGTCTCGCTACGACGAAGGCGTGGCGATCCTCAAGGCGATGTACGAGAACGTCTCCCCGGGGGATCCGCAGGACCCGGGCACGTTGTGCGGGCCGGTGATTTCGGATAAACAACGCCGCCGCGTGCGCGGTTACATCGGTAAAGGCATCGAGGAGGGCGCCACGTGCCTGGTCGGCGGCACGGAGCCACCCAGCGGTTTCGACAAGGGATTCTGGGTGCGGCCAACGCTTTTCGTTGATGTCGACAACGCGATGACCATCGCGCAGGAAGAGATCTTCGGGCCGGTGCTGGCCGTGATCCCGTTCGACGACGAGGAGGACGCGATCCGTATCGCCAACGACAGCGCGTACGGGTTGGCCGGCAACGTGATGTCGGGTTCCCTGGAGCACTCGCTTGCGGTCGCGCGCCGGCTGCGGGCCGGCTTCATCGGTGTGCAGGGCGCCGCCCCGTACGGCGCTGATACGCCGTTCGGCGGCTATAAGGCCAGTGGCGTCGGGCGCCAGAACGGTGTCGCCGGATTTGACCAATACACCCAGATCAAGTCGGTGGGCTACCCCGCCGGCTGAAGGAGACACAAGCGTGGAGCTGTTCGACGAACTCGAGGACTTCGGAACGTTCGATGATGCGGTTTCCGGCGATGTCCGCGACCCCCATTCCGAGCTGGCCCGGCTGCGGCGCGAGGAACCCGTGCAGCGCATCGACATGTCGGCCATGCCCCACGAAGAGTCCAAACCGGTCTTCATGGTGTATCGCCACGAAGAGGTCGCCCAGATGCTGCGCGACAACGAGACGTTCTCATCCGCGATCATCATCGATGCGTTCGGCGACGCGCTGGGCGAACACGTCATGTTGGGGATGGACGAGCCCGAGCACGGCCGCCACCGCGCCCTGGTGTCGAAGGCCTTCTCGCAGAAGGCGCTGGCGCGGTGGGAGGACGAGCTGGTCGGGAAGGTCGGCAACGAGCTGGTCGACCGGTTCGCCGATCGCGGATCCGCTGATCTGGCGCGTGAGTTCACCTTTCCCTACCCGACCCAGATCATCGCCGGCCTACTGGGCCTACCGCGGAAGGACTATCCGCGGTTCCAGCGCTGGTCGATCGCGTTGCTGGCCATCCTGTTCAATCGCGAGCGTGGGCTCGCAGCTTCCGAGGCGTTGCGGGAGTACTTCGTTCCGATCCTGGCCGCTCGGCGCGAGCAACCGCGCGAAGACCTCATCAGCGGCCTCGCCCAGGCTGAGATCAACGGCGAGAAGCTCTCCGACGAAGAGATCTTCTCCTTCCTGCGGCTGCTGCTTCCGGCCGGTGTCGAAACCACTTACCGCTCACTGGGAAACTTGCTGTTTGCGCTGCTGTCCAACCCCGACCAGCTCGATGCCGTCCGTGCCGACCGCTCGCTCATCCCGCAGGCGATAGAGGAAGCGGTCCGCTGGGAGCCGCCGCTGCTGACGATCACCCGCGTAGCGACTCGCGACACCGAGCTCGGCGGTGTGCCGATCCCCGCCGGGTCGTCGGTCATGCCGGTGCTGGGCGCGGCCAACCGCCAAGACGACCGCTACGCCGATCCCGATCGCTTCGACATCTTCCGCTCGAGCAGGGCCCATATTGGATTCGGCCACGGGGTCCATGTCTGCCTGGGAATGCACCTGGCCCGCCTGGAAATGCGGGTCGCACTTAACCTGCTCTTTGACCGGCTGCCCAACCTGCGACTCGATCCCGACGGCGATGATCCGCACATCCGCGGCCAAGTGTTCCGGTCGCCGACGTCTCTTCCGGTGCTGTTCGGCACCTCCGCGCTTTGACCAAACCTTTGTTCCACTCTAGATTGGTCGCCGGAGCTATGCCCGGTGATCGTGGCAGTGCCGAGGGGTGGCCACGATCTGAGGAGGCGACGTGAAGGAACTGCGCTTCGACGGCCGAGCGGTTGTCGTCACCGGGGCAGGCCGCGGCATCGGTCGCAGCCACGCGCTGCTGTTGGCCGCCAAGGGCGCTCGCGTCGTCGTCGCCGACTATGGAGTCGGAATCGGTGGAGATGGTTGTTCGTCGTCGCCGGCACAGGACGTGGTCGGTGAGATCAGCGAAAACGGCGGTGAGGCGGTGGCCTGTTATGCATCGGTCGCCGGGCAGGACGGTGCCGCTTCCATCGTTGCCACGGCCTTGGATGCGTTTGGTCGCATCGATGCGGTGATCAACAATGCCGGGATCCATGATCCAGCCATGTTCGAGGATCTCTCGGTCGAGCAGTTCCGCGCCATGATGAGTGTCCACTTCTTCGGCACCCTGTTCGTCAACCGGGCCGCATGGCCGCACATGGCCCGGGCCGGCTACGGGCGCATCGTCAACACCGTTTCAGAGGCCATGCTCGGCGGCATCCCCGAGCTCACCAGTTATGGCGCCGCCAAAGGCGCGGTGTTCGGACTCACCCGCAACATGGCCACCGAGGGCGCCGCACACGGTATCGCGGTCAACGCCATCGCGCCCCGGGCGTACACCCGGATGTCGGCATCGCACTCCGATGCGTTGGCCGCCAGACTCTCGATGCCGAAAGAGATCATGGCCGAGATCAACGCCGCCATGCCGCCGGAAATGTGTGCGCCGGCCGCGGCCTTCTTGTGCCACGAGCGCTGCCCACTCAACGGCGAGATCCTCCAGATCGGGATGGGCGGGGTCTCCCGCATCGCGGTCGTGCACACCACGGGGATCTCCCGATCGCCGCTGACCGCCGAGGACATCGCCGCGAACCTTGATGCGATCATGGACACCAGCGACGCGCGCGTCACCACAACGACGTCGATATCACAATGAAGCACAGCACCGGGGTCCGGCATCCGCCGCAACGGGGCCGCGGCATCTGCTTGACCTAATATTTGTTCAGTCCTAGATTGGGACTCCGAGTGGCCGGGATGTCCGCTGCGGCCGTGCACCGGAGCGGTCGGGTGACCCCGAGGAGGCTGTAGTGAGCGATTTCGAATCGGTGGACTTCTTCTCCGAGGAGTCCCTCATCCCGGATCCGTATCCGTATTTCGATTACCTGCGCTCCAAGTGCCCGGTATCGCGGGAAACCCCGTTCGAGGTGATGGCGGTGACCGGATACCAGGAAGCCCTCTCGGTGTACAAGGACGGCGCCTTCTCCTCGTGCGTCGCGGTCGCGGGGCCGTTTTCCGGCCTGTCGCTCACGGCCGACGGTGACGACATCAGCGAGCTGATCGAGCAGGTTCGTGATCAGATACCGATGAGCGAGCACATCGTCACACAGGATCCGCCGGTCCATACGCGCACCAGAGGCCTGCTCAGCCGGCTGCTGACGCCCAAGCGGCTCAAGGAGAACGAAGACTTCATGTGGGCGCTGGCCGATCAGCAGCTCGACGAGTTCGTGGCCCATGGAAAGTGCGAGTTCCTGGAGGATTACGCAAAGCCATTTACGATGCTGGTCATCGCCGATCTGCTCGGTGTTCCCGCAGCGGATCACCAAGAGTTTCGGGATGTGCTGGCCAATCAGCTGGTGGGCACACTAGACGACGAGGCTTTGGCACATAACCCGCTTGACTGGCTCGACGACAAATTCTCCGCATACGTCACCGACCGTCGGCGCCAACCACGCGGCGACGTGCTGACTCAGCTGGCTGAGGCGAAATATTCCGACGGGTCGACGCCGGAGGTCATCGACGTCGTCCGGTTGGCGACGTTCCTCTTCACGGCCGGTCAGGAAACCACCACAAAGTTGCTCAGCGCCGCGATGAGGGTGATCGGCGAACGCCCCGATATCCAGAAATTGCTGCGCGAGGACCGCAGCCGCGTTCCCAACTTCCTCGAGGAAACCCTCCGGATGGAGAGCCCGGTCAAAAGCCACTTCCGCCTCGCGCGTAAATCGACGACGGTGGGCGACGTCCGGGTTCCCGCCGGCACGACGATGATGCTCATGCCCGGGGCGAGCAACCGGGATCCGCGGAAATTCGATGAGCCGCATGATTTCCGGGTGGACCGTCCGAACGTACGCGAGCACGTGGCCTTCGGGCGCGGCAACCACTCGTGTCCCGGCGCGCCGCTTGCTCGCGCCGAGGGACGAATCTCCCTCAATCGCATACTCGAGCGGATGTCCGACATCAGGATCTCCGAAGCGGTGCACGGTTCGGCCGACGGGCACCGCTACACCTACGAGCCGACCTTCATCCTGCGTGGTCTGACCGAGCTGCATCTGGAGTTCGAACCGGTGCAGTACCGGGCCGCTGACCAAGCGACACAACAGAGGAAAAATTGAGCAGCAACGAAGCCGACGGCCGGGAGATCATGAAGTGGGATCCTGGTCTCACCAAAAGGATGATCAGTGCGGCCGAACCCATCGCCAAACGCTGGTTCCGCACCGAGATACGCGGCTTGGAGTCGTTCCCTCGCTCGGGCGGCGCGCTGGTCGTGTCCAACCACTCGGGCGGGATACTCACCGTCGATGTGTTGCTCTTCGCCGCGGCCTTTTACCGCAGGTTCGGTTACGACCGTCCGCTGTACACATTGGGCCACGACGCGTTGTTCGTTGGCCCACTCGCCCGATGGATGACCGGCATCGGCGTCATCCACGCCGGCCGCGACAACGCCGAGGAGGCGCTGCGGTCGGGGGGAGTGGTGTTGGTGTTTCCGGGTGGGGTATATGACTCGTATCGGCCGACGGTGTCCCAGAATGTCATCGATTTCAACGGCCGCACCCGGTACGTCGGAACCGCCGTCGCAGCGGAGGTGCCCATTGTGCCCACCGTGTCGATCGGCGGACAGGAATCGCAACTGTTCCTGACCCGCGGGACGTGGCTCGCGAACCGACTGCGGCTCAACCGGTTACGATCGGACATTCTGCCGGTCACGATCGGTTTCCCGTTCGGGCTCAGCGCGGTGCTACCGGTGAACATTCCGCTGCCGGCCAAGATCGTCACCGAGGTGCTCGAGCCGGTCGATGCCCGTGCCGAATACGGGGATGATCCCGGCATCGAGAAGCTTGACGAACACGTGCGGTCGTTGATGCAGACGGGGCTGGACCGGCTGGCTGGCGAACGCCGGTTTCCGGTGCTGGGCTGACCACCAGCTTGAAAGGTGATGTCGCCCAACTCATATCGACTACGTCAAGAGGCGTTGGGGTCAGCCAGGGCGTGGCTTTGGCGGTCCATTGCGCTTTGGCCTGGCTATGGATAGGGCGCACCGAAGCTCGGCACGGTGTGGAAGCCGCGCCTGTGGGCGGCAGCGGCAGCGCACCGCACCGGCAGAATGAGTGGCACGAAGAGGATCTGGTCGAGCAGGATCGGTGTAATAAGCCGATTGTGCACGAAGCCGAAAGAGCTCCTCGTGGTTGGATCAGCCCAGCCGATGGTTCCACCCAGACCGGCGTGGCCGAACCCTCGCAACAGACCCGGTACCGGTGATCCGTGGTACCCGAGGTGGAACGACATTGGGAACAACACGTTCAAGTCGGGCCGTAAACTGAGCTTGCCTGTGAATTCACGCGTCAATTCCGGTGACATGAACTCTCTTTCGTCAATACGGCCGCTGTTGGCGAGCGCACCGTACATCTTCGCCAGGCCACGCGCGGTCACGACGGCATTGACCGAGGGAATCTCACCGTCGAGAAATGGGATGTCGCGCTGCACGAGCGACGTAATGCCGGGGACGTACATTGCGCCCAAGCCGCCGGCGATCGGCAGCTCGGCGAGCCTTGGTGCGAGGTGATCGAAAAGCGGGTTGGCCCTGGTGCTCTGCGGAAACATGATCTGCGCGACCTTGGTTGGCGCGTCGGCGGGCGGGCGTCCGAGGTGCAGACCGTCGGTGCTGAGCGGACGCGCTAGTTCGCTACGAACCAAGTCGCGCATGCCCATACCTGTGATCGCTCTCGCTAGACCGGATGAGAGCCACCCGTAGGTGAACGCGTGATACGCGGTATGTCCGGCCAGGCGATCCACGGGTGCGGCCGCCAGGCGCTCTTCCATCAGCCGATGATCGAGCAGCTGCTCCTTGCTGACACCCTTCAGGTGGGACAACCCGGCTCGATGCGCCATCATGTCCCGCACGGTGATCGCCGACTTGCCGTTGGCGCCGAACTCCGGCCAATACTGTGCGATGGGGGCGTCATAGGACAGCAGCCCTCGGTCGACGAGCCGGTGCAGGACGGTTGTCGCCAGCCCCTTGCTTGCGGAGAAGACCATCGCGCCAGTGTCGGCTGCCCAGCGCACGTCACCGTGCCGATCCGACCAGCCAGTCCAGATGTCGACGACGGGTTCACCGTGGACGTACACCGCAAGGGCCCCGCCGCCGAAACTTGGGCCGGGAAACAACCTGGCGAAGGTGCGCACGGCGGATGAGAACCGCGGGTCGGCGGCGCCATGCACGTGCGGCGGCAGGCCGCCGTCGCTCTCCAGGACAGCCGGTTGGCTCATCGCAACGGCACCACGCGGCGAACGTGAATGCGCACTGGCGGGTAGCAGCAAGATCGGTACATGAGAATCATGTTATCGTTTCATGATAACGCTATTCTATCCGGGGTGCTTGCCTTCCGGTCCCCGCCACGCCTCCGGGCCCGAGGGAACCGTGCCTCACCAGGCCACCGGCAGCTCGCGAATCCCGTAGATGCCCTGCTCGTTCATGAATCGCAAGTCGTCGGGCGGCACCGCCAGCCGCAGTTCCGGCAGGCGCGGTGCCAGCGTGGCCAGTGCGATCTGAAGTTCGACGCGGGCGAGGTTCTGCCCGATGCACTGATGCACCCCGTAGCCGAAGGCGAGGTGCCCACGGGTCTCGCGGTCGACATCGAAGGCGTCGGGCGTGTCGACGTACTGGGGATCCCAGTTGCCGGCCGGCAGGTTCATCAGCACGCCGTCGCCCACGCGGACCAGTTGGCCTCCGATGGTGAGGTCTTCGAGAGCCACGCGGTCCACCAGACTGTGCACGATGGTGAGGTAGCGCAGCAGTTCTTCGACGATGTTGGCGATCAGGCCCGGGTCGTCGGTTTGGCGCAGTCGTGTCGGTGCGTTGGGATGCTGTAGCAACGCCAGCGTTCCCAGCGCAATCATGCTGGCCGTGGTTTCATGGCCGGCCTGCAACAGGATCAGGCCGTTCATGGCGGCGGTCTCGCGGCTGAGTTGGCCGGTGGGCCCGTGGTCGGTGATGAGTCGGCTGAGCAAGTCGTCACCGGGTTCGCGTTCCTTGCGCGCCAGCAGTTCCCACAGGTAGCCGAACAACGCGCCGATGGCCGCGGCCTTCTGTTGCTCCGAGGACCTCGTGTCGAGTCCGACCGTGCTGTGGTGCTGAAAGAACTCGTGGTCGTCGTAGGGCACGCCGAGCAGCAGCGAGATCACCAGCGACGGCACCGGCAGCGCGAACTCACGCACTAAATCAGCGGGAGCCCCGCGCTGAATCATCTTGTCCAGGAAGCTGTCCACCAGTTGCTGAATTTGTGGGGCCATCTCCTTGGCCCGCTTGACCGTGAAGTCCCTGGTCATCATGCGGCGCAGCCGGTTGTGCTCGGGATCATCGATTCGCGGGAAGATCACCGGCGTGTTGTTGTCAGCACTCGACGGATTCAGGCTTTCCGGAATGGTTTTCGCGCTCAAACGTGCATCGACCAGAGCCGCCCTGATGTCGTGGTAGCGGCTGACCACCAGGTTGGTTGACCCTGCCACAGCGCCCACCGCAGGCCTGTGGACGTGCGCCACTCGGCGAATTCGGGCGGCGGCTGCAGTGGGCAGTGTGCCGCACGAGGCGCGGGAATGACGGGCAGACCGGTGGCATCGCCGGAGGCTGGTGTCGTGGTCGTCATGGCCGTTCGTGCCCCCTAAGCCTCAATTGACAGAAGCCTAAATTGACAGTTGGCTGCCAATTCATCGAGCGTAAGTTCGGCCGTATTGGCAGTCAACTGTCGGTTACTCTTTTTGGGTGACGACGATTGCCGACCGGCGGTTGCGCGCGGATGCCATCCGCAACGCCGAACGCATCGTGCGCGCAGCGCGCGAGGTCTACCGCGAGCTCGGACCTGATGCGCCGGTCGAGGTGATCGCGCGCCGCGCCGGCGTCGGCGAACGAACCCTCTACCGAAGGTTTCCCAACAAGGGTGACTTGGCCAGGGCGGCCCTGGATCTGAGCATCGCCGAAGACCTCTCGCCGGTCCTCGAGCATGCCCGCCGCAGCGACGACGCCCTGCGTGGCCTCGCCGAGCTGATCGAGGCGGCGATATCGCTCGGCGCGCGCGAGCATCACCTGCTGACCGCGACGCGCAAGGCCGGCTCGCTGACCGACGACGCATCAAGCCCGCTCTATGACACGCTGAATGATCTGATGATTCGTGCTCAACAGGCCGGGCTCGTCCGCGCCGACCTGGTCGCCGCTGATCTCCCGCGGATCATCGCGATGCTGCACAGCGTGCTGTGGACGATGGACCCCGCGAGTGACGGTTGGCGCCGCTACGTGGCGCTGATGCTCGACTCGATCTCGACCGGGAAGCCGCGCCGACTGCCCCGCGCGGCCGCTGTTCGCTACGCGCCGCGCTCGGAAAGCTGGCCGATGTGAAGACTTCGCGCGGTGCCCATACGGGCGAGATCCGCAGGGAGATCCGCGACCAGACCGCGTCGCCCGCCGACGGCATTGACGCACCCGGGAGCACATGGCAGCGTCACCGATGTGGGGGAGCCACTGTATGCGGACGGCGTGCTGTCCCTGGATGACCGGGGAGTGACCATCCGCCGCTACTACTTTCCGTTGGCGGCCGCCAAGCACATCTCCTACCACGGCGTCCGACGAGTCGAGGTCCGACCGATGAACTGGCTCACCGGGAAGGGCCGCTTGTGGGGAACTGGCGACCCGCGTTACTGGTTGCCCCTGGACATGCGGCGACCCGCCAAACAGATCCTGCTGTGCTTCGATCTCGGCCGCCGCGTCAAGCCCTGTGTCAGTCCGGATGATCCGGATCGTGTCATCGAATTGCTTCGCGGTCGTGTGCCCGTCGTTGAGGCCGGCGGCGGTTAGCACTTTCGCCGAAACTGAAAGTACCGCGGTTCTCCTCGGCGCGTCCTCGCCACCGGGTCAGTGTCGCGCAACGCGCGGCCCCTCACGCGCAAAAAGTGACAACCCGATCAGCGAACGTGGTAACGCGTGCCCTGGGGTTCGCGGATCCACAGCTCGCCGTCGCCAGCGGTCGGCCCCTGCGCGGCCAGTTCGCGCTTGAGGACCTTGTGCGTTGCGGTCGTCGGCAGGTCAGCGGCGATACGCACATACCTGGGCCATGCCTTCGGCGACAGGTCGGGTTCCGCGGCCAGGAACGCCTCGAACCCCTCCGGGGTCAGCCGAAAGCCGTCGCGCAGGACCAGGGCGGCCATGATCTGATCACCCACGTTTTCATCGGGTACCGCGTAGACGGCGACCCGGTTGACGTCAGGCGACCGGACCAGGATTCGCTCGATCGGGGCTGCCGCGATGTTCTCGCCGTCGACGCGCATCCAGTCACCGGCACGGCCCGCGAGATAAATCCACCCATCGGCGTCGCGATAGGCCAGATCGCCCGACCAGTAGATGCCGTGCCGCATGCGCTCGGCGGTCGCCTCGTCGTCCGCGTAGTAACCGCTGAAAAACCCGCTCCCCGACGCGTTGACCAGCTCACCGACCGCTTCGTCGGCGTTGATCAGCGCCCGGTGGGCGTCGAAGCGCGCCGGCGGGCACTCCGTGACCGTTCGACGGTCGTACACGGCGACGCCCGGAAAACCCTTGCCGAGTGAGCCTTTCGGCGTGCCCGGCTCGCGCGTGATGATCACGGCGTTCTCAGTGGAGCCGAAGCCGTCCCACACCACCGCACCGAAACGCCGCCGGAACTCCTCGATATCGCGGTCGCTCGCCTCGTTGCCGAAGGCCACCCGCAGCGGGTTGTCGGTGTCGTCGGGTCGTTCCGGTGTGGCCAGGATGTAGGCCAGCGGTTTGCCGACATAGTTCATGTAGGTCGCGCCGTACCGGCGGATGTCGGCGAGAAACCCGGAGGCCGAGAACCTCGCCGGCGCCATCGCGGCGCCGGTTGCCACAGCGACCCCCCACCCCGCCACCAACGCATTGGAATGAAACAGCGGCATCGACAGGTAGCACGTGTCCTCGCCGGTGACGGCGAACCGCTGCACGAGGTTCTGGCCCGACGTCAACACCATGAAATGCGACACCCGCACGGCCTTGGGCTCGCCGCTCGTTCCCGAGGTGAAGATCAGCATGAAGGTGTCCAACGGCTCGACCTCACGGTACGGCGTCAACTCCCCGGCCGCTTCGATGAGGCGCGCCCAGTCACCGCCGGACGAGTCGATCACCCGGATCCCGCCCAGCTCAAGACCGTTCAGCAACTCCCGATGCTCGGCATCGGTGACGACGATCTGGCAGTCGGCCCGCCGGATGTCTGAGAGCAGAGCCGCGCCGCGGCGTGTGGTGTTGATGCCGCAGAGCACGTACCCGCCCAGCCCCGCGGCGGCCATTTGGTTCAAGAACTCCGGCGTGTTTCCCAGCAGGACGCCCACATGCAGCGGCCGGTCCGGGTCGGCGAGCGAAAGCAGGGCGGTGGCACGAGCCGACGCGTCCCGAATGTGCTGGCGCCAGGTCCAGCGCTGATCGCCGTACTTCACCGCGACAGTGTTCAGCGATGCGCGTTCCCGCAGCAGTTGCTGGATGGTCTCGCTCACGCCCCCTCCTGTGCGATTCCGGGCGCACCGGATA
>Ga0335081_10004684_pt1 | contig 21598 bp, 21 predicted proteins | sample Lox_Sample_35_FD_206713 | JGI IMG/M metagenome (GOLD analysis project Ga0335081, IMG submission 206713) | Soil microbial communities from Loxahatchee National Wildlife Refuge, Florida, United States - Lox_Sample_3.5 | ecosystem: Environmental > Terrestrial > Soil > Wetlands | place: USA... | reverse complement strand
GTCCCTTTCTTGAGGCGTCGCACCACCTCTTCGACGGCCTTCCTCGCCTGCTCCTCCGACTTCGCGCCGGTGCAGACCATCTTCCCGGAGCTGAAGATCAGCGTCGCGGTCTTCGGGTTCTTCAGCCTGAAAACGAGACCGGGGAATTGGTCGGGATGATACTCGACGTCCACGAAGTTCTTTGTAATGAGATTTAGGTCAACTGTCTGGTTGATCGAAGCGGAAGCGACTACGTTCTCGATGCTGACGATGGCTTTGGTCTGAGGCATGCCGCCCACGCGAGCGCACTGACTATATAAAGGGTATATATACCGCCCCTTAAATAACTCTTGTAACTCTGCGGGAGTTGGAACAGTTTTTCTTCGACTTTTAACTATCGGGAGATATGTCCAATGTTCGGGCGATATGAAGGGCTGCCCCGCACAGAGGGAATTGACGTAGAAGGAAGGGATAAGTGGACGAGCTTGCCTATGCATCCCGTGGACAATGCATGAGGCGAAATACCCTCGCCGCTTCCTTGACGGCCGTTGTCTTGATGTTTCTGTCTCTACTCTATGTGCAGCATGTTTTGGTGGTAGGTTACGAAGGGGTGAACTATGGATTCCCCTTGGCTTGGCTCGTCTATGTCGTCAATACAATGACTCCAATCAATCAATGGTCTCTCGACGGTTTCGGGCTAGCAGTCGATTACGTGTTCTGGGTTGCAGTTTCGCTCGCAGTTGTTTGGGCAATCTCTCGCTTGAGGGGAATCACCCATCACGGGACAGCTTCAAGAATCACCCAGTGACGGGACAGAACCGCTTGGGATGGTCACTCGTTCAAGGCTTCCCGAACGACTGAAGCAAGCCAACCGAACCAAGCGACGACGAGTTCCAGATGCAATGAGAAGAATATGGCGAGAACGCGCCAAATCGGCGCAAGGGCCATAGTCACCGTGCCGAAGTGAGTGTAACTTGTTGCTGGGTAGTCGTTACAGTTGGCCCGCCGGCCGCGGGCTGCGTGCCGACCTCGCCCGTCTGACTCGCCTCGCCCTCGGACCGACGCGGATAGAACTCTATGAACACGATGACGACTATTATCAGCGCCGCGATGGCGTAGTTGGCCCCGTAGGGTAGCGAGGCTATCCTCTCCAGGTATGGTACCGTGAAGACGACCTTCCCGACTATGCAATCGGAGAAGATGGGCGAGGCCGCGATGCCCGCCGCCTGGTCGGAGTATGCGTTGTTGTCGCCCTTGGTGATGAAGCCCCCTCCAGACGCCTGAATGACCCTGTGGATCACGTCCTCGCCCGTGGCTGAGCACGGCGGGCCGTAGACGATTATGTCGCCCAGGTGCACGGCTGAAGCCTGCGTCGGGAGGATGACCACCAGGTCGCCGTCCTCGAGTGTCGGAAGCATGCTGATGCCCGAGACCCGTCTGGTGTACGACAGCACGAACAAGCCGAAGGCGACCACGACCACCACTATGACGACGAGAAATATGGCCGTCCTCCCTGTTTCAGTCTTCATCGGAGGCCCCGTCTTCCGCGGGCCTCGGTTAAAGTTTCACGCGCCGCGAGAGGTTTTATGGCAGTCCTGGGCGCCGTCGTGGGTTGAAGAGCGGTATAGTAAAGGTCCTCCTGGTCGATCTTGTGCTCGTCGTCTTCGCCTACTTCGTGCTTCAGGACCTCGCGTGGAGGGACTCCTACGCCGCGTCGAGAGGCTACTCGGCCGTCACCGCCTTCTCACTGCTCACGAGGCGGCTCGACCTGAAGAACGGAGCCACTTCGCTCGTCAGCCCGTTCACTCTGGATTGGATTCAGGTGGTGATCGCTCTCCTGATCATCGTGAACGTGGCATACGTCTTCGGAGCCGTGCGCGGAAGCAGGCCGAGCGTCAAGGCGGAGTAGACCCTGCGAGAAGTACCTAAGGATCGCGACACCAGGCTCGATCGAGCCGGGGCTCAGGCCATGGAGTTCGGAGACCCGGCCTTCCTGGCCTCCAGCTCGCTCATCACCCGTCGGACCTCCGCCTCTCTGCGTCTGGACTCTGTGAAGTTGATCACGCCCACGATCCCCAGGATTATCAGGAAGATCCCTTCGGGGAGATAGACTCTGATCACGTAGTAGGGTGACCAGACGGACTTCACCACCAGCGTGTAGGTGGAGCGGTTCTGCGAAGTGACATACATCCCGTAGGGCTGGGTCTCTGGCGAAGTCAGCACGACGTGCGAATACGACCCCTCAAGGGCGGGCAGGAAGAGAAGCGGCGTGCCCGTCGGCGATACGGAATAGGGCTGAGACGGGAAGAGGGATATCTCGATGGAGCCTGGCGTGTAGTTCGAGACGTTCACGTCGATGGTTTGTCCCTTGGCGATGGAGGGAAAGAAGTAGCCGCTGATCTGGTATGACGCGAACCCGTAGGGCGAGATCGGTCCGTTTGACACGAGAGTCTGTGCGGTGGCCACACCAGGCAGCACCACGGCTCCTATCGTCAGGGCCACTCCGGCCCCGAGAATAACCCAGAAGGCAGCCAGGAAGCGAGTTGCCCTCATCCCAGCCCGGGGGACGCGGTGGTTGGATAAACCATTCCCCGCATCGTAAGCTTTATTATTCGTGTATTGAGTAAATTGCCCGAATGGCGGGTCTGCTATCGTACGTCATCCGCCGGCTCCTCTTCGTAATACCCGTCTTCATCGCGGTATCGATTCTGACCTTCATAATCGCCAACGCCGCCGGCAGTCCGATCGACATCATCAGGCACGCCATACAGCGCATCACGCCCTCGCAGCTGGCCGCGCTCCAGTCGTTCTACCACTTGAACCAGCCCATAACCGTGAGGTACTTCATCTGGCTCAACGACTTCCTGCACGGCAACCTGGGGCAGTCCCTGTACGGAGGAAGCGTCTCCGCCCAGATGCTGCCGTGGGTCAGCACGACGCTGGAGCTGCAGCTAGTCTCGCTCGCCCTCAGCTTGGGCATCGGGATTCCCATCGGGCTGTACTCCGCGAAGCACCAGTACTCGAAGACGGACGTCGCGGTCACGACAGCCTCGATCTTCGGCTACTCGACGCCGGTCTTCCTCATAGGGATATTCCTGATCATCGTGTTCTCCATCGATCTTCACTGGCTGCCAGGCAACGGGGCCGTGTCGCCGTACGCGCCGTACTGGTGGGGGAGCGTCTTCGCCGACCAGGTCGCTCACATAATCCTGCCAGCCACCGCGCTGACCCTCGTTTCGATAGCCGTCTACGTCCGCTTGATAAGGGCCAACGTGCTCGAAGTCCTCCGCCAGGACTACATCCTCGCGGCCAGGGCGAGCGGGCTCAGGGAGTGGTCCATCACCTACAAGCACGCGCTCAAGAACGCGATCACGCCTGTGGTGACGGTGGTCGGGCTGACGGTCGCGTCGTTTCTTGCCGGGGCTCCCGCGACCGAGACTACGTTTGGATGGCCGGGGCTGGGATTTCGATTCGTTACGGCCGCCCTCAATCTCGACCTCCCTGTCGTGCAGGGAATTACCATGGTAATCACGATTGTAGCGCTGGTGTTCATCCTCGTGACCGACCTTGCCTACGCCTTCCTGGACCCTAGAGTGAGACTCTCGTGAGCGGCCAGCAGGCCCCCGTAAAGCCTCCTACTAGGAGGCGCTCCGCAAGCCAGTGGGCCGTTGCCTGGAGGCGCTTCAGGCGCAACAAGGCGGCGCTCGCGGGGCTGGTGATAGTCGGCTTCTTCGCGTTCCTGGGGGTCTTCGGATCGACAATCGCGCCCTACCCTGCCAGGGATCCGGTCTGCTTCTACACCGGCTGCACCTCGCTTGGCCCGTTCGTCAACTGGAGCCACCCGTTGGGCACTGAGCCCGCAGGCTACGACATATACAGCGAGATCCTGCAGAGCGCCAAGAACGATCTCTACGTCGGCCTCGGTGCCACCCTGATCTCTCTCGGGATAGGCGTCTCAGTGGGCGCGCTCGCAGGATACCGGAAAGGGACATCGGCCGCGCTCCTGTTGGGGATCTCACAGATATTCTTCGTCCTGCCCGCCCTCGTCATCATACTGCTCTTTGCGAGGATCTTCGTGACCTTGGTCGCGGTCGGGCTGGGGCTGACCCTCATCATGCTGATACTGGGCCTCTTCGGGTGGCCCGGCATCGCCTTCGTCGTCAGAGGGGAGGTCATACGCCTCAGGGAGCTCGAGTTCGTCCAGGCCGAGAGGGCCATAGGCGCGAGCAACACGAGGATCCTCTACAGGCACATCGTGCCCAACATCCTGTCGCCGATCATCGTCTTCGCGACTCTTACGATAGCGGCCAACATCCTGACCGAGGTCGCGATCAGCTTCCTTGGATTCGGTGACCCCAACACCGCCACCTGGGGGCTCCTGATCCAGGAGGGCTTCCAGTACCCCAACTACTGGTGGATCGCAGTGTTCCCCGGCCTGGCCGTGGTCTTCAGCGTCCTAGGCTTTAATATACTGGGGGATGGGCTGTCGGACGCGTTCAACCCCCGATTAAGAGAGTAGTGGTTCCAACTGGCAAACGAGATCATATCTGTCAAAGACTTGGTCACGTATTTCTTCACTGAGGCGGGCGTGGTTAAGGCAGTCGACGGCGTCTCCTTCTCCATCGACGAGGGCGAGTCGGTGGGCCTGGTCGGAGAGTCGGGCTCGGGGAAGACCGTCACCGCCCTTACAATCCTCGGCATAGTCCAGAAGCCCGGGAGGATCGTGTCCGGTCAGATACTATACCGCGGGCAGAACATCCTTCAACTGAACCAGGAGGAATCAAGGAAGATCAGAGGGAGGAAGATCGGCATGGTCTTCCAGGACCCGAACTCTTCGCTCGACCCGCTCTACTCGGTGGGCGACCAGCTCATGGAGGTCGTGCGGGTGCACTCCAAGCTGACGAAAGAAGAGGCCCGGAAGAAGGCGCTCAGTCTGCTCGAGCTGGTCAAGATCTCGGAGCCCGAGGCCAGGCTCAGGGCGTACCCCTTCGAGCTCAGCGGAGGCATGAAGCAGCGCGTCGCAATCGCGCGGGCTCTCGCTGGCGAGCCGGAAGTGCTGATCGCGGACGAGCCGACGACGAACCTCGACGTCACGATTCAGGCCCAGGTGCTGGAGCTCCTCAGGGGCCTGCAGAAGGAGCTCGGCATGACCCTCATTCTGATCACGCACGACATGGGAATCATAGCGGAGATGACCACCAGGATTGTGGTCCTCTACGCGGGGAGGGTCGCCGAGGTGGCCAGCACGAAGGACCTCTACAAGGTGCCCAGGCACCCCTACACCTACGCGCTTCTGAAGGCGGTTCCGCGCATCGACGCGAGGAAGCAGCTGGTGCCGATCGCCGGCAACATCCCCAACCTGATCACCCCGCCGACAGGCTGCAGGTACCACCCGAGGTGCCCCTACGCGACCCAGGAGTGCACCGACGTGATTCCCCCGCTAGAGGCCGCCGGCGAGGGGAGGCTGGTATCGTGCCATCACTGGAAGGAGCTCGCCACGAAGAAGGAGCTGACTTTCGCTTGACCGAGGAACTCGTGAAGGTAGACAATCTGGTAAAGCACTTCCCGGTCTTCTCGCGCGGAGTGCTCCTCAAGAAGAAGGTCGGCGAGGTTCACGCCGTCGACGACATCACCTTCACCATAAACAGGGGAGAGACGGTGGGCCTCGTCGGCGAGAGCGGATGCGGGAAGACGACCGCTGGCAAGGTGCTCCTCGACCTGGAGCCGCGGGACTCGGGCACAGTTCTCTTCGAGGGCAAGGACGTCTACGAGACCTTGGCGAAGGGCACTCTGAAAGACAAGAAGTACCTGAGACAGAACATGCAGATGGTCTTCCAGAACCCCTACGGCTCGCTCGACCCGAGGATGACGGTCTTCGACATCATCAGCGAACCCTTTCTGATTCACGGCAACATCCCAAGGAAGGAGTGGCACGACAGGGTCTACGAGCTGCTCGGAATGGTCGGGCTCGAGGAGTATCACGCCGAAAGGTACCCGCACGAGTTTTCGGGCGGCCAGCGGCAGAGGATATCGATAGCTCGCGCCATGGCCACGGACCCGAAGTTCATAGTGGCCGACGAGCCCGTGTCGTCGCTGGATGTCTCCATAAGGGCGCAGATCCTCAACCTGCTCGCGGACCTCCAGGGGAAGGAGGGGCTTTCATTCCTGTACATCTCCCACGACCTGAGCTCCGTGAGGCAGATCAGCCAGCAAGTGATAGTGATGTACCTCGGGAAGATCTTCGAGCACGCCTCCACCGACATGATATTCGAAAAGCCGCTCAACCCGTACACCATAGCTCTGCTCTCGGCCATTCCGATACCGGACCCGGACAAGCAGAGGAACCGCATAATTCTTCCCGGCGACGTCCCCAGCCCGGTAAACCCTCCGCCCGGCTGCAGGTTCCACCCTCGCTGCCCGCATGCGACCGACATCTGCAAGGAGCAGGAGCCTCCTCTCAGGGAGCTGGACAAGGACCACTTGGTTGCCTGCCACCACGCCGAGAAGTTCATGTAGTTTCTATGTCGCGACGAATCTCGTCAAACTCGCATAAGGATAAATAGGCCTCTTGGCTCCTAGCCGCGAAAAGATTTGCGTCTCCACGCAGTTAATGAATGTGCTGCGGGAGCAACACTTGCATTCGTTGCTTTCATTCTAGTCTTCACAGCAGTGCCGATCCACCCAGCGCACGCCTCGAGCAGCCAACTGTTCTCGATGACGCTTCTCGCGCCAACGAGCAACCCTGTGAGAAGGCAGTACGCTTCAATCATCTCGAACTCGTTCCAGCAGGCCGGCATCGGAGTGAACCTGGTCTACGTGGCATTCAGTGTCCTGGACGCCCACCTCTTTCCAAGCTCCTGCCCGTGCGGCCAGAGCTATGCGAACGGTGGATTTGATGGCGCGTTCATCGGCTGGGGTGGGGGTGCACCTATCCCAGACTGGAGACTGGTGACCCACTACCACACAGAGACACCACCGCCGACCGGGAACTACCCCAACTACAGCAACTCCACTGTCGATCAGCTGATCGACCAGTACCAGCAGACCACTGACCAGGCAACGAGGACTACGCTGGCCCAGCAGATCATAACGATGGTTCAGCAGGCGGCAATCATCGACGTGATCTACTACCCGGCGGACATCTTCGCCTTCAAGAGCTACATCACGACCTGGGGACAGCCAGCCGCAACCGCAAAGTACACCGAGTCCAATATTGCTGACTTCGAGCACTGGGCTCTGGCAGCAGGCAGCGGCACCACGGCCAACGTGGCCGTGACCGGAAGTCTGAACGACTTCAACTACCTGCCGAGCAGCACGTCCAACTCGATCTACAACAATTGGGTCTTCGGCGACACGCAGACTGCCCTACAGGTGTTCGATCCAAGAACAGGTGCCTACGACAACGCGATCGCGAGCAGCATCAGCGCGAGTCCGGACGGGCTCAGCTACACAATCAAGCTCAATCCGGCGACGTGGCAGGACAGCGCCACCGTCACGGCCGACGACTTCATCTTCTACTACCAGTCCAGCCTCAGAGGCGACGGAGTCTCCGTGAACGAGGGTAGCTTCCAATCTTCAGTTGGACTCTACTCGCAGTTCACCTACTCCAACGGCACGAGTCACTACGACCTGAACGGTACGTACTACGAGACTCAGCCGACCAACATCGCGTCGTCGCTGCCACAGACACCGACAAGCACTTTCGTATCGGCAACCAACAACACGCAGTTCTCCTTCACGATCCCATCCGCCTACGTCTTCACCAACCCGGTCCTCACCGGTGTTGAGCCTCTGCCAATCCACGTCCTCGCTGGCATCCCAGAGAGCACGTGGGACACGAACCCAGTCATGACAGGGCAGACCAGCACTCCACTCCCTGACACTTGGAACGCTGCGACCTACGGAGGAAACGGCAGCTATGCCTACTTCTACGGCCTGATGGGTGACGGCCCATACGCGTACAGAGGCTACAACCAAGTGGCACAGGTGGCGACACTGGTCAAGAACCCCAACTACTACAACGCGACCGGCCTAGAATCGCTGGGCTGGTTCGGAGTCACGACAGTCCACATAGACAGCATCGTCGAGAAGACCGGTGCGCTGGCGGCGTTCGCCAACAACCAGGTCAACGCGATGGACACCAACTACCAGTTCAACCCAGCCGACGAGGCACAGATCATGTCCGACGGCGGTTACTACACGAAGACCGTGTCGGCCTCGGCTGGCAACCAAGAGATGGGCCTGAACTACAACAACCCTGTCTTCGGCACCGGGACTGCTACGCCCAACGGCCAGACAGACCCAACCCATGCTGAGAGGTACGCAACCGACGTTAGACGCGCCTTGAGCTACCTTATCCCGAGGGACTACATCGTCCAGAACCTGCTTCAGGGAAGCGGTGTGCCTGGCATCACCGAGATGCCCGTAACGTTCGCATCCCTGTACCCGACGGGCATGACCGAGGACGTGTACAGCCCCTCGACCGCTGCCAACTATCTGGCGATGGCCGGGTACGGCAGCTACACACCACCAGCACCGCCGCCACCAACACCTCCAGCTCCGCCTACCCCAATCACGGCGGGTAACGTGACGGTAACGGTACCAAGCTTCCTCCTCGGAAGCTCGATATCGTTCAGCGGTACCTTCCCCGTTGACCCAGTCACAGGAGCCAACGCCCAGGGCTTCGCTGTAGTGCTCGAGCAGAGCACGGACAACAGCACCTGGCCCACGCTGGACCCGAACACAGGCCAACTGACAGGCGGGACTGCCCTTCTCTGGACTGCAACAAGCACGGGCGGCTACTACAGCTTCTCGTACACACCTCCAACGACCGGGACCTTCTACTACAGGGTCTGGTTCACAGGGCTGCCAATGACGACGGTGAATGCGAACTCGCCTACGGGGCCAACTACCCTGTATGACCTCGCAGCAGCAGGAGCCGGCAACCAGCAGATAGTCCCGAGCCAGTACAGCGCCGTCGCACAATACAACATCGGCAGCCTGAACTCCGCTCTGCAGGGCCTCGCCACGAGCATCTCGAATGCTCTGTCAGGCCTCGCAACGAGCACTACCGCGGGCCTCACTTCGGTACAGAGCGGGCTCGCCTCTGAAATCAGCTCCTCCGTAACACCACTGACGACGGACTACACAGCGCTTCAGGCAAGCCTGACAACGGCCAACACCAACATCAACAACCTCTCGACGAAGGTGGACAACCTCAACTCGCAAGTGTCGACTCTCTCGTACATTGCGTATGCAGCAATTGCACTCGCAATAATCCTGGGTCTCGTAGCTATCTTCATGTCCAGACGGAAGCCAAGTAGCTAGGAGACTCCTCCTTTCTTTTTCATGCGGCCAAGAAGACAGCGACAGCTAGGGACGAGATGAACAGGATCACCCCGGTCACGGTATAGACCGCGGCCCCGGCGACGTCTCTGTCCCCGCCGGCGTACGGCGTCACCTTGCCCCTGCTCATGATCGACACGAACCTCTTCACGGCCGGAGAGCCCGCGATGTCCATCGCGCCCCCGAGGAGCATGAGGCCGCACGACTCGATCAGCAGGACGAAACCGAAGGCGTCGATGTAGACCACGTGGATGAACAGCGCCAGGAGGATGGCAACCGGGAGGCCTATCCCCGCGAAGACGACACTCTCTTTGAGCGAGTCCAACACTATCTGCCGGATCCGGACCAAGAGGAGCCAATCTCCCCTTCAAGCCTTATAAATGATGTCGAGGGGTTTCGGGGAAAGTGAAGCGCAGAAGAAAGAACGGCCGGCTATTCGTAGCGTCGTTCGGGCTTACGGTCGCGGTGCTCGTAGTGTTACTGGTCGCGCTGTTGGTCGTCCCGCCGACCTTCGTCGTGCCGTCCCGGAGCATTCCGACCACCCTCCCAAGCTACCCGGTTTCTTGGACCAGGTACGTCCCGTCCAACGTACTCACGGTGTCCGTGGTAAACTATACGATGATACGCCACCTGAACTCCTCAGCCGTGCCGGCCGACGACCTGCTTGACCTGACGAACCCAAGAGAGAACCTCACTTCGGCCATGGTGAACGCCTTGGTGGTCGCCTCCTTCTCGACGCCGAACGGCACGGCCTCGGTGATCTACCTGACGGCTCAGGGCTTCAGTCAGTTCGCCGGCCCGCTCGAGAAGGCGTACTCGCAGGTCCTCGGGAGCAAGCCCGAGTTCTACTACACCTCCGCCCAGGAGGGGAACGCGTCACAGGCCGGCTGGCTCGCGCTTGTGCCATCGGGCAACATAGTGGCCTTCGCCTTCGGCGCGTCGCCTGCGAGGGAGGCGATCGACCTGTGCCTCGAAGCCGCCAACGGCACAGCGACGAGCATCCTCCAGCGCTCGGACATCAGGCAGGTCCTCTACATTCTCAACGGCACCCAGAACCATCTGTCGTTCTCCGTGCAGGACTTCCCCGGCCTGGTCTCGACCGGCAACCTCACTGCGCTCTCGGTGGACGACGCAGGGACGACCATTCACGTCTCCTATGTGGTGGAGTTCAAGGACTCGGCCACCGCGAAGTCCCAGGAGGGCTACATGAGGGACAACTACCTGACAGCGGTGTCGTTCACCCAGTACGACCGCTTCCTGGAGGCGCTGGAGAGCCAGCCGTTCGCGCAGCTTCAGTACGCCGTGCGCCTCGTGGGCTAGGTCCGCTTCAACGGCGAGCATCCTATAATAGTCCGGCACCCTCCTGTTTTGCGATGGTTCCGCTCTCCGACCAGCGCATCGAGAGGTTCCTGGAGGGGGAGGACGTCTCTCGCGAAGCGCTACAGGCGCTTAGGTCGCTGGAGGCGGGGCTCGGCGCCCCTCTTTCTCCGGGCGGCGAAAGGATCCTGCGAGCCGTGGCCGCCTGCGCGGTGGGCGTCCCTCCGGAGTCGGTGGCGAGGTTTCTGGACTGGAGGGGATTCGAGATGTTCTGCGCCAGCCTGCTGAGATCCAGGGGCTATTCTGTTACGGAGAACATCAACCTCACGAAGCCCAGGGTCCAGATAGACCTCCTTGCGAGATCCAGGAGCCTGGCCCTGCTGGTTGACTGCAAGCACTGGAAGCACGGGATGGGCGCCTCCGCGCTGATTCGCGCCGCGTCGGCCCAGACCGAGAGGGCCAAGGTCCTCAGGGGCCGGATGCGCGACGTCGAGCCGCTCGTCGTGGTCCTTCTGGTCCTTTCAAACGAGCAGGCGCGGTTCGTGGACGGCGCGGCGGTGGTCCCCATCTACGCCCTCGGGAGCTTCCTGTCCGACATCGACGCATACTCTGAACTGCTGGAATATTTCTGAGGGGCGCGCGCCCCTTTCAGACGCGGGAGCTTCCCGATTCACAGGCTACCAGATAAATAACCAGCCGCCCCACGGAATACGGCTTGGTCAGGGTCGCCCTGGTCGGGTACGGGGCCATCGGGGGCGGGATACTCGCGTACTGCCTGGAGCGCAACGACGAGGTGAAAGTGGTCGTGGACAGCGACGCTCACAAGGCCGGCAGGACCGTCAGGGAGATTTCCAGGCTGAACACCGACGTGCGCGTCCTTCCGGACGTTCGCCAGGCCGACCTCTCGCAGGTTGACGTGGCCATCTTCGCGACCAAGTCCCGCCTTTCGCAGGTCTCTTCGGACATGGAATACGTCCTCATGAGGGGCGTCCCCGTGGTCAGCACCTGCGAGGAACTCGCCTGTCCTGGCCCTTCCGACGCGGAGCTTGCCCGGAGGCTGGACTCCGCGGCCCGCGACAGAGGTGTCTCCATCGTAGGGGTGGGGGTGAACCCGGGGTTCGTGATGGACTGGGTGCCCGCTCTCGCGGCCTCAGCCTCGAAGAGCCCGACGGACATACACGTCACCAGGAGCGTCAACGTTAGCAGGCGGAGGAAGCAGCTGCAGAACAAGATGGGCCTGGGCCTCTCCCGAGCGAAGTTCGACAAGGGTGTGGCCGAGGGGTCGCTCGGGCACGTGGGACTGGCGGAGTCTCTCCGTCTGATAGCCTGGTCGCTGGGCCACGAAGCCACAGAGGTCAGGACCGGGGTCTCGCCGATCCTTGGTTCCGGCGACTATGTCATGGGCGCATCGCAGTTCGCCGAGGGCAGGGCGGGCAAGTGCGCGATTCGCCTGGACCTTGAGATGTCGATGACCTCCACGGACTACGACCTGATCGAGGTCAGGGGCGACCCTCCGTTGAAACTGCGGTTTGAAAACGGGGTTTTCGGGGACTCGGCGACCGTCGCGCTGACGGTGAGCGCGGCCGAGAGGATCAGACAGGCCAGGCCCGGCCTGATAACGGTCCTGGAACTTCCGCTGAGCCACTCGAGGCCGTTCTCACATTAGCGGCGTCTCGGTCAAATGCCTTTCGGTCATCTTTGACCTATCCATAAACTCTGTTACCTCATTGACGCCGTGCCGTCGTATCGCGGGCTCGGTATTAAGCTAGTCCTCTATCTTGTGGATGACGTTCAGCCCGAGCTCCTCGTCGAACTTCCGCTTCGCCCTGTTCTTTGTGGGGGTGATCACGATTTCAGCCAGGGGGAAGACCGCGGCCGAGATGAGGTGGCCTCCGAGCACGGTCTGGTCCCGCCTGGCGGCGGTGCAGTGGGCATGGAGTATGGGCTTCCCGTCTTTCTGGGTTATGTTTCCCAGAAGGGAGGTGAGCTCCATGAACTCGCTGTAGGAGTGCTCCTCGTACTTCTTGTCCGTGTGATTGTAGTAGGCGAGAGTAAGCCTGTTTACGCCACCGATGGCCTCCAGCCTCGCGGTCTTGATCTTCTCCTTCTTCGCGATCTTCAGAATCTCGTCGACCAGGCTCGCACCCCTGTCCAGCTTGTAGATCTTTGCCAACTCCCCCGGCAGGCCGTGCGCAAGTTAAAAGCATGGGCCGCACGACTGACGGCAAGTGCACAGGGCGTGGCACGGCTCCACCTCAACAAGCGCGGCATGAGGGTCCTGGGCGTGGCCGAGAGCTTCCGCGAGGGGCAGGCCAGGTCCACGCTTGCAGGCGTGGTCATGAGGGGCGACCTGGTGGTGGACGGCTTCGCCCTCGGATCGACGTCGGTTGGTGGCAGCGACGCCACCCGGAGCCTCGCAGCCCTCTACAGGAGCCTGAAGAGGGGCGACATCAACCTGCTGATGCTCTCCGGATGCATAATCAGCAAGTACAACATCGTCGACGTGGACGCCCTTGCCCGTCGGCTGGAGCTGCCGGTGGTCTGCCTCACCTACAACGAGACCGCGGGCATCGCCGAGGCCCTGGCCGAGCGATTCCCCGGCGACCAGGACAGGCTGCTCGCGTACCAGAGGCTCGGCAGCCGCGAGGCGCTGAAGCTCCCGTCAGGGCACAGGATATTCGTGCGCGCGAGCGGCATGGAGCTCAAGGACGCCGCGGCGGTCCTGGGCATGTTCACGCTTCAGGGTTCGGTCCCCGAGCCGGTCCGGGTTGCGAGGCTCCTGGCCAGGGCCGTATCTAGACGATCTTCACGCCGGGATTCAAGAGCGACTTCGGGTCGTAGATCTGCTTCACGCGCTTCATGACCTCGTAGCTCCGCCTGTACTGCCTGGCGACGAAGCTCGCCCTCAGCCTGCCGTCGCCGTGCTCTCCGCTCATGGACCCGCCCATCTTCCAGGTGGCCTCGAAGGTGTCTTCCATGAGGTCGCGGAGGACGTGCATGTCAGACGCCGAGCGGGGGTCCAGGAGGGGCCTCGCGTGGAGGTTCGCGTCCCCAGCGTGCCCGTACATGATGTATTCCAGCCCCCGCCGCTCGAATTCCTCTCGGACCAGCTTGACGACCATCCCCAGGGAGGAGGGCGGCACCACGATATCCTCGATGCCCGCGGTCGGCATCCTGCCGCCCTTCTTGATTTCCACGGCAATGTTGAGGGTCTCGTTCCTCACGTCCCAGGCGCGGGCCACCTCGGACGGGTCTGAGAGGATCAGAGGCTCGTAGCCCGACAGGGTGGGGTCGGCGGAGAGTTTCTCGACGACGTGCGCCATCTCGTCTTCGCCTGAGCCGTCGAACTCGCAGAAGACCAGATAGTCCTGATCGGTCCGCGAGTAGCGTTTCACCATGCTCTCCCTCCCGGTCTGCCTGAAGACCTTCTTGTCCACCAACTCGATGGCGCTGGCGCCGAGCGGCCGAAGGTCGGCCGCGATCGAGTCGAGCTCGGCCAGCCCAGTCTCGAAGATGAGCAGGATTCTCCGCGGCGGCCTCGGTATGGTCGACAGCCTCACCTCGACCATCACCCCAAGTGTTCCCTCCGAGCCCGAGAACAGCTTCGGCAGGTCAAAGACATCGCCTCTGACAACCTTCTCCAGCCTGTAGCCGGTGGAGTTCTTGGTGACCCGGGGGGCGTCCTCTTCAATGGCCTTCAGGTTCTCCACGATGAGCCGCGCAACCTGCCCGGTGGAACCCTGTGAACCGAGGGCATCCTCCAGCTTCATGGGGGCGATGACCCGAAGCCCCTCCTCGGGGAGGACGACGCGCATCTCCTGGACGTAGTCGGCGGTCGAACGGTACTTGAAAGTCCGGGCCCCCGCGGAGTTGTTCGCGACCATGCCGCCGATGCTGCACGACTTGTAGCTGGCGGGGTCGACCGGTATCCACCTGCCCTCCTTCGCGAGGAGATCGTTCAGATCGACCTTGAGCACGCCGGGGTCGGCCGCCACCGACGGCCCAGGGCCGACAGCGACCCTCCTCCCGCTCTGGAGCAGGACCACCCCGACGCCGACCGCCTGGCCGGGTATCGACGTGCCCGACGCCCTGGGGGTCAGCGATACGCCGGCGGACCTCGCGTCCTCCAGCGCCTCGAGAACGTCGGACTCCTCCTCCGCAACGACAACCTTGCGGGGCCGCAGTTCGGTGAACCCGCCGTCGTGGGAGTACTCGTCGAGCTGCTCCGGTGCGCTGATTACCTTCAAAGAACGGCTGCGTACCCAACCGGCCGTATTTCGGCGTTATGCAGCGGGCTTCGGCATGACGACGACGGTGCCGCGCATCGGCGCGTGGAACGTGCAGTGGTAGTGATACGTCCCCGGCCCGAGGGTGGTGAAGTTGAAGATGAACACGTTGCTCGGCTGCATGGTGCCGCTGTCGAAGTAGTTGTTCGAGTCGGCCGTCACCGTGTGGAACGTTGCGTCTGTGTTGGTCCAGACCACCGTCGCGTTGATCCCGATGTACACGGTGATCGTGTCTGGGTCGTAGCCGGGACCGGTGGCCGCGCCCGTCGGGATGGTCACGTTCACGCAGTCTGTCTTGCCGCAGGTCGGGCCCGTGCTGCTACTGGTGGTGTAGACGCAAGGCTGCGACAGCGTGGAAGTGAAGCCCCCGGGGCAGTCAACCTTTGGCGCCTCGCTGACCTGAAATGCTCCTATCGACGCTATGGCGGCTATGATCACGACGGAGACGACGATCCCTGCACCCGCGGTGGATGTGACGCCCTTTCTCATTGCCCGGTGCGAAGTCGCCCGCCCCAGAGCTGATTATTAAATTATCTTCGCGCGCCCTGATATTCGGAACTCGGAACCAAAAGTAAAATAGGCCTGAGGCTTGGCCTCGAATTCGCGTAATACCTGATGTCGGAGGACAAGAAAGACCAGTCATCCTCGCAGCAGGGTTCTTCCCAGGCGGAAGATGCGGGGAAAAAAGTCCAACAGGCGGCCTCCGCCACAGCCGGGGCGCCTGCCGAGCAGAAGCCTCCAGCCGCTGGTCAACCGGCTCAGTCTCAACAGTCAAATGCTCCCGGGACGACGGGGCCCGCTCCCGCGCCGCTCCCGCCCAGGCCCGCCGCCGCGCCGCTGCCTCCGAGGCCGGCCGCCGCGAAGCCCCCCGGGATCCTGCCGCCCGTCCCGCCGTCGCGGCCGAAACCCGCGAAGGACGGCCGGCGGAACTTCCTGATCGGCATCATCACGGCCGCCGTGGTCCTCACGATGGCGCCCTTCGTTCCGTGGGGCCAGTATCTCTCTTCGACCCTGGAAAGCTCCGGCGCCGCGAAGAAGCAGCAGGTGGTGATCGACGCCAACCCGCAGTACGGAGGTGCTTCGGGGGCGGTGGTCAACGTCAACGACCTCAAGACCTTCCCGCCCAACTCGCACTGGGTCTTCACGTACCCGTCCGCCGGCAACACCTCGGCTCCCACGTCGACCGACGCGACCCAGAACTTCCAGAACCCAGACACCTTCGTGAAGTTCGAGCTCATCAGGCTTCCGGTGGAGATGGGAGGAGACAGCAAGTCTGCGGCCGACTTCGTCGCCTTCAGCAAGGTCTGCGTTCACCTGTGGTGCAGCCCCAACTACAATCCGGAGCAGTGCACCAACGCGAGCGAGAACGGCTATCCGGCGGCGGGGGCCTGCACGCCGCACGAGCAGTACGAGTGCCCGTGCCACGGGAGCATCTACAGGATCCCAGACGGCCTCGCGAAGGCCGGCCCTGCTTCGGACCAGCCGGCGCCGACCAACGCCATACCGATGCTGACGCTCACGGCAGACTCGAACGGCACGCTCTACGTCGAGCCACCGGTGTGGGACATCGAGCACAACGGAGTGATCGGCTACGGACGCGACTATCTGAGCTACGCGAACTACATCAAGCCCGCGGCCGAAAGCGCGTCGAGCTCCTCGAACACGGCCTCGACAGGATGAGCTAGATGGCCCAGCAACAGACCCAGGAGCCGCAGAAGCAGAACCTCATCTCCAAGCTCTACCACTGGTTCATCGACGGGCTGGACAGGACCGTCTTCAAGGGGGTCCAGTACACCTTCCCGAAGAGGTTCGTGAGCCCGCTCGGTTTCCTTGGCGTGCTGACCGGCATCGTGTTCCTCATGCTGGGCGTGACCGGCGGTCTGCTCATGATCTACTACCAGCCCACCCTGACGGGCTGCGGGAGCCTCACCTGCGCCTTTTCGAGCGTCGAGAGGATAAACGATTCCGTGCCCTACGGCTGGCTCCTGAGGAACATCCACTACACGGCCTCCAACGCGATGGTGCTGCTGGCCGTGCTCCACATGTACTACCAGTACTTCAGCGGCAGGTTCAAGATCAAGAACGAGGTCCTCTGGGTCACGGGCATAATCCTCGGCATCATCACCGGCGTCGAGGCGTACACGGGCTACGACCTGATACTCAACCAGAGGGCGGGGCTGGCCATCGAAATCGGCTCATCCCTGGCCAATGCCTCCCCGCTGATAGGCACCTCGCTGAGGCTCGCGATATTCGGCTCCGGATTCACGGACTTCATCCTTAGGCTCTACTCCGCCCACGTGTTCATACTGCCCATGATCATGCTGATCCTCGTGTTCATCCACTTCCCTCGGTACCTGGTGTTCGACATTCCGATCGTGGCGACGGTAATGGGCGGGATACTGATCATAGCCGCCATATTCCCCGTGCCGCTGAGCACGCCCTACAGCCCGAGCAACCCGGTCCTGACGATACCGGAGTGGTACCTGACGGGAATCTACGCCCTCCTCAGGACGGAGTTCGACAAGTTCGTCATGGGAGGGCTCATGCCCGCCCTGCTGTTCCTGATGGCTCTCGTCATCCCGTTCGTCGACACCTCGAAGAAGCTCAGCTGGCGAGACCGGCCGTTCTTCACCGCCCTGGGCATCACGAGCATCGCGCAGATACTCGTAACCACGGCCTGGGGATTCTACATCAACCCCAACTCGTCTCTCCCGACGCTGCAGAGGCTCCTGGTCCCGCCCGAAGACTACTTCGCTTCCATGATCGGGGTAACGGTCGCCTGCTTCGTCATGACCTACGCCTTCCTGCGATACATAAAGTCGAAAGAGCGCATCAGGAAGGCGTCTGCGCCGATCGGCCCGCTTCTCAGCAGGAAGTGGGTCTGGGTCCTCTTCCTCGTCCTGATCCTGGGCCAGGTCGCCCTAAACGGCCTGGCGGCCAGTGCGATCTTCCTGGGCCTGAGGAACATGGTCCTATTCGACGCGGGCGCCCTGCTGGTCAGCTTCGGCGTCATCGTGCACCTGTACCGCTACAGCCAGAACCTGCCCTTCTAGCCTTCTAGCGCGATGTCGGCCGCCATCTCGAGCCAGCGCGGCCCCACCTCCCTCACCCTGCGGACGCCGTACTCCGCCCCATCGGGGAGCAGCTCGTCCAGCTCGCCTCGCAGCCACTCCTCTCCTTCCTCGGCGTTCCGTCCGGGCACCTGCCGGTAGTAGTGTATTCTCGCGCCTTCCTTGGCCAGCTCCAGCGCCGCCGGGAGGAAATCGTTGGCCTTTGTTGGGTGGGGCATGAGGATCCTGTCGAACTTCGCGTCGAGTATCTTCGGCAGGTCGGCGGCGTCCTCGTTCAGCACCCTAATCAGCCCCGTCACCTTGTTCAGCCGGTCGTTCTCCTCGTGGAAGCCGCAGGCCGCCTCGTTCAGCTCACAGCTGACGACCTTCGCCCTCTTCTTCCTGCTTATCGGGATCGAGAACGGGCCCACCCCGGCGAACATGTTGAGCACCGACTCGTCCGGCGACACCTGCTCCGCTATCCTCAGGCGCTCGGTCGAGAGCCTCGGAGAGAAGTAGCAGGTCGAGAGGTCGACCTTGAAGACGCATCCGTTCTCTCTGTGAGTGGTGAGCAGGCCCTCCCTCCCGGCCAGGTGGACGAGCCTCCTCAGCCTGTACTCGCCTTCTATCCCGCCCTCCTGCTCGAACACGCCCTTCACGTTCGGCAGGCTCCTGAGAAGGGCCTCTGCGACCTCCCTCTTCGAGGAGGCGGCGACCCCCGCAAGGCGCAGAACCGCCAGGTCTCCAATGACGTCTATGCCCGAGTCAACGCTGACGCCGCGGCCGCCGAGGGCGCCGTCAGCCAGAACCCGTCGAATCAGCCTGGGCATCTTCCTCCCTCTGGGCGGCCACGTAGTAGTAAACGCCCCGCTCCTTCTGCTCCCTGTCGAGCTTGCCCCCGGGCTTGTTCACCCTGGGCCTGCCGCTGTTCACGTCCCTTCTGTAGGTCAGCCCGACCTCCTTGAGAAAGACGTTCATCCCTTCCTCCTTGGGGAGCGGGGGAGTCGCCGCGCCGTTCACGCCGGGCGTCCCCTTGAGAACCATGAGCCGGTCCGAGATGATGTCGACGACCTGCAGGTCGTGGTCGATGATGACCGCGGCCTTGCCGCGCGCCTTCACCAGCCTGCTGACCGCCCGGGCTATCACGAACCTGTCCTCGACGTCGAGGAAGGCGGACGGCTCGTCCAGGGCGAAGATCTCGGCGTCCTGGGCCATGGTGGCTACGATCGCAATCTTCTGGAGCTCTCCGCCGCTGACCTCGCTCATCATCCTGGGCAGGAGCTTCTCCATCCGCAGCGGGTTCACCAGCGCGTCCTGGAGCCCCGGCTCGTCGTACCGTCCTCCCAGGGTCGAGGTGAAGAAGTCCGATACCGTGCCGTCGAACGCGGAAGAGAGGTACTGTGGCTTGTAGGCCACCTTCGCGCCCACGGAAACAGTCCCCGAGTCCGGCTTCTCCTCGCCCGCTATCATCTTCAGGAAGGTGGTCTTCCCGAGGGCGTTGGCGCCCACTATGCCGAGGATCGTCCCCTGGTTGATCGAGCCCGAGGCCACGCTCAGCTTGAACTCGCCGTAGCTCTTCGCGAGCTCGGAGTAGCTCGCCACTATTGTCTCGCTCTCGACCACGTCGCCGGCCGAGCGCTGGCCGAACGAGACGGGGTGCTCCCTGAACCTGATGTTCTCCTGAGGGAGGTACCCGTCCAGGAGCGCGTTGATGCCCGTTCTCGACGCGTACAGGCCGGACACGATCCCGTAGGCTCCAGGCTCACCGTAGATTATCTGCACGTAGTCTGCCACGTAGTCGAGGAACGCCATGTCGTGCTCCACGACCAGCACCGACCTCCCCCTGTTCGCTATCCGCCTGATCAGCTTCGAGACCGCGAGCCTCTGGTACACGTCGTTGTAGGACGAGGGCTCGTCGAAGAGGAAGAGGTCGGCCTCCTTCAGCGCGGCCGCGGCCACGGCCACCCTCTGCAGCTCTCCGCCGCTCAGGTCGGGCACCTTCTTGGCGAGCGCCTCCCTGAGGCTCAGCTCGTCGACGACCTCGTCGAAGCCCCTGGTCTCGTCCATCTTCCTCAGCAGAGGCTCGACCTCGCCGGTCCACGCATCTGGTATCTTGTAGACCGCCTGGGGCTTCACGGAGACCTTCATCTCGCCGTCCGCGACCCTCTCGAAGTGCTCCTTCATTTCGCGGCCGCTGAGGTACGAGAGGAGCCTGTCCCATCCCGGAGGGTGCTCGTAGTCGCCCAGGTTGGGGACCAGGGTCCCCGAGAGGATCCTGAGCGCAGTCGACTTGCCGATGCCGTTCCGGCCCACGAGCCCGACGACCTGGCCCTTCCTCACGGTCGGGATTCGGAATATCCTGAACGCGTTTACCCCGTACTGGTGGATCTTGTCCGTCTTCAGCTCCTCGCTCAGGTTCAGGATGTCGATGGCGTCGAATGGGCAGACCTTGATGCAGATGCCGCAGCCGATGCAGAGCTCTTCGGAGATGAGAGAGATGGCGTCGCCCCCGAGCACGATGCACTCCTCGCCGTTGATGTTCACGGGGCACTCCTTGATGCACTCGAGGCCGCACTTCTTCGACTGGCAGAGGTCGCGATCAACGACAGCGACTCGGTGTGTCATCTAGGCCACCACCGCTCCTCTCCCCCGAAGGCCCCGCCAGGCGCCGTTCTCAATCTTCCACCCTGCCCCCTTCCGACCTGAATATAACCAGAAAACCCGCGCTGCGGCGGCCCGACCGCCCGCGTCAACCCCGCTTGAGCCGCTTGGCTATCGGACAGAACCCGCAGACGGCCGGGTCAGTCCCAAGCGAGAGCCCTTCGTATGAGTACTTCCCGCGCACCGAATCCCAGATCTCCGCGTCGCTCTCGACCCCGCCCATGTGCATGGCCTCGTGCTCCTTGATTATGGGGAGCAGCCGGCACCCCGTGCAGAGCGGCTTCACGAAGGCCAGGCCCGTCGCGGAGTTGACCAGCATCACCAGCCCGGTGCTCCCGACCAGCCAGACCAGGACAGCCAGGGCAGCCGGTCCCAGCGCGGGTGCTAGCATCGCGCCAGCCAGGAGGCTCCCTCCGAGGAGAGCCGATCCGGTGAGCGCCCCCTGGGCGCCCCTCTCGTAGGAGAACCCTATCGCGCGTCGTGGGAGCGAGGAAATCAGCAGCGAGGGGACTGCCAGCCGCAGGGGCACAGAAAGCCTAACGACTCTTACCGCGCCGGATGCGGTCATTCCCGGCGGCGGCGCAAGCGCGCTTCTCATGGCGCAGGTTTCTCTCGCCAGGGGCTCTATTTAGCCCTACGCGACTCTGCCCGGGCCTTCGCGATCCTACGTTGGACCCTGGCCCGGAGCCCCTCCAGGCTCGGGGTGACCGGTCCGGACATGTTCAGCGAAAGCGGGGTTATGGAGACCTTCCTCTGGATCAGCACCGCCTCCACGTCCGTGTCGGCCTGGAACTGCGACAGTCGCTCGCCGAAGAGCCAGTAGTAGGGTCTGTCGTGGGGGTCCTTCCTGACGATCACCCTGTCCGTGTACTTCCTGCGCGCCAGCTGGGTCACCACGATTTGGCTCTTCTCGTCCACCTTCGAGGGGAAGTTCACGTTCAGGAGCTCGGCGCCCTCGGG
>Ga0335081_10004683_pt1 | contig 21602 bp, 22 predicted proteins | sample Lox_Sample_35_FD_206713 | JGI IMG/M metagenome (GOLD analysis project Ga0335081, IMG submission 206713) | Soil microbial communities from Loxahatchee National Wildlife Refuge, Florida, United States - Lox_Sample_3.5 | ecosystem: Environmental > Terrestrial > Soil > Wetlands | place: USA... | reverse complement strand
TAGCACGCAGGCGAGCTCCAGCACGATGTCGCCGCCGCCACCCGGGACCGAATGCAGGAACAGGACTGCGGCGCAGCCTACGGCGAGCACCGGCACGGCCAGCGACCGCAGGTCGAGGGGGTGCTCGCGGACCTGGCGGATGACCATGAGGATGAGGATGGCGTTGATCACGTACATGTTGATGTTCATGACGTGAGCGTGCCTCCGGGCCTCCCCGTCTAGCGTCGGCCCGTGGCTGGGAGTCCGGGTTGATGTGCACCTCAACCCGCGGGTTGAGGTGCACATGGCGCCCGGCCCGCATGAACGCCAGCACCGCATGACACGCAGGTCAGGCGCCGAGCGCGGTCCGCGGTAGCGGCCACTCCAGCCGCATGATCCCGCCGACGGGCAGGCGAGCCCAGGCCGCGGCGAGGTTCCTGGTGCCGCTGATAGCCAGCGCGATAGTCCCGTCGTCCAGGCGCCGGAGCAGGCTCGCCACCCGCTGCCGGCAGTCCGCGTCTGCCTCCTCGCCCGGCCGGAGGCGGGCCCGTACGCCGTCCGGGGTGTCCGGCCCGTCCTGCCACCGGTTCATCACCGCGTTGGTCGCGGCCTTCGCGACCACGTGCCCACGCCAGTTCCTGGCCCCGAGATCGTCCAGGGCCACATCGGTGACCAGCCGGGCCCGGCGGCCATGGCTGCGGGTCCGGGCCAGGTTCGCGGCGGCGAACCCGCCGCGGGCCAGCACTCCCCACAGCCCGTCCTCGATCCCGAACAGCGACTCCACGACCAGGTGCGGAAGGTCGTGCACCACGTGCACCGCGACCTGCCGGGTGGACCCGTCCGGCATGCTTACCCAGGTCCGGTCGAGCGCGGAGGTCTCGCCCTTGACGAGGGTGATCTCGGCCACTCCCCCAGTCTGGCACCGTTGCAAATCAACTCGGCGCGCGGCCGAGCGCCCGGCCGAGACGCGGCAGCGCGATCAGCGGCACCATCCCCCGCCGAGGCTCACCACCCGGCTGGGCGCGCGGGCCGGCAGCTCGTGGTGCGGAGTACGTCACTGCCCCTCGGCGAAGGCGATCAGCTCGGCCGGCGACCAGGTCAATTGGCCCGAACGGAGCTCGGTTACTGTCTCAGCCACCCAGCGGGCCTCGGCGGCGAGCACGGCCCGCTGGTACTCGTTCTCCAGCATCGCGATCCTGGGCAGGCCGTGGCCGGCTTCGGCGGCCGTGTTTCCATCCAGTGCGGCGAGCATACCGGCCAGCCGCTCGGCGCGCCGCTCCAGCACCTCAGCGAGTTCGGCTGGCGCCAGCATGAGCACGTGGGACAGGGCGGCTGGGAACTCCGGGTACTCCTGCCGGGGCTCGGCGAGCATCTCCTCCAGCCAGCGCCGCGCCATCTGCCGCCCGGCCTCGGTGACCTCGTACACCGTCCGCTCCGGATAGCGCGGATCGCGGCCGGTCTCGCGCACGGCGATCAGGCCCGCGGCCAGCAGCCGCTCGATGGTCCGGTACAGGCTGGTGCGCTGCTCGACGTTGACGACCTGGTCCTTCCCCCACTGCTTGATCAGCCGCTGGATGCCGTAGGGATGCAGCGGCTGGTAGTGCAGCAGGGCCAGCACGGTCAGGGCAAGCGGTGAGCTGCGCGGCGCGGGTGGTTGAGCCATCTGCCGATAGTACTCCCAACGATTCTAGTTGACTTGGTACTAGTTGCAATGTAACTATAGACGCCTGAAGGCAACCACGATATGGATATGGAGCCCACCGAACATGAACAGCGCGACGACCTCCCCGGCCCCGACCGCCCCGGCTGGCGAGCGCCTGCACGTCGACCACGGCGTCACCAAGCGCCTGGGTCGCTGGACCAGCGCGAGCCAGTTCGACGTCCGCGTCCGCTCCGGCGTCCTCGTCCTCGACCTCCGCTCACCGGAGGTCACGGGCGACGTCGAGGTGCGCCTCGACCTGGACCGGTCCACGGTCAGGCTCCTGCTCGCCGAGGGCGACCAGGTGGATCACTGGGGCCTCGGCTGGTCCGGCCGCGGCCGGGTCAAGGACGACCAGCGGCCCGCGGAGCCGGGCGCCGGGAATGGGCAGCGCCGGGTCCGGCTATCCGGGCACGCGCAGACCAGCGAGGTCCGGGTGTACCGCGGTGGCATGGCTGCCCTGTCGGCCATGTTCTCCCGCGCGTACGTCCAGGACCTGCGCCAGGCCCGCAAGAACGGCAGCTACCCGACCGTGGACGACCCCACGCGCCCGGCGAGCCCTGAGCGCAGGCACGCCGGAGCGTAGTCTCGGAGCATGCTAGGAACCGTGACCGTACTGCGCCGGTACCCGGTCAAGTCCATGCTGGGCGAGGAGCTGGGCGCGGCCGAGGTGAGCCGCGGCGGACTGGCCAGGGACCGGCGCCTGGCCGTGGTCAGCCGGCGGACAGGCAAGGTGGCGAGCGCGAAGTATCCCCGGCTGTGGCGGGACATGCTCACCCTGTCCGCCGAGGCCCTGGACGACGCGGCCCGGATCACGCTGCCCGACGGGAAGACCGTGTCCAGCACCGATCCCGGCGTCGACGAGATCCTGTCCGCCGTGCTCGGCCAGCCCGTCACGCTGACCGACACTCCGCCGCCCGGGGCCACGCTGGACCGGGCGGTGCCCGAGGCCGTGCTCCGCGAGGGGATAAAGGCCCAGGTCGCGGCCACGCTGATCGAGATCGGCGCGGCCGCGCCGCCGGGCACCTTCGTCGACTTCGCGCCGCTGCACCTGATTACCACCGCGACGCTGGACCGCATCGCCGAGCTCAGCCCGTACCGCCGCGTCCGGCTGGAACGCTACCGGCCCAACGTGGTCATCCGCACCGAGGCCGCCGGCTTCACCGAGAACGACTGGCTCGGCCGGCATCTGCACGTCGGCGGCGACCTCGTGCTGCGGGTGATCGCCAGGACGCCGCGGTGCGCCATTCCCACCCTGGCCCACGGCGGCCTGCCCCGCGACACCGAGGCCCTCCGCGTCGTCGCCCGGCACAACCGGGTCAGGCCGCTGCCCGAAGCCGATCCGGAGCCGTGCGCCGGCGTCTACGCCGAAGTGCTGCACCCGGGCCGGATCCGGGCCGGCGATCCGGTCCGCCTGGCCCTGTGACACAGGTAGCTAACACGGGGCGCTAGCTGTGCAGTTCGGCCCAGACGACCTTGCCGGGCCAGCCGGGGACGCTCTGCCAGCTCCAGTGGTCGCACTGCGCGGCGACGAGAATCAGGCCGCGCCCGCTCTCGTCGTCGGGCCCGGGATTCGCGGCGGCCGGCGCGCCGGGTATGACATCCCACACCTCGACCAGCAGTTTGAAGCGGTCGCTGGCCAGCCGCAGGACGACGACCGGCATCCCGGTCCCGTCGTACCGCGGGCTGCCGTCCGGGGCGGTCGAGGCCCGGACGGCGTTGGTGACCAGTTCGCTGACGATGAGCTCGGCCGCCTCGGCCAGGTCGTCCAGGCCCCACTCGTGCAGCACGGCGCGGGCGTGCAGCCGGGCGCACGGGGTGGCTCCGGGCAGGGCACCCAGCGGCAAGGACGACGACAAAGGCCACGTATCCGACATACCGGGCGGGTCCGTGACGGGATCCGCCCAGGTCACGACGCTGCCCTCGCCCATGGTTCGGGGTGCCCCCCTTTCACCTTCCAGTGTGCCTGGTCACTGTCTCGTCGGGTGAGAGAATCGTTGGTTACGTCGCTCTTACGATTGTCACATCGGCGATATCCAGGCAAAACGACACGCCGATGAGCACAGAAATACCCGGCGGACGGCGGCATCAGGTGCGGAAACGGCGGTGCAGCTCGCGGACCTGCTGGTCCAGTTCCGGTACCGGACCCTGCACAGTCAGGCCGGGAGCGACGTCACGGACCGCGAGCGCGCGCACCGGGAACGACGGCGGTACGCCCAGCTCGGCCAGCCAGGCCGTCAGCTGCTCGGACGAGCTCACGTACACGATGCGGCCGAGCCCGACCCAGGCGTGCGCGGCCGCGCACATCGGGCAGTGCTCCCCCGAAGTGAACATGGTGGCGCCGGCCCGGTCAACCGCGGTCATGTTGGCCGCGGCCCAGCGGGCCAGCTCGAACTCCGGGTGCCTGGTCGCGTCGCCCATGGTGTTCTCGCGGTTGCGGTCCTCGGCAAGGACCCGGCCGTCGGCCGCGACGAGCACCGAGCCGAACGGGTGATCCCCGGCGTCCACGGCCTCGGCCGCCAGGTCCACGCAGCGGCGCAGGTGCGGCAGGTCTTCTGGGGCGATGCCGCCAGGATCGCTGCCAGCGTGCGATGGATGAGTCACCTCAGCTCCGTTCGGAATCGATGTCCTGTGATCCTGCACGTCGGCTACGGACGCCAGCGTCCGCCGCACCGGCTCAACCTATCGATTAACCATTCGGGCGCCCGGACCGGGGGCGGTATGCTGTATTCCGTGAACGGTTACGGACAGCAGGTGATGATGCCCCGCGCGCGGGGCCGCTGACGCGTCCGGACGTTCCTTTCCGAGGCCCTGCGACGGGGCCTCGATGTGGCATTCGCGCTCGGAGCCCCAGCTAGGAGGCTGCGATGACCGCGACCTACATCACCACGACCATCCCGTACGTGAACGCGCGCCCGCACCTCGGGCACGCGCTCGAGCTCGTCCAGGCCGACGTGCTGGCCCGCTACCACCGCGGGCGCGGCGACGCGGTCCGGTTCCAGGCGGGCACCGACGACAACGCGCTGAAGAACGTGCTCGCGGCCGGCGCTGCCGGGGTTGGGGTGCGGGAGTTCGTTGACCGCAACGCCGAGGCGTTCGGCGCGCTCGGCGGCGCGCTGTCGCTGAGCGTGGACGACTTCATCCGCACCAGCCGCGACCCCCGGCACCGGCCCGGCGTCGAGGCGTTCTGGCGGGCCTGCTCCGCTGACCTGTACCGGCAGCAGTACACCGGCCTGTACTGCACCGGCTGCGAGCAGTTCTACACCCCCGCCGAGCTGCGCGACGGCCGGCGCTGCCCCGAGCACGGGACCGAACCGGAACGCGTCAGCGAGGAGAACTGGTTCTTCCGGCTGTCCCGGTACGCCGCGCCGCTGCGGGAGGCGATCACCGCCGGGCGGTTGCGGATCGAGCCCGCCGGGCGCCGCAACGAGGTGCTCGCGCTCATCGACGGCGGGCTGACGGACTTCTCCGTGTCGCGGCCCGCCGGCCGGGCCGGCGGCTGGGGTATCCCGGTGCCGGGCGACCCGGACCAGGTCGTCTACGTGTGGTTCGACGCGCTGTGCAACTATGTGACGGCGCTGGGCTACGGCCAGGGCGGCCCGGCTCATGGCGGGGCCTACCGGCGCTGGTGGTCCGGACCTGGGAACCGCGTCCACCTGCTCGGCAAGGGCGTGCTGCGGTTTCACGCCGTCTACTGGCCGGCCATGCTGCTGGCGTCCGGGCAGCAGCTGCCGACCGGCATCTTCGTGCACGATTACCTGACTGCCGACGGCAAGAAGATCAGCAAGTCCGGGGCCGGCTCGCCGGACCGCAGTCGTGGGGCCCGCGGTCCTGGCGCGCTCGAGCTGGCCGCGGAGTACGGCGCCGACGCGGTGCGCTGGTGGCTGCTGCGCGAGGTGCCGCGGGTGGGCGACGCCGACTTCACCGTGGCCCGGCTCGTCGCCCGGGCCGACGACGAGCTCGCCAACGGCCTGGGCAACCTGGTCAACCGGGTGGTCGCCATGACCGGCCGCTACCGGGACGGCCAGCTGCCCGGCGGGCCCGGCTTTCCCGCGGCGCCCGGCGGTGAGAGCCTGGCCGCTGCGTGCCGCCAGGTCGGCGACGCGGTCGGCGCCGCGCTGAGGAACTTCGACTTCCGGCAGGCCACGGCGGCGGTCTGGAGGATCGTCGACGAGGCGAACGCCTTCGTCAACCGGGCCCGCCCCTGGGAACTGGCCAGGACCGGGCCTGCCGGCGACCCGCGGCGGCTCGACGCGGTGCTCGCCCAGCTGCTGGGCGCCTGCTCCGTCCTCGGCCGCGAGCTGACGCCGTTCCTGCCGGGCACGGCGGCCCGCGTTACCGCCCAGTGCACGCCGGGCGCAGACGGGCGGCTGCCGGGCCCCTGCCCGGTGTTCCGGCGCCTAGCCCAGCGGGCCCGGTCAGTACCGGCGGCCGGGCTCGACACGGAAGAGCCGCAGCAGGAGCAGCAGCACGAAGGCGCCGATGATCGACCCGATGATCCCGACCAGGTGGAAGCTGTGAATGCTCAGCGTGTGGTGCTGGACGAGGTTCTGCAGGAATCCGCCGACGAAGGAGCCGAGGATGCCGAGCACGATGGTGCCGAAGAACCCGATGGGGTCCCGGCCGGGCAGGAGCAGCCGGGCGATCGCGCCGGCGATGAGGCCGACGATCACCAACACGATGATGAAAGTAACCATGCCGGTAAGCTTCCCCGCTCCCGGATTTTATGTGCGCTGAGCCAGATCGTGATGAAGCTAGCCGGCCAGCTCGCGCTCCAGCGGGGTGCGGAATCGGGGGGTGATCAGGGTCTTCGCGTGCCGTGGGTCCGCCCTGAGCCAGCCGCGCAGGCGCTGCGCCTCGGCGGCGATGGCCGCCGCGGCTTCCGCCCCGGCGTCCTCGAGCAGCCGGACCGCGATCTCGCCTTCCTTGCGGTGCGCCCACCCGCCGACGATCCGGCCGTCCCACCAGGCCGTGGGGCCGATGTTCCCGGACCGGTCGAACAACGCGGGGGCGTGCTCGCCGACGTACCAGGCCCGGTCGCGCCAGCCCATCGCGGTGGGGTCCAGGGCGGGCAGCAGCGCCGCCCACGGCCCGGCGGCAGGCGGCGCGTCCTCGTCGGCCGCCAGCATGACGCCCGGCGTGCCGTCCAGGTCGACCTCGGCGATCTCCAGCTGATCCAGCGCCTGCTTGACCTGCCCGGCCGTCCAGCCGGTCCACCACTGCAGATCGGCCCGCGAGGCGGGGCCGAACCCGTGCAGCCAGCGGCGGGCCAGCTCGGCCCGGGCGCCGGAAATGGACAGGGCGGCCGGCGGCCGGGGCTGGTCCGGCGCGGCGGTCCAGGTGAACTGGCTGGAGGTCCACCCGCCGCGCGGGCGGCCGCGCACGATGAGGCCCTCGGCCGACAGCAGCGTGAGCAGCCTGGTGGTGACGTTCACCGGTCCGCCGTAGCTCTTGTCCGCGGCGTAGACGATCTGGGCGCGCAGCCGCGGCTCGTCCTGCGCGAGCTCGCCGCCGGTGGCGCTACCGCGAACGGCCAGCGCCTGGACCGTGGCCTCGCCCACCTCCTTGAGCCAGTTCGCCCCGTCCGCGGCGATGCCGGATTCCTCCACCCGCCGGGCCAGGTCCCGCCGCATCCGCTCGGCGATCTGGTCGGTACAGGCCGCCTGGATCACCGGCACCAGGGCAACGGGTACCACGAACACCGTCCGCCGCATCCCGAGCATCCGTATCAGGGTGCGTTCGGCGTACAGCGCGTGCTCGATGTCCGCGTGGCTGGCCCCGGTGCGGGCCCAGGCCGACAGGTAGACCGACGCCGGGTCGGTGCCGTGCAGCCCGATGATGTCCGCGACCGCGTCCGGGACCGTGGCGGCCCTGAGCGCGAGGTGGTGCCGGGCCGCCAGCCGCGCCCGCCGCTCGGCCACGCCGACCGGCCTGATTCCGCTCCCCATGACGACGACCCTACTCAGCAGCCCCGGCACGGTACCGTCGGACCATGATCACCTTCCGGCATCCCGGTACCGTGCTGACCGACCGGGTCTTCGCCGTCCCGCTCGACCACCAGCGGCCGGACGGCGAGCAGATCGAGGTGTTCGCCCGTGAGGTCGTCGCCGCCGGCAAGGCCGGCGCCGACCTGCCCTGGCTGCTGTTCCTGCAGGGCGGGCCCGGGTTCGGCGCGCAGCGTCCCGAGGGTAGGGATTCCTGGCTGAACCGGGCGCTGGAGGATTACCGGGTTCTGCTGCTCGACCAGCGCGGCACCGGCCGGTCCTCCCCGGCCAACCGGAAGACCCTGGCCCGGCTCGCGACCGCGGGCCCGCAGGCGCAGGCCAGCTACCTGGCTCATTTTCGCGCCGACAGCATCGTGCTCGACGCCGAGCTGATCAGGCGCGAGCTGACCGGCGAGCCGTGGAGCGTGCTCGGGCAGAGCTACGGCGGCATGTGCGCGGTCAGCTACCTGTCGTTCGCGCCGCACGGCGTCCGGGAGGCGTTCATCACCGGCGGGCTGCCCGGGCTCACCGCCACGCCCGACGACGTCTACCGGCACACCTACCGCACGGTCGCGGCCAAGAACGCCGCCCACTACGAGCGGTACCCGCAGGACGCGGACGTCGCCCGGCGGGTGGCCGACTACCTGGACACCCGCGATGTCCGGCTGCCGGACGGCGCACCGCTGACCGTGCGGGCCTTGCAGTCGGCCGGGATGATGCTCGGCCAGGCCAACGGCAGCCACGCGCTGCACTACCTGCTGGAGGACCCGTTCGCCGGCGATGAGCTCTCCGACGCGTTCCTGTACGCGATGATGGGCCAGCTCAGCTTCGCCAGCGGGCCGCTGTACGCGCTGCTGCACGAGGCGTGTTACGCCCAGGGGTGCGCGACCCGGTGGGCGGCGGAGCGGATCAGGGCCGAGTTCGCCGAGTTCGACCCCGGAGCTCGAGGGTCTTCGCCGCTGTACTTCACCGGGGAGATGATCTACCCCTGGATGATCGACGCTGATCCGGTGCTGCGCCCGCTCCGGGAGGCGGCCGGCATCCTGGCCGAACGGGATGACTGGCCGCCCTTGTACGATCCGGCCCGGCTGGCCGCGAACGAAGTGCCGGCGGCCGCCGCCGTCTACTACGACGACATGTACGTGGACCGCGAGCTCTCCATGCAGACGGCCCGGGCCATCCGCGGCCTGCGGACCTGGGTGACCAGCGAGTACGAGCACGACGGCCTGCGGGTCAGCGACGGGCGCGTGCTGGACCGCCTGATCGGCATGGCCCGCGGCAACATCTAACCGTTTTCTGTCTGTGTCTCTGTCCTGGGCCGTCCGGTCCCGCCGGGCACCGTAGGGTGGAACCGTGCTTGGACTGTCCCGCGTTCTCACCGGGCGGCGGCTCGTCCTGGCGATCGCGGCCGTGGTGGCCGCGGTGGCGGCGGCCGGCGGCACCGCCCTCGCCCTGACCACGTCCGCCCCGTCGCACGCCGCGTCGATGTCCCGCGGTGACCTGACCCGGGCCGCGCTCAAGGTGACCGCGGGGACGCCGTTCCTCGACGTCAGCATGGGCCGGCTCGGCGGCACGCTGCTGCGCGTCTCGACGCCGGACGGGGCCCCGGTCCGGCCGGTGCTGTCCGGCTCCCGGCTCATCGTGCTCTCGCTGGCCGGCGCCAGCGTCCCCCCGGGGCACGCGCAGGACTCCCGGTACGTGGTCAGGGTCGTGCTCAATTCGGCCGTCACGTGGGCGCTCGACCTGGCGGGCGGCACCCAGCGAACAATGGCCGACCTGCGCGGCGGCACGGTGACCGGGATCGCGGTGACGGCGGGCTCGGCCGCGCTCGACGTGAGCCTGCCCAGGCCGTCGGGGACGCTGCCCGTCCTGCTGGCCGGCGGGGTGAGCCAGTTCCGGCTCAGCCTGCCCGGTGGCGTCCCGGTCCAGGTGACGGCGGGCGGCGGCGCGTCCTCCATGACAGTCGACGACCGGGAGCTGACCGGGATCGCGGGCGGCACAGTGCTGACGCCGCCCGGCTGGGCCACCGCCACGTCCCGCATCGACCTCGATGCGACCTCCGGGTTCTCGCAGCTGACGGTCAGCCGCTGGTCCGCGCCCGGCTCCTAGCCCCGGCCCGGGGTGCTTGGATTGGGGATAAACCTGACGAATCCATCCAGCGACGACGCCAGCGGAGGTAGAGCGTGGACATCGGAATCGGCCTGCCCAACACGGTGCCCGGGACAGCGGGCAGGACGCTCCTCGACTGGGCCAAGAACGCTGAGGAGGCCGGCTTCAGCACCCTGGGAACCATCGGCCGCCTGGTCTACCCGAACTACGAGGAACTGATCGCCCTGTCTGCGGCCGCTGCGGTCACCAGCCGGATCCGGCTGACCACCAGCGTGCTGCTGGCTCCGCTGTACGCCAACACCGCGCTGTTCGCCAAGCAAGCCGCGTCGCTCGACCGGCTCTCCGGGGGGCGCCTGGTGCTCGGCCTCGGCCTGGGCGGCCGCGACGACGACTTCACCGCCAGCGCGCTGCCCACCACCGGCAAGGGGCGGCGTTTTGATCAGCAACTGACCGAGATGAAGCGGATCTGGGCCGGTGAGAGCTATGGCTACGCCGGCGCGATCGGGCCCGAGCCCGTCCGGCCCGGCGGCCCCGAGCTCATCCTCGGCGGCGCGGCCGAGGCCAGCTTCCGCCGGATCGCATTGCTCGGCGACGGGTGGATGATGGGCGGCGGCACGCCGGAGATGTTCGCCGCCGGCGCGGCCGCAGTCGACAAGGCCTGGGCGGAGGCGGGCCGGCCCGGCAAGGCGCGCAAGCTCTCGCTCTCCTACTTCGCCCTGGGGCCCGACGCCCGGAACCAGGCCGACAACTACCTGCTGCACTACTACGGCTGGCTCGGCGACGTGGCCCGGCAGATCGCGGCCGGCGCCGCCGTCAGCACCGAGATGGTCACGGGCTACGCCGACGCGTTCGCGTCGGCTGGCTGCGACGAGCTCATCTTCGTCCCGGCCACAGCAGCACCCGACCAGGTCGGCCTGCTCGCCGGCGCGGTCCTCTAGGGCGCGGCCGGGCCGCGGATGGCGGCCAGGTAGGCGAGGATCGCGTCGCGGTTGCGGCTGAGGCAGTCGATACGCTGCCCGAGCCGTTCGGCCTCGCGTTCCAGTAGTTCCGCCGTCTCGGCGGTCAGGCACTGGGCGGGCAGGTGAATCCCGCACGCGAGGAACGGCAGGATCCTGCGGATGATCTCGGTGGTGAGGCCGGAGTCGAGCAGCCCGCGGATCTGCTCGACCCGGTCCGCGTCGGCGGCGTCGTAGTGGCGGTACCCGTTGCTGTCCCGCTCGGGGTGCAGCAGGTCCTGCTCCTCGTAGTAGCGAAGCAGCCGTGCCGGGACGCCGGTCCGGCCGGACAGCTCACCGATCAGCATCGGGCCGGGATGGTCATTTGCCTTCACATTAGTGTGAAGGCTTGAGCATGGTCGGGTGCTTCCCGACACCTTCCCGTGGTGGGGCCTGCTGGCCCTGGCCACGGCGGCCTTCACCGACGTGGTGACCGACCTGCTCCCGGCCGGGCTGCTGCCCCAGATGAGCGCCGGCCTGCACGTGCCCGAGGCGCGCGTCGGCCTGCTGGTCAGCGCGTTCGCGATCGCCTCGGCGCTGGCCGCGATCCCGGTCACCGCCGTGCTGCGCGGCCTGCCCCGCCGCCGGGTGCTGATCTGGGTGCTGGCGGGCTTCGCGCTGCTCAACGCCGTCACCGCCGTGTCCGGCTGGTACCCGCTGACCTTCGCGGCCCGGCTGCTGGCCGGCGTGATGGGCGGCACACTGTGGTCGATGCTGGCGGGCTACGCGGCGCGGATGGTTCCCGCCCGGCAGCGTGGCCGGGCTATCGCGGTCGTGCTGGCCGGCATCACCGTCGCGCTGTCCGCCGGCGTCCCCGCCGGGACGGCGCTGGCCGGGGCGCTCGGATGGCGGTCCAGCTTCGGCCTGCTGGCGGGGCTGGCCCTGCTGCTGACGGCCTGGATCCGGTGGCAGGTCCCGGCGTTCGCAGGGGAGCCCGCGGACCGGCGCGTCCCGCTGCGCGGGGTCGCGCGGCAGCCCGGCATCCGCGCCGTCCTCGCGGTCACCGTGCTGCTGCTCACCGGGCACCAGGCCATGTACACCTACGTCGCTCCCTTCGCCCCGGGGCGGACCAGCGTGGTCCTGCTCGTCTTCGGCGGCGCCACGGTGGCCGGGATATGGATCACCGGTGTCGTGGCCGACCGGTATCTGCGGCCCGTCCTGCTGGCCGCGCTGGGCCTGATCGCCGTGGCCATGCTCGTCCTGGGCCTGGCGGCGCGAGCGCCGGCGGCGCTGCTGGCCGCCGCCGCGCTGTGGGGGGCGGCGTTCGGCGGGGCGCCGACGCTGCTGCAGACCGCGCTGGTCGACGCGTCGGGCCCGGCCAGCGCGGACGTGGCGACCGCGCTGCAGACCACGGTGTACAACATCGGCATCGCCGCCGGGTCACTGGCCGGGGGCCTGGTCCTGGGCGGCACCGGGGCCGCCGCCCTGCCCTGGGTGACGCTGGCGTTCACGGTCGCCGCACTGGGCACCGTCGGGGCCGCGCGGCGCACCGCCTTTCCTCCCGAAAGGCGGGAGGAAAGGGGAATACCCGGCCGGGTGGCGCTGTTGCCGGGGGCGTGACGGAACCCCCCCGAGAAGACGTGCAGTTCTGGTTCGATCCCCTGTGCCCCTGGGCCTGGATCACCTCCCGCTGGATGCTGGAGGTGGAGAAGGTCCGGCCGGTGCGCACCGACTGGCGGATCATGTCGCTGGCCTACCTCAACCTGGTCCAGCACGAAGGCAAGGGCCTCACCGAGGACTACCTGGAACGGATGAGCAAGGCCTGGGGGCCGATCCGGGTGGTCGCGGCCGCGGCCGCCGAGCGCGGCCCGGACGTCCTCGGGCCTATCTACACCGCCATCGGGACCCGGTACCACGTGCAGGGACGCCGGGAGGACCCGCAGGTGATCCCCCAGGCCCTAGCCGAGGTGGGCCTGCCCGCGTCGCTGGCTAGCGCGGCGGACAGCAGCGAGTTCGATCAGCTCATCAAGGACTCGCATAACGAGGCGTTCGACGACGTCGGCCTGGACGTCGGCACCCCGGTCATCCGCATCCGCGGCCACGCCATCTTCGGTCCCGTCGTCACCCCCGCGCCGCGCGGCGAGGCGGCCGGCCGGCTGTGGGACGGGGTGACGCTGGTGACCGAGACGGACGGCTTCTTCGAGCTCAAGCGAAGCCGGGACCGCAAGCCGTCGTTCGACTGAGCCGGCCGCGCGCGGAATATCCGCCAGCTGGCCGGCCCTGAACCGGGCCGGTCAGCCGCGGGACGGCTGCCGGGTCACCTCGGCGGCGAGCTGCGCGCGGGATGAGACGCCCAGCTTCATGAAGATGTGCGCGACATGGGTCTGGACGGTGCGCCTCGATATGTACAGGCGCTCGCCGATCTGCGGATTAGACAGGCCCTCGGCCACCAGGTTCGCCACGGTCCGCTCGGTCACGGCGAGCTCGAGCGGGCGCGGCCCGCGGGAGTAGGACTCTACCGCGTCGGCCAGCAGGCCGGCGTGATCGTGGGCGAGGCCGCGGCGGTGCAGGGCGGCGCTGGTCAGGGACGGCACGTCGCCGGCCGGTGCGACCTCCGCCGCGACCTCTGCGACAACCGCGGCCACCTCCGCGGCCCGGGCGGCATCGCCGGCCGCGGCGGCCGCCGCCCTGGCCTGCTCGGCTGCCATCGTCGCCCCGTCCAGGTCGCCCAGGGCCCAGCGGGCCCCGCTGATCCAGCCCAGGGCCGCCGCGCGCCCGGCACCGGCCAGCGCCGGGGAGCTGACCGCCTCCTCAAGCTCCCGCAGGCCGTCCCGGGCCCGGCCCTGGGCCAGCAGCGCACGGCCCAGGCAGATCCGGGCCGCCCCTTCCGCGCCGGGATCGTGACTCCGGCTCAGCAGGCCGCCGCCAGCCGCCGTCCGGCCTCCCGGTGCAGCGCGAGCCGGACACTGCCGGGGACGTCGGTGTAGATGGCGTCGCGGATCAGGTCATGCCGGAACCGCAGCCGGGCGCCGTCGTCCTCGAGTACCTGCGCAGGGAGAAGGCGGATCCCAGGATCGCGGCGGACCGCAGCGCTTGCAGTGTCTTCTCGGCGAGGAAGCTGAGCCGGCGCAAGATGGTCAGGCCCAGGGTCGGCGGCAGGCTCGTTGCCGTCACCTCGGCCCGCCCGCCCGCGGTCCGCAGCAGACCATCCTGCCGAATCGTCTCCAGCAGCTCCGTGACGAACAGCGGATTGCCCGCCGCCCCGGCCACCTGCGCCAGCAGGCGGGTCTTGCCGATGCCGGCCTCGCCCTCGGCCCGGTCCAGGGCGCGGCTGAGCACGCCGGTTTCCGCTTCGCGCCCGTGCAAACCCGGCATCGGCGCCGTCGCGGCCATAGGGCGGATGGTATCGCTGATGGCCGTCAACATCAGCCGGCTCGCTGATGTCTTCTCGCGGGCCGGACGGGACGCTGAGAGGGTCGAGAATAGGCAGTCCCGGAGGTTCCTGATGAACGAATACTGCGACAGCGGACAATGTCCCGCGCAAGCTCGTGTCACGGTCTTCACCCGCCGCGGCCCGCTGTTCATGTGCGGGCACCATTTCCGCCGGCACTCCGCCGCGCTCGAGCCGCTCGTGTTCGGCGCGTACGACATGCTGACCGGCCACCCGATCCGCTTCCGCGCGCCGGGCTGGCGAGCCTGAGCATGTGCGAGTATCCCCACGTCGTGGTCACCGGGGCCTCGTCCAGCGCCGGGCGGGCCGTCACGCTGTGCCTGGCCGCGAGCGGGTATCACGTCTACGCCGGCGTCCGCACTCACGCCAGCGGCGTCGCGCTGCACCAGCACACGCCGCCTGAAGCCGGCCTGATCACCCCGCTGCTGCTCGATGTCAGCCGCCCGGTCCAGGTCATGGCCGCCGTGCGGGCGGTCACCGCGCACGCCGGCCCGGGCGGTCTCGCCGGGCTGGTGAACGACACGGGCACGGACGGCTTCGGCCCGCAGGCCGAGGTCAGCGTCACCGGCGAGCTCGCCGTCATCCGGGCGTTCGTGCCGCTGCTGCGCCAGGCCCAGGGCCGGATCGTGCTCATCGAGCCGGCCGGGGCCCGATACACCCCGCCGTTCGCGGGCCCGCTGGCGGCGATGTCCGCGACCTTGCGCGGCGAACTCGCCCCGTTGCACATCGACGTCACGCTCACCGAGCCCGAGGCGGCCGCCGGAGCGGTCACCCGTGCCCTGACCGCACCCCGGCCACGAGCAACATCACCGAGCCCGTGGTTCGGCTTGTATGACCTGGACGCCGCGAGCCCAAGTCCGTTATGAGCCGTCGCCAGGGCACGCGCCTCGGCGCGTTCGGTACACAAGAGATGCTTCTTGTGTTACTTCTTGGCTCACGCATGTTAGCCAGGACCCGAGGTGGTGCGATGTCAGACCGTCCGTTTGAGCTCACCTGGACGCCCGAGGGGATGGTGGCGCGAGTCCGGCTGCGGGGCAGCTCGGTGCTCTCGTCGCCGATGCTGAACCGGGGCACCGCGTTCACGCAGGCCGAACGGGAGGCGCTCGGACTCACCGGGCTGCTGCCCGACGGCGTGTCAACGATCGAGGGACAGCTGAGGCGGGTCTATGAGCAGTACCTGCGCCAGCCCGATGACCTGGCCAAGAGCCTGCATCTCGGCCAGGTGCGGAACCGCAACGAGGTGCTGTTCTACCGGCTGCTGACCGAGCACATCCACGAGATGCTGCCGATCGTGTACACCCCGACGGTGGGGACGGTGATCGAGCGGTACAGCCTGGAGTTCGGCCGTCCGCGCGGGGTGTACCTGTCGGTGGATCACCCCGATCAGGTGGAGACGGCCTTCCGCAACTACGGTCTCGGGGCCGACGAGGTAGACCTGATCGTCGCCACCGACTCCGAGGGCATCCTGGGCATCGGCGACTGGGGGGTGGGCGGCATCGCGATCGCGGACGGGAAGCTGGCCGTCTACACCGCGGCGGCCGGCCTGCATCCCCGCCGGGTCATCCCGGTCGTGCTGGACACCGGGACCGACAACCCTGACCTGCTGGCCGAGGACATGTACCTGGGCAGCCGGCACCCGCGGGTCCGGGGCGAGCGGTATGACCAGCTGATCGAGGCCTACGTCAGCACCGCAACCCGGCTTTTCCCGAACGCCATGCTGCACTGGGAGGACTTCGGCGCCGCCAACGCGCGCCGCATCTTGCTGAAGTACGCCGACACCTGCTGCACGTTCAACGACGATATCCAGGGCACCGCCGCGGTGGTGCTGGCCGCCGCGCTGTGCGCGACCCGGGCCGCGGGCACGGCGATGCGCGATCAGACGGTGGTCATCCATGGCGCCGGCACCGCCGGGATCGGGATCGCCGACGCTCTGCGCCAGGTCATGATCGACGAAGGGCTCAGCCCCGACCAGGCCACCGCGCGGTTCTACGCGCTGGGCAGCAAGGGCCTGCTGACCGGCGACTACCCCGGGACGCTGCGCGACTTCCAGGTGCCCTATGCCCGGCCGGCCGACGAGGTCGCCGCCTGGGCGCGCGACCAGGACGGCCGGATCGGCCTGGCCGAGGTGGTGACCCGGAGCCGCGCCACCATGCTCATCGGGACCTCGACCCAGCCCGGGGCGTTCACCGAGCAGATCGTCACCGCGATGGCCTCGCACGCCGAACGGCCCGTCATCATGCCCCTGTCCAACCCCACCTCGCACTGCGAGGCCCAGGCCGACGACCTGATCGCGTGGACCGGCGGGCGGGCGCTCATCGCGACCGGAAGTCCCTTCCCGCCGGTCCCCTACGGCGGGATCGAATACCAGGTCGCCCAGGCCAACAACGCGCTCATCTTTCCCGGTCTCGGCCTCGGCGTCACCGTCAGCCGGGCCCGCCGCGTCAGCGACGGCATGCTCGTCGCCGCGGCCGACGCGCTGGCCGGCCTGGCCGACGCCAGCGCCCCGGGCGCGGCCGTGCTGCCTCCGGTCACCAGCCTGCGGGCGGTGTCCGCCGCGGTCGCCGAGGCCGTCGCCAGGGCGGCCCGGGCCGAGGGCCTGTCCGACGTGCCCCTCGACGGCCTGGCCGAACGGGTGGGTCAGGCCATGTGGGAACCCGCCTACCCGAAGGTCGAGGCCATCTGACGCCTTGCCCGGGGCTCGGTCCGCTTCAGGCGCCGAGAGCCAGGAAGGAGTGCGCCGTCGCCTCGGCGAGCGGATCGCCGCCGGCCGCCCGGCGGGCGGCCAGGAGGGCTTCGGGGAGGGTGGCACCGCGTTGCAGAGCCTCGTGCAGAGCCACCATGACGGGCACCACGGCGACATCGTTGACGGGCACGACGCTGGCCACGATTCCGGCCGCGCCGAGCGGCATCAGGCTGCTGACCAGGCCCAGGAGCTCGTCGGCGCCTACCGGCGCGGCGACTCCGGAGTCGCAGCCGGCCAGGACCAGATGATACGGCGCGCGGCCAAGGCGCTCGAAGTCGTGCGCGATCAGCGGCCCGTCGTCGAGCACGATGGACGAGAACATGGGGTTATCGGCCCGGAACGTGCCGTGAGCCGCGATGTGCGCCAGCCACGCGCCGTCAAGGGCGGTGAGCACCTGGCCGGCCGTGGCGTTGCCGTGACCCAGGAGCGTGGCTCCGGGATAGCGAGAAACCAGCGGCTCGATCTCCGCGCCCTTGGTGGCCAGCCCGGGCCCGGTGATGAGCGCGACGCGCCGCGGGGATGGCGGCCGCATGCGACGGGCACGCAGCCAGGCCGACGCGGACGGCGCCACGGTCACGACGCGATCGCGCAACGACGGCATAAGGGTCCATGGCACAGCCCGGAACCGGGCGGGAGGGATCACCACGACCGGGCTGTCCCTGAGCCCGGCGACCGCGCTGCCGAGCAGCGCGGCCTCCAGCGCGGCACCCCTGTACTTCAGCCCGATTTCGTCGCCGGGCTGCCGGCGGCCGTGGGCGAGGCGGCGCAGCACGAAGCGGTTCAGCTGGACCTCGCGTTCGGGGACGCTGCCCACCGTATGCAGGCGGACCCGGCGGTCCGCGACGACGACCACGTGCAAGATGCCGTCCACCGTGACGAGCTCGATCAGCGTGGCCGGGCCGAGCTCGTCGAAGAGCTCGTCCAGGTTGAACTGGCCTTCCCCGGGTTCCTGGCGGCCGGGCAACCTGCGCGTGCGGGCCTGGACGGCCGCCTCGAGCCGCCGCCGCTCCCGCTCCAGGGCGTTCCGGCGCGGCGCCGCCATCTCGGTGTCTCCGAGAAGGCGGCTGACGCTGCGCAACGCCTGCAGCTCGGCTGCTAGCTCCTTGTCGTCCCGGAGCGGTACGCTCCGGGCGGTCAGCGCGGTCGCCCGCCACCGCTCGCTCCAGAACAGCAGCCGACGGACGTCGCCACGACGAAGCGCATCGCGCTGAGCCAGCGTGGCGAGTTCGGCTCCGTGCGCCGTGCCGTACGCGCGCAACTCTGTGGCGCCGAGCCGCATCTGGTGCTCCTCGAGGGCATCGAGCCCCCGGGCGCAAGCCGCGACGGTGGCCCGGGCGTTGCCATGCGCGTCGGCCTGCAGGGCCCGGGCCAGCCAGGCCACGCTCCGGGGTAGCGGCGGCCCGCGGCGGCGGGGCCGCGCGGCGTGCTCCAGATGCGGGTCGGCCTGGGTCACGCTCCCCCGGGTCAGCGCGATGCGCCCGGCGAGCAGGTGCGCCTGCATCGCCTCCCCGGCCCGGGAGGCCTCGAGCCGGGAGGCGACCTCCTCGGCGTAGCGGAGCAAGGCGAGGGAATGCTCGCCTGCGGCGTACCTGGCCTCGGCCAGGACGAGGCTGGTGCGCGCCTCCCAGAGGGAACGCCGTTGCATCTGGAACTGCCGTCGCGCCTGACGTGCCCGCTGCCCGGCGTCAGCAGTGTTACCCGCGGCCAGGGCGGCGGTGGCGGCGGCGAAGAGCAGCTCCGCTGTCCTGTACGTTATTCCCCCATCAGGGGATATCCGGCCGAGCGCGGAGCCGGTCTCTTGCTCTGCCTCCACGGCCAGCCCGGCGGCCAGCAACGCCCAGCAGCGGTCGATGGCGAGCTCAGTGATGTTCTCTCCGAGGGCATCGTAGCGATTCCCTGCTTCATCGAAGAATGCGAGCGCCTCGGGAAGGTGGCCGCGGCTCAGCGCGGCCAGTCCGCGGTTATGCCGAGCCTTGGCATACTCCAGTTCCTGCCTGCCAGTGGCCAGCAGTTCTTCGGCACGGGCGAAGTCCGCGTCGGCCCGCCGGGGAAGGCCGAACGCGAGAAATACATGGGCCCGGAGCGTTAGCGACCGTGGCTCCCATTCCGTGTCGCCCGCCCGGCGGAGATACGGCAGGGCACGGCACAGGTCCTCGTGGGCTTCGCGGAAGCGGCCCATTTCGTAGAGGACCAGGGCGCGCCGGAAGAGCACGCGTCCGGCCGGGCCGCCGCGCGATGCCTCCACGGCCCGGTCAAGGACGGCCAGCCCTTGCTGGCTGCGGCCGGTCCACGCAAGCGTTATCCCGAGAGTGGCCTGGACGTCGGCCTCACGCTCGGGCTTACCCGACGCGCGGGCCAGCCTTACCCCACTCCTGAGCGCGGCGATCGCTCCCGGGAGGTCCCCGCGATCACGCAAGACGATCCCGATCGCGTGGTGAGCCAGCGAGGCATCATAGGCGCTGGGCTGGCCGCTCAGTACGGAACGCGCAGCGAGCAGGGCATCATGCGGCCGGGACACGGCCATCGGTAGAAGCTTGGTAAGGTCGGCCATCTTTTGTATCAGGATCTCCCCGGCGCCACTCCGATAATGCTAGACAGTCCCCGACGCCAATCAAATAAAGGGACTCAATATGACGACTCATGATGAAGGACGCAACGAACCGCAGAGCCGTATGCATGCGCAGGTCAGGCTGATGTTGTCCGGTATTCCGGGTGTCACGGACGGACTTGAGGGAGCAGCTGCACACCCGGGCGACTGGTCAGACCAGGGTGATGTGAGCTACCACCACCGCGAACGCACCCTACTCGTTCGTGACGCCGACGTCGATCGGGTGGCGTCGCTCATATCCGGGGCCCCGGTTGCGCATGACAACAACGTGCGCGGCCTGACCCGGCTGGAGTTCCACCCTGATGAACGCCGGACCGTGGAGGAGGCCTGTGCCCACCTAGACCGGAACCTCGGCGAGGGTGTGGCCACGCCCGATCACATCCTCTATACCTGCGTCAATACCGCCTGTCCGGCCACCGAGCCGGAGGAGGTCTCGGCCGGGGCGCAGCCCGACCCGGGCATGTCGGCCGAGCCGTCCGACGGCGACGGCGTCCTGGTGGCGGTGCTCGACAGCGGCCTCCTGGCCGGCGCAGACGCTGAGCACTCATGGCTGACCGGGGTGGGCGGTGAGCTGGAGAATCCAATTGGCGGCTATCCGCCACGGATTCTTCCCTATGCCGGCCACGGAACCTTCGTGGCCGGCGTCGTCCGGGCCATGGCGCCCAGCGCCGAGGTGTGGGTGGGCAGAACATTCGTCAAGGTGGGAGCCATTTACGAGTCCGACCTGGTCAAGAAGGCAACTGACGCGCTCAAGATGGGTGCCGAGGTCATCTCTCTGTCGTTCGGCACCAATAGCCGGAACGATGTCCCGCTGCTCGGCTTCGAGGTCCTCCACGACCGGCTGCAAAGCCATGCCGGAACGGTACTTGTGGCAGCGGCAGGGAACGACGGATCGAGGCGACCGTTCTGGCCGGCCGCCTATCCCTGGGCGGTCGGCGTGGGCGCCCTCCGCGCCGACCAGCAGGGTAAGGCGACATGGAGCAATCATGGTCCTTGGGTGGACGTCTTCGCCCCTGGTGAGGGCCTAGTCAACGCCTTCGCCAAAGGGCGGTACCTGTGCACCGAGCCACCGAATGTGGGCGACTGGCGGGACTTCGACGGCATGTGCCGCTGGAGCGGGACGTCCTTCTCGACCCCTCTCGTGGCGGGGCTCATCGCGGCACGCATGTCACAGACCGGCGAGACCGGAACTCAGGCCGCGAATGCCCTACTGGTTCGGGCGCGGTCCCAGACCATGCGTGGCGTGGGCCCGGTGATCCTCCCGGGACAGGCCTACTGACGCCGCCCATTCCGACACGACCTGGCCCAGCACCGGGAGCGGCAGGGAACCGTGGTCGAGGACGGCGGAGTGGAAATCCCGGATGTCGAAGGCGGCTCCCAGCCGGGCGCGGGCCTCGTCGCGCAGCCGCATGATCTCGCGCTGTCCGACCAGGTAACCCAGCGCCTGGCCGGGCAGCGCGATGTAGCGGTCGATCTCGGCGTCGACGAAGTCCTCGGGCATGGGCGAGTGCGCCAGCGCGAACTCCCGGGCCCGCGCCCGGCTCCAGCCGCGCGCGTGCAGTCCGCTGTCGACGACGAGCCGGACCGCGCGCCAGGCGGCGCAGCCGAGCATGCCGAGCCGTTGCACGTCGTCGGAGTACAGGCCGAACTCGTCGGCCAGCCGCTCGGCGTACAGGCCCCATCCCTCACCGTGCGGCACAACGTAGAACCCGGCCAGCAGCAGCGGCAGGTGCGGCAGGAGCTGCACCCGGGCGAACTGCGCGTGGTGTCCCGGCACCCCTTCGTGAAACGCCGTGGCCTCCAGGGCCCAGCTTCCCGCCTGTCCGGGCTGCACGTCGTTGAACAGGTACGCGCCGGGCCGGGAGCCGTCCCGGGCCGGCGGCGAGTAGTAGGGCGGCGCGCCGAACCCGGCCATGTGCGGTGGCATGGGCTCGACCGCGCACGGCGGCGGCAGCGGTGAGCGGAACATGTCCGGCAGCCGCTCCTCGGCGCGGGCGATCGCGGCGGCGGCACGTGCCATCGCCGCCGCGCCGTCCGGAGCGGCCAGCGCGGAGTCCTTGCGGAACCGCACCATGATGTCGTCCACGTCGCTGG
>Ga0335081_10004682_pt1 | contig 21603 bp, 22 predicted proteins | sample Lox_Sample_35_FD_206713 | JGI IMG/M metagenome (GOLD analysis project Ga0335081, IMG submission 206713) | Soil microbial communities from Loxahatchee National Wildlife Refuge, Florida, United States - Lox_Sample_3.5 | ecosystem: Environmental > Terrestrial > Soil > Wetlands | place: USA... | reverse complement strand
GTGTCTTCGACGCGCTGGCCTCCCCCGACGAGTCGGTACCGGACCGGATCGTCCCCGCGCTGGGGTCGGCCTTCTCCTCGATGAGGTTCCCGGTGGTGCTGGTCCTCGACGACGTGCACGTGCTCCACGACCACGAGTGCTGGGACGCGTTGTCGGTACTGGCCGGCTACGCGCCAGATGGCTCGCGGCTGGTGCTGGCCGGACGGGGTGCGCGGCCGCTTCCTCTCACGCCGCGGCGAGCCGCCGGCCGGATCTTGGAGATCGGCCTTCCCGACCTTGCGCTCACGCACGAGGAGGCGTCGTCCCTGCTGGGCAACGTGGGTGTGTCGGTCGGTGAGGACGGTGTGGCGGAACTGCGCCGGCGGACCGAAGGATGGCCGGCGGGGCTGTACCTGGCCGCGCTCGGCCTCCAGGAGAGCGGCCCTCGCGCGAGCGCGGCGGACTTTCTCGGCGGCGATGACCGGCTGGTCAGCGAGTACATCGAATCGGAGTTCCTGGCCCGGACCTCGGCCAGGCAGCGGGCGTTCCTGGCCCGGACCGCGGTACTGGACTCCATCGCCATCGGGGACGTTGATACCGTCACCGACCTGGCCGGCAGGCTCGGGATACGGGCTTACCGGCAGGGCCGGGTGACCACCGTCCGGCGATGGTTCGGCTGGCTGGAGGACCGGGGCAAGACCGCGGGACACCCGATGCTAGCCGTGACCGCGGGGGTCTTGTCCGCGTTGACGGGACGGCCGGCCGACGCCGAGCGGTGGGCCCAGGTGGCCGATGCTCGCCAGCCACCGGTCATTTCCTGAGATCGGCGCGGAATTGTTCGTGTCCCGGAACACCGTCAAGTCCGAGGCGATCTCGATCTACCGGAAGCTGGGGGTCTCCTCGCGAGCGCAGGCGGTCGTGCAGTCCCGTGAGCTAGGGCTCCTGCCGGATGACGACCGGCTTTCATCCCATCGAGGGGATAGAACCCGCCCCCGGCATGAGGTGAAAAACTGGTTATGTGCACATCATCCTGATAACGCCGCGACTGACCATCCGCCAGTTCACCAGGGACGACGTAGGCAACCTGTTTGACCTGAACAGCGACCCGGAGGTGATGCGCTACCTCACCGGCGGCAAGCCGACCCCCCGCGAGCAGATCCGGGACGAGATCATCCCCTTCCATCTCGCTGTCTACCAGCGGCTCGACCGGCTGGGTACCTGGGCGGCCGAGTCCGGCGCCACCGGGGAATTCCTTGGCTGGTTTCATCTCCGCCCCGGCCCCGATGCCGATGTCACGAACATCGAGCTGGGCTACCGGCTGCGCCGGGCGGCGTGGAGCCAGGGCTACGCCACCGAGGGGTCGCGTGCCCTGATCAGCATGGTGTTCGCGGACCTGGGCGCACAGCGGGTGTTCGGGCACACGATGACGGTCAACACCGCATCCCGGCGCGTCATGGAGAAATGCGGCCTGACCCTGGTGCGCACCACCTCGTACGAGGGAGCCGACGTCATCGAGGGCTCCGAGCACGGCGAGGTGGAGTACGCGCTGACCAGGCCCGAATGGGAGACGCGCACGGTCAGCTGAGAAGCTTCCCGGTACGCTGCATCACCCCGGCGGCGGCCCGCCTGGCCAGCCGTGAGCATCCCAGCAGCACGGGGTAGGGGTGTTCGGCCGCGAGGCGGTCGAGCGCCGCTTGCATCCGCCCGGTGATGTCCTCGTAGCAGGCCGAGACGACGTGCGGGTCGTCGGCCGCGGCCGGACCGTAGGCCGTCCAGTCGAGGGCGGGCAGGAATTCGAGGGTGAGGTGGGCAGGCAGCGGCGGTGGCGGGGTCAGGGCAGACATGATGCCGAACGGAAACCCTGCCACCATCGGGAAAACGTTCACGCGGAGGCTGCGCAGGCCGACGGCGCGGGCTAGCCGGTCACCGCGCGCCAGCACCACCACCGTGTGATGGCCGCCATGGGCGATCACGGGAACCACCGGCACCCCGCATCGCAGGGCGAGCCGGACGAAGCCCATCCGGCCCGCGAAATCTACCTTGTTCCGCTGGGTCCACGGGCGGCAGGCCTCACGGTCCCCTCCGGGGTACACCAGGACACACTCCCCGCGCGCCAGCGCGGCCTCGGCCGCACCGCTGCCGGCCGGGACCGCGCCGAGCCGGCGCAGGACGGGCCCGATGCCCGGCACGGCGAACAGGAGGTCGTACGCGAGCAGGTACGCAGGCGCGTCGATGCCACGGCGGGAGATGATGGCCTGCCCGCTGGTCCAGACCTCGGGCATGTAGTACAGCCCCGAATGATTGCCGACCACGAGCACGGGGCCGTCCGCGGGCAGCCGGTCGAGCCCTCTCACGTCCGGGGTGAAGTAGCTCGTGTAGCGGGCGATGGCAGGCAGCTGCCTGCGGATGAAGTCCGGATCACGCGACACGGACATGTCGGCGCGCCCAGCGGCGATCCGCTGCGAAAGCAGTGTGAGCATAGGCATGCTTCCTCCGGCCCCATCCTTCCGGGACCGGGTCAGGTCAGGAAGGGGCTTTAGTCCGCTGTCCGCGGGACCGCCGGGCCCGCGCCGGCGCCCGGCGCCGTGGCAGGGTGGGTCGTATGGAGGGTTTGGTGCACGTCGGCTTCGAGAACGTGGCGCGCGTGTTCCGGCGGCAGTTGCGGCGCACCACGGGCGGCGCGGCGGTGGCGGTCTACTACCGCGGCGAGCTGGTCGTCGACCTGTGGGGCGGCCGGCGGGGTGAGGGCCAGCCGTGGCAGCGGGACACGCTGGCGATGTGCTTCAGCACCACGAAGGGGGTCATCTCGACGGCGCTGCACCTGCTGGCCGACCGAGGGCAGATCGAGTACGACGCGCCGGTCGCGGCGTACTGGCCGCAGTTCGCGCAGGGCGGCAAGGAACACGTCACGGTACGCCACATCCTCACGCACTCCGCCGGCCTGCACCGGATGCGCACACTGGTGGATCACGCGCAGCGGATGCTGGACTGGGAGTACATGGTGGCGGCGCTCGAGCGGGCCGAGCCGGCCTACGAGCCAGGCACCCGGCACGGTTACCACGCGCTGACCTACGGCTGGCTGGCCGGGGAGCTGATCCGCCGGGTGTCGGGCCGGCCGGTCGCCCGGTTCGTCGAGGAAGAGCTCGCCCGCCCCCTCGGCCTGGACGGCTTGTATGTCGGGTGCCCGTCCGAGCAGCGCGGCCGGGCCGCGCCGCTGGCTCCGATGGCCGGCCCGCTGGGCCGCAGGCTGGGCCTGCAGCCAGGCGCGGTACTGGGCGGCCCGCTCGGCCGGATCCCGGAGCTGCTGAGGCTGCCGGTCAGCCCGCGCCGCTTCGCCAACGCGCTGCTGCCGCGCGGGATCGAGGACGTGCTGTGGGGCCCGGAGGTGATGGACGCCGAGATCCCGGCGGCGAACGGGTTCTTCACCGCCCGGTCGCTGGCCAGGCTGTACTCGCTGCTGGCCCACGGTGGCGAGGCCGGCGGCGTCCGGCTCCTGTCGCCGCATACCGTGGAAGAACTCGCGGTGGTCCACTCCCGCGGGCCCGACCTCGTCCTGATCCTGCCGATGGGGTGGCGGCTGGGCTACCACAGCGCCTTCACCACCCGGGGCACGGTGCGCGGTGCGTTCGGCCACTTCGGGTTCGGCGGGTCGGGCGGATGGGCCGACCCGCGGCGTGATCTGGCCATGGCCATGGTGTGCAACCGCGGCACCGGCACGCCGATCGGCGACCTCCGGATGGCGGAACTCGGCACCGCCGTCGTCGGGGCCCCGGGCGTTCGCTGACCTTGTCCTGCGCTGGCGCTCTGCTGGCTGTTATTCCTGTAGGACGCTACGATCCGGGTTGGGAGAGAAGATGGGCAGCAGGCGGCGTCGGCTAGACCCGGTGGGGCCGTTCGGCAATCCGGACGGGTCACGAGCCGACATCGAGGATGTGGTCAGCGAGTTCGTCGATTTCGGCGGGAACCCGGCCTATGGCCACCTCGCGACCCGTGCGAACGACTCCATGGTGCGGGTCATCGTGGGGAAGCTGGGCGCTGGCAAGACGGTCTACCTGCGGCGCCTTCAGGATTTCCAGTCACATCAGGATTCCGTCTACGCCGACGTGCCGCGGCAGGACTTGCCGAAGACCGAGGTCATCGTGAAGGCCTGCCAGTGGTTCTCGGACAGCGTCCTGGTCGAGAAGTGGATGCAGATCTGGGAGCGCGCGATCATGCGGTCGCTGACCTCGCACCTGCTGCGCCGTCCCGAGCTGCGTCAGCAGCTGCGCGACGAGCAGGCCAGCGAGATCGAGCACTCGTACGCGCGGCTGCTCGAAGACTTCCGCCGCCCCCGGTCGATCTACAGCCAGGTGCGCGACATCATCAATCAGCGGCAGACGGCTCATCAGCTGTCCACGTACCTCGACGATCCGCTCTGGGACGACCTGGAGGACCTGCTGGGCGAGGTCATCGGCCAGTGCAAGCCGGTCTACTTCTACCTCGACGCGGTGGACGAGGAGTTCAGCCACGCCCCGATGTACTGGCTGAAGTGCCAGGAAGGCTTGTTCCACCAGGTCATGCGGCTGCTCCGCGATCACAGGCTGGGCGGCCGCCTGCATGTCGTGGTGTGCATCCGCGACATCGTCATGTCCTCGGTGTACCGGTCAGAACATGCGCCGCGGTACTACAACGAACCGCACATACGCGTCCTGAACTGGGACCGCGGCTCGCTGCTCTACCTGCTCGGGCAGAAGCTGCAGCGGCTGCCGCCGTCGCTGCTGATGCGACGCGCCACCAGCGGCCCTCCCACGATCGGTGACTGGCTCGGGGTCAACGGCGAGTGGCCCGGGCCCGACGGCGACGGAACGATCGAGGACTACCTGCTCAGCCACACCAGGCTGATCCCGCGCGACATCATCTCGCTCGGCAATGAGCTGAGCGAGGAGGTCCTGCGGCAGAAGCAGGCCGGCCGCGAGGGCCTGCCGCCGGCGGCTCTGGCGGGGGTGGTTCAGCGCTGCGCCAAGCGGTTCGGCGACTCCCAGCTCGCGCAGTGCGCCAACCAGATCTCGTCGGACCTGATGCCGCAGAACGCCGCCCTGCACAACTACTCCGAGTTGTTCACCAGCACCCAGGCTTACATCAGCGGCGTGCAGGAGGACGTCCGCTCCTTCGTCCGGATGATCGGCGCCGACCGGTTCTCGCATGCGGATCTGGTGGCGCTGCAGGAAGTGGCGGACCTGCACTTCGAGAAGGCGACGGACCTCGGCTCGGTCCTGTGGCAGAACGGCCTGCTCGGGTACGTCGACGAGGCCGGGCGGCGCCGGTTCTACTCCATGGGCGATGTCGAGGAGTTCCACTTCCCGCCGGACGTAGGCACGTACGTGCTGCATCCGTGCCTGGTGTACGCGGTTGGGGGAATCCGGCATGTGCCGGAGGACTCCGCTGGAGCCGCAGATCCGCGCCGCACCCGCCGGCTCACATCTACGGTGCGCAGCGAGCTTTCCGGGGCGTCGGGCGCCGCGCGGCCCTTGGACGGCAGCGAGGCGCTCCCGGAACCCGACCCGGCCGAGGTGCGCTCCCCGGTTACGGGCCGGGCAGCTGACTACACCGTCGGCGACGTGGTCGATGGCCGCTTCGAGATTCTCCAGGTCCTCGGGCAGGGCGGCTTCTCGAAGGTCTACCGCGTGCGCGATGACGTCGAGGGTGAGGAGCGTGCCCTCAAGCTCTTCCAGAGCGTCGCCGGGTACGAGGCGGTGCGCCGCGAGATCGGTGCCCTGCGGAAGATCCATCATCGCAACGTGGTGGAGGTCTTCTGGGCCGGCAAGACCCGCGCCGGCTACTGGTATCTCATCACCGAGTTCATCGACGGGGAATCACTCGACGAGTTCGTCACCGGATCCAGGCGCCTCCGCGACCGGGAGGCCGTAGACGTCGCCCTCGATCTGCTGGACGCGCTCGTCGCCTTTCATCCTGATTCGGCGCGGCTCAAGCAGCTGGATGCTAAACGCCGCGAAGGCGACCTGCCGGAAGCCGAGGCGCGCGAGTGGATGGAACTGCAGGACAAAGGGCTGATCCACCGCGACATCAAGCCGCTCAACGTGATGCTCACCCGCACGGGAGCGAAACTGCTCGACTTCAACATCGCCTCCCGGGTCGGCGACCCCGTGCACACGAAGTCAGGCACGCCGCCGTATCAGCCGCCCGACGCCGGCCTGGATCGCTGGGACGTCTCCACCGACTTGTTCGCCGTTGGCGTACTGCTCTACCGGCTCCTCTGCGACGGCGGCCACCCGTTCCCGAACGCGATGCCCGTGGCCGACGAACCGGTGACCGACCCGAGAACGATCCGCGCCGACCTCCACCCTGACCTTGCCGGGTTTCTCGTCAGGGCCTGCGCTCCAGCCAGCGCTGATCGTTTCTCCACGGCCGCCGACATGCGGCTCGCCTTGCGTAACGTCCGCGCTGGCCTTTGACCGCCGTGACTGCTCCGGAGCGAATCCATTGCCCGGTGATCGATATGAGCCGAACCCGGTCATGGGCCGTCCTCGGAGGTAGCCTTCTGGCGCGGAGGTGGTCGCGATGCTCGTCCCGGCAGTCGTCGAGGTGATCGCCGGCCTCGTGGTGGTGTGGGCGGCCATCCGGATGCGGCAGGGACGTGTATCGCGCAACTCGGCCGTCGGGGTACGGACACCGTCCACGATGCGCAGTGACGCGGCCTTCGAGACGGCCAACCGGGCCGCCGCGCCCTGGGCAGCCGCAGGCGGCGCGCTCCTGGCGGTCTGCGGACTCGCCGCCGCGATCGTCCCGAAATACCTGGCGGGGGCCTTCATCTTCGGCGGTGTGGCGGCCTTCCTGGTCTTGTGTCTCCTCGGCGCGGCGACGGGCGTGCGGGCCTCCCGGTCCGCCCCGTGAGCGAGCCCGTCACGGCCGGGCGGCCCGGCGACCCGCCTCCGGCTCCCGGCGCCGTCGGGCTGATCGGCCTGGGCGAGATCGGCCAGGTGCATGCCGCCGCAGTCCGGTGGTCACCGGCGGCGCGGCTGGCCGCGGTGGCCGACACCGCGCCTGCACTGCTGGAGCCGTTCGCGGCCGCGGGGGTGCGGGCCTACCGGGGGGCAGCCGAGCTGATCGCCGACTCCCAGGTCGGGACGGTCTTGGTGTGCCTGCCGCATCACCTGCACTTTCCCGTGGCCCTGCAGGCGATCCGCGCGGGTAAGAACGTGCTGGTGGAAAAGCCGCTGGCGATCGGCCTTGACCAATGCCAGGAACTGGTCGATGCCGCGGCGGCCGCGGGCGTGGCCCTGGGCGTGTCCCATAACCAGGTCTTCTACGCCCCGCACGTCGAAGCCAAGCGGCTCATCGACACCGGCGCCATCGGCCGGCCGGTGCTGATCCGGCTGCGCCTGGGCATGGGGCCGACCTGGGGCGGCTGGCGGGGCTCCCCGGCCCAGGCCGGCGGCGGGCTGCTGTCCGACGCCGGCGTGCACCGGCTCTACCTCGCGCTGTTCTTCTTCGGGCCGGTCCGGGGGGTCCACGCGGTCCTCGACGCGTCCCGGCAGCAGGGCGAGACCTTCGCCGTGGCCATCTTCGAATTCGCATCCGGGGCCCTGGGCGTCATCGAGGCCAACCATCACGGACCGGCCGGAACCTTCGACGACGAGATCGAGATCACCGGCAGCGACGCGATCCTCCGCCTGGGCGGCATCGAGTCCCTGTCCGTTGGCTACCGCACCGGCCCGGCCCTGTCGATGTTCCGCGGCGGCTGCTGGTCGCCGGTGCCGGTCCGGGACGACGACTGGCAGGCGTCCGTGCACGCCAGCGTCGCGGCCTACCTCAGCGCGGTGACTGCTGGCCAGCCGCCGCCGGTGACCGGCGCCGCCGCGCTGGAGACAATGCGGCTGCTGCACCGGATCTACGACTCCGCAACGATCCTGGACCACCCGGCTGATAACCGCGCGCCAACCCGGTCTGCGCCGGATCGGTAACCCCGTAGTTGCCGGGTCCGGAAACGCAGAATCGGCTGGTGCGGCGCGTTATGACCCGACCATCTATCGCGCCGGCTTAGGCACCGCCCGCTGTACGCGACTTGCGGCATAACGCGACACGGGCATATCGTACCGATGTATCAGGTCGATATATCGGGCTGATGGATTCGCCGCAGCCCGGCTGACGCGGGAGCTGCGATGAGGCGGATCGACTACGACACGGAGCAGTACCAGGACTACGCGCGCGGCCGTGCGCTCACCGAGCAGCAGCTGCAGGCGTGGATCAGTGCCTTCGCCGTCCTGCTGCCCGAGCGGCGCCCGCTGGCGGGGCTGGACGTCGGCTCGGGGACGGGCAGGTTCACCCCCGCGCTGGCGCGAGCGTTCGGGCCAGTGACCGGCGTCGAGCCGTCGGTCCGCATGCGCGAGATCGCGCAGGCGCAGTCCCTGCATCCAGGTGTACGGTATCTGGCAGGCTCCGCCGAGGACCTGCCCGTGCCGTCCGGCAGCGCCGACTACGTTCTCATGTTCTTGTCCTGGCACCACGTCCAGGACAAGCCCCGGGCCGCCCGGGAGCTGGCCAGGGTGCTCAGGCCCGCCGGGCGGCTGCTGCTGCGCTCGAATTTCAGCGACCACGTACCCCCGTCAGGGTGGTGGCTGGAGCACTTCCCCCGCGGGTTCGAGGTGGACGCTGCGCTGTTTCAGCCGCTGCACGAGGTCATCGCGACATTCACGTCGGCCGGCTGGCGCGTGGCCAGCTTCGGCAGGGTCACCGAGCCGTCCTCCGGCACCCGCGCTGACATGCTCCAGCGGCTGCGCCTGCGCACCCATTCGACCTTCGCTCACTTCACTCCGGACGAGCTCCAGGCCGGCTTCCGCCGCCTGGAACAGGCCATCGCCGCAGATCCCGGTGCGCCGGCGCCTCCAGATCCTGCGACCCTGCTCACACTCGAACGGCGCTAGCAGTGCCAACGGCGCCTCGTTGACCTGCGGTGCCGCGGTCAGGACATGCTGTGCACGGCCGCGGCGACCGGGGTGTCCCCGCCGGTCAACTCGAGGGTCTGGTGCCGGGTGCCGGGATTGTCGAGCAGGGCGGCGATGACCGCGGCGACGTCGGCGCGGGGGACCGTGCCAGCGGGGACCGGCGGAGGTCCGAGCCGGACCCGGCCGGTGGCAGGAGCGTCGGTCAGGCCGCCCGGGCGCAGGATGGTCCAGTCCAGGTCCCGGGCTTCCGCGGGCCATCCGGGATCTGGACGAAGAACCCGGCGGCGGAGAAACTGTCCACCTACCAGGCCTACATGGCCGACCCCGAGGTCAGGCGCCGGTCCTGGCAGAACCGGCTGGCCCATCCGGCCTGGGCCGCCGAGCCGAACCCGGCCCATCTGGCCCTGGCCCGGCTGGCCCGCAGCACGATCGACACCCAGGTGATCACCCAGAACATCGACGGGCTGCACCAGCGAGCCGGGACGCCGCCCGGCCGGGTGATCGAGCTGCACGGCACGATATCCGGCGTGGTCTGCACCGGCTGCGGCGACCGGACGGCCATGACCGATGCCCTGGCCAGGGTGCGGGCTGGCGAGGACGACCCGCCGTGCACTCGCTGCGGCGGGATCTTGAAGTCGGCCACGATCATGTTCGGCGAGGCACTGGAGCCCGCGGTATTCAAGCGGGCCGCGGCCGCCGTCGCCGGCTGCGACCTGATGCTGGCTGTCGGCAGCACCCTGATCGTGGAGCCGGCCGCCTCCCTGTGCGCGATCGCTGCCGAAGCGGGCGCTGCCCTGGTCATCGTCAACCGCGACCCCACGCCCTACGACCCGGCCGCCACCACCATCATCCGCGACCCGATCGGGGTGGCCGTACCCCGGATAGCCAGCCAGCTGCTCGCCGCCAGCCGCGCGGCTTGAGGTACCAGCCGAAGAGCCTGAACGGGGGGCTCCAGCGTCGTCGCGCCGAGGACGTGCAGGTCCGCGGCGTCCCCCATGACGTCGGCGGAGCGCTCGCCGAGATTCCGGCTGAAGATCATCGATCCGGCGCTCCTACCACGTACACGCGAAATGCGGCAGTGCAGGGTGTTTCCCCGGGCTTTAAGTTCCGGGAGACGCATGCTGGTCATGGAGCCGGGGTCTTTGTAGGCAGCCGCGGCAGGCGATGGTCGCGCGCTATGACACTAGGCATGGCAGCTTGCTGAGCGAACCTTTTGCGGCACTCAGGTAGTCGTACTAGTGGTCGCGTCGGCCTGGCCGGAGGTGCGGTGAACGCCGTGGTCGAGGGATTTGCGCAGTTCGTGGTGGCGCGCGAGCGGGCGCTGCAGCGGACGGCGTGGCTGTTGACCGGTGACTGGGCGCTGGCCGGGGACCTGGTCCAGACGGCGCTGGTGCGGTCGTGGCCGCGCTGGGAGCGGATCAGGCGGCGCGATGACCCTGAGATCTATGTGCGCCGGGTCATGGTGAATACCTGGGTGAGCGGCCGGCCCCTCCTAGGCTCCGGGCGTGCAAGGATACGGCCAGGCGCGGCCGCAGACGATCAGCAGCAACGGCGACCCGGCCAGCCTCCTCACGCACATCACCTGGTCGGCAGAAGCGGGTTAGCGTCAGGATCGCCAGGTTCGGGCTGATTATGCGCTGAAGCGGTAGCCGCAGAACCTGCAGCTTCTGGCGGCCGCGCGGATCGTTTCCGCGCACTCGGGGCAGATCTTGTTATTGACAGGCTCCGATGCTTGTATGGTGCGCGCGGGAGGGGCTGGTGCGGGGCCCGCTGGAAAGGCTGGCGCCGGGCTCGCCAGGAAGGCTGACGACGGAGCCATTGCCGCGCTGGTAAGCAGGTGGTCGATGGCGAGGTTCACCGCAGCGGACACTCTCGGCGCAGCCACTCCGGAAAAGTCCAGGTAAGAGCCCTCGTCTTGCTCGTACACCGTGAGGGTAAGCACTTCGGTCTCTCGCGCGAGCAGGGCGAGGAGGCCGAGCAGGAAGATCATGACGCCCAGGACTGCTGCCACGATTGCCCACACGGGCACGTAGCGCCGGGTGATATGGAAGGAGTTCGCCGTCACCTGCCGCACTTCGTAGCCGTCGAAGTAGTTACCTCCCGGCGGCAGGCTGAGTAGCGACTGCATGACCACTGCCGGAGGAGCCGGTACAAGCACGGAATAGGTGAATGGCCGCCCGGGGCTTGACATGGGGGACAGCGTAGAGCATGGCTAAGGCGAGGCGTGGCGGGATCCTTCAGAACAGCGGGAAAGGGCCTTCGGACATGGCAGTTCACTCCCGCTGGCTCGGTGAGCGGTCAGCCGGGAGGGCAGGCTAGCCGGTTGCTTGCGAAACGAGGGTGCGGGATGACCGCACGGCCTATGCTGTGCGGTACCTACTTCGTCCCGCATGAGCATGGCGCCCGGTGACGCCTGACTGACAGGAGAATAATGGGTGACTGCCAATTGTGAGGACACAAGGCGTTACGCCGCGCCGAGGGAGAGCATATTCAACGCCTGCATTGATGTGATGCAACCCGCGGGATTCAGGGTGACGGCATCAGACCCGCAGGCAGGCGCCATCAATGCCGTCTCATATGATGGCCCCTATTCCCACCGGCCCGACTCTGGATTCCTCGAGGAAGTCGGCCTGTTCTTTCTTGACCGCATGGGCGTACTGTCAAAATTCAGGGAGCGTATTTCAGTCGAAGTCGACGATGACGGTAACGTTCGCGTGCGCAGTGTTTCCGAGCCGAGTACCGTGGTGCTGGACCAGGGCCGCAACCGAGAGCATGTCGTCACGCTGTGGAATGCTCTGGACAAGGTTCTCATGCGCCCCCAGCCTGCAGGTTCACGTCCGATCTCCTGCCCGTATGCCAAGCGGCCGGCCGCCGAACTTGCGACTCTGCCTGAGGACAGGTTCCTCGAGCACAAGCGGGCCTTCGCCTTCAGCGCTAGCCTGAATCGGAAAGATGCCAATCTGACGGAAAAGATTCTGGACGTGATCTGCAGTTTCTGGAACACCGACGGCGGGACTGTCCTGGTAGGGGTAGAGGACCGGACCGGCAGGATTGTCGGCTTGGACGATGACCTCAAGCTCTTCAAGGATCTTGATGGCTTCGTGAACCACGTCAGTAACAAGATACATCATAATATGGCGGCGATCGCCCCATTCGTCGAGGCGAAGATTGAAACGGTATGCGATGAGCCCGTTCTTCGTATCGACGTGCCCGCAGGAAATGCAGGGATATTCCGCCAGGATCGCTTTCAGGTACGGCAGAACAATAATACCCTGGAATTGAAAGGCGAGTCGCTGTTGAGTTACCTTAAAAGCCGTTGGCCGCGCGTCTAAGTTAGATATGTGTAGTCTGGCCACCATACTCTCATCGGCACGTGAGCATGCGTCATAGCCATGAGGCAAATACCGTTCGCAGGCCTTTTATCCGGGTGCGCTGCGTCTTGGTCCGCTCACGGGTCGCTGGCTGCCGCCGCCGTGCTGGCCAGGTGCGTCCGCATCGCACCGCACTCCGCCGCGGAGAGCGCGGCCAGCCATGACGCCCGCTGGTCTGATGGCTAGCGGCTGGCCACCGAAGAGGACCGGCGTCCGCGGGTTCACCGGCCTTCACAGCGGTGCCCTGCGGCATCCGTCCCCGCGTCGGCTGCCCGTGCGGCCCGGGCCGCGGTGAGGCAGCCGGCCGGGACAGCTCAGCGGCCTGCTGCTGATAGCAAATGGCCTTGTGTACGCGTCAGTTGCGGCGCCGGTGCTGGCTGGCCCGGGGCGGGACCCAGGATCAGGGGTCCGGGCTGTGGTTCGCTTGTGGCATTACGCCAGCCGGTGCTGGCTGTCGCAGACCGTGCAGACAGCATTGCGCCCATCGGCGTGCAGCTCGTGAAATACGTCCTGCATCTGCTCAGCGGCACTGGCCGGTCGGCCCGGAGAGCCGGGTGTCCGCACCGCAATCGGCGCGGACCCGGCGCCGGGCGCCCACTGCGGCTCTGGCCGCCTGGCTGCTGCCCGGAGCGCTACCGCGGCCATCGCTGCCACAAGGACAACGGCCGGCGTGATGTCCGGCGTCATCAAGTTCTTCATCACGTGCTTCCTCAAGTCATGGACTGCGGTCGCCGCAGTCTTGCCTGGTCGCCTGGACTGGTCTGCCCGGCACATACGGCGCTATGGACAGCGACGGCGGGCGGCGTCCGCCTGATATGGATGAGCTTTCACCGGCCTCGCACGCCCGCGGCGGACGGGCCGTTGCCCAGGGGCAGGCGTTCGCCCCAGGGCCCGAGAGGGCACCTGCTGAGCCTGGCCCGGGACGATCCGGTCCGCCGGGCCCGGGTCACCGCCTTGGCCCGGACCGCGTCCGGATCCTGCGGGCCGGCCGGCGGGTCCTGCGTCCAGGCGCGCTTACGCCGGATCCCCGGCCTGCCGGCGCGGGTGCGCTTCATCAACCGGCCAGCGGCCATCCCGGGAGGCTGGCCACGGGCGGTCTGGCCTGTCTTGGCAGGCTCGGCTGCGCTGGCGCCGGCGGCGAGGCGAACAGCTCGTCGGCTACCGCACGAGCCCAGCGCATCCGGTTCACCGCGGCCTCCGGGTGGTCGCCGAACTCCTGGGCCACGCGCTGGACGCAACCCAAGCCGCCGTAGGCACGTACGGCCGCGGCGATGGCCTTGCGGACCTGACCCGCGCTCGGGTTATCGGAGCATTGCAGGACCGACGCGAACAAGGCGTCGGCCCAGACCGCGCTGGCGGCGGGATGGTAGATGGTTAGCTGCATCTCAGCCCCCTGACTGATCTGCCCCCCATATGACATTACGGAAAGTGACCGCTGGCGGCGTCCGCCTGACGGATGAACTTTCACGGCCCCGTACACCCTGCGGCGTACGCCCTTGTGACCGCGGCACCGGTGGCGCTGCCGGCAGCCGCGAACGGCTCGATCCCCGCGTTCACGCCCGCCACGACAACGGTGCCTAATCAGGCTACGACCTGATGAACCAGCCATGCCAGCGGTTAACGGCGGGCCGCAGTCCAGCCCGGCACCCAGACTGGCTGCCGCTCCCGGGCCGGCGCAACCGGCCAGAGACCTCCGCGGATCGCTGCTCATGGTTCCGTTGAGGAAGCACGTTCGCTGCAGCACGGCAGTATAGGGACGGAGCCGGGCGCAGTATGCGGCATGAGCACCGGGCGTTCGGGCCAAGTTCGGCGCTGCATAAATGTACGGCCTGGCCGCATTCCTTGGTTTCCCTCCCAGCGTGGAGAGATCCTCTTAAAGGAGAGGATCTCTCCGATGGGAGAGACGCGCGGGAGTTCGACAAGGACTTCAAGGTTGACGCCTTTCTCGATGAGGCCGAATTGAGGCTGGCCGCGGTCAGGGGGACCAAGGACACGATCGGGCAGTACGAGCAGGTGCTGGCCGGTCAGGAGCAGATGCACGGGCGCGATCACCCGGACACCATCGCAGCCCGCGCCAGCCTCGCCTCGGCGTTCCGCGCCGCCGGGAAGCTGAAGGACGCCGTCGGGCAGTACGAGTGGGTGCTGGCCGACAGCGAGCGGATCCTCGGGGCCGGGGACCCGGACACGCTGACCACCCGCTGCAACCTGGCCACGGCCTACTACACCTTGGGCCGGCGGCCCGAGGCCGTCGCGATCTTCCAGCGCGCCCTGGTCGACTGCGAGCGCTACCTCGGGCCCGATCACCAAATGACCCAGACCGTCCGCGAGAACCTAGACGCCGCCACGCAGTCCTGACGCCACCCGAGCGAGCCAAAGGGCGGGGCAACCTGCTCGGCAAGGACGCCCTGGGGCCCGGGGTGCTGCACCCGGGTGATCCGCGGTATGCCATCACCGACGTCACGACCTGAACCTGGTCATGATCGCTTCGGCGTCGCACCTTGTGCGGGCACTGCCTTGGTGCCAGTGCCCGCACCCGGCGCACCCAACCACAGTGCCCATAGCGGCATGACAGCGCGTTGCCTAGATGCAGCCGCTCGTGCGGAACACCCGCGTCTGCGATGCTGCTGGGCATGGAGCCTCACCCGCCCGATCGCGGCCCTGGCCGGATCATTTTCCTTAACGGCGCCTCCAGTTCCGGCAAGTCAACGCTGGCCAAGGCGATGCAAGAGGCGCTGCCTGAACCGTTCTTGCACGTGTCGTCGGATCATCTGGTGGCCAGTGGCATGCTGCCCGCCCGGCGCGATCCGGACGGCCCGTTCGCCTGGTGGCAGCAAATGCGGCCGCGGTTCTTCGATGGCTTCCACCGGTGCCTGCCCGCGCTGGCCGCAGCGGGAAACGACCTCATCGTCGAGCACATCATCGAGTTCCGCGCCTGGCGTGAGTACCTGGCCGCGCTGCTCGACGGCCTGGATGTCTTCCTGGTAGGCGTGCACTGCGATCTGGCCGAGATCGATCGCCGGGAACGCGACCAGGGAGATCGCCGTATCGGGGAGGGCCGGTCGCACGTGGAAACCGACCTGATCCACACGTTCGGGCCCTACGACTTCGAGGTCGACACGACGAACGCGGTCCCCGGCGCGGTCGCCGCATCTGTACTGGCCGCCTGGCGAGCCCGCACCCCCCGGAGAGTTTTGCGGCAGCGCATATCTGGCAACCGGGGAACCTTATTCGTACCTGTCGCCACCTCACTCGTCGCATGCATGAGCGGTCGCTTCGCCAAACTACTCTCTGGCCATGCCGACCGATCCGGACGACTGGCGACGCCAAGGCCAAGAGCAGGACTTGCCGCCCGGCACCGTCTTCCTCCGGCATGACTGCCGCGCTCTTGATGAGCACTGGGAGCACGACCACTGCGCGATGTGCCGGGCGAAGTTCCTGGATCCCCAGTTCTCCGCTGGCCACGCGCAGTTCATCGGTGAGCACCCCGACGTGCTGACGGAGGGTCTTGTGACGAAGGTGGAGGAGCGCTGCCTTGAGCGCTGGGTGTGCGAACCGTGCTTCGAGGACTTCGCCGCCGAGTTCGGCTGGGTGCTCAGCGCGGCCTGACCTGCGACCGCTCATCGGCAATGTCGGACGCCTCCCGCGGGTACAAGCCGCGGGAGGCGGAGGCTGGATCAGGTACCGGACGTCATGTAGGCAGCCAGGATGTAGTTCGGATGGCGGTCCAGGTTCTGGCGGGCTCGGTCACACCGCATCGTTGTACGGGGATCGGCGTGCGGGCGGCGATCTGCACGTCGCGCAGGTCAGCGCCAGCGCCGGGCATGGTCGTGACATGTGTGGCGGAGCATGTGCGGATGTGCTCGCGGGGAGCCCTTGAAGCGGGCCAGCTTGGCCCGGCAGATGGCCTGCTGCCAGTCCGGCAGCGCGTCGATGTAGGCATCAACGCGCTCGTCAGCGGCGTATGTCATGGCTGACCCCTCCCCCTGGGCCGCGCCAGCGGCCGGTGACCTCACCGATTATCCGGTAGCAGCCGGAGACTCGCATGCCTTAACGGCCACCGCTTCTCGCTACCCCGGCACGCCTGGGAGCGCGCACGGTATGTGCGGACGCCGGCAAGGTCGCGACCAGGCGCGGGCACCCTGACAGGCTCGGGCCGCCTGCCGCACACTGAAGGAATGATCCGGCCCGGAACATCTGCCGACCTGGTCGCCGCGAGCGGCGTCTACCGTCGCGCGTCGCTGTCGAACGCGGGCGATCGCGACAACCTGCTCGCTCATCCGGAATACCTGATCCTGGGGCCAGAAGGGCTAGCCGAAGGCCGCACTCATGTCGCGGAGCAGGACGGCTCGGTGGTCGGCTTCGCCACCTGGGCCGAGACCGGCGGCGCCATTGAGCTGGAAGACCTGTTCGTGGACCCGGGCTACCGGAGGCGCGGTATCGCCACCGCGCTCGTCAGCCGCATCGCCGAGGTCGTGCGGGCGCGGGGCGCGGAGCGCCTGGAGGTCACCGCCAATCCCCACGCGCTGGGGTTCTACCGCGCCGTCGGCTTCGCCGACTGCGGCATCGCGGAAACGGTCTTCGGCGCCGTGCCCCGCATGGTCCTGGTGCTCTCCTGACAGCGACGGCGCCGTCAGATCTTGGCGCCGCGGTACAGGCAGCATGATGATCCGCCCGCTCGGCGGCAGGAGCGGATGGTCGCGGTAGAGGGCTGCTTTCGACCCGTCTGCGGCAGAAGCGACGTTCGGCTGAGCACGTTAATGCATAAACGTACGGCCTACGGCAATCGGCCGCGAGGGCTCAGCCCGGAATCATGGCAAGGCTTCTCGCCTATTGGGCTGCTCACCATTAAGTGTAAATGGTCGGTTTCTCGTCTGGAAGGTTGTCTAGTTCGGCGGCCACTTTCTTAGCCTCAGCTACTCCGATGCGGTGGAAAATGTTCAGTGACTGCCTTAGGTCGGCCTTTGCATCGGCGATGCGGCCAGCGTCCAGTGCGCAGCGGCCCAGGCCCGCCAGGGCGTAGGCCTCATCCGAGGAGCTGTCGATCTCTCTGGCCAGGCCGAGAGCTTGTATGTGACATTCTCTAGCCTGGTTGAGGTCTCCGCGCATCCGGTGGAGGGTCCCGGCTTCGTTGAGCGCCATAGCTTCGCCACCCCGGTCGCCGAGGTCACTGTAGATAGCCAGTGCCGCCTCAAGCGCCTGCGCTGCGCCTGGGTAATCCCCGGTCTCCCGCCGCACGATCCCCAGGTCATTGAGGGTGTTGGCCTGGCCGAGCTGACTGCCGAGGTCGCGGTAGATAGCCAGTGCCGCCTCAAGCGCCTGCGCTGCGCCTGGGTAATCCCCGGTCTCCCGCCGCACGGCCGCCAGTATGGTAACGGCATTGGCCTGGCCGAGCCGACTGCCGAGGTCTCGGGAGATGTCCAGTGCCGCCTCAAGCACCTGGGCCGCGCCCGGGTAATCCCCGGTCTCCCGCCGCACAAAACCTAGCTGTATGAGCGGGTTAACCTGGCCGAGCCGGTCACCGAGGTCTCGGGAGATATCCAGTGCCGCCTCAAGCACCTGGGCCGCGCCGGCATAGTCACCAATCAGCCGACGCGCTTCTCCCAGTTGATGCAGGGCGTTGGCCTGGCCGAGCCGATCACCGAGCTCGCGGTACATCTCCAGCGCCATCTCCTGGGCCTGCACTCCGCTCTGATAGTCCTCTGCTATCCGCACGAGCCCCAGGTTGTTGAGGGCGTTGGCCTGGCCGAGCCGGTTACCGAGCTCGCGGTACATCTCCAGTGCCATCTCGTGGGCTTGGGACGCGCCGAGATAGTCCCCGGTAAGCCGCCGCACGAACCCGAGGTCGTTCAGGGCATTGGCCTGGCCAAGCCGGTCAGCGCACTGCCCTGCGACCTCGACGGCGGTGACGTGGCGCACGATGCCGTCGCTCCAAGGACCGTCCTGCCGCAGCAGCGTGGCTATGGCAGAGGTAATGGCGATCATCCGCCCCCGCTGGACGTTTTCGGTGACGTAATCGAGGCAGGCGAGCAAGTTGGCGCGCTCCGTTCGGGCCCAGGACAGCGCCTTGGTGCTGTCTGACAGATCCGGCGCTGAAGCCGGAGATGCCGCCAGAACCGGAGCAGGGCGGGTCCGGGTCTGGCGGGCCAAGCGGTTTTCGGCGATGGCGGCAAAGTAGGTGTAGAAGTCGAGCAGTCGCTCTAGAGCCTGCCCGCGGTCCACAGCGGGGTCGGCGGCCGCGCGGTCGCGGGCGTAGCGGCGGATGAGGTCATGCATGCCGTACCGGCGGTACATGACCTCGGTCAGCAATGCCTCACGATGCAGGACATCTAGGCTCTCGGCAGCATCCTCAAGGCTGGTGTCAGCGAGGGCGGCGGCGGCGCAGGCGTCGATCGTGGTACCCAGGTGCAAACCGAGGCGCCGGAAGAACTGCTGTTGACTTGGGAGAAGGTGCCGGTAGGAGACGTCGAACGCGGCGGCGAGGCTATCATTTTCTGCAGCCAGGGTGAGCATGCTCGCTTCGGTCTCAGCGGCTAGGTTAGCCAAGGTCCAGGACGGGTGCCGGGCGAACGCGCGGGCCAACAGCGAGATCGCCAGCGGCAGGAATCCAGCCAGCCGCACTAGATCGGCCACAGCCCTGCCGGGGGCAGCCTGGGGAGCCAACCGCAGGAACATCTCCTGAGCCTGGTCTGATGGCAGGACTTCCAGCAGAATCGGCGTCACTTTCCCAGGCAGATCACCTAGATGACGGCGGCTTGTGACCAGCACCAGGCAGTCCTTCCCCCTGGGCAGCAATGAGGCAACCTGTCTGGTGCTGGCGGCGTTGTCCAGCACTAGCAGCACCCGCTGCCCGGCCACCTTGTCCCGCCACATTGCCGCGCGCCCGTCCAGGTCGCCAGGCAGGAACCGGGGTTCGACCCCTGCGGCAGTCAGCAGCCCGGCCAGCGCGTCCTCCGGCCGGACCGCCTCCCGCCCGGGGGTATGGGCATGCAGGTCGATGAACAGCTGCCGGTCGGGGAAACGGTCCCGGAGCACATGCGCGGCATGAACCGCCAGTGCGGTCTTGCCCACCCCCGGCATCCCGTCAATCGCGCGGACCGCAACCACGCCGCCACTTCCGCCAGCGTCCACTACCGCCGCGGTGATCTGGCTCAGCTCCTCGCCCCTGCCAGTGAACGCTGCTGCATCTGGCGGCAGCGAGTACCGCACCTCCGGCGCTGTCGGCAGCGTGATGTTGATCTCGATGCCGACCTGTCTGAACGTGCTGCTATCGCCTGCCTGACCGTACATTACGATTCGGGGGTCGGCCACCGGGTCCCCAGGTGCCTCCCCTGGTTCAGTGGTCATGGCCGACCGTAGTTGACCTGGGACCCGATCTGAGTGAACGTGCTGGAATCCTGTGAGGTGCCCGTCATCACGATGGCAGCGGTCCCGGCCTGCGCAGCCGTCGGGGTGAGTACCTGGTCCAGGACCTGCCGCAGGTCCGCTGCCAGCTCCGGGTCCGCCCGCAGCAGCTCCTGCAGCCTTAGCTGCCAGGTCCCTTCCAAGGCAATCTCGGTCTGGGCATCATCATCGGCACGGGCCTGCAGCACCTGCCGCCGCAGCTCCTCCAGTTCGCCGCCGACATTCTCAGCGTGCCCCAGATGCGCCCGGCGCCATAGCGCGGCAACCGCCTGCTTAACCGCCTGCCAGGCGTCCGTGGCGATCGCCTGGACCAGCGCCGTCCCCGCAGCCTGCGTAATCGGATCCATAACCGGCCCCCTAGCAACGCCGGAAAACGCAACCAGTACTTCTTTTAGCCATCTCCTTAAGCCAATGTACAGTATTGGTCACGCTGCGTACATCACCAGCACCATAGCCATGCGCTCCGAGCCGATAGGCGCGTCCTGGATGAGAATGACAAGGACGAATTGACGTCCTTGCCGCCGTTAGCGACATGCAGGTCAGCGCATAGGTATACGGGCGCGCAACACCCTCATTTCGGCATTATGTGGGTGATCTTCGATCACCTGCGCCCTTCGGGCCACATAATGCCCGATCATGTAGGTGATCGAGGCGCTGCGCACCCCGATCCTGGTGCCTCGCGATCACCTACATATCAAGCATGTGCGCGTTGGTAGCGTCTTGGCCGGAGACCGCCCGGCTGCTCGGGCGCGCTGACCTGGTCGCCGGCGGCGTCATCGTAGCGGGCGCGACGTGCGGTGATGCATGATGGTGCCGGGTGGCAGGAGGCGGGGATGTCTGGCGAGGACGACAAGCGTGCCGTGGCTGAGTTCGTGGAACGGTGCCAGAATCAGCACGACCTGGACTTCGCCGACGAGATATTCCACCCGGAGTTCGTCGAGCACTACCGGCCGGGGGGCCGCCCTCTCCCGGCGACGGGTCGGCCGGCGGGCGGCTTCCAGGCGTTTTACGGAGCGCTGCTGCGGGGGTTCCCGGATGCGGCCGTGGAGATAAACGAGCAGCTTGCCGAGCGGGATCTCGTCGCGACCCGCAAGACGTTCCGGGGCACGCGCCTGCGTGAGCTCTGGAGCCTGCCGCCGACCGGGAATCGCGTCGAGCTTGAGTTCATCGACATCTTCCGGGTCAGCGGCGGCAAGTTGATCGAGCACTGGACGTCGATGGACCTCAGTGCGCTCCGGAATCAGATGTGCGCTCGTTCCTCACCGTAGACGGCGGCCAGGTGATGAGGACTCCCCGGGACCCGGTACGTGACGGGTGGCAGGCCCAGCCCGTGTGGTGCCGCTTTGCCTAGGATGAGCTGGTGAGCGGGGACCGTGAGCTGGACGTCGTGGTGTTCGGCGCCACCGGTTTCGCCGGGCGGCTGGTGGCTGGGTACCTGGCCGGTCAGGCGTCCGCCGGCGTCCGCGTCGGCCTGGCCGGGCGGTCGCAGCGGCGGCTGGCCGATGTCCGGGCGGAACTCGGCGCCGCCGCGTCGGCCTGGCCGCTGCTGGCCGCCGATTCGGCCGATCCGGTCTCGCTGGCGGCGCTGGCCCGGGCGGCCCGGGTCATCGTGAGCACGGCGGGGCCCTACCGCGAGCACGGGCTGCCGCTGGTTCAGGCCTGCGCCGGGGCGGGTACCGATTATGCGGACCTGGCCGGCGAGGTGCTGTTCATCCGGGACAGCATCGACCGCTGCCACGACGTCGCGGCAGCCGCGGGCGCGCGGATCGTGCACTGCTGCGGGTTTGACTCGGTTCCGTCCGATCTGGGGGTCCTGCTGCTGCACCTGGCCGCCCGCGCCGATGACGCCGGCGACCTGCGGGACACGACACTGGTGGTGACAGCGCTGCGGGGCGGGATCAGCGGCGGGA
>Ga0335081_10004681_pt1 | contig 21606 bp, 17 predicted proteins | sample Lox_Sample_35_FD_206713 | JGI IMG/M metagenome (GOLD analysis project Ga0335081, IMG submission 206713) | Soil microbial communities from Loxahatchee National Wildlife Refuge, Florida, United States - Lox_Sample_3.5 | ecosystem: Environmental > Terrestrial > Soil > Wetlands | place: USA... | reverse complement strand
GCGGGGCCATCCGGCCTGTCCGCCGCCTACCACCTCGCCCGCCTCGGCCACTCGGTCACCATCAAGGACGCGGGCGCCGCGGCCGGCGGCATGATGCGGTACGGCATACCGAAGTACCGGCTGCCGCGCGACATCATGGACGCCGAGATCACCCGCATCCTGGACATGGGCATCACGCTCGAGCTCAATACCACGGTCACCGACATCCAGGCCGAGCTCGATACGGGTTACGACGCCGCGTTCGTCGCGGTCGGCGCGCACATCGGCAGGCGCGCCTACATCCCGGCCGGGGATTCGGCCCGGATCATGGACGCGGTGTCCGTGCTGCACAGCATGGAAGACGGCGAACCGCCCATGCTGGGCCGCCGGGTCGCGGTCTACGGCGGCGGCAACACCGCCATGGACGCCGCCCGCACCGCGCGCCGCCTCGGCGCGTCCGAAGCCGTCGTGGTGTACCGCCGGACCCGCGACAAGATGCCGGCCCACGACATCGAGGTCGAGGAGGCGCTGGAGGAAGGCGTCACCATGCGCTGGCTGTCCACGGTCGCCCACGCCGACGAGGGCAAGCTGGTGATCGAGAAGATGAAGCTCGACGAGACCGGCTTCCCGCAGCCCACCGGGGAGTTCACCGAGCTCGAGGCGGACTGCCTGGTGCTGGCGCTGGGCCAGAACTCCGACCTGTCCGTGCTGGACGGCGTGCCCGGCGTGACCTTCACCGACGGCGTGGTCGAGGTGGGACCCGACCTGATGACCGGGCACCGGGGGATCTTCGCCGGCGGCGACATGGTGCCGTCCGAGCGCACCGTCACCGTGGCCATCGGGCACGGCAAGAAGGCGGCCCGCAGCATCGACGCCTTCCTGCGCGGCACCGCTTCACAGGCGGCGGGTAAGCACGCGCCCGCCTCGTTCGGTGCCCTGAATACCTGGTACTACGCGGACGCCCCGGCCACCGTCCGGCCCCGGCTGGAGGCGGCCAGGCGGATCACCACCTTCGATGAGGTGACCGGGGGCCTGGACGAGTCGACCGCGGTGTTCGAGGCGCGCCGCTGCATGTCCTGCGGCAACTGCTTCGGCTGCGACAACTGCTACGGCGTCTGCCCGGACAACGCCATTACCAAGCTCGGCAACGGCCAGTACGAGATCGACTACGACTTCTGCAAGGGCTGCGGCCTGTGCGTCGCCGAATGCCCCTGCGGCTCGATCGAGATGGAGCCCGAACCGACCTGAAGGGGCTAGGCCGGCTAGGCCGGCTTGATGCGGCGGCCGGTAACGCGGTTGGGCACGATCCGCAGGAAAAGCTCGCGCTCGCCGGCGGGCCAGGGTTCCACGCCGGCCTGCTCGGCTCTCGCGCGCGCCTCCTCGGATTCCACGTGGTGGGCGGGGCCCTGGATCAGCACGCTCCAGCCCTGGCGGCCGGGCGTGTCGATCTCGTCGATCTCGAACGCCACCAGGTAGTCACCGCCGGAGATCCCGGTCTGCAGGTCCTCGTCCAGGGCGCTGTGCCGGGTGGTGCGGAACACTATCGCGCCGTCGTGCCACCGGTAGTTCACCGGCAGGACAGCCGGGCCGAACCGGCTCTGGTAGGCGATGCGGCCGATCCCGCCCGCCGAAATAAGCCGCAGGCTCTCGGCCTCGTCAAGCTCCTCGATCACGCGGTCAGCCATGGCTCAACCTTAGCGTCTTGCGCCGAGGCGATGACCTTCAACCCGGACCGAACGGACCTTCGGCCCTGCCGTCCGCCGGCTCTGCTGACGAGGCTGGTAGTGGACGTAAACGAGCCCAGTGGAGGTACCATGCGAGCCCTCGTCTACCACGGCCCCGGGCAGAAGGCCTGGGAAGAAGTGCCTGACCCGGAGATCCTCGACGACGGCGACGTCATCGTGCGAGTCGACGCGACCACCATCTGCGGCACCGACTTGCACATCCTCAAGGGCGACGTTCCCGCGGTGCACCAGGGCCGGATCCTGGGTCACGAAGCGGTCGGGACCGTGTGGGAGACCGGCGACGGCGTGCGCCGGCTCAGCCCTGGCGACCGGGTGCTCGTCTCCTGCATCAGCGCCTGCGGGTCCTGCCAGTTCTGCCGTGAGGGCCGCTACGGGCAGTGCCTGGAAGGCGGCGGCTGGGTCCTCGGCCATAAGGTCGACGGCACCCAGGCCGAGTTCGTCCGCGTGCTCTACGCGGACCATTCCACGTTCCGCATCCCGGACGGCGTGAGCGACGAGCAGGCCCTCATGCTGGCCGATATCCTGCCGACCGGCTACGAGGTCGGCGTGCTGGCCGGCGGCGTGCGCCCCGGCGATGTCGTCGCCGTGGTCGGCGCCGGGCCGATCGGCCTGTCCGCCATCACCGGCGCCCGGCTCTACAGCCCCAGCCACCTCGTGGCCATCGACCTGTCCGACTCGAGGCTCGAGGCGGCCAAGCAGTTCGGCGCGGACATCACGGTCAACAACTCGCGCGAGGACCCGCTCAGCATCATCAAGGACCTGACCGGGCGGCTCGGCGCGGACGTGTCCATCGAGGCCGTCGGTGTCCCCGCCTCCTTCGAGCTGGCCGTCAAGCTGGCCCGGCCCGGCGGCCGGATCGCGAACATCGGCGTGCACGGCGAGGCCGCCACGCTGCACCTGGAAGAGCAGTGGATCAGGGACATCACGATCACCACGGGCCTGGTGGACACCTCCTCCACACCCACCCTGATGCGGCTGATCACCACCGGCCAGATCGACGCCAGCCGGTTCATCACCCACCACTTCGACCTAGACGACATCGTCCAGGCATACGACGTGTTCGCGCGCGCCGCGGACACCCAGGCGCTCAAGGTAGTCCTCACCCGAGGGGAATGACCAGCAATGAACACCACAGTCAAGGACGTCATGACGACCCGGGTGATCTGGGTCAAGAAGGACGCCACGTTCCGGGAGATGGCCGTCGCCCTGCGCGAGTACCGGGTCAGCGCGTTCCCCGTGGTTGACGACGACCGGAAGGTGATCGGCGTCGTCTCCGAGGCCGACCTGCTGAACAAGGAGGCGCTGATCGACGAGCCCGGCTTCATCGACGGCATCTTGCACCGGCGAGACCAGGCCAAGGCGCGCGGGATCACCGCGGCCGACCTGATGACGACCGCCGTCGTGGCGGTCCGCCCGGATGACTCGGTCGAGCACGCGGCCAAGCTCATGTACGACCGCGGGGTCAAGCGGCTCCCGGTCACCGACGAGAACGGGCACCTGGTCGGCATCGTCAGCCGGTCCGACGTGCTCTCGGTCTTCGACCGGTCGGACTCCGCCATCGCCCACGAGATCACCCACGACGTGATCCTCGGCGAGTTCCTGGTGGACCCGTCGGCCATCCAGGTGACCGTGGTGGACGGGATCGTGACGCTGGCCGGGCGCCCGGAGACCAACGAGACCGGACACGAGATCGTGTGGCGGGCCCGGCACGTCCAGGGCGTGGTGGCGGTCCGCGACCGCCTCAGCTACCCGCCCGTGGAGCGTCCCGGCGACCGGTACGACACCCTGGCCAACTTCCCGATGGACTGAGAGGGATGATGATCATGAACGCCACGGTCAAGGACGTGATGACCACCGAGGTGGTGGCGGTCAGAAGCGAGACCACCTTCAAGGAGCTGGCGGCCGCGCTGCGCCGGTACCGGGTGAGCGCGCTGCCCGTCGTCGACGACGCCGGACGGGTGCTCGGCGTCGTCTCCGAGGCCGACCTGCTGGCCAAGGAGGCGCTGGCCGACCCCGGCCTGGTCGCCGAGCTCGTGCACCACAAGGACGTCCGCAAGGCCGAGGGCCTGACCGCGGACGACCTGATGACGCGCCCGCCGGTGACCGCCGCGCCGGGGGACTCGATCGAGCAGGCCGCCCGGATGATGCATTTCATGCGGGTCAAGCGGCTCCCGGTGGTCAACTCCGGCGGGCAGCTGGTCGGGATCGTCAGCCGGGCCGACGTGCTTTCCGTCTTCGACCGGTCGGACGAGGACATCCGCTCCGACATCGTCGACACGATGCTCCTGCACGAGTTCCTCATCGACCCGCGCCAGTTCAAGGTGACGGTCGAGTCCGGCGTGGTGACGATGGAGGGAACCCCGGAAACCGCCGCATTGGGCCGCACGCTGATCCGCAAGGCCCGGCACGTCCCCGGCGTAGTGGCGGTCCGTGATCGCCTCAGCTATCCGGACATCTACCCGGTTGTCGCGGGACCGGTGTTCTGAGCGATGACCGCCGTCACCGCGGAGACCTTCGATCCGGCCGCCATCACGGGGTTCCCCGAGCCTGCGCGGCGGTGGCTCGGCCACGCGATCACGCCCGGGACGCCGCTGTGGAGCAGCGTCGAGCTGACCATGCACGGCCAGATCAGGCTCGGCCGCTGGCGGCCGTTCACCGCCCACCAGGTCCTGACCCCGCCCGACGGCTACCTCTGGGCGGCCAGGACCCGGCTGGCCGGCCTGCCGGTCACCGGTTACGACCGGCTCGGATCCGGCGGCGGGGAGATGCGCTGGCGGCTGATGCGGCTCATCCCGGTGCAGAACGGGTCGGGCCCCGACGTCACCCGCAGCGCCTACGGGCGCCTGGCCGGGGAGATCGCGCTGATCCCGACCGCGTTCAGGCACGCGTCCTGGAGCCAGGGAGAGCACGCCAACGCGACGGTCGCCACCTGGCGGTTCGGTGACGACACCGAGGCGGCCGAGCTCGAGGTCAAGCCGGACGGCCGGCTGGCCGGGGTACGGATAAGCCGGTGGGGCAACCCCGGGGGGGCGCCGTTCCGCCGGTATCCGTTCGGCGTCCGTATCGAGGCCGAGTCGCGCTTCGGCGGGATCACCATTCCCTCGGTGTTCCGGGCCGCCTGGCACGATAGCGAGTTCTTCCGGGCCGAGATCACCGGCGCGGTTTTCAGCTAAGGAGACACGATGAGCACGGCGCAGGACGGCGACCGGGTGTACGCGCTCCTGGCCGACGGCACGACGGCCGAGATCCGCGAGGCCAGGCCCGAGGACTTCGACGCGGTCCTGGCGATGCACGAGGCGATGGCGCCGGACAACATCTACCTGCGCTTCTTCAGCCACAGCCGGCGGTCCGCCGAGATCGAGGCCCGGCGGATCTGCCGGGGCGACCCCGGTAAGCCGGGCAGTACGGCTCTGCTGGCGCTGCTGGACGGCGAACTGGTCGGAGTGGCCAGCTACGCCGGGCGCACCGGGCGCCCCGGGCAGGCCGAGGTCGCGTTCGCGGTGGCCGACCACATGCACCACAAGGGCATCGCCACCCTGCTGCTCGAGCATCTGGTCTCGCTGGCCCGGAGCCGCCAGATCACCACGTTCACGGCGGCAACGCTGACCGAGAACACGGCCATGCTCAAGGTGTTCGCCGACGCCGGCCTGCCCGTGCAGCGGCACGTCGCCGACGATCGTTACGAGCTGACGTTCCCGCTGCCACTGGAGGAGGACGGCACCGCGCTGGACACCTACCTCAGCGCCGTGGCCGAACGGGAGAGCAGCGCCGACGTGGCCAGCCTGCGGCACATCTTCGCGCCCGAGTCGGTCGTGGTGATCGGCGCCAGCCGGCGCCGGGAGGCGATCGGCCGGATAATCCTGGAGAACATCCGCAGCGGCGGGTACGCGGGCCGCCTCTACACGGTGAACCCGCGGGCCCGGCAGATCAACGGCGAGCGGTGCCTGGCCTCCGCGCTCGAGCTGCCCGAGCCCGCCGACCTGGCCGTCATCGCGCTGCCCGCCCCGGCCGTGCTCGGCGCGGCCGAGCAGTGCGGCCAGCGCGGCGTGCGCTCGCTCGTGGTGATCACGTCCGGCCTGGACGCCGCGGCCAGCGCCGACCTGCTCGCGGTGTGCCGCCGGCACGGCATGCGGCTGGTGGGTCCCGACTGTTTCGGTGTGGCCGTGCCCGGCCTCGGCCTGGACGCCACGTTCGACGCCATCCGGCTCCGTCCCGGCGTGGCCGGGCTCATGTCGCAGTCCGGCGGGGTCGGCGTCGCCCTGGCCGGCCAGCTGTCCCGGCTCGGCGTGGGGATCTCCTCGTTCGCCTCGGTGGGCAGCAAGCTCGACGTGTCCGGCAACGACATGCTGATGTGGTGGGAACACGACGACGTGACCAGGCTGGCCGTGCTGTACCTGGAGTCGTTCGGCAACCCGCGCAAGTTCGCCCGGACGGCCCGGCGGGTCGGCGCGGAGCTGCCCGTGCTCACCGTGCGAGCCGGTCATTCCGCCGCTGACCAGGCGCTGTTCGAGCAGGCCGGGGTCATCGCCACGGGCAGCTCCGGCGAGCTGGCCGAGACCGCCGCGCTGCTCGCCACCCAGCCGGTCCCGGCCGGCCGCACCGTCGCGATCGTGTCCAACGCGGGCGGCGCCGACGTGCTGACCGCCGGCGCGTGCGCCGGACTCGGCCTGACCGTGCACCAGCCGCGCGGGCTGACCAGGCGGCGGCTGCGGACCCTGCTGCCGGGCGGCACGGTCACCGGGCCGGTGCACACCACCGCCGCCGTCTCCGCCAGGGACTTCCGCCGGTGCCTGGAGCTGCTCGCCGCCGGCGACGGGGTGGACGCGATGATCGCCCTGGTCCAGCCGACCGGGGCAAACAACGACCTGATCACGGCGATCCAGGAGGCCGACGTCCGCGTCCCCCTCGCCGCCGTCGCGCTCGACCAGGCCGAAACCGTCCGGCTGATACCTCGGCAGACCGGCGACGGCCAGATTCCCGTCTACGGCAGCCCGGAGGCGGCCGCCGCCGCGCTGGCCCACGCGGCCAGGTACGGGGCCTGGCGCACCGAACCGCGCGGCCAGGTGCCGAGCTTCCCCGATGTCCGGGCCGCGGATGCCCGTGCACTGGTCACCGGGTTCCTGCACCGCGAGCCCCGCGGCGGCTGGCTGCCGCCCGACGATACCGCCGACCTGCTGCACTGCTACGGAATCTGGCTGGTTGACGCCGAGCCGGCCGGCCGCGAAGACGAGGCCGTCAAGGCCGCCGAGGCCGTGTCCGGCCCGGTGGTGCTCAGGGCCGAGGTGCCCGGGCTAGTACCCGGGACCGACGCCGGGGCGGTAGAAGTCGATCTGCATACCGCGGCCGATGTCCGCGCCGCCTATCGCAGGCTGGCCGACCGGTTCGGCCGCCGCCTCAGCCGGGTCCTGGTGCAGCCGATGGTCACGGGTGGCACCGAGGTGAGGATCGGGGTGACCGACGACCGCGTGTTCGGCCCGCTGGTGGCGCTGGATCCCGGCGACCACGCGGCCCGGCTCACGCCGCTGACCGACACCGACGCGGACACGCTGATCCGCTCGGTCCGCACCGCCCCGCTGCTGCTCGGACAGCGCGGGGTGCCGGCCACCGACCTGGACACGCTGCGCGAGCTGCTCCTGCGGGTCTCCCGGCTCGCCGATGACCTGCCCGAGGTCAGCGAGCTCGACCTCGACCCGGTCATCGCCAGGCCGCACGGCGTGTTCGCGATCGGCGCGCGGATCAAGGTGACGTCCTGCCCGCCGCACGATCCCTTTCTTCGCAGGCTGGGCTGACCGGCCTCGGCTCCGCAGTCGCGCAGGGTCGTCGCCGTCGGGCAGAGCGGAAATCACCCGCCAACGGGTGACGACGCCTCCGGGTGGCTGTACCAGGATCCGGAACAGCGGCTTAGCCCCGGCCAAAGGAGGCGGGCATGAAAGATCATGGCCAGGACGGACACCGGGTGGCACACCGCGAACGCCGCCTGATAGTGCTTGGCGTATGAGTTCGCCGCCCGCATGGCGGGAAGTGGGATCGTGAGCGATCTGCCCCGTCATGCCTTCACCCGCTCGGCCAGGCTGGCCGGGCTGCCGGCCGGGTACGCGGGCCGGACCGCGCTGGGAACCGGCAAGCGCCTGGGTGGCCGGCCAGCTGAGCTGGTGAACCTGGAGATCCAGGAGCGGACGGCAGCTCAGGTCTTCAGGGTCCTTGGCGAGCTCAAGGGCGGCGCGATGAAGCTCGGGCAGGCGCTGTCCATCTTCGAGGCCGCACTGCCCCCGGAGATCGCCGGACCGTACCGGGCCACCCTGACCAGGCTGCAGGAATCCGCGCCACCGCTGCCGGCCGGGACTATTCACAAGGTGCTCGCGGGCGACATGGGCGAGCAGTGGCGGGCCAGTTTCGCCGAGTTCAACGACCAGCCGGCGGCCGCCGCGTCCATCGGCCAGGTGCACCGGGCCGTCTGGTCCGACGGGCGCCAGGTTGCCGTCAAGATCCAGTACCCCGGCGCGGGCAGGGCGCTGATCAGCGATGTCAACCAGCTGAGCCGTTTCGCCCGGCTTTTCGGCGTGCTCATGCCTGGCCTGGAGGTCAAGCCGCTGCTCGCCGAGCTGCGGGACCGGGTGGCCGAGGAACTCGACTACCGGCTCGAAGCTGCCGCGCAGGAGGCTTTCGCCGCCGCCTACGCCGGCGACCCGGACGTCTGCGTCCCGCACGTGGTCGCCGTAAGTGACCACGTGCTCGTCAGCGAATGGCTTGACGGCACCCCGCTCGCCACGATCATCGCTGACGGCACGGCCGCTCAGCGGGACCGGGCGGGCATCATGCTCATCCGTTTCCTGTTCTCGGGTCCTGCCCGGGTCGGGCTCCTGCACGCCGATCCGCACCCAGGCAACTTCCGCCTGCTGGCCGACGGGCGGCTCGGCGTGCTCGACTTCGGCGCTGTCGACCGGCTGCCAGACGGCTTCCCGCCCATCTTCGGCGCGGTGCTGAGGCTCATGCACGAAGGCGGCGACCTGGCCAGGCTCGAGGATGAATTGCGGTCGCACGGATATCTCCGTGACGGGGTCAGCATTGACCTGACGGCGCTGCGCGCCTTCCTGACACCGCTCGCCGAGCCGTCCAGGGCGGAGTCGTTCAGGTTCAGCCGCGAATGGCTGCGTACCGAGACGATGCAGGCATCAGCCTTGCGCTCATCCAGCGTCCTGCGGCGGCTCAACCTGCCACCCTCCTACCTGCCTATCCACCGGGTCCTGGCATCTGGCCTAGGGGTGCTCTGCCAGCTCGAATGCGAAGTGCCCTTCCGCGCCGAAGTTGTCAGGCTGATGCCCGGGTACGCCGGCCCGGCCAAGCCCGCACCGCTCGCTACCGCCAATGGCCAAACCCGGTCCGCACCGCCCGCCACCGCCAATGGCCAAACCCGGTCCGCACCGCCCGCCACCGCCAATGGCCAAACCCGGTCCGCGCCGCCAGCCCGGGCGGAACCGCGGAACACGACGGCACCACCAGCTCGGCCTGCGCGGCCAGCCAGGCCAGAACCGATAACGCCGGAACAGATAACATTGTCGTACGTCCAGTGGAGGCACATCATGGCTAAGCTGCCACGTCCTCAGGCGCCCGCGAGATTCCGGACCATGTTCCCGGACCTGGCCGACTGGCTGGAATCCCCGTGGTCGGGACCGCCGCCGTTCCCGACAGGCCAGGTGTTCCGGCTGGAGGAAACGATCCGGGACAAGTGCTACGTGATCCGGGCCGAGCTGCCTGGCCTGGACCCGGAGAACGACATCGAGGTCACCGTGGACGGCCGGATCCTGACCATCCGCGCCGAGCGCCGCCAGCAGGACAGCGGGCCGCATCGCTCGGAGTTCCGCTACGGATCGCTCACCCGCGCGGTCAGGCTCCCCGCCAGGGTCGACGCCTCGGACGTCACCGCCCGGTACGACAAGGGAGTCCTCGAGATCAGCATCCCGGTCGGCGCGGTCAAGCCGGAAGGCACCCGGATCCCCATCGCGAACGCCGATGAGATGCCCGAACACCCGCCCGGCCAGGCCGGATAAGGACCGGCCCGGCCGGGCCCGGCTGGGTGATCAGCCCCTGGACAGGAACCGCAGCCGCGCCGCCCGCGCGTCCCACGAGTAGATGACCGCCGTCCCGGCGATCACGTCATGCAGCGCCCGGCGCCGGTCACCCAGCAGGATGCCCGCGAACCCCAGTCCCAGGAACAGGAAGCTCAACGGGAGTGCCAGCGTGCGCACGACCGCCCGGCGCCCGCTGGCATCGGCACCGTCGTCTCGCACGACCCGCACGCCGAACAGCGCCATGCCGGCGGTCCGGCCGCTCGCGGCCCAGGAATAGGAGAAGTAGACGAACACCCAGGCCGCATACGCGACGACGACCCAGGTGTTGCCCCTGTTCCAGGCGATGTCCGTGCCGGTCAGCACCGTCGCCGCGAACGAGGCGGCGGCCAGGGCCAGCATGAACACGCCAAGGGTGACCGCCACGTCCACGGCGAAGGCAGTGAAACGCGAGGCGAAGCCCGCGTACTTCCCCTGCAGGCTCTCGCGGATGATGGCCGGGGGCCTGGAGGGCGGGGCAGCGCCCGCGCGCGCAGTCATGGCCCCGCCGTGGGGCGCAGCCGGTCAGGCGGGCCGGGCGGGCCGGTGTAGGGACGGCGGCGAAGACGCCCTATCCAGCGGGCGATGAACTCATCGAGACCCACGGTCTGGCTGCGGACCACGTCGAGCACATCGCTGGCGACGCCACTGGAGGATGCGGCGATAACGGCGCCAAGGTCGGTCTGCTCGATCAGTGCGTCGACGTCGATGCGCTTGACGATCTCATTCAGGTCCATCCGCTCGAGCAGGCGGTTCAGGTCGATCCGGTCCAGCACGTCGTTCAGGTCGACCTGGTCCAACAGCGCATTCACATCCAGCGCGGAAACCATAAGCTCTACCACACGATCGGCTGCGGCCTGCGCCAGCTGCTCCGAGCGCGGGATCAGCCGGCTCTCCGCCAGGAGCCGTCGCTCAGAGGAGTCCACACGCCAAGTATCGCTGCTCCTCGCGGGCCTGGACCAGCCCCTGCTCATCCGAGGGTGGCCACCAGGACGGCCTTGATGGTGTGCAGGCGGTTCTCGGCCTGGTCGAAGACGATGCTGGCGCCAGATCCGAAGACCTCGCCGGTCACTTCCAGGCCGCCGGTCATGCCGGTGTGCTCCATGATCTCGCGTCCGACGGTGGTGTTCGGGTCGTGGAAGGCGGGCAGGCAGTGCATGAACTTGACGGCCGGGTTGCCGGCCTTGCGCATCAGGTCGGCGTTGACCTGATAGGGAGTCAGGACCCGCACCCGTTCGGTCCACACGTCCTTGGACTCGCCCATCGAGACCCATACGTCGGTGTGGATGAAGTCGACGCCGGCGACGGCCTGCGCGGGGTCCTCGGTGATGGTGATGCGGGCGCCGGTGCGCCCGGCGATGTCCCTGGCCAGGTCGGCGACGTCCTTGGGCGGATGCAGCTCTTCCGGTCCGGACAGGCGCACGTCGCTGCCCATCAGGGCGCCGGTGACCAGCAGGGAGCGGCCCATGTTGAACCGGCAGTCCCCCACGAAGGCGTAGGCGATCTGGTCATAGGGCTTGTTGCTGGATTCGTGCATGGTGAGGAAGTCGGCGAGCATCTGGGTGGGGTGCCACTCGTCGGTCAGCCCGTTGTACACGGGCACCCCGGCGTGGGCGGCGAGCTCCTCGATGTCGGCCTGGGCGTTGCCGCGGAACTCGATGGCGTCATACATCCGGCCCAGGACCGCGGCGGTGTCGGCGACCGATTCCTTGTGGCCGAGCTGGGAGCCTGACGGGTCGAGGTAGGTGACGTGCGCGCCCTGGTCGTAGGAGGCGACCTCGAATGCCGAACGGGTGCGGGTGGAGGTCTTCTCGAAGATCAGGGCGATCTCCTTGCCGGTGAGCCGTTTGACCTCGGTGCCGGCGTACTTGGCCAGCTTGAGCGCCTCGGCCAGCTTGAGCAGGAAGCGCAGCTCGCGCGGCTCGAAGTCGATTTCCTTGAGGAAGCTGCGGTTCTTCAGGTTGAAGGACATGACTGGCTCTCCGGTCGGGTCAAAACGCGGGATCGCGTTCGATTGGGCAGGTCATGCAGTGGCCGCCGCCGCGGCCCTTGCCGAGCTCGTATCCCTCGATGGTGATCACCTCGATGCCGGCCTTGCGCAGCGCGGTGTTGGTGCCGGTATTGCGTTCGTAGGCCACGACCACGCCGGGTTCGAGCGCGACCACGTTGTTGCCATCGTCCCACTGCTCCCGCTCGGCCTCGAACGTGTCCCCGCCGGTCTCCACCACACGCATCTTCGGCAGGCCCAGCGCCCTGGCCATCACTTCGGGCAGCGTCCCGGGCTGCTCTTCGGTCACCAGGTCCTCCGCGGATTCCCCGGGCCGGATGGCCCAGATCCGCGCTCCGTAGACGACCTGCGGGAACAGCGTGACCAGGTCCCGGTCGCACATCGTGATGACCGTGTCCAGGTGCATGTAGGACCGGGATTTCGGCAGGTGCACGGCGAGCACCTGCGTGGCCGCCCCGGCCCGGAACAGCGACCGGGCGATCCACATCACCGCCTGCGGGGTGGTCCGCTCGCCCATGCCGATCATCACCGTGCCGTTGCCGATCGGCTGCACGTCGCCGCCTTCGACGTGGCAGCGGCCCCAGTTCTCCTCCGACCCGCCCAGCCAGACGGGGAACTCCTCGGCCGCGAACATCGGGTGGAACCGGTAGATCACCTCCATGATCTGCGTCTCCGGGATCCGGGCCGGCTTGGTCATCGGGTTGATCGTCACCCCGCCGAAGATCCAGCACGACGGATCCCGCTGGAACAGGAAGTTCGGCAGCGGCGGCAGCAGCATGGCCGTCGGGTCGGCCGTCTGCCACGCCAGCCCCGCGTCCCGCTGCACGTCGGCGCGGGTGATCCCGCCGATCAGGAACTCGGCCACCAGCGCCGCGCCGGCCGTCTCGACCCACTCCCTGGCGCGCCGTGAGGCGATCACCCCGACCTGTCGCTCGGACAGGATGTTGCCGCACACCCAGTCCTTGACCTCGGGCTTGACCAGCGCCTCGGCCAGCAGGGTCTCGACCTCGAATACCTCCACGCCGCGCTCGCGCATCACCTCGGCGAACATGTCGTGCTCGGCCTTGGCCCGGGCCACCCAGAGCACGTCGTCGAACAGCAGCTCCTCGGCGTTCGACGGGGTCAGCCGGCTGTGCTCAAGACCGGGCCGGTGGACCATGACCCTCCGGAGCCTGCCTACTTCTGAATATGCTCCCAGTGGCATTCTGATCACCTCGTTATCGGTTGGCTGGGTACGGCGCGCCGTCGTGCCACGTCCCGGGCATCAGCGGTAAGCCGGCACGGGATCGGGCGGGGTCATGTGGCGGCGTTGGGACAGGTAAACGGGGATGCCGAGGAGCAGCGCGCCGGCGGCCAGGAAGTACGGAGCCCAGTAGACCCAGAAGCTGTTACCGGTGTTGCGGGAGTAGACGATGAACAAGATAGAGAACACCAGGGCCAGCGCGGCGACGATGACGTCGCGGACAAAGCGTGGCGTCTGCATGGTCCTGTGATCCACCCAGCGCCACTTGAGCTGCGCGAGCGCGGAGAAGCCATAGGGAATGGCGGAGGTGATGCCGGTCATCAGGACCAGGGTGGTGAACACCGTGGCTCCGGAGGAGCCGAGGTAGTTGATGACCATCGCGACCGAGGCCAGCGCGGTGGAGGCGATGATGCCGAACGCGGGGACCTGGCTGGACGACATGCGCTTGAACCGTTCCGGGAACAGGCCGTCCTTCGCGGCGGCCAGCGGCATCTCGGCGCAGATCATGGTCCAGCCGGTCAGCGCGCCGAGCCCGGAGATGATGACGGCCAGGGCCATCACGTTGCCGGCCCAGGTGCCGCCGAAGATGGTGTTGGCCACGTCGGAGAACGGCGCGCCCGCCTTGGCCAGGGTGGAGGTGGGCACGACGCCGAAGGCCACGGTGAGGGAGAGCACGTAGACCACCGCGGTGGCGATGGTGCCCAGGATGGTGGCCCGGGGAACGTTGCGGTCCGGGTTGCGGACCTTGGCCGCCGCGACCGCGGCGCATTCCACGCCGAGGTAGCTGAACAAGGCGATGGCCATCCCGCCGCCGATCGCGTTGATCGCCGATTCGCCGCTCACGTTCCACGGGGTGAAGTTGGCGGACTTGATGTAGAACAGGCCCACCACGGAGATGAACGCCAGGGCGACGAACTTGATGATCGTGGTGATGACCTGGACCGAGCCCATGTTCCTGACCCCGGACAGGTTGACCGCCGCCGGGATCCACAGCCCGGCCAGCACCAGCAGCACCGTGATCCACTTGGTGTGGCCGGTGTTGATGAAGTGCTCGACGTACAGCACCCAGCCGACCGCGATCGCGGCGTTGCCGGCCCACGCGGTGATCCAGTACGACCACGCGTTGATGAACCCCAGCGGGTTGCCGAACCCGGCCCGCGCGTAGGCGTACGGCCCGCCGTCGGCGGGCAGCCGCCGGGACAGCGATGCGAACAGCAGCGCCAGCGCCAGCGCGCCCACGGTGGTCAGCCCCATCGAGACCAGCGTGATCGGGCCGTAGGCAGCCAGCGAGGTCGGCAGGTTGAAGACCCCGACACCGATGATGCTGCCCACGATCAGCGCCATCGCCGCGGTCAGCCCGAACTGCGGTGCGCCTTTCCCGCCGGGCGGCTCACCGGCCGGGCCTGGCGCCTCCCGGGGAATGTGAACTTTATCCGCCATGTCTGAACCCCTAGCCAATGGGCGGTGGCGTACGGCTATCTCCGGGCCTCTGCTGAGACGGAGACCACCCGCCTCAGATCATGTCCGGACCATTACGCAGATTTCGTCACCCATTCGCGGGTGAACTTCAATCCATCATCGGACGGAATCCGGCGGAAGGAATTGGCAACTGGCTGCCGGGACCAGCGGCTCGCAGTTCGGTTGGAAAGATACCGGCTATTTGCCGATTGTTCATGAGTCGGTCATGTATCGATTCACAGTGCCGTCAGGTCCTCGTATCGTGAGCATTCAGGCCCTCGCCTGCGCGTGATATCGGCTTGCGCTGTGTAGTGATACGCGGGCCGCCTTCCTCGCCGCGCCGCCAGTTCTGTTGCATCCTGACCTGATGAAGCGGAACCGGAAGGCGCCCGACCAGATCGAGATCGAACTTCACCGCGCACACCAGCACGCGCGCCAGACCCTCCAATCGCTCCCGGCAGGCTCGAGATTCCCCGCATACACGCTCTACGCAGCCGCGCCAGCCGAACGGCTCTTCCGCTGGTATGACGCCCGGCCCGAAGATGAGCGACGTTCCTACAGCCTTACCTGGCGACCCGTCCTCCAAGATGTGTGGGATCACCTGGCCGGCGACCCTTCCGCATACAGACGGATTTCCCGGGCGCTCGGCGAGTTTTACCTCAGCCCCTACAGCAACAACGGGTACGACGGTCCAGACGACATCGACCAAGACGAGGCGGCGGCGGCGTACTACACCGCGAACTGCGTAATGCACGAGATCGTCGACTTCGCCCTGTTGCCCGCGAGCCGCGCGACCGACAACATCGACCATCAGTGGTACGGCATAGACGAAGAACGCCGGCAGGCCGAGATCACCAGGGAAGTCCGGCGGCAGGCCTCCGATCTAGACGCCATCATCGCAGCAGCTCGCAAGAATTCTCATCTGAATCAGGGTGTTCCCGAAGACCTGATCACGAAACTGCGCGCCTGAACCCGCACCGGACAGACCCGATCTGCAACCTGGGGCCAGATCAGGTCGTCCCGTCCTGATAGTTATCGGCGCCCGGGGAAGCGCCGTCAGGTACTGGCCTGGACCGCTGGGGCGGCTTTCCGTTCCGCGCTGTCCCCGATGGGGGCATTGTTCTGGCGCCGCAGCTGGAGGGCCTTGTCGATAGCGACGGCCGCGGGGGCGAGGAGGGACAGGGCGAGCACGATGATCCACTGGCGTCCGGACAGCGAGGTGGTGTCGAGCAGGCGCTGGAGCATGTTCAGCTCGACGGCGGCCCAGGTGATGATCCAGCCGAGGATGATCCAGCCCAGGTAGGGGAATACCGGCGAGGACCACGGGGCCTGGCGTTCGCGCCGCATGACCAGGCCGATGTTGACCGCGGACAGCGAGATGACGGCGAAGGCCATGGTCATGTTGACCGACGCGTGCGTGGTGCTCGGCTTGCCGGGTCCCCATTCCAGGACCGACAGGGCGGTGGCCGCGACCACGAACCCGAAGATGAACCAGCGGATGATCCACGGCCTGGTGACGATCTTGGTGCCGGGCTTACGCGGCGGCCGCTGCATGACTCCCGGGTCGGGGACGTCGGCGATGAACCCGATCACCACGGTGATGACCACGAAGAACTTGCAGAACAGCAGCTGCAGCGGGAACAGGGCCACGCCGCCGTTGATGTTCAAGATGGTGGCGTAGACCATCAGCTGCAGCACCGACGACAAGATGGTCAGCTGCAGCCTGATGTAGGTGGAGATGCGCCGGTAGATGTCGCGGCCCAGGTCGACGGCCCGGACCAGGGTGGCGAAGTTGTCGTCGGTCAGCACGATCTTGGCGGCCTGCTTGGAGACCTCCGAGCCGCTGCCCATGGCCACGCCGACGTCGGCCTGCTTGAGCGCGGCCGCGTCGTTGACCGCGTCGCCGGTCATCGCGACCACCTGGCCGTCCTGCTGCATGAGCTTGGCCAGGCGCAGCTTGTCCTCGGGCGCTACCCGGCCGAACACGTGCAGCCGGGGAAGCCGGGCCAGGACGTCGTCGTCGCTCAGGTGCTGCAGCTCGGTGCCGGTGATCACGCCGGGCCCGAGGCCGAGCTCGTCGGCGATCGCCCGCGCGGTGACGGTGTGGTCACCGGTGATCATCCGCACGTCGACCCCGGCGCCGAGCGCGGTGCGGACCGCGTCCTTCGCCTCGGTGCGCAGCGGGTCCATGATCCCGACCAGCGCCACCATGATCAGATCGGTGACCGCGGGCATCGGGTCGGCCAGTGCCGCGGTCATCGCGGCGTCGTCCAGGTCGCGGGCGGCGAACGCGAGGACCCGCAGTCCGCGTTCGGACAGCTGGCGGTTGGCGGCCAGGATCTCCTCCCGCACGGTGGCGACCGGGACGACCTCTCCGTGCCACAGCGCATACCCGCAGCGCGCCAGGACTACGTCCGGCGCGCCCTTCACGCTGGTGAAGTGCGGTTGCCGGATGATCCCGCCGGCCAGCTCGCTGGACAGGTCGTGGAAGGTGGCCATGAACTTGTACGTCGAGTCGAACGGCACCTCGGCGCGGCGGGGCAGGGCCTCGCGGGTCTGCCCGGCGTCCACGCCCATCTTCGCGGCCAGCACCACGAACGCGGCCTCGGTCGGGTCACCGATGACCGCCCCGTCGTCATCGACGGCGGCGTCGGTGCACAGCACCAGGCCCAGCGCCAGGCGGTGGAAATCCGGGGGCCTCCCGCCGCCCGTGCCGAGGATCGCGCCGGCCTTCTGGTATCCGGGGCCTTCGATCTTGAACCAGTCACCGCCGGCCAGCATCGTGGTCGCGGTCATCGCGTTCATCGTCAGCGTGCCGGTCTTGTCGGAGTTGATGACCGTGGTCCCGCCCAGGGTCTCCACGTCCGACAGCGACTTGACCACCGCCTTGGACTCGGCCAGCCGCCGCGCCCCGGACGACAGCATGGCCTGCACGAACGTCGGCAGCCCGGTCGGGATCGACGCGATCGCCGTCGAGATGCACAACAGCACCAGCGTCGTGATGTCCTGGCCGCGCACGATGCCGAAGATGGCGATGACCGCCACGGCCAGGAAGGCGAGCAGGCCGAACACCTTGGTCATGCTGTCGAGCTCAATTTGCAGCGGCGACTTGGTCCGCTTGGTGGCCGTCACCATCCCGGCGATCCGGCCCATCTCGGTCGCGCTGCCGGTCGCGGTCACCACGAAGATCGTCGTGCCGCGGGTGACCTGGGTGTTCTGGTACACCAGGTTGGTCCGGTCGCCCAGCGCGGTCTCGCCGTCGGGCAGCGTCTCCGGATCCTTGGGCACCGGCGCGCTCTCCCCGGTCAGCGCGGACTCCTGCACCTCCAGCGTCGCCGAGGAGATGATCCGCCCGTCGGCCGGGACCACGTCTCCGGCCTCCAGCAGCACGATGTCGCCGGGCACCAGCTTGGTCGACGCGATCTCGGCGACCTGGCCGGAGCGCCGTACCCGCGCGTGCGGCACCTGCAGCTTCGCCAGGGCCTCCACACTGGCGCGGGCCTTCAGCTCCTGGTTGGTGCCCATCACCACGTTGAACAGCACCAGGCCCAGCACCACCAGGGCGGTGGCGATCTGGACGATCGCGAAGCTGGCCCCGACCACGAAAAGCAGCATGATGTTCATCGGGTTCATCAGCTGTTCCCGCGCGACCGCCCATATGCTCGGCGGCGGCTCGGTCGGCAGCTCGTTCGGCCCGTATTCCGCCTGGCGCCGTTCCACCTCCGCGACCGTCAGCCCGGTGTCCGCGTCGACGCCCATCTGCGCCGTTACGTCCTGCGCCGACAGCGCGTACCAGGTGAGGCCGCCGCCGGCGGGCTGCTCGATGGTAGTGGCAGAAGCGGTCATTTCAGCTCCTCAATGGGCCTAGGGCACGACCTGGACAGGCACCGGGCTGCTGGGGCGGCTCCGTTTCCACCCGTAGTCCAGGCCGATGCTGAGCACGACAATGGCCACCAGCGTCACGATCGAGGCGGGCTCGTGGATGAGGGTGGTGAACACGAACGTCACGAAGACCGCGCCGGCCGCGACGATGGCCAGGACCAGCATCGGGAGGTTGGCCCCGGTCTCGGAGCGGATCCGCAGGTGGGCCGCTGTGATCATGGTGAAGATCACTAGAGCCACCGCGCTCCCGATCGACGCGATCGAGTCCAGCCTGAACACCACGGCCAGGACCAGGCAGACAGCCGCCTGGATCAGCAGCCCGGCCGAGGCCCGCCCGCCGAGCTTGCGCGCCATCAGCAGCGGGAACTGGCCCGTTTCCGCCAGCCGCTCGGACAGCCCCTGGGCCGGGTACAGGCCCGCGTTGGTGGCTCCGGCGGTGGCGAACAGCGCGGTGACGGTCATCAGCCAGTAACCCGCGCGGCCCAGAGTCGGCTCGGCGGCTACCGCGAGCGCGGTTCCTCCCGAGGAGATCACCTTCTCCACCGTGAGCGTGCCGAACACGCCCAGCGCGATGGCCACGTAGATGACGGTGGCGATTCCCAGCGCCAGGTACATCGCCCGCGGCAGCTGACGCGCGGGCTTGGCCAGGTCCTTGGCCGTGAACGTGATGATGCCGAAGCCGAGGAAGGCGAAGAAGGTCAGCGCCACGGACGAGATAATGTCCTGGAACGGCGGGTACTTCGACGGCGCCAGCAGCGACGGGGTCATGTTCACGAGCGTGACCACCGCGAACACCGACAAGATCCCCAGCACGACGTAGACGATCACCGTCTGGGCGTTCGCCACCAGGCTGGACCCGACGACGTTCACCCCGGTCATCACCAGGATGATCAGCGCCGCGAAGACCTTGATCCAGACCTGGTTCCCCTCGGCGAACGTCGAGGCGGCGTAGCTCCCGAAGGACACGGCCACCATCGCCGTCACGATCGCGTTGGCCGAGTACGTCAGCCACGCGGTGACCCCGGTGAAATGGCCATTACCGGTCGCCTTGGCCACGTACTCCAGCAGGCCCCCGGCCGACGGGTACCGGGCGCCTAGCTTCGCGAACGAGTAGCCCTGCAGCACGGCGACGAAGCCCGCGATGAGGAAGGACAGCCATACCGCCGCCCCGGCCACCTCCCCGGCCGCGCCCAGCAGCGCGAATATCCCCGCGCCCACCATCGCCCCGACACCGATGAACGCGGCCTGGCGCACCGTCAGGTACTTCTTTTCCCGCGTTCCCGGCGATGACGGTCCTGATGCTTCGGTGGTAGCCATCGACGCTGCGCCTCCTGCTCTGTCGCTAGGAGCCCAGCACGGCTTCGGCGGGCGCATCGTGGTTGATCACGTTCGTGCCGGCTGTCCCCGCGACGATCCCGGCAATGTCGGCCAGTGAGCCGATCGCCGCCCGCCCGCCGGTCTTAGCCACGAAGCGCGCCGCGGCCTCGACCTTCGGGCCCATGGACCCGGCCGCGAACTCATAGCCGGCCAGTTCCTCCGGCGTCACCCGGCCCAGCCGCCGCTGATCCGGGCTGCCCCAGTTCAGGTAGACCCCGTCCACATCGGTGGCCATCACGAACAGGTCCGCGTTGACGTCCTCGGCCAGCAGTTCGCTGGCCAGGTCCTTGTCGATGACCGCTTCGACGCCGACCAGAGCGCCCGGACCCGACGCCGGAAGCATCGTGGGGATGCCCCCGCCTCCGGCGCAGATGACCACGGCTCCCCGCTCCAGCAGCCAGCTGATCGGCTGGATCTCCACGATCCGCCGCGGTTCTGGGGATGGCACCACCCGGCGCCAGGCCGACCCGTCCTGCCGGAACGTCCAGCCCTTCTTGGCAGCCAGCGCGTCGGCCGCGTCCTTGTGGTACACCGGGCCGACGAACTTCGCCGGGCGCTCGAATGCCGGGTCATCCGGATCGACGACGATCATGGTGAGCAGGGTGGCTACCTGCTGCTCCGGCGGCAGGATGCTCCGCAGTTCCTGCTGGATCAGGTAGCCGATCATGCCCTGGGTGCCCGCGTCCAGGACGTCCAGCGGGTACGGCTCGGCGCCCGCGTACGCCTCGGCTTGCAGCGACAGCAGGCCCACCTGCGGGCCGTTGCCATGCACGACCACGATGCTGTGCCCGGCAGCCAGCGGCGTGATCGCCTCGGCCGCTATCTTGATGTTCTGGCGCTGCACGTCGGTAGTCATCGGGTCACCCCGCCGTAGCAGCGCATTTCCGCCCAGCGCGATCACGATCCGCATAGCCAGCCTCCTCACCCGGTGATCTGGCCGGTCCGCCGCCCGGGCCGCGCGAGCGGGACTGAGTCATGCTCGCGCTCATGCCCGACCCGGCCCCTCGATAATGTCCGGGCGATCTGGTGAATTCGTCACCCGACCGAGGGTGATTCCGGATGCGCCGCCCGGGCGGCGCTTCTTCGCCGCGGGACGGCCGAGGGAGGAGCGAACTGCAAATACCTGCGGGCGGCGGTCAAGTGCCCCGCTTGGCCTGCTCGTCTGTGCCGTCGTCGCCTTGCCTCCAGTTCCGGGCGAGGGCGACGAGGCCGCGAACCACGTCGGGAGGCAGTCCCGGAGTGCTCGCGATGTGCCACAGCGTCGGGTCCTCATGCTCGGCATGCCCGAGGTCCGGCGATCCCGCCTTCGGTTCCCCGCCCTCCAGGACCCGCCGGCACGAACCCGGGGTCCAGCCGAGCCGGTTCTCGACCATACCGAGGGTGCTGGGGGAAACGTGCTGGCCGTTCTCGAGCTTACCCAGCGTCCGTTCCGTCACCCCGGTGACCTCGGCAAAGGCTCGCCTGTCCCGCATGCCTAGCTCGACCCGGCGTGCGACAACGTAATCGGCGAGCCGCCGCCAGTCCTCACCGGCCATATGACTGTCCTTCCCGCGGGCCGCTGCTAGTCTCGCCGCCGCCACGTGACCATCCCTATCAGAAGAGGATAGAAGATCCTAGCTCTTATGTCGTCGGATAGCCGGACAAGTCTGCGTCTCTCTTCCTAGTTCATCTTGTTTGTACTCTTTACTTCTTACCTATACTGGTCTATCGTGCCTAATACATCAAAAATTTCTTGTTTCTTCCTAGATGTTGCAGGATCGACGCGCTGCAGACGGGCGGCGCCCTTGCGCCTTGAGGAGGGGAGGCGCA
>Ga0335081_10004680_pt1 | contig 21606 bp, 22 predicted proteins | sample Lox_Sample_35_FD_206713 | JGI IMG/M metagenome (GOLD analysis project Ga0335081, IMG submission 206713) | Soil microbial communities from Loxahatchee National Wildlife Refuge, Florida, United States - Lox_Sample_3.5 | ecosystem: Environmental > Terrestrial > Soil > Wetlands | place: USA... | reverse complement strand
GACAAACCTCAACCAAGTCTTATCCTCGCCCGCCTCGGCTACCCTCAGAAAATTGTAGCAGAGAAAAACTGTCACAAGGCCACCTTCAGTTACGTTCGTTACCAAATCGGGAAAGCCAACCACTGGTGGATAGAACGCACCGGGGCGGCAGAACTTGCACAGAAGTTCAGAACTGAGGACAGCTTGGTGGTCCGAGGAACTAGTTAGTTCTCCTGGCCTTCGCGATGCGCTCGTCGATGGGCTTGCGGCCGGCAAAGCCTTCGCTGACACCGTGCCAGTGGGTGATGCCATTTTCCCCGAGCTTCCAGCACAAGAGCACAACTCGCCCGTCCACTTCGCAGGGAAAATCCAGCAAACCGATGTCGAGATCTTTCACCTGGACACCGGTGGCATCGATCTCGGCCAAGGCATCTTTCACGCGCTGAATCGCCTTCTCGCGCTCCGCCTTGCGGCGCGCCATGTGAACTACGTTCACTTGCAGGCCGCCCTGCAAGAAGACGCGATGCGCCAGCTCCTGCAGTTCGGCGTCGACCGACTCGATTAGTTTCTTGCCCTCAATCGAAGCGCGTAACAAGGATTCCAGGGTGGGCAGCAACATCTGGGCTTCTTCGAGGGTGAAAGTGCGGTCGGCCATGGGGTGTAAGCCCATTTTAGCACCGGAGTTGAGCCCGTCCTACGTGGTTCAAAAGCTATTGAATCTCCAGCATTCTGTCTAGCGCCACCCGTGCCCAGCGCTTGACATCGTCTTTCACCTTGATCTGATTAACGATATTGCCTTCGGCGAGGTTCTCCAGCGCCCAGCCCAGGTGTTGCGGCGAAATGCGGAACATGGTCGTGCACAGGCAGCCGGAATCGTCGAGGGTGATGACTTTCTTGCCTTCAGCGGCAAATTCCTTGCCCATGCGATTGACCAGGTGAATCTCGGTGCCGACTGCAAACATGGTGGCTGATGGCGCCTCTCGGATCATCTTCAGCAGCCCCTCGGTGGAACCGCTGCCGTCAGCTTTCTGGCAAACTTCCCAGCGGCACTCGGGATGTACGATCACACGAATGCCGGGATACTTCGTCCGAACGTTGTCCACGTGCTCGGGCAGAAAGCGCTGGTGGACGGAGCAGTGGCCTTTCCACAAAATCACCCTGGCTTGGCGCAAACGCTCAGGAGTCAGGCCGCCGTTGAGCATGTAGGGGTCCCAGACCACCATTTCGTTGAGCGGGATGCCGAGGTTGTAACCGGTATTGCGGCCGAGGTGTTGGTCAGGAAGAAAGAGAAGTTTGGGCGTCTTCGCGAAGCCCCAATGGAATGCGCCGGCTGCGTTCGATGAGGTGCATACAACGCCGCCACGTTCGCCGCAGAATGCCTTGATGGCGGCGGTGGAGTTCATGTATGTGATAGGGGTGACGCCGCTGCCGGAATCGTCAGTCACTCCTGCCGCCACCAGATGATCCCAGCAGGTTTCCACTTGGGTAATTTCGGCCATGTCGGCCATGGAACAGCCGGCGTTGAGGTCGGGCAGGATGGTCACCTGGCCGGGCCGGCTGAGAATGTCGGCGCTTTCGGCCATGAAATGCACGCCGCAGAAAACGATGTACTTGCCGCCGGCATGGGCGGCTTCCTGCGCCAGTTTGTAAGAGTCGCCGCGATAATCAGCAAAGCGGATGACCTCATCACGCTGATAGTGGTGTCCGAGAACGACGCACTCCCGGCCCAGAGCCTCCCGGGCGGCGGCGATGCGCTCGTCCATGGTGTGATCGGGCAGAACGAGATAATTTTCCAGACTGCAAACCGGTGTTGCGGTAGCCATCGTTATGTCTCGCCTTCAGCTCCAAATACGAGGCAGCACGCTCGACACGCACTCCGCTCGACTTGGAACGGGGATGTTGAAAGCAACTCCGCAGCTACAGCCGGTTCACTACGTGGCGTTTGAAACTACGCCGCGCCCAACCGGCGGGGATGTTGATAGCCGTTAGCGAATCTCCGCTAATAGTAGGATGCCCAGCAACGGGGAGAAGGCTCGCCTTTTTGTGCGAACCAAAGTCACGCCCGCCGTGACCGAGTAACCTGTCTCTATTGTGCGCTTCCGAGGCTGCAAAAGGCAAATACCGGCGTCGGTGTGGGATGGGCTTGAAACTTCAGTATATGAAGGCATCCCGCCGGCCCGCGCTTTTGCCGGCGGGGGGAGGAATCTCCTCAAAAACGCGTTCCCAACTCGTGAGATCCCTGGCTCCGCCTGAAAAACGGCTGCGCCTCGGGATGACGCCGTCGACTCTGGCGAGTTCAACCCGGAATCGTTACCCATGCTTACACTGTCAGCGGCTTCTGCCCCGCGAGGGATCGGCGGACGTCGCCGTCTCTACGTCTACGTGCAGCCTCTGTCTACCCCCCACTCCTGGCGGGTAGCAATTTCCGTCCGGGCTGTGGGTGAGGGGACAGCCTGCGGAGACATCTTTTCTGCGTGGCGATTGGGCAAACTGCCACACATCGGCGAAGCTGATTCCGCTCTCCGCCGGGTTCGGCGGCTTCCGAGGAAAGGCGCACCCCGGCGCGGGAGGACAAGCGTCGTCGGTTACGAAATAGACAATCCTGCGCCCGCCGGCATTCTGGCGAATGTCGTTGGCGGTAATGATGGTGGTGCCGTGATCTTCTTCGGCAGCAATTCCGGAGCAATAAATTCCGGCGCGAAAACCGGCAGCGTTGACGCCATCCACCCAGGCATAGATGTAAGCTTTCTGCTCGGGCAGCATGCGGCCACCCTGCTCTTGGTCGAGAAAGATGATGGCATTTCCGGGAAAACCTTCGCGATGCGCAGCAGCGACGGCGGCACGCGCGTCGGATTTGCCCAGCGCTGTCGCGTGGGACACGGTCTTCATCTCCGCGTAGAGCCGGCCATTGAATAGCACCAGAAAGCCGAAACCGACTGCTTGCAGCTTGGCGCGTTTGCCGATCCATGTATTGACACGGGCGCTGGGAGGGCGACTGAGCCAGTATCCGGTGAAGGCAAAGGTCTGGCGCAGGGCTTTCAGGTTCTGGTCGCCGGGATAGTTGTTGCGATCGAAACCGAGATAAGAAGAGGTAGTCTGGCCGAGGGCAGTTAAGGAGAAAAGAAGAAATACAAATCCCGCGATCGATTTCACAGCTTAGATTTTAGCAGCCGGATTTTTCAGATCCGCGTGCATCCGTGTAAATCCGCGGCGAAACGGTTTATCCCCCAATATGCACCATGGTCCTTGAAGCGGGCACGAAATCCGGTTCCCCGATATGATGACGCTCTTCTTTTTTCTGAACTACGCCGCGGATATATTCGCCCAACTCCTCATCCGACGCGCCGTGCCGCATGTGGGAGTGCAAGTCATGATCCCAGACCGAAAACAGGCAGGTACGAATCTTGCCATCGGAGGTAATGCGGATGCGGCTGCAATGGCCGCAGAAGGGATGCGAAACCGGCGCAATGATTCCGATCTCGCCGATGCCGTCGTCGAAGTGATAGCGACGTGCCGTCTCGCTGCGGGCGTGGGGAATCTCTATCAGAGGCCGATACTCCGCCATGCGTTGCACAATCTCATCCAGCGTGACCACGGTCTCGGGCGTCCAGGTGCGGTCTTCCTCGAGCGGCATGAATTCAATGAAGCGGACGATGACACCTTCTTCGCGCGAAAACATTCCGAAGGGAATGATCTGATCTTCGTTGAAGCCCCGCATGAGCACGCAGTTCACCTTGACCGGCCACAATCCGGCGCGGCGGGCAGCGCGAATGCCGGCGAGGACGTTGTCATATCCGTTGGGCACGCGGGTGATCCGCGTGAAGCGGTCGGGATCAACCGCGTCCATGCTGACGGTTATGCGCTGAAGGCCCGCGTCTTTCAGTGGCTGCGCCATGTCGGCCAGCAGATGTCCGTTGGTGGTGAGCGCGAGGTCAAGTGGTTCGCCGTTAAGATCGCGCAGTTGGGCGAGCTCGCGGACGAACTCAATCACGCCGCTGCGCAGCAGCGGCTCGCCGCCGGTCAGCCGGATTTTCTTGATCCCCATCCCGGCCATCACGCGTGCCATGCGCAGGTAATCCGAGAATGGTAAATCGCCGTAGAGTGCGCCTTCGTTGCCCGTGCGGCAGTAAACGCACTTGTAGTTGCAGCGGTCGGTGATGGAAATCCGCAGATCGGTGATGGGGCGGCCGAATTTGTCGAGGAGAGGCACGGCAACGATTTCATTATAGATAGATGCGGCGGAAACGCCCGCGTTCCCAGCATTTTCAGCTCGACCGCCCGTGTGCAATTTGATTGTGTATATACAATACGTATATACTAACCAATCATGGGCACGACACGAGTATTCCGGTCCGGGAATAGCCAAGCGGTGAGATTGCCCAAGCAGTTTCGCGTGAAGAGCAAAGAAGTCGAGATTTTTCGCCGGGGAGATGAAATCGTGCTGCGCGAAGTGAAAGGAAACATGGGGAGAGCCTTCGATCTGCTGGCTGGGTTGCCGGATGACTTGGAGATTCCAGATCGCAAGAAAGACCGTCCACAAAAGCGGCGAGGCCTGTAGGTGGAGACGCGGTTCCTGCTCGACACCAACATCTGCATTTATATCCGACGAGCGCGGCCGGAGGGAGTCCTGCGCCGTTTTCAGACACTGCGACCGGGAGAGGCGGCCATTTCCGTGATTACCTACGGCGAGTTGTTCTTTGGAGCCAGTCGGAGCCAGCAGCGTGTGGCGGCCTTGGAACGATTAAGCGAGCTACTTCATTTTCTGCCTGCATTGGCTCTGCCTGAAAACGCAGGAGAGGCTTATGGAACCATTCGCGCCGACCTGGCCGCGCGTGGTGCAATGATCGGCAATAACGATATATGGATTGCGGCGCATGCGATGGCGGCGGAGCTGACGCTGGTGACAAACAATGAGCGGGAGTTTCGGAGGGTAAAGGGGTTGAAGCTGCAAAACTGGGCCGAATAACATATTCCTCGTAAGACAGTTACACTCGTCATATATGGTCCCAACGACTTCACAAATTGATTTTGGCAGTCATTCCGTTTGTCAATACTTGCTTTCAGGGTATCTGGCCTGTGCCTGGACACGTAGTGTTGGGCAAACGCGCTCACATGCCGTCGTAGTTCGGCCCGCCGCCACCTTCGGGCGGAACCCAGGTGATGATCTGGTAGGGATCGGCGATGTCGCAGGTCTTGCAATGCACGCAATTTGACGGGTTCAGGCTGATACGCTTGCCGTTGGGTTGTTCCGCGTCGTCCACCATTTCATAGACATTCGCCGGACAAAAATTCTGACAGGGGCTGCCGAATTCTTTCACGCAGCGGGTATTGCAAATGTTGGTATCGTGAATGACCAGGTGCGCAGGCTGATCTTCTTCATGCTTGGTGCCGGAGTGATAAAGATCGGTAAGCTTGTCGAAAGTCAGCTTGCCGTCGCCTTTCGCGGGGCCGAGCAAGCGCGCTTCCGGGCCGCCATCAAGCGGTAATTCGGCAAGCTTCTTGAGATGTTCGTACCCGGCGGTTCCCGGATAACGGTCATGCAGGCCGCGTCCGCCGGTGAACTGCTGAACGCCGGCGTTGAACATGCCCGCCCAGAAACCGTGCTCGAATCCCTGGTGAAAATTGCGCACTCTCCAGAGCTCGTCCTTGATCCAGCTCGTCTCCACCTTTTTCTGATACTGGCTGAGCGCCGCGGCGGAAGAATCATCTTGGACCAAGGCTTCAAATGCCGTTTCCGCCGCCAGCATGCCACTCTTAATCGCGAGGTGAATTCCCTTCAGACGCTGCGAATTCAGAAAACCCGCCGAGTCGCCGAGAATCATCCAGCCGTTTCCTGCCACCGGCGGAATCGCCCACCAGCCGCCATAGGGCAAGGATTTTGCGCCGTAGCGGATCATCTTGCCGCCTGCGAGCAACTTGGCCACGAACGGATGCTGTTTGAAGTCCTGCAGCACGCGCTGCGGGTCGAGGCGCGGGTCGGGATAATCGAGGCCGACTACGAAACCGAGCGAAACCACGTTGTCCTTGCCGCCGTAAATCCAGGCGCCGCCGTACTCTTTCGTGGTCAGCGGCCAGCCCATGGTGTAGATGACCTTACCGGGTGCAATACGGCCCGCGGGAACTTCCCACAACTCTTTCACACCTTGGCCGTAGGTCTGGGGATTGCAGCCCTTGGCCAAGTCGAACTTCGCAATGAGCTGCTTGGTCAACGATCCCCGGGTGCCTTCGGCGAGAATCACCACCTTGGCCTGCAAGTCATAACCTGGTTCAAAGTTCGATTTCTGATGGCCTTCTTTGTCCACTCCCTTGTCGTCGGTGCGGACACCAGTGACGCGACTCCCGTCAAACAGCAGCTCCGAGCCCGCGAAGCCGGTAAAGATGGTAATGCCGGTTGCTTCGACTTTGCCACCCAGCCACTTTACAAAGCGGTTCAGCGAAATCACGTAGTTGCCATGGTCGCGTAGAGGCGGGGGTGTGATCGGGAACTTCAACTTGCCCTTCTCGGTCAGGAAGTAAACAGCTTCTTGGGTGACTTCGGCATCGAGCGGGGCTTCTTTTTCGAAGCCGGGCAGCAACTCCCGCATCGACCGAGGATCGAGGAGTGCGCCGGAAAGGCAATGCTGGCCGATCTCACGGGCTTTTTCCAGGACGTAGATGTTTTCTTTGCTGAGTTGGGAGTCGGGATGGGTGGAATTGTGCTGGTCGATGAGTTGAGAGAGACGCAACGCACACGCCATGCCCGCGGGTCCCCCGCCGACGATGACTACGTCGGCCGGCATCTGGGGGCGCTCGATACCTTCGAGAGGCTTGCGGAAAACTATGCTCATAAGCAGTTAGCGATTGGCCAGACTGGCGATTTCGCCCAAACCCAGCAATCTTCGGTCCGCCGTTACCAGCGTCAACTTCAGCACCTTCGCCGTGGCTGCGAGAAACCGATCAGCCGGGTCGGAATGCTCCCACGGCAGCGCGAATGCAGCGCGAACAATCTCCTGCGTCAGTGGGGCTTCGCGCAGCTGCTCAGCCGCCCGCTCTACCCACGCCAAAGGATTCGCCATGCGGATGCGACCCTTCTGCATAAGGGCCAACGCCTCCCAGACACTCACAGGAGACAACCACAACTCGTTTTCCTCGTTCGACAGTTCTTTCGCCACCCGGCTCCCGATCCGTTTCGGGTCCGATTTACTCCAAATCCAGATGTGCGTGTCGAGGAGTAGATTCAATCGCGATAGGCCTCGAAATCATCCAGGTCAATGACCGGTGAAACAATGTCGCCGAGGATCTCAACCGTTCCCTTCATATCCCCCAAGAACTTTCTCTTTCGGTCGGGTCCGGCGGGAATTACCTCCACCATCGGGCGGCCGTGGCGAGTGACGCGCAGGGGCTGGCGGGTCTTCTGGACTTCTTCAATCAGCCCAAGGCACTTGGCCTTGAATTCAGAAATGGAAATATCGTTCATGATGACCAATATTATACCTATGGTCAATATAATGGTCAATACTCATTCTCGCCATCCTAGCTTCCCGCTCTTGCCTTCTTCACTTCTTCAATCAGCGGCGGCACGACATCGAACAAATTACCCACCACCGCGTAGTCGGCAATTTCAAAGATCGGCGCCTCGGAATCTTTGTTCACCGCCACGATCGTGCGCGAACCTTTCATCCCGACGATGTGCTGAATGGCGCCGCTGATGCCGAGGGCGAGATACAGTTTTGGCGCGACTGTCTGGCCGGACGATCCGATCTGGCGGTCCATCGGCAACCATCCGGAATCGCAAATGGGACGCGAAGCCGCGAGTTCTCCGCCCAGGGCCTCGGCCAATTGTTTGGCCAGCTCGATATTTTTCTGTTCTTTGATTCCACGGCCGATGGAAACAATGATCTCCGCCTGCGTCAAGTCAACCGCCTGTTTGGCTTCTTTGAACACTTCCTGCGGCTTGTTGCGGACTGCCCCGTCAGCAATATTCATGTTCACCGTCTCAACCGGAGCCGCACTCGCCCCAGCTTCTACCTTGTCCCCGCGGAACGCTCCGTTCTGGAAGGTCACAAACCAGGGCGCATCGCAAGCGAAACTCACATCGGCGGCCAGCTTGCCCTGAAACATCTGCCGAGTGAAGAGCAGCTTGGTTCCGTCTTTCTTATATCCAATGCAATCGCTGATGGCGGTGCGTCCCATCGCGGTCGCCAGCTTGGGAACGAAATCGCGCACCTGATACGTGTGCGGCATGAGCACCAGCTTCGGCTGTCTGGATTCCAAGAACTGCTTCAGCGCCGTCGAAAAAGCATCCGGTGTGTAGGGTTCCAGTTTGGGCGACTCGATCGCATAGACTTTGGAAACTTTCTTGGCCGCGATTTCGCCGGCGAAACCCGAAACCCCGCTCCCGACGACAGCGGCTTCCAGCACCCAGCCAGTTTCGGCGGCGAGGGCCTGGCCGGCGGCAAGCGTCTCCCACGAAAGACGGTTCAGCTTGCCTTCCCGTTGTTCGACCACCACCATGATTGTGTCTGGCATGAATACCCTTTTCTGAAACCAGTTGTCAGTTACCGGTTCTCCGTTCTCATTTACGCCTACAGCACGCGCACTTCGTTACGCAGTTTGTCCACCAGTTTCTTGGCCACTTCGCCCGCCGGGCCTTCCAGAAACTGGGTCTGTTTAGTTTTCTGGGGGACATACAGCCGCTCAATCTTTTGCAGGTTCGCGCTCAAGGCGGATTGAACATCTGCCATCGCAACTTTGCGCAAAGGCTTGTTTTTCGCTTGTTTGATTCCAATCAGCGTGGCGTACCGTAGTTTGTTGATGCCGGATTGAATGGTCAGCACTGCCGGTAGCGGCATGTCCACGAACTGAAAGAAACCGGCTTCAAGTTCGCGCTTCACGCGAATTCCGGCATCGTTGTTTTCGATTTGCATGATGATGGTGGCATGCGGCCAACCCAGCAACTCCGCCAAGACCACTCCCGTCTGCGCGTAGCCGTAGTCGTCGGACTGCAGGCCGGTGAAGATCAGGTCAAATTTTTCTTCTTTGATGGCGGCGGCGAAAGCGCGGGCGGTGTTGAGCGCGTCAAGGCCGACAAACGCATTGTCCTCCAAATGGACGGCGCGGTCCGCGCCCTTGGCTAATGCCTCCCGCAGGACCTGCTGGGAACGGGCGGGGCCAGAGGTGATCACCACGACTTCTCCGCCATGCTTTTCTTTTTGACGCAGCGCTTCTTCGAGCGCGAACGCGTCCGGCTCATTGACTTCGTAAGAAACGTCTTCGCGGATCCAGGTGCCGGATTCGTTCAATTTGAGCGGGGCATCCTTCTGCGGGACCTGCTTCATACAGACCAGAATCTTCAACGGCGTGACTCCTCGAACGACAGCGCTAAAATTGAAATGGGGAAACTGTTAAGTATAAACGAGTGGTGGGAAGTTGGCACTTGGCGACTCGCTAACGTAGTGGCTCAGTTTGAATTTTGCCGAGGGATCTCGCCGCGGACCGCCCTTGCTTGAGGAGATCCTTCGCTCCGCCTGAGAAACGGCTGCGCTCAGGATGACGCCGTTGGCGATGGACGAGGCTGCTGGGGACATTCACACTGAGCCACGACCCTCGCCAAACGCTCATGGCTTATTCGGTAAACACAACCGACTGCACTCCAGAGATTTCGAAACGCTTGCGGCAGCGCATATTCTTGCAGGCCATCATGTCGTCTTTGCGGAGCATATAAGAACGGGCTTTGGCGAACTTGGCGCGATCACGGTCGTCGCCGCGTCCCGGAAGTTGCTTTTTCTTGGTGCGCACCAGCCAGGTGATTTCGTATTCCCCGGCCTGCTGGCAATGGGGACAATTCAGGTTCGCCATCTTCTTTTCCTGGCGCTCGTCGAAAAAGTCGCGTTCGTCCATGAAGCCTGATTATTGCACGGCAATGACACCATTTGGTATGGCAATATGAGAACCATGCCCCGGAAGAAAAAACTGAAAAAGTTCCGCGCCGTCGAAACGGTGAAGGCGATGGCGCGGGAGCGGATCGGAACACCGAGAGCCTCAAGAATAGTGGTGGAAAAAAAGAAGAAGCAGGAAAGGTACAAGCCGACGCTGGAGAGGCTCTTGGAAGATCAATCCTAACGACACTCGTCACCGGCGGCTAGTGCGTCGGCTGCGGGCAGATGGGGTCGGCGCTGTTGTCGACCGTCACCGTCATGGTGCCCACAATGACATTCCCGACCGGGTCGTTGGTCTTGACCGATGCCGAAATAATGGCCCCACCGCAACCGGTTCCGGCCGGAGAAAGCACGCCGGTGCTGCTGACCACTGCCACTTGCGTTGTATTTGATGTCCAGGTCGCTTGACTGGTGAGATCCTTGGTCGCCGGCGGATGGGTGTAGGTTCCAATGGCAACCAGCTGGACCTTGCCAGTTGGATCTGGACTCAGAAAGGTCTCGGAAGAGGGCGTGATTGCAATCGACACCAGTTGCTGTCCACTGCTGCAGCTGAGCAGCGTCAGCCCCCAAAAACCGATTCCCAGCAACCCCAACCACTTCTTCATGTCTTCTCCCGCCTGCGTTTACGGACCCGCGCCAAATTTAGTTCAAACTAACCCAAGAAATCAATAGCCACACGGTGACGGACAGGACACAACCTGGTCATTTCTTCACCGTCTCCGTCAAGAACCTGGCAAACTGCTTCACGTCCTCCTCCGTCGTATCAAAGGAACACATCCAGCGCACCACTGACTCCTCTTCGTTCCAGACATAAAAAAAGTAGCGCTTTTGCAGTTTGGCAATTGCCCGCTTTGGGATCTGCGCAAATACCCCGTTGGCTTCGACGGGGTAAACGATCTTCACCCGCGGAATTTTCGCAACCGCCTTTTTCAGCAGACCTGCCATGCGATTGGCGTGCTGGGCATTTTTCCGCCATAAGTGATTTGACAGTAGCGCCTCGAACTGGGCCGAGATAAAACGCATCTTCGATGCCAATTGCATCCCCTGCTTGCGGAAATAAAGAAAATCCTGGGCCAGCTTTTTGTCGAAGAAAACGACCGCCTCAGCGCCCATGGCGCCATTCTTGGTGCCGCCGAACGACAATACATCAACTCCCAAGTCGCGGGTAGCCTGCCGCAAATTCAGTCCCAAGCTCACCGCCGCATTGGCGATGCGCGCTCCGTCCATGTGCACGAACATCTGGTGCTGGTGGGCAAAGCGTGCCAAGTCACGAATTTCCCTGGGCTTGTAAACCGTCCCCATTTCCGTAGCTTGAGTGATGGAAATGACCCGCGGCTGAACGTGATGCTGGTCGCCGATCCCATGGTAAGCCTGGCTCACCGACTCGACCGTGAGTTTGCCGTCCGGGGCGTCGATAAGCACCAGTTTGCAGCCCGTGAACTTTTCCGGGGCGGCGCATTCGTCGGTATGAATGTGGGCCACATCGGTGCAAATCACCGCGTGATAGGACTCGGTCAGCGCCTTCAGGCTGAGGCAATTGGCCGCGGTACCATTGAAAACCGGAAAAACCTCAATGTCCGCCCCGAAGTGCTGCTTGAACTTAGCAACTGCCGCCTGGGTGTAGGGATCGTCGCCGTAACCCACGGCATGCCCGACATTTGCCCGGGCAACTGCTTGCAGCACCTTGGGATGGATACCGGCATTGTTGTCGCTGGCGAAGCTGCGGGCAGGTTTCATAGCACCAACAATGTAGCAGAGCTGTCCTCGACTGGAGTGCGATAACCTTCTCTTTCTTTTCGAGTCTAACCGAGCTTGTTTAGAATGGGTTGATAGCTCGGGAAGTGTGGTCCGACCTCCTACCTTCAGGGCAAGAATGAAGTTTAAGTGTTAGGGTACTTAGGAATGCTGCGAGACCTTTCTACCGGAAGAAGTGGCCTTAATCGCCGGCTGTACGCGGCGTGCGGCCTGGCTGCAGCCTTGGTGTGGACGGCATGCAACGGCTCGTCGGTCAAAGGCGCATCATCGCAGGACGTTCCCAGCATTCCGGTCAGGATCGCAGTGGCCCGCTCCGTGCCCCTGAGCGACACCACCGAATACGTGGCCACGCTCAAATCGCGCGACTCGGCCATCCTGATGCCGCAAGTGGAGGGGCAGATTACGGAAATTCGGGTGCACTCCGGCGACCATGTTTCCGCTGGCGTGATCCTGATGCAGATCGACCCCGCCAAACAGCAGGCCACCGTCACCAGCCAGGAGAATGCCAAAGCGGCGCAGTTGGCCAACCTGAAGTGGGCGCAGCAGCAATACGAGCGCAGCAGCGGACTCTACGCCGCCGGGGTGGTCAGTAAGCAAGACCTCGACCAGGCCAAGGCGGCCCTGGACGCAGCTCAGGCACAGCTGCAGTCGCTGGACGCGCAGGTCCGCGAGCAGCAGGTTCAGCTTCACTATTACAACGTGGTCGCGCCCTGGGCGGGAATCGTAGGTGACATTCCGGTTCGTGTGGGGGATCGCGTGACCAACACCACCATGCTTACCACCGTGGACAAGCCCGGGAGTCTCGAAGCTTACATCTATGTGCCGGTGGAGCGGTCTCCTCAGCTCAAAGCGGACATGCCAGTGGAGATCGTAGACGGCACGGGGAATGTAATGGCCGACAGCCGCATCAGTTTCCTTTCGCCGCAAGTGGACAACACCACTCAGACGGTGCTGGTAAAGGCGCGCATTGCCAATAACGAAGACCGGCTGCGCAATCTACAGTTCATCCGCGCCCGCGTGATTTGGGGAATGCGCCAGGGTCCGGTGGTTCCGGTGCTGGCGGTTTCGAGGATCGGCGGGCAGTACTTTGTCTTCGTCGCCGAAGAGCAGAGCGGGAAACTGGTGGCGCACCAGAAGCCGTTGCGGATCGGCGAAATGATCGGCAATGATTACGTGGTGCTGGAGGGTATCAAGCCCGGCGACAAAGTGATTGTTTCCGGAACTCAATTTCTGGTGGATGGCGCGCCCGTGATGCCACAGGGATAGTTTTGAGTCGAGTTTCCAGCTTCTGGAACTGCCGACCATGGCTCGGAGACCATGAGATGTCGCTATTACTGGAAACTAGAGATTAGAAACCCGTATGTTCGTCAATTTCTTCATTCGCCGCCCGGTTTTTGCGACTGTCTGTGCTCTGCTGATCATCCTCGCGGGGGCCGCGGTGATTCCTACTCTGCCGGTCTCGCAGTTCCCCAACCTCGCTCCGCCGCAAGTATCGGTGTCCAGCGGATACACCGGCGCCAGCGCGCAGACCGTCGAATCTGCCGTTACCATCCCGCTCGAACAGCAGATCAACGGCGCGCAGGGAATGAAATACCTGACCTCAACCAGCGCGAACGATGGCAGCAGCAACATTACTGCGACCTTCGAGTTGGACCGCGACCCCGACCTAGCCGCGGTGGACATCCAAAACCGCGTGAACACAGCCATGGGACGCCTGCCTGCCGCGGTCAAGACCACCGGTGTCACGGTTGCCAAGTCCTCGCAGAATTTTGTTTTGGGCGCGGCCGTCTATTCTCCGGATGGCCGCTACACGCCGCTTTTCATGAGCAACTACCTGGACGTCTACGTAAAAGACACGCTCAAGCGTGTGCCGGGTGTTGCCGAGGTTTTTGTGTTCGGCGAGCGCAAGTACTCGATGCGGTTGTGGCTCGACCCTGAACGGATGGCGAGCCGTGCCCTGACCGCGACCGACGTGGTCAACGCTCTGGAGGAACAGAACGTCGAGGTGGCTGCCGGCCAAGTTGGCCAGCCGCCGATTAAAGTAGGGCAGCAGTTTCAGATCAGCGTCCGCGCGGTCGGCCGACTCAGCGAAGCGACACAATTCGAGAACATCATCCTGAAGACCAATGCCGACGGCACCCTGGTGCGGTTGAAAGACGTTGGCCGGGCCGAACTCGGGGCCGAGGATTACAGCTCGGACCTGGTTTACAACGGACACGATTCCGTGGGTATTGGCATCACCCAGCTCTCCACTGCCAATGCCATCGATGTCGACCGCAAGGTGCTCGCCGAACTGGACCGGCTCTCCAAGCGCTTCCCGCCCGGAATGGTCTACGAGAATGCCTTTGACACCACCGACGCCGTGACCGAGTCGATCCAGGACGTGCTGCTTACGCTGGTGGAAGCGATTGTTTTGGTGATTTTGGTGATCTTCATCTTCCTCGAGGACTGGCGCAGCACCATCATTCCGGCAGTCACGATTCCAGTTTCGCTGATCGGGACATTCGCCTTCGTCAAGTTGCTGAATTTTTCGGTCAACACACTGACGCTGTTCGGCATCACGCTGGCTACAGGATTGGTGGTAGACGATGCCATCGTGGTGATCGAGAACATCGAGCGCCATATTCAGGAAGGGGAAGCTGATCCCCACCACGCGGCCTCCATCGCCATGCAGGAAGTGGCCGGCGCAGTGATCGCCACCTCGCTGGTGCTGGTCGCAGTGTTTGTGCCGGTGGCGTTTTTCCCCGGGACCACGGGCATTCTGTTTCGCCAGTTCGCGCTTACCATCGCATTTTCCATTTCGATTTCTGCCTTTAATGCGCTGACCCTTAGCCCTGCGCTGTCCGCGCTTCTCCTCGGACGCACCCACGGCGGGAAGATCTGGCTGTTCCGGGAGGTGGACAAGATCGTCGCCGCCGTCACAAATGGATATCAAACATCTCTGCGTGCTTTCCTGCGTTTCCGCGTGGCCGCGGTGGTGTTGTTTTTCGCCGGTCTGGGGTTGACCTACCTCATTTTCGAGCGAGTGCCCAAGGGCTTCGTGCCTGAGGAAGATCAGGGTTGGTTTCTGATTGCGGTGCAGGCGCCGCCCGGGGCTTCCACGGAATACACGCGCGCCATTGAGGACCAAGCCACGGCGCTCATGCGAAAAGATGGGAACATTGAAAACATCTTTGCGATTACCGGGTCGGGCGTGGCCGGAAATGCCCCCAACCAGGGGGTGATCTATGCCAAGCTGCAGGATTATTCCAAGCGCAAAGGCCCCATGCATTCGGCCGATGCGGTGGTGAATCGCCTGCGCAGCCAGGTGTTTTCCATTTCCGGCGCGGTGATACTTCCCTTTCTGCCGCCGGCCGTCAACGGACTTGGCCAATTGGGCGGCTTTCAGTTCGAGGTGCAGGACCAGGGCGGGCACACACTGGAAGAGCTGGCCAAGGTCACCCAAGACATGGTCCAGCAGGGCGGTACGCGTAAGGATCTCGCTGGCTTGTTTTCCAGCTTTACCGCGGGCGATCCTCAGTTCCTGGTCACCATCGACCGCGAAAAAGCCAAGAGTCTGCACGTTCCTCTGCAACAGATTACCGATACGCTGAGCGTCTACATGGGCTCGGCGTATGTAAACGACTTCGATTTCAACAACCGGTCCTATCGCGTCTACGTGCAGGCCGACCAGCAGTTCCGCGCTCAAGCCCGGGACATGAAGCAATACTACGTGCGCTCCGATAGCGGCGCGATGATTCCGCTGGACAATCTTGTCACGATTTCCCAAACCGCATCTCCTCCCGTCATCAATCACTACAATCTCTTCCGCTCCACCGAAATTGACGGATCGGCGGCGCCAGGCGTCAGCTCGGGTCAAGCGATTGCGGCGATGGAGGATCTCAGCAAGAAGATTCTGCCCCAGGGGTTCAACTACGAGTGGTCGGGAATTTCGCTCGAAGAGCTGGCTTCCGGTCGCACTACTGTGCTGCTGTTCGGCCTGGGAGTTTTGGTGGTTTACCTGACGCTCTCCGCGCAATACGAGAGTTTCGTGCTGCCGTTCATCGTGTTACTGGCGGTTCCCATGGCAATGCTGGGCGCGCTTCTCGCTCAATCTTTGCGGGGTTTGCAAAACGACGTTTATTGCCAGATCGGACTGGTCATGCTGGTGGGGTTGGCCAGCAAGAATGCCATCCTGATTGTGGAGTTCGCCGAGCAGTTGCGGCAACGTGGCATGCCGCTGGTGGAAGCGACGGTAGAAGCCGCCAGAATCCGTTTGCGACCGATTCTGATGACCTCGTTCGCCTTCATCCTCGGCGTTGTGCCGCTGATGGTGGCGCATGGCGCCGGCCAGGAAGGCCGCCATTCCGTGGGCACGACGGTGTTTGGCGGCATGATCATGTCCACGCTGCTGAATCTGTTCTTCATTCCGGTGCTCTACCTGATCATTGAAGGCTGGCGCGAAGCTGGCAAGGTGAAGGCGGGACATATGGTGCCGCAACCCTCCGAAAGCCCGGGGACAGATTAGGTATCCGGACTGTCGATCCCGGCGACGGAGCACCGATTCCCGGCCAGCCGTTATAATTTCCAGGTCCTCGCCGCCATGCGCACAATTCTTCTCCTTGGTTTGGGCTTGAGCCTGGTCCTTTTCGCGCTCGCGCAAACCGTGCCCTCCACCGCACCCAGACCCAAGTTCACGGATGTTGCTCCACAAACCGGCCTGACCGTCGCTCACATTTCATCCCCGGAAAAGCATTACATCGTGGAATCCATGAGCGGCGGCGCCGGGTTGATCGACTGCGACAACGACGGCAAACTCGACATTATCACCGTAAACGGCTCGAGCGTAGACCGTTTCAAGGCGGGCGGCGATCCGATGATCACCCTCTACCACCAGGAGGAGGGCTTTAAGTTCGCGGACATTACCAAGGCCGCCGGTCTGACACGCAGAGGCTGGGGCATGGGAGTAGCAGTTGCTGACTACGACAACGACGGTCTGCCCGATATCTACGTCACTGGCTATGGCGGCAACGCCCTCTATCACAATCTCGGAAACTGCAAATTTGAGGACGTGACCGACAAGGCGGGTGTGGCCGGCGGCGGATTCAGCACCGGCGCCGCCTGGGGAGACTACGATCGCGACGGGCATGTGGACTTGTTTGTCTCCCGCTACGTCCACTTCGATATCAACCATCTCCCCGATTTCGGCAAGAATGAGAAGAATTGCAGCTTCAAGGGCATCCCGGTGCAGTGCGGGCCGTGGGGGATGCTGGGTGAGTCGGACTTGCTGTATCACAATCGTGGCGATGGAACGTTCGAGGAAGTTTCAAAGAAAGCCGGCGTGGATGATCCCAACAGGTATTACGGGCTGGGCGTCATTTGGGGTGACTATGACAACGACGGCTGGCCGGACCTCTACGTGGCCAACGATTCCGGGCCGAACTATCTTTACCACAACCAGCATGATGGAACCTTTGAAGACGTTGGCATGCTGTCCGGTATCGCGGTCAGCGCTGACGGGTCGGAGCAGGGGTCGATGGGCGTGGATTGGGGCGACTACCTGCACGAGGGCCGCCTCTCAATGTTCGTGACTAACTTTACCGAGCAGCCCGATGCGCTGTATCACAATCTTGGGGCCCAGGGATTCGCCGACGTAAGCTATGCGGCGAAGCTGGCGCGGCCCACCTACGCTCTGGTCGGGTGGGGAACCGGCTTTTTCGATATGGACAATGACGGCTGGCTCGATCTGTTCATCGCGAACGGGCACGTTTATCCGCAGATGGATCAGGTCCGGGACGCGGCTCCTTATCGCGAACCCATGCTGCTGTTTCGCAACAAACGGGACGGCACGTTCGATGATATTTCCAGCGTGCTGTCTGCCATTCCTGATGCTTCCCGGCGAGGCGCAGCGTTCGGCGATCTCAACAACGACGGCAAGGTGGATATCGTCGTGATCAACACCGGGGCGCCTCCCACTTTGTTGCTGAATCAGACCGAGAGCAAGAATCACCGTGCGCTGTTCAAGCTGGTCGGCACCAAGAGCAACAGAGCTGCAATCGGTGCGCGGGTGACGGTGAAGGCGGGAAAGCTGGTGCAGTTCAGCGATGTTCGGGGCGGCGGCAGCTACCTCTCACAGAACGATCTGCGATTGCATTTCGGACTGGGCGCAGCGTCCACGATGGACGAGGTTGAAATCAAGTGGCCAAGCGGGGGAACGGAGAGGCTGCGCAACGTCCCCGCAGATTTCATCTACACCGTGGTGGAGAACAAGGGCATTCAGCAGAAGACGCCCCTGCCAGCGCCTTGAACACACCCGCTGGAACCAACGTAAACGAGTATCATAGACAGTTCGTGCGCCCGCCATGCTGCCCTTCAAGCTCGTCTACAGCGCGGACTATTACCTTCCCATCGGCGCCCACGTCTTCCCGGCGGAGAAGTACCAGCGCATCCACAAACGCCTGCTGGAAATGGGAGTCGCGGAGGTTTCAGATTTCCTCAGCCCACAGCCTGCCTCCGACCAAGACATTCTTCTAGTGCACACGCCGCAGTATGTGCAGAAGCTGAAAACTGGAACGCTTTCGCCTCGTGAAGAACTGGAGATGGAGATTCCCTATTCTCCCGCGTTGGTGCGTGCTTTCTGGCTGGCTGCCGGTGGCTCAATTCTGGCTGCCGAGTATGCACTGAAAGACCGCATTGCCTTCAACCTCGGTGGCGGATTCCATCACGCTTTTCCCAGCCATGGCGAGGGATTTTGCATGATTCATGACGTGGCCGTGGCCATCCGGCGCATGCAGCGTGACGACAAGATCACACGCGCCATGACTGTCGATTGCGATGTTCACCAGGGGAACGGAACCGCCGCCATTTTCGCCGGCACGCGCATTCCTGGCGGCCCGCTGCCCTCGACATCGGCGCCGGTTTTGAATCCGTCGGTTAAGTTGCGCGGCGCTCATGCGGGCGACGTGTTCACCATCTCGCTGCATCAGGAGAACAATTACCCGCCGGTGAAGCCGCCTTCCTCCATCGACGTCGACCTGCCCGATGGCATCGGCGACGACGACTATTTGGCGTGGTTGGACAACGCCCTCAGTTCGGGATTGCGCCAGTTCGAGCCGGAATTGATTTGCTATATCGCCGGCGCCGATCCCTATCGCGAAGATCAGCTTGGCGGTCTGTCGTTGACCATCGAAGGCCTGAAGCGGCGGGATGAGCTGGTTTTTCGCGTAGCCCACGCCCGCGATATCCCCGTCATGGTGACTTACGCCGGAGGTTACGCTCAGCGGGTGGAAGACACGGTGACGATTCACTGCAATACGGTGGCGGCCGCGAAAGAGACTTTTGCCAGGTAGCGCCGGCATCGGCGCGGCCTTCATAACCTGTCCCAGACTGACTGCTGAGCGCTGACTGCTCGCCCATTCCGGCTGCTAAAATAACCACCTGAGCCATGTTTGAGAATCTCCAGGAAAAACTGCAGCGCGCCTTCAAGACTTTGCGCGGTCAGGCCGTCCTCAATGAAGAAAACATTCAGGAGGCACTGCGCGAGATTCGCCTGGCGCTGCTCGAAGCCGACGTCAATTTCAAGGTGGTAAAACAGCTCATCGAGCGCATCCAGGCCAAGGCTGTGGGCCAGACAGTTGCGACTTCCTTTTCGCCCGGGGAACAGGTGATCAAGATCCTGCGCGACGAACTCATCGAGACGCTCGGGCGCGACACTGCAAAGCTCAGGTTCGCCTCGCAGCCCCCGACGGTGGTGCTGATGGCGGGCTTGCAAGGCTCCGGCAAGACCACCACCTCAGGCAAGCTGGCCAATTGGCTGAAGAATGGTGGGCACCGACCCCTGCTGGTTTCCGTGGACGTATACCGCCCCGCGGCCCGCGAGCAGCTCAAAGTCGTAGCCCAGGCGATCAAGGCCAACCTCTACGAAGGCGAAGTCAGCGAGGCCAACACGGCCACCGTCGAACGGCTCGCCAAGGAAGCCCGCCGCGAAGCCATCAACACCGGCTCCGACGTGCTGATTATCGATACCGCCGGCCGCCTGCACATCGACGAACAACTGATGGAGGAGATGCAGTCGCTCAAGCGGATGCTCAATCCCCAGGAAATTCTTTTTGTGGCCGACGCCATGACCGGCCAGGACGCGGTCAACTCGGCGGACGAATTCCACAAGAAGCTCTCTCTCACCGGCGTGGTGCTCACCAAGATGGACGGCGACGCCCGCGGCGGTGCGGCGCTCTCCATTCGCCAGGCCACCGGCCAGCCCATCAAATTCATCGGTGTGGGCGAGAAGTACGATGCGCTGGAGCCGTTCCATCCCGACCGCATTGTCTCGCGCATCCTCGGCATGGGCGACATTCTTTCGTTGATCGAAAAGGCCGATCAGCACGTCGACAAGAAAAAGGCCCAGGAAATGGCCAGCCGCGCACTTGCCGGCGATGGCTTCTCGCTCGAGGACTTCCGCGATCAGTTGCGCAGCGTCAAGAAAATGGGCTCCATTCAGAACATCATGGGCATGTTGCCCAACATCGGCCCCTTCGCCGGATTGCAGAAACATGCTGACAAAGTCGACGAGAAGCAGCTTGACCGGGTGGAAGCGATTATCAATTCCATGACCGGCCACGAGCGGCAGCATCATGAAGTCATCAACGGCAGCCGCCGCAAGCGCATCGCCCGCGGCTCCGGCACCAGCGTGCAGGAAGTCAATAATCTGCTCCGCCAGTACGCCCAGATGCGAAAAATGTTCAAGCAGATGGGCAAGGCGAGCTTTGGGCGCAAGCTGGCGGGAATGAAGCTGCCGGGAATGTGACGAGCTTTTGGCTTTTGGCTAAGAGCTAGGAGCCAAGAGCCAATAGCCAAGAGCCGCTTCTATGAAATGGCGATCCCTCGAAGAATCGGTTCCTGGTGCGGATGCGCGACCTCTGCGCGAAATCCTGGCTGAGCGCACGGCAATGATCGCCCAGTACGTCCCGCAGGCAACCCAGGCGATTCATGAGCAGGTGATTGAGGGGCTGCGCGCGCAAGGCATTTGCAGGCGGGCTCTTGCAGTCGGGGCCAAGGCTCCAGGGTTCAAGCTAAGAGATCATAATGGCAAGACGTTGTCTTCGGCCGAACTCTTGGAGACAGGCCGCCTTGCGATCTGCTTTTTTCGGGGACGCTGGTGCCCATTTTGCGTCGCGCAACTGGAAGCCATGAATCTGGCTTTGCCGCAGATTCGACAAGCCGGCGCCTCGCTGGTCGCCGTCTCGCCGCAAACCGTGCAGCAGTCCTTCTTCATGGCCGACCAGCATCGGCTCGGCTTCCCGCTGCTGAGCGACACCGGCAACCGGGTCGCGCACCAGTTCGGCCTGGTGTACCGTGTCCCCGGTTATCAAGAGGCAATCTACCGCCGTGCCTTCGTCAACCTACCATTCACCAATGGCGATGAAAGCTGGGAACTGCCGATTCCGGCGGTTTATGTGGTCGACCGCGACGGCACCATTCTTTTCGCCGCGGTCAACCCCGACTACAAAGAACGCCCCGAACCTGAAGAGCTTGTTGAGCAGCTTGCGCGGCCTTAGTACTGAAGACAGATCCGCAACTGACGGTCCGCTTCGTCAATCGCCCGGATCGCATCTACCCGGTGTCCGCCAAAATCATGGGCGGCATGTTCCAGGTGCGCTTTGGCATTCTGCAGGGCGCTGAGCGCGGCCTCGATTTGCGGATGCGGCCCTCTGGCCGGTGAAGGCGAAGAAAACATCAACAGCACGGCGAGAACCGCAAATGAACTGATGATTCTCTGCTTCATAGACCCTCCTTGCACTTCGTCCGGCTTGAGGCGCGGACCAGCCTCTTGAGTGTGGATAGCCTATCCAACCCCGATTATGCGGGCAAGTTGCAGCGCTGGTTACGCACTTTCAAGCCGCAATCCGGGAGGGATAGTTGTGGGATTGCCTGTCACAAGCCGCTCCTTGCCATTCCGGCTAAATTCTGCAAAAATAAT